>JACLAC010008025.1_pt1 | contig 43914 bp, 34 predicted proteins | sample 8027881 | NCBI WGS metagenome assembly JACLAC01 (sample SAMN15725517, study PRJNA655200) | protist metagenome | isolation source: fluorescence activated cell sorting (FACS) single amplified genomes of... | place: Spain: Blaines Bay Microbial Observatory, Mediterranean Sea | collected 2016-01-19 | reverse complement strand
AACGAACGAAATGAAGGTAACAATGAAATACTAGAAGAGAACCGATTAATTGCAAAGCGAATCAGTCATTTAGTTGCCACAGAAGGACTCGTTGCACCAGAGAGAAAAGACCGTGATTGTTATCAGCAAATCCGCTACAAAGATATAGCCATTATTATTCGGAGCCGTACCCACCTACCTGATATTGAGAATGCCTTGTTGGAAGAATCTGTACCCTATCAGATCACTGGTGGCATCGGATTTTATCAACGGCAAGAGATATATGACTTGGTCAATTATCTGCATTTTCTAGAAAATCCAGATAACAGCTTGGCTTTGGTTGGTATTTTGCGTTCTCCATTTTTTGGTTTGTCTGACAGGGACCTTTTTTCTATCTCACAGATTGAAAACGTAGAGGAATTTTGGAATAAGTTTCTGGTCTACCAATCTGAAATTGAGCCTTCCAGTATTCTTAACTACATTTCCGGGATTCTAAAAAGCCACCTATCTATTTGTCATCGAGTACCAATATCGAACTTAATACGTAGGATTGTCAATGAAACGGGAATGATTGGTGTTTTATCAGTTGGCAAGCAAGGTGAACAAAAATGGGCGAACTACCAGAAACTACTACAAATCGCACGTGAGTTTGAGAAAAACGAAGATGCCAGTTTATCGAGCTTTTTGCACGAATTAGACTCACTAATGGACACGGAAAACCAAGAAGAACAAGCCAAAGTAGACCATGACTTGGACCGAGTGCAGATTATGACTATCCATGCTTCTAAAGGATTAGAGTTCCCGGTGGTTTTTTTGCCACACTTGAGCCGCCGCCTTCGACCAGAAAATGAGCCTTATTTTCATGCGGAATACGGTATTGGTTTTAATGTTTCCAGTAAAGATAGGAAAAGTGAATTTTACTCAGAAGATAATTTAACTCCAGCGATTTTGAAGTTGATGAAGAAGAAAGCAACTGATAGAATGATTGCGGAAGAAAAAAGACTTTTTTATGTGGCCGTGACTCGTGCTAGAGATAGACTGATTTTGGCTGGTACATCTCAGAAAAATTCTACTTCGCTTAGCTATTTGAATTGGCTTTTTGATGCTCTCGGCTTGCACGAGACTCCGGCTGATTTTACGAAGGTTTGGCCAGTTACCGTAACCGATCTTGAAGGCAGAGGTCATGATTTTGAACTACCTATTCAGTTTACAAAACATATCGATTTAGAGACGACAAAATCAGAAACTGGATTACCACATACTTTAGTTGATTTAACTCGGAGCGAAATCGATCTAAAACCTGTTGTAACAGAATCTAACGAACAGTTTTACACTGTTTCTGCACTAGCAACTTTAGCTCAATGCGAAACCAAATTTTATTTGCAACATCATATAATCGGTTGTGATTTGACTGATTTTTCGGTTGATTCAACGAATGTTTTAAAAAATAAAACCGGTTTCGAAAATCAAGTGCAAAAAGCATTCTCACAACTACGAAGTTTAAGAGATATTGAGATTTTACAAAAACAGTTGCCCGCTAATGCTTGGTTGCACCTAGAAACATTTACGAAGTCGAAAATTGGCAAGGTGGCCCTAGAATCTCCAAATTCCAAGATTAAAATGCTAATTCAGGCAAAAATCGGTCCGCATATTGTCCATGGAATGTTCGATCGACTCTATCAAGAGGCCAACGGCTTTTGGTCTATAATGCAATACAAAACAGATGCTCCCGATCTGAATGAGTCAATAGATCATTTATGCTATAATCGGCTTCAAATGGAGCTATACGCTATCTGCTTACATAAGCTATATCCCGAACAGAATAACGTATCTACTACCTTATTCCTCACAAAAACAGGTGAAGTGGAAGTGAAAAATTTTTCTCAAATTCAATTAAAAAATCTCGAAAAAAAATGGGTTTGCTATATAGACCAACTTGATCTTTCCGATCTTAACCAAAACTATGATCACTGTCCAAACTGCCCTTACCATCTGGCAGGAAACTGTCTTATGAATCCGATGTAATCAGTACGAGATTACCGACTAAGAGATCGTGGTAACAAAAAACAGATTCGTTCAAGTTTGCTTTTTCGGATTTATCAGTTTAGTTTTCTCTGTTTTGTTAACAGCTGAAAACGACCTGTTTCAGGAAGCAGAATTGGCATTAGCTGACAAGGATGTGAACCGAGCCTTTGGCATTTACAAGTCTATTTTAGATAAAGATCCTACCTCGGCTAAAGCCATTCGTGGTCTGGGGTTAGCACTATGGATGGATGGTCGAAACAAAGAAGCGATCATCTGTTACCAAAGGGTCATCGAAATTGCTCCTGACTTTGTGTCTGCGTATGCCGATTTAAGCGTTATTTTATCTGACCAAAATCGGCACAAGAAAGCTGTCGAGTATGCGCAACGTGCTAGCCGACTGTCCCCAAAAGATATACCTCTCCAATTAAACTATGCTGATATTTTGTGGCAGGCTGAATGCTATGATCAAGCAGCTGATCGATATCGGAATATCTTGGTAGAATTACCTAATCACCTATCAGCTAACGTTGGACTGGCTAGTAGTTTAATCGCCATTGGTCAACTTGACTCAGCTTTACCTCCCATCGCAAAAGTCGTCAGTATTGATCCAAAACACATAACGGCTCGTTACAATAGAGCAGTTGTATATACAAAACAAGGTAAAACCGAGTTAGCAATTAAAGACCTTAAATTCATTTTAAGACAGGAACCTAAACACACCAACGCTCAATTTGAACTTGGATTTGCTTATCAACAAGAGAAACAATTTGAGCTGGCGGTTACTACCTATAGAGAAGCTTTAACAAATAACCCAGATGACTCAACGATTTACTACAATTTAGCCCAATGCTACGCCCGAATGGGACAAAAAGAACAAGCCAAATCTGAATACCAGAAAGCTAAACAACTACAAGAACTGCAACAAGACTTATCCGAAACACAAGCTTATTTGGAAAAATACCCGAACGAGCCTAAGGGGTATTTGTACCTAGGGGACCTCTACGCTAGATACAAAAAAACTGAACTCGCCCGGAAATCATATGAAAAAGCTTTACAAGTCTCCGCTGATTTTTTACCAGCTTACCGTCGGCTTGCTGATTTTTATATCCAACAAAAACTTTTGCACGAAGCCACCAAGGTTTACCAACAAGCTGTTGACCACTTCCCAAAAGCTGTTGAGATACGGGTAATGCTCGGCTTATTACACAAAGAACAAAAAAACTTTAAGGTTGCAAGCAAACATCTGAAGATTGCCGAGGAAGCTGCAACTGATCTAGTAGATGCCAGGGGGCAAGCTGAAGACCTAGAGCAGTTATCTTTCGTTTACTACGCCCAAAGCCGATATGATGAAGCGGAATCATTATTGGTTAGCTTGCTAACCACTGAACCAGAAAATAAGAAATATCTAGACCAACTCAAAACTGTTCGTGCAGCAAATATTCAGCCAAAAGATATTGATTAGCGTAACTTCTCTTGTTATAACTGCTGAATCTAGATAACCATACACCATTCAAGGAGAAAAAAATGAGCACTAACGGGTTTACCCTAAGAGATGAACCAAATCAATATATCGACATTCTACAAGACGGTATGATCATCAGTCGATACATGTACGCATACGATAATTCAACTCAAGAACGCTTGCAACAGACTTATAAACCTTATCTTCATGTATTCAATACGGAGGGAACAACACCAATTACCAAAGGAGCTGGCGGACATTTTACTCATCATCGCGGTATTTTCATCGGCTGGAACAAAATTGAGTATAAGGCGCAATCTTATGACCGTTGGCACATGACGGATGGAGAGATTATTCACCGTAAGTTTGGTGAGAAAACAGCAACGCAAGATTTTGCTATTTTAAGCTCAAATACCGACTGGAATGACGAAAAGCAACAGCCTATTCTTCGAGAAGTTCGACATATGACTTTTAGTCAGCCATCTGAGGATGACTTTCGATTACAGATCGATTTTCAGTCCAACCTAACGGCCGTAGCCGGGAATCTAGTTTTAAATGGGGATCCAGAACATGCCGGTGTACAGTACCGACCTGCGGATGAGTTAGTATTAGAAGATACGACCTACACCTTCCCTCAAGTTGAGGCCGACCCAAGACTGGATGTAGATTACCCATGGGTCTCTGAAACCTATACATTGAATGGGAAAAGACATACAATTGTTCAGCTTAATCACCTGGATAACCCTAAAGAAACAAAGTTCTCTGCCTATCGAGACTACGGACGGTTTGGAGCTTTCTTTGTTTCCCCTATAGAGGATGGAGCGACTCTTACTATTAATTACCGGTTCCTAATTGGTGAAGGCGAATTGAATTCTATAGCTCAAGTACAAGCTAATTGGGATGAATTCGTTGGTTCCTCAAAACTTTCTGATATTCCACCTATAACTATAAGTGGTGGCGGTCGGAAGTTGTAATAAGAACATCAAGCCCTATTCCATCGTGTCAAACAATAAATTACTCTCAACCTCGACTCGTCGCCTGAGTATATTTGGAATCATCTTCTTCTTTTCTGGTGCTAGCGGATTAATATATCAGGTCACTTGGGCCAGGCAATTACAGCTAATATTTGGTAGTACTATTTTTGCCACCAGCGCAATATTAACGACCTTTATGGCTGGACTAGCCTTGGGAAGTTATCTTCTTGGCCGAATCGTCGACCGGCTGGGTAGGCCACTTCGGATTTATGCTGTGTTGGAATGTGGAATCGCCATTTTTGCTCTATTGTCCCCCTTTTTCTTGGATTTACTTAAAGCAATTTATATTTTAATTTACCGCAATTTATCGGTGAATTTCTACTCTTTGACAGTTATCCGATTCATACTTTCTTTCGTGGTTTTGCTGGTTCCCACAACCTTGATGGGAGGAACGCTTCCTGTTGTTAGTAAATTTGTTGTAGATCAAATTCAGAAAAGAGGACGTAGGGTTGGTCTATTTTATGCGCTCAATACCTTTGGAGCCGTTGTAGGTACTATTGCCACGGGCTTTTTCCTTATTCGATACTTCGGGGTTGTTGAAACTATAATTTTCAGTGCTTTTATTAATCTATTATTGGCAGTGCTCTCTTTTTGGCTTGATTTGCGATGGGAATTTAGCAATGAGGCAATAATAACTGCCATATCAGACCTTCAAGAGTCAGTAGCTAATGAACCAGTGAATACTGAGGGTATTTCTAAGCTTAATCACAAATTGTTACCAGTTTTGCCACCAGCAGGGTTACTAGCATTTGGCATTTCGGGTTTTTGTGCACTGTCTTACGAAGTACTGTGGACCAGAATACTGGTATTTTTTCTCGGGAGCACGACCTATGCCTTTTCGACGATGCTGGCAGCATTTCTATTTGGAATTGGTCTTGGAAGTCTGGTTTTTGCTTGGCTATCCGATCAAACTAGTTCGAAGGATGATTTTCAATCTAATCTAAGTCTTTTTTCTCTGATCCAAGTTGGCATTGGTCTATCGAGTATTGTTTTACTACCTGTATTTGGCCGTTTATTTGAGATTAATCAGGCTTTCCAGCTACTGCCTGGCACACGTTTTTGGACTTTCATAGCTTGCCTAATAGTCATGTTGGTCCCAACCACCTTGATGGGGGGATGTTTCCCCATCGTGACACGTATCTATACTTCGACCAAATCGGCGCTTGGGCGAGATGTGGGACAGATTTATATGATCAACACGGCAGGCTCGATTCTAGGTGCCTTGATAGGTGGTTATGTCCTAATCCCTTTACTTGGTATCCAACGCAGTATCGGTTTGATTTCCTTGCTAAATGTTGGTGTTGGATGTTGGATAATTTTACCTATACCGAATTATCCTGGGTCGATTGCTCAATCATTTAGAAAAGGGTTGGCTATTTGTGGATCAATAGTAACTATAGTTGTGGTCATTCTGTCCGTAGGCTGGTCAGTTACGCCCTTATTCCTAAAAAGTGCAATCTTCAAGATTCAACGGCCGGGAGATGACTTAGTGGCTTATCAAGAGGAAGTTGATGCCAGTATTACCACCCTGAAAGATGATGAAGGGGTATATCGTCTGTATGTAGATACTAACCAAGCCGCGGATGCTTCGCGATGGGACTCACCCTCACACCGAGTAATTGCTCATCTTCCTTTATTGCTTCATCCCAACCCGAAAAAAGCGTTGGTAGTTGGTTTTGGAATGGGTGTGACATCCCATTCAATCATTCAGCACGGAGTTTCTGTGGACGCTGTTGAAATTTCTCAGGGTGTGATTGAAGCATCTCAACAGCATTTCACTCATGTCAATCAAGATGTAATCGAACATCCACTTTTCAATTACTTTATAAACGATGGTCGTAACTACATTTTAATGACGGAAGAGAAGTATGATATGATCTCGACAGGAATCATACACCCTCTTGTTAGTGCTGGGAGTTCTAATATTTATACCGAAGATTTTTACCGACTGTGTAAGAGGATTCTCACCCCTGATGGAATTATGTGCCAATGGGTTCCGCTACACCGAGTTCCTCTGGACCACTATAAAATGATAGTTCGTACATTTTTGAATGTTTTCCCCCATACTACCATTTGGTACAAATATACGCCTGATTTTGTTATCTTGATTGGTACACCCAATAAACTACGGATTAATTTCAACGATTTTATGTCTCGTACACAAATCCCTAGCATTCAAGCAGGTCTTCGTCATGACGATTTGGATGGGTGGTCTCTCCTTGATTCATTTATGATGGGGGAAGAAGCCGCTCGATCGTATGTTGGCCCCGGATTAATTCATACAGATAATCATCCTCACCTAGAGTTTTTTAGCGGGCAGTCGGTTGTCAATACAACTCACCAAAATGTGTCAACAATGGCCCCTTACAGAGAACAAGTTTCGTCAATTTTGGTCAACTATGGATCTACTTTGGAAGAAAAAAAGCGGGTGAGAAATACGTTGAAAGCTTACTTTTCTGCAACCCAAGACTTAATTAGTGGGCATATTTCTTATGCTAAAGGTGAACTAACACGAGCAGCTGAACTTATGAACCAAGCTGTCATTGGAAATCCCAGAGACATGACAATTCGATATAACCTTGGTGTGGCAATTGGCTTGGTAAGGGAAAATGCACAAACTGAGTTTGCTGAATTGGAAGCCGAGGCACGACTTGCCATTCAGGAAAATGCTAAAGACCCACAAAACCACTTTCAGTTAGCAGTCAGTTTGGAGGCACAAGGGAAATTAGATGAATCCGCTAAAACGATGGAGCAAGCCTTGAAATTAGCCCCCAATCGAATTGACTTCTACATTTTTTTGGGGCCACTCTATGAGCGGTTAGAAAGGTTCGATCAAGCATTGAGGACTTACAAAAGAATGGAATCAGTAGAAGTAGACCTGCCAGCTGAGATTTTTGCTGTTATTGCTTCACTTTATCAATCTATAAAACAAACAAATTTGGCAGTAGAATACGCTCAAAAATCCATTGCTAAGAATCCTGATTCTTGGCATGCCAATTACGTGCTTGCGGAATTGTACTCTGATCAGGCAAAATATGTGCTGGCTAAGGAAGCAATAGAACGGGCTATTATTGCTATGCCTGACAATTTGGATTTGCGGCAACTAAGAGCTGAAATTTTAGAAAAACTGAAATGAAAGAAATGAGGAGAATTCGGTTCTACTAACATTGAACCAAACAAGGAAACTATGAAGCGAACACACTACTGCGGTGACCTTCGTCGCCAGCAAATTGGAGAGGATGTGCAGATCGTCGGCTGGGTTTCCCGTCGGCGGGATCACGGAGGCGTTATTTTTGTAGATCTTCGTGATAGAACAGGAATTGTTCAGGTTGTTTTTGATCCGATTATTGACAAGGCTGCTCACCAATCTGCTGACCGGCTGAGAAATGAATTCGTTATTAGTGTAACTGGTAAAATTCGGGAACGCGGCGAAGGGGCTCAAAATCTAAACTTGGATACAGGTGAAGTTGAACTAGCAACTGAAGAATTGGAGGTTTTGAATGTAGCCGAAACACCAGTTTTTCCCATTGAGGATGAAGTTGATGTTGCAGAGGATGTACGACTGAAACATCGATACCTAGACTTGCGTCGTCCGAAAATGCAGAAAATAATTCAACTGAGGCACAAATCCATGTTGGCTTGTCGCAATTACATGGATGAACAGGGTTTTCTAGAAGTTGAAACTCCTATTCTGATGAATAGTACACCTGAAGGAGCCAGGGATGTATTAGTTCCCAGCCGGTTGAATGCTGGTAATTTTTATGCTATGCCGCAATCCCCCCAGCAATTCAAGCAGATCTTAATGATGAGTGGTGTTGATAGATATTTTCAAATCGCTCGTTGTTTCCGTGATGAAGATACCCGTGCGGACCGGCAATTAGAATTTACCCAGATTGACTTTGAGATGTCATTTGCTACTGCTGACGATGTAATGACAACTGCTGAGGGGTTAATAAAGCGAATCTTCGAAGAGGCTGGTGGTATTCCGGTTGAGACACCGTTCAAACGAATGACCTACGACGAAGCAATGAAGCGGTATGGAAACGATAAACCGGATACTCGTTTCGGTATGGAATTAGCAAACATATCTGATTTAGTGGCTGATTGCGACTTCAAAGTCTTTTCCAGTGTCTTGAAAAATGATGGTCAAGTAAAAGGTTTAGCTGCTCCCGGAGGAAGTAGTTTCACCCGACGCGAAATCGATAGCCTAACCGATTTTGTGGCCACCTATAAAGCAAAAGGGTTAGCTTGGATCAAAGTCACTCAGGATGGATTCGACTCAAGTATTGTGAAATTTTTCACTACTGAGCAACTGCAAGCCATAGCAGAAAGAATGGGAGCTCAAGCAGGTGATTTACTGTTATTCGTTGCAGATCAACCTAAAGTGGTTGCTGATGCTTTGGCTAATTTGCGACTGCATTTAGGAAAGAAATTGGATTTAATCGATGAAAGCCGGTTTGACATGTTGTGGATGATTGATTTTCCTTTATTTGAATGGGACGACGATGATAAACGTTACCAGCCGGCCCACCATCTGTTTACCTCCCCAACTGCAGACACTATCGACCTGATCAGCGACAATCCAGGGCAGGTAAAAGCTCAACATTACGATATGGTTATCAACGGAAACGAAGTTGCTAGTGGTAGTGTGCGAATTCATCAGTGGGCTGTTCAACAACAAATTTTAGAGGTGTTAAACCTAGCACCAGAAGATATTAAAACCCGGTTTGGTTACTTTATCGAAGCCTTACAATATGGTACTCCGCCCCATGCTGGTATTGCTCCTGGCTTGGACCGATTGGTTATGTTAATGCTGGGTGAAGACAATATCCGCGAGGTAATAGCTTTTCCAAAAACCCAGAGAGGTGCATGTTTAATGACTGGTGCGCCTTCCGTAGTTTCAAAAGCACAATTAGAAGAATTATCGATACGTATAGACGACGTTTAACCTTTTGCTAGAGGAGAGTCAGATGAGCGATATCAAGTACGAAATTTTAGCCGAAGACTTGGAGAAGCAAGGTGTTGATGTTTCAAAAACGAAAGAATTATTAAAACAACAACACATCGAGACTCCTTCATGGGGCTATGGTAATTCAGGAACTCGTTTCGGCGTTTTTTATCAAGAAGGAGCAGCTCGAAATGCCACGGAACGCCTGGAAGACGCTGCAACAGTTCACAAATATACTGGTGTGTCCCCCACTGTTGCTCTACATATACCATGGGATATAACGGATGATTGGGAAGGTCTGAAGCAACAGGCCTCTGACTTAGAGATTGGTATTGGGGCTATTAATCCGAATGTTTTTCAAGACCAAGAATACAAGCTAGGATCTGTCTGTAGCCCGGAAGAAAGTATTCGCCAAAAAGCACTTGATCATTTGTTAGAATGCGTTGACATTATGAATGCCACTGGTTCTCAGGATCTTAGCCTTTGGTTCGCTGATGGCACTAATTTCCCAGGACAAGCCAACTTTCGTCAACGTAAGACGTGGATGTATGATGCTTTAGATGCGGTATATCAAGCCTTAGCACCTGACCAACGAATGCTCATCGAATATAAATTTTTCGAGCCATCTTTCTATCATACGGATTTGGCAGATTGGGGGACGGCTTATTTACTTGCTACTAAACTAGGGCATCAGGCTCAAGTACTGATTGACTTAGGGCACCACCCACAAGGTACCAATATCGAATTCATTGTCGCCTATCTGATAGACGAAGGTAAACTAGGGGGGTTTCACTTTAATTGCCGTAAGTATGCCGATGACGATCTTACTGTAGGTTCGGTCAACCCACAAGAGTTGTTCCTGATTTATCACGAGTTGGTAACAGCTGAACTCGATCCTGACACCGAAACTAACATTGCCTATATGATTGACCAGAGCCATAACCTGAAGCCAAAAGTTGAAGCTAGTATTCAGTCAGTGTGCAACTTACAAACTGCCTACGCTAAAGCGCTGATTATTGATAGGGAACAACTAGCTGAAGCTCAAGCTGCAAGTCAAATCATCGACGCAGAACGGATATTGCAACGAGCAGCAGAAACAGATGTTCGCCCACTATTAGAACGTGTTCGAATCGAAATGGGAATCGACCCCGAACCACTGACGGCATACCGTAAAAGTGGCTACTACGAGCAAATTTGTCGAGCTCGTGTTGGTGGTGGTGGACAAGGGTGGGCATAAAATTAGACCATCAAAGAAATACGCCTTGAAATCAGGAGAAACCTCAGCTATGACTAATCAAATCCCACAAAATGCAATACAAGTTTTCAATAACCGGGATGTTAGCAATTGGACACAAAGAGATGGCCAAGACGCCAATTGGATTGTTGAAAATGGTGTCATGTCGGTCAATAAGGGCGACATTATGACGCAAGATAGATTCACTGATTTTATCCTGCATCTTGAGTTTATGACTCCTCACATGCCAGATGCAACGGGACAGGCTCGTGGTAATAGTGGTGTGTTCTTACAAGGTAGATACGAAATTCAAGTATTAGACTCTTACGGAATTGAGAATCCAGGTAAGGGCGACTGTGGATCAATTTATAACCAATTTTCTCCATTAACTAATGCTTGTTACCCACCCTTAGAATGGCAAACATACGACGTCTATTTCCGAGCGGCTCGAGTAAACAATAAAGGAGAAGTTGTAGATCGAACCCGATTAACCGTACTTCAAAACAATATTGTGATTCACAATAATATTGAGCTGCCAGGTGTAACTGGGGCTGCTATTGACGAACAGGTTGGAGAGCCAGGTCCACTACTGCTCCAAGACCATGGAGATGACGTTAAGTACCGAAATGTCTGGATATTGCCATTACCTTTAAGTGGTTCAGATCAGTAGTAAATGTTAAGTGATAAGTGGCGGTTTCAGCACTCATCAAAACCGCCACCAAGCCGGATACCAAATTCGGATTCCAGTTCTTGCCAAATTGAACTAGACACTTGGCTTGTGGCCGCTTGATATGCTGATTCCACATGTTTGATATTAGATGGCCCAAACATGACAATACCATCAATTGGTGCATGCAGGCAAAATTGCATAGCTAAGCTACGTATATCAATCTTTCGTTTTTGACACCATTGCCAAAGTTGGTGGGCGGTGGGCCGTTGATTGGGATTTTTTCTTTTATCTTCCTCCTTATCGGGTTCAATTCCTGTCAGTAAACCCATTCCAAAAACACTGGCAAGAATGATACCTACGTCGTGCTGTCTAGCCAGTGGAAGCGTGGTTTCCGCCACTGATTGGTTTAACAAAGTGTAATCCAAAAAAGTCAGGATAATATCCACTTGACCAGTTTCAATCGCTTGACAATGAAAGTCGTGCGAACGCACACCCAAGCCAATACTACCGATTTGACCAGCTTCCTTCATTCGAATTAGTTCATCTAACGCTCGGTTGGGGCCAATAGCATCTTCAATCTTAATAGGATCGTGAATCAAGACTGCGTCTAGATAATCAGTCTCCAGACTTCTTAAACTTTGCTCAATGCTCCAACGCGTAGTTTCCGCTGAAAAGTCTTTGGGCTTTTGTGGATGTGTGCCCACTTTAGCTTGCAGATAAACCTGATCTCTCAGACCATTTCTCAAAGCTTGGCCCCATCTTTCTTCACTATGACCAGGGTAGGTATCAATGTAGTTTATCCCTAATTCGATTGCTCGATAAATGGTTGAAACGGTTTCATCGAAAGGGCCAGCATGCAACCAAGCTGCACCTAACCCAAGTATGGAAGGATTCATTCCCGTTCGGCCCATTCGCCGAATGGGTAAATCTCCTTTAACTGGTTTTGAATTGCTCAACTGTGAGTGCCCCCTCACCAAAAATACGAGGATACACGCCCCCGCTCTGAGTTTTTGTGTCGCCGTGCATGTAACAAATACTGAACGCTCTTCGAGGGGTTTGGGTTTGGTTAATACCCGAGCTATGTAGTGTCCAGTTATGCAACAGGACGACCTCACCTGCTGCTAGTTCTAAGGGTAATGGGTCGGCTTGGCTGACAATTTCCTCAATATGAGCTTCTGTCAGAAAACCAGAACCATGAGATGGATTAACCAATTGTCGGTGTGAGCGCGGAATAATATGAACACAACCATTCTCAATAGATGCTGGATCCAGAGCGGTGTAAATAGTAATTTGCGGATCTCGGTCAAGATTACTCCAGCGATCTTGATGCCAGACTAAGTAGGTGCCTTCTTGAGCAGGCTTATTCATAAACATGGCTCTAAAACAGCTAATTGGGGCATCATCTCCGTAGGTTCGTCGACAGATTTCCTCGAAAATGGGGTTGATCATGTAGTTCAAAAAAATGGGGTCGTATTCCAGCTTTTGAATTTTTCGATACAGTAGCGTTGCTCCCTTATGCCCGTGGCTTTGTGGTCCAGGCTGATTAGTACCAGGTTCTCTGTCTAACTGCATCATAATTTGTTCGTAGTCAATTGGAGCGACTCCCAGCATAATATCATCGATTCGTTGTTGCATATCGGCTAATTGCTTATTCGTGGCAATCTGACCTAATCGAACGTATCCTTGCTGGTCAAAATCCTCCCATTGTTTGGGGCTAATGTACATCAAACATTCCTCCAAGGGTTGAATTGTTTTGAACTATCAACGGCTATTTTGTCATCGAAACTTTTCTGAACGAACGGTCTTCCTTTCTCGTTGTAATTATATCCACTATCTGCACAAATCCAAGACCAATTCGACTTATTGACAATGACTTGACTGGGAACTATACTGACAGGTAAATTCGTCTTAAGAGAACAAGTAGACATTAGCATATACTGAAGAATTTCCAGCCAAACTCTTACTATAAAAGCCTCGATGGCAAAAGACAAAACCCCGCTGTATTTCGAATGAGACTTAGATGTATCAATCCTGACGATTTTTGGGGTATAATCAATTAATATTTACGTGTTTATAATATACAAACCTGTCGGTTATCAATCAAAGCATTGGGCAATGTAGGATAATGTGCCGCTGATAACAAACAATTAACTGATGGTTCGCCAAAACCACCTTAGACTACGCTTCATTTTAAACCTTAGAGTTTTCTCGGTCAAGACATACATTAAAACAAGAAATATTCCTTGTATGTCATTTGTTGGTAAAAATGGTTGGCATGAATCTAAGTCGCGTGATTAAACATCCATTTATGACAATTTCGTTTTTTGGCAAACAATAAAATGTGGCGACCTAAAGAAGTATATCAATGTATTAGTACCGAGTATTCTATAGGTAAATCTGACAGTTAGAATAAAGTCAAACTTGCATGTGATAACATTATGCTGAGGCTTTCATTGTAGTGAAAGTGATATCAAGTTGAATACTTCGTCGTCAGAGATTTTAGATGTTTCTATGGTAGTTCTGAGCCACTATTAATTATTTACTCCAAATGGCTGAATAATAATTATTTACTCCAAATGGCTGAATAACTAGTATAGTAAAAATAGGATTGCTGTCAAGACCGAACCAAAACCGATTTTCCCTCACCAAATTATCAACTATTTGACGACAAAAAGAAGAACCTGAGTTTTGAACGACCTAGATATAACAGATCAGCGAGAAACCAATTTACCGCCTGATAGGCGTCCGACTAATATTGGATGGAAAGTTTTTTGGCGACGAGCTTTTGCTTTTTTAATTGACGGATTGCTCATGTCGATCTTCACTGTTCTTGCTTTAATTGCAACTGGGGTCATACACAAAATAATGGGAAGTGATCTCACAGGATTTTTGCAAAGCCAAAACGAACTCATGCCTGAGGAACAGGTAGCTCTAATGCAAAAAAAGATAAACGAATTAGCCTTTCAAGACAAACTAATCTTGACCTATTGCCCTCTAATTTTAAGTTGGCTTTATTTCAGCTTCTTAGAGAGCTCAGAAAGTCAGGCTACTTTGGGTAAACGTTTAATGAACTTGAAGGTTACCGATCTAGATGGTCGACCTATTAACCTCGTGCGAGCTTCTGTCCGACATCTTGTCAAAATGTCTTATTCGTTGGTTTATTCGTTTCTGCCGTTTCTGCCTCTGCTTTTTATTGGTTATCTAATAGCATTATTCAACACGCGACACCAAACACTTCACGACATGATCGGTCGGTGTCTGGTTAAATTCAATAGTGAAGAAACTCAATCTTTGAAATAGTCCCGCAGGAGTAAAATCAGAAATGAAAATTGAAAGTATTCAGTCGTACTTAGTTGCTAACGGCTATATTGTGCAAATTCGGACCGACACTGGAATAACGGGATTAGGACAGACAGCTTACTGGGGTTACCCGGAGGCAGTAGAAGCTATAGTCAAACGATTTGAAAATTACCTGATCGGTCAAAACCCACTTCGAATTGAACATCATTGGCAGTACCTATACCGTATGAGTCCATTCAAAGGAAATGCTTTGTCAGGAGCTATTAGTGCGATTGATATTGCGCTCTGGGATATTAAAGGGAAACACCTTGATGTTCCAGTTTGGGAACTTCTTGGCGGTAATTGTAGGGATAAAATCAGGCTACATTTACTAGCTGATCAACCTAACCCAGAAGCTATGTACCAAGCAGCCAAGTCAGCAGTGAGTGAAGGGTTCACCGCCATTAAATTTGATCCTCTAATGGATGGTTTTCAAGATATGACACAGGATCAGATGATTAAATCCGTGCGGGACATCGTTGCTGCAGCTCGTTCAGGTGGTGGTTCTGGTCTAGATTTGATTGCTGAAGTACATCGAAAACTAAGTCCTATGAACAGCATTGCACTAGCAGAACATTTGGCAGAATTTAACCTTTATTTTATTGAAGATCCTATTCAAATTGATAGCATTACTACGCAAGGTGAAATGGCGAAACGGATCAATATCCCAATCGGTAATGGTGAACGGTTAACGACTATCTGGGAATTCCGTGAATTGCTTCACGCTGGCGGTCCACAATACGTTCGTCCTGATGTCGCTTTGGCTGGTGGGCTCACACATTGCAAGAAAATTGCTGCTATAGCAGAGTCCTACCATAGTGCAGTGGTAACTCACAACTTCTTAGGACCACTGATTACTGCGGCGTCGATTCACCTTGATACTAGTATTCCGAATTTTATCACTCAAGAATACACCAAAGACGACGAATCTGAGCAGTATGATTTTTTTACTACTTGCTATAAAAGAGAAGGTGGTTATATTCCAATTCCCACCGCGTCTGGCTTGGGTGTGGAATTGGATGCTAGCCGACTCCCTCCGTTTGAGTCGATGAATACTGCGGAAACTTTGCTACGTGAAGATGGATCGGTCGCTTATTCAGTCTGATCTAATGGAAGTAGATTGTTAACCAAATTTTGGTATGTTACCCTTAATTTCCCTAGATTACCTACCAAATCATACGAAAGGAAGAGTTAGTCAAAATGAAGCAACAAGGATATTTTTCTAAGGTGCATTTGGCAAAGAAACTGTGTCTGTTAGTGGTGTTTTTTTTGGCGGCGGTGCCGATAATTCTGGCCCAACCCAAGCGAGCAACCGTTCAAGAGTTAAAAAAAATAATGGATAGACAGGAAGATTTCTTAATCGTCGATGTACGAGGCCTGAAGTCGTATGAGAAAAGTCATTTGCCTGGCGCAATATCTTTGCCTGTAGGTGAACTGGTCGATCGCCATCGTGAATTACCAAGAAATAAGGTCATTATTTTTTACTGTAGCTGACAGGCTGAAAACTCAAGTGTCCGGGCGGCACAAATTTTATTGCAGAATGACTTAGGGTTTCAACCGAAATTACTCCAAGTTCTTAAGGGTGGTATTTTCGCTTGGCGAGACGCAGGTTTCAACTTGGAAAGCGGACTGACTGTTGAGTCCAAGAATAAGAAATTAGCATTATGGGCCAGGTTAAAGCACAGATAGATAATAATTTAAGTCAGGATTACATATAGATGTCTAATAATATTAACCGACCAACTTACCAGCTGGGTGTGATCGTCGATGGAATCAGTCGAAACCTTGAGCATACTCTAAAGGTCATGAAGGAGTTCCAACTAACCCACGCTGAACTCCAATACCTAACAATGCCTTCCGGTAAAGATAAAGAAGTAGGCGATATGACATCGGAGGAAATTGATTGGATAAAGCGAATAATCACAGCCCATGGCATTCAGATTTCTTGTATATCACGCCATATATTTAGTGGTTTAGCTGTAACGGAGATTACACTCAACGACAATGCATACCAGCAACAGATTACTGATCTTAAAAAGTGTATTCAAATGGCAAAAATGCTTAATTGTCAACTCGTCCGGATAATGAGTTTTCGTAAAGAGATGATTCTGTTCGGTGCTCAAGGGGCGGAAGAGTGGATTGTAGCTAATGGAGCTTGGGATAAACTAGTGACTTTACTAGAATTACCAGTTCAAATTGCTGAAGACGAAGATATTACTTTGGTAATAGAGACGGGTAATGGCTCAATGATTACTTCAGCTTATCTAGCACGAAAATTGATTGATCAGCTTGGATCTGATCGGCTGAAGGTTCTTTGGGATCCATGTAATAGTCTGTATTGTACTGAGAAAGCATACCCAGATGGCTATCAATGTTTACGAGACGGATACTTGGGACATATACACCTCAAAGATGCACGAATTGATATTGCACGAGCGATGGTTGGATTTGTGCCGTTCAATACGGGTGATATGGCCTTCTATCTCTCTGATTTAGCTGAAGCACTGAAACTAGACAATTACAGTGGGGTAATTTCCTTCGAGAGTGTATATCGTCCCAAGCCTAATACCAGTTTTGAGGATGGATTTCGGTCATCTATCGGTGCTTTTCAGAATTTGTTTGCTACTAAATAGCTATTTAGGCACAGTTATTCATTATCAAATAGATCTGTTTATCAGAAGAAAAATGTTTCTTCAGTAACTAGTTCTTTAAGTTTTTGGAAAATTCATCCGTTAATCATTAGTTTATTACAATTTGGAGAAGTCAAATGGAATTATTGAAAGAACTTTGTGAAGCCTCAGGCATTCCCGGATTTGAAGGCCGAATTCGTGATATAGTCAGGCGAGAACTTGACCCAATAGTAGATGAGATCTCGGTTGATGCTATGGGGAATATGATCTGTGTCAAGCGAAAGCCAGGTGCCTTGAAGGTAATGATTGCAGCTCATATGGATGAAATTGGTTTTATGGTGAGCAACATAGATGATAAAGGTTGGATTCGACTAGTACCTTTGGGTGGGCATGATCCTCGTAACATGGTGGCTCAACATGTGCGGGTTTGTGCAGAAGATGGGGACTTAACTGGTGTATTGTACCCAGGATTAAAACCGCCTCACATCCAAAAAGATAGCGATCGTAATAAGAAACCAGAAGTTAGCGACTTTGTAGTTGACTTGGGTCTGCCGGTCGATATAGTGAAAGAAAAAGTCTCAATTGGTACACCAGTGACCATGAGGCAAAACTTTCTAGAGCTTGGTAATTGTGTATCTTGCAAATCGATGGACAATCGGGTAGCAGTCTATACTATGATTCGTGCAATGCAAGCCACTACTGAATTTGGTTTTGAAACCTATGCGGTCGCAACCTCTCAGGAAGAAATTGGATTGCGAGGGGCTACGACCAGTGCAAATAGCATCAGTCCAGATATTGGTATTTGTCTCGATACCACTCTGGCAACCGATATTCCGGGGGTTTCTGGACATGAGCAGATAACCAAACTAGGAGAGGGAACTGCAATCAAAATATTTGACTCCTCAGCTATCCAACATCCTCAATTGGTTAAATGTCTTCGACAATTAGCTGACAAAAGGAATATCAAATGGCAACACGAAATCCTACCACGTGGAGGTACTGACTCTGCTGCGATGCAAAAATCAGGGTCAGGAGTTCCGGTTGCTACAATCTCAGTACCGACTCGATACATTCATACTACTATTGAAACTGTTCACAAAGAAGATTTACAGGGTGCAGTGAATTTACTTACTGCATTTTTGGAGGAAGGACACCAAGTCCAGATTAATTTTGAATAAAACAAACATAGTAAATAGGTAAAAGATGTGTGCCAATATCTCATCCCATAGTACTCCTTCTTGGGACTTAACTGATCTATATGCAGGGATTGATGACCCCAAGATCGAAGAAGATTTATCTCATATAGTTAGCGACGCTGCTGCCTTCGAAACAAAGTACAAAGGTCGAATTTCACAACCTGAACTCACGGTTGAACTGTTGCTTGAAGCTCTTCAAACATACGAAAAACTACTAGCCGAGCAGTATCAGCCACAAGCCTTTGCGCATTTGCTGTTTAGCACTGATACGACAAAACCCGAAAGAGGTGCGTTACTTCAGCGCACACGTGAGATTAATTCTCAAGCTTCGACCCATCTGATTTTTTTTGATCTAGAATTGGGTGAGATTCCAGCCGATACATTTAGTCGGATCTCTGCTGATGTACGCTTGTCTGATTACAACTACTATGTTCGGCACCAGCGAGATTTAGCTAAGCATAATCTTACTGAAAGCGAAGAAAAGGTTTTAGAAGAGACTTCTAATAGTGGCGGACGTGCTTTTTCCCGTCTATTTACGGAGACCACCTCTCGTATCGTTTATCCAATTGATGGTCAGGAACTCACACAGAGTCAGTTATTGGTTCGTTTTCAAGAACCAGATAGAGAACGTCGACGTATCGCTGCTCAAGTTTTCTCGGAGCAATTAGAAAATAATAGTCATTTGTTAACCTTTATTTTTAACACGCTACTACATGAAAAACATGTTATTGATCGCTTAAGAGGTTTTGAGCGACCAGAATCTTCTCGTCATTTGAGCAACGACATTGACCAGTCGGTGGTCGACACCATGGTTGAGGTTACCGTTAACAACTTCGACATTGTCAGTAATTATTATCAACTTAAACAGGAATTGTTAAATATAGATCAGCTAACTCATTACGATCGCTATGCCCCTATTTCGGATACGAAAACTGAATTTGATTTCGGTCAAGCACAAACGATTATCATGGAAGCTTTTGCTGATTTTTCTCCTCAGCTAGCCGAGATGGCTGAACCATTTTTCAGCCAAAATTGGATTGACGCGAAAGTTACATCAGGTAAACAAGGTGGTGCTTACTGCATGGGAGTTACGCCTGAACATCATCCTTACGTCTTTATGAATTACAACAGTAGTATGAGAGATGTCACAACATTAGCGCATGAGTTGGGGCATGGAATTCATGACATTCTAGCCAATCAACAAAACCTATTAAATTATCACCCCGTTTTACCTTTAGCGGAAACAGCTAGTACGTTTGCTGAAATGTTAGTTTTTGATAAATTACAAAACCAACTCACTTCCGCACAAGATCAGTTGGCATTACTTTGTAGCAAGACTGAAGATACGTTCGCAACTGTTTTTCGACAAATTGCCATGTTTCGATTCGAACGGTCTGCTCATGATTTACGACGGTACAGTGGTGAACAAACCGTTACTGCATACGGCGAATTATGGCAAAAAAAACAGCAGGAGATGTTTGGTGATTCACTAAAACTCGGCGCTGAGCATAGTTACTGGTGGCTTTACATCCCTCATGTATATCGGACGCCATTCTACGTTTATGCGTACGCCTTTGGCGAATTATTAGTTTTGTCGTTATATGCTCAATACCGGAAGGAAGGAGATGCTTTTGTATCCCGCTATTTTGATTTATTGAGAGCTGGTGGATCCGATTCACCAGCTAAGCTGGTTTCAGCAGTTGGCTTCGATATTGAAGACCCCAACTTTTGGCAAAGTGGATTTGATTTGATACGTCGTCGTGTTGATCTAGCTACTGAATTAGCCGGCGGTATTGAGTAGAAAAAGTCAGATGAAAAATAGTACTCCATTAATCTAGTGTCCAGATAATATGTGTGATTGATCCACATGTTATTCTCGTCAAATTATGAAAAATAAGGAATCTATTTTATATATAGACCGTATTGTAAGAAAAACATATTGACTTCAATAATCTGCCTATTCTATAATAGCCGAATCGTTCGCGTAGCAATTGCTTAGAGCTAAGTATTCATTGTTATAATGCATTCCTTCCATGGAAAGAACGGGGATTAAGATGATTGAGTTTGAAGATACCCAATTGAGTGGCCAAGCACGGATTAAAGTCATTGGTGTAGGCGGCGGCGGGAATAATGCCGTCAAACACATGATTGACGCGGAACTAGCAGGCATTGATTTTTTTGTCGTCAATACAGATTTGCAAGCGTTGCAGCAGTGCCATACGGCTACCCAAATTCAGATTGGTGCTAGTACAACAGACGGCCTAGGGGCAGGGGCCAATCCTGATGTTGGGCGCAAAGCTGCAGAAGAGAATATTGATGATTTGCAAAGGATTGTTTCCGACGCTGATATGGTATTTGTCACCGCAGGTATGGGGGGGGGGACAGGTACAGGTGCGGCTCCTGTAGTAGCCGGTTTGGCTAAGGACGCTGGTGCGCTAACAATCGGTGTTGTAACTCGTCCTTTCCGGTTTGAAGGCCGAGGCCGGGAGCTTTCTGCCGATCAGGGGTTGGAAGAAATGAGGGAAAATACTGACTCGGTGATTGTAATCCCTAATCAACGATTAATGGAGCTTGGAGATAAAAAGCTTCCCTTATTAGCGTCTTTTCGTATGGTTGATGATATCCTGCTAAATGCGGTACAGAGTATTTCAGATATGATTCAGGTTCCAGGGGCTGTTAATCTCGATTTTGCCGACATTAAAACCATAATGCAGGATTCGGGTACTGCATTGATGGGGGTTGGGTTTGGTACTAACGACGAAAGAGCACAGCTAGCGGCCCAAAGTTCGATTTCTTCTCCATTACTCGAGCAGAGTACAATTGAGGGAGCAACAGGAGTTATCGTCAACTTTACAGCATCGCCTAATTTCGCAGCTCAAGAACTTGAAAATGCAATGGAGATAATTGGGGAAGCTGCTAACCCAGGACAAATTAACTCAAGCCAAGTCATTTTTGGTTTGTCTTACAATGAAGATTTGGAAGATGAACTGTACATTACCGTAATCGCAACTGGGTTTGATACTAATCAATCATCACTGGATGTTGGTAGCGACATGCCGTTTGGTGAAGTCGGTTATACTAACCCGATGCAAACTGACCGTTCAGTAAGACCTAGTGGAAACCCATTCGCCCAAAATCCTCGACAGAGGTCTAATATGAACAGTATGAGACAAACAGGGTTTTCCTCTGCTCCTACTCGAACCCAGTCTACCAGAGCAGTAGCCGGAAACTTGAATCAAGATACAACCTATATGGACGACGAGCAGACCTTTCTTTCTCAGCCTAAACCACCGCATAACGATAGCCGGTCTAAACCCAATGACGAGACCGAACTGGACAAGCCAACTTTCCTTCGTGTTCGGAAACCATCCCGCCCTCGTCGTTAGTTGGTATATAAGAAGTCTAGGGGAATTTTCTTTCAGTTACGTTGTTTACAGCTATTCTGTAAGTCTAGTGTCCGGATTCTAGAATAATGAGCGAGGTGGTACTCTAAAATTTAGTTAGTTGAGTTTCCGCCTGCTGGTATTCGATTAGACTTTTTACCTCAGTTACTAGGTGTTGACCGTATAATTCTCTTATAACATTTAAGCCAACATCAATCCCCAATGCCCCGCCAGCACACGTGATTACCCGGCCACACTGTACAATTTTGCCTGGGTATGGGATCACGTCTTCCCTTCTCTGCAATTCTGTTAGTGATAGCCAATGTGTGGTAACTTGCCTCTGGCGTAAAACACCAGCTGCAGCCAGGATGAGTGTGCCGGTCGAAACTCCGAGAATAAAGTCACACTTATCTGCAACGGTACCCAATTTCGATTGAATCATTGGGTTGGAGACTGGCATCCGTCGACCTTCACCGCCAGGTACAACTAGAATGTTCATTTTCGTATCCATTTCCAAGTCCCCAAAAGTATATTGCGGCATAATAGTCAGTCCGCCAGTACAAATAACTGGTTGCAGACGCAAGGCAAATGTAAAAATAGAGAATGATTCTGGCCGTATCCGCTCGACAGCAGAGAATACTTGATAGATACCAGAAAAATCTCCAACATCTACATCATCAAAAATGAATAGACCAACTTGATTGGTCGCTTGTTTAGCTATCCGACTGACCACAACGCATCATTTGTCCAAGCCGAACGTATTCTTCAACACCATGTTTAGCTCTTACTAAGTCAGCCTCACTGACCTGACGACGAACTTTAGCTGGCACACCCAAAACTACACTATCTGGTGGAATCTCCTGACCTTCCAAAACTACTGCACCTGCTCCAATGACAGACCGAGCACCAATTTTAGCTCCACTTAGAATTATAGCACCCATTGAAATTAGAGCTTGATTTTCAATGATACAACCATGAATAATCGCACCATGTCCAATAGTGACATCTTCACCAATTAAGCACGGTTGCCCCAAATCTAAGTGTACAACCGTTCCATCTTGAATATTTGTTCTTCGACCGACTCTAATTTCATCAATATCCGCTCGAAGTACGCAATTAAACCAAATCGATGCCTCTTCATCTACAGTAACAGCGCCTATGAGTTTGGCACCTTCAGCCACATAAGCTGAAGCGGAAACTTGGGGCAATTTTTCTTGAAAAGGAATCAACATCGTCATTGATAAAACTCCGGTCTATATTGATTTTCTTTTAGTAAACAGTCTAATGCAGTCGTCAGTGCTTTTAAATGAGCATCCACCCGTTTCGACATTGACCAAAATGACGATGGCGTTTCACAAGTAATCGTACGACAAGCTTTTTTCCGCTTAAATAAATAAACAGGCATTGGTCCTCTCACCCTAACTTCAGATGTCGGTCGTAATACGGCCTTCTTATTAGTTCGATATTCATCAACCAGTGCATTCTGGTGGAGTTTACCTATCAAACTAACAGCAGACGTAATAGACTCTCCAAGTTGCAACCGGTTTTCACTCAATTCAAAAAGGTAAAACCCATCATACTCCCAGTCTTCATGGAATTCGATGAACAGATCGTATTTAGAGTGCTCCAGTACTGATTGCACCGCTCTGGCTTCAACTGTCGGCTCATCTTCAAACGTACGGTTAATATCGATCCCGTCCGAGTTTTCACGAAGGTTGTGAGAAAAACCGAAGGGATTTAAACAAGGAAAAACATCAAAATGAAATTGGTCACGCCATCGTGGTAAATGTTGCTCTAAGAAAGTCAGTATAGCTTCTACACCAGCAGGTTCATCACCATGTATACCCGCCGAAATAAGAATTTTTGGCATTGATTGACCGAAATTTGCGGACAACACCTGCAGGAAGAAAATTGGTAGTTCTGCTATTCTTGCAACGGTTTGTAAGGTTACATTTGGTGAATGATTAGAAAAAGATTCAATCCGCTCGACTACTGATTGATAATTCAACACAAGTTAGGCACCTGAGATACGTGGCATCGGTAAGGGCTCAGCCCCGAACTGGGCGGACAGAAATCTGGCGATCAAGTCAGACTTTAGCTCGATAGAATTAGGGTCATCCCAGAGATTATGTAGTTCTTCTGGGTCAGTTTCCAAGTCGAACAATTCACCATAAGATTGATTATAATAAACAGTAATTTTATACCGATCCTCAATGTAAGTTTTTAGGTGGATGGTAGTTGGCTCATGTCGATTTTCGACCATTACATGATCACGTTTTAGAGTATTATCATAATTATACCAAACACTAGTTTGGTCTTTGCCTGTCATAGAATAAGGAATTTTTATATCAGCTGCGCTAAGAAAAGTAGGGGCATAATCCACCAGTGTTTGTAAAGCTGTGGATATTTCGCCGGCTGGCACCTTACCGGGCTGACGAACGATCATTGGGACCCGAATCAAATCTTCATAATGGAATGGTCCCTTAGCTGTTAGTCCATGATGACCGTAAAAATGTCCATGATCAGAAGTGAAAACAACTAGGGTATTCTCAGCTAAGCCTAAAGCGTCCAAATGATTAACAATTTGGCCAATATAATGATCCATCATGCTAACCATTCCATAGTAAATAGCTATATCCTTGGCCAATTCATCACGATTATGAAGATGTGAGTGACAGCCGTGAATGCCCTGTCCACTTTCTCGATAAGCGGAGAAGTCTGGCTTTACCTCTTGGGTCATCTGAAAGTGAGGTGGATTTTTTACATGTTCGCCAGGCACAAGCGAAGGTACTGTTATCTGGTTTGGATCATACATACTATCCCAGGGTTCTGGCACCAGATACTTTGGATGCGGATCGAAGAAACTAGACCAGAGGAAAAAGTTATCTCCTGCTTCATGATACTGACTGAGCAAGCTGTTAGTCCGTTCAGCGATCCAGGTATTGTAATGATATTCCTCTGGTATTAGCCACTTTCGACGTTGAGTATCATTATTACCAGTTGGAGAACGGAAATAGTCTCGCCAGTTGTGGCATCCCTTCTTTTTCAGCCAGATGGCATAATGTTGACCAACATGCGCTTCGTCTGTATGATTACGAGCTAACTCTATGTGCTCGAAACCATAAAAAGTTTCGTCAAATTCAGACCAAAAGTCTAAGTCTTGTAAAATAGGATAAGATTCCAAAGAGGAAAATTCTTCGCTCTCACGAAGTGGCTGAAAATGAGCTTTACCAATCAGGCTGGTACGATAACCTGCTTGTAAGAAATCTTCTCCAACCGTATGACGACTTTCCAGCAGTTTAGTACCTAGGGAATAGGCACCATGTTGACTTGGATATTGCCCGGTGATAATTGAGGCTCTGGTAGGCGTACAAGTTGGATTAGGACAGTATGCTCTGCTAAAGGTAGTACCTGATTCGGCTAGCCGATCCAGATGCGGAGTTTGTACCTCTGGGTTGTATTGACCAAGTGTATTCCAATGCTGTTGATCACTAGTAATCAGCAACACGTTGGTTTTGCGTTCCGACATTCGCTTCCCCCTAGTCCGGCTATTTTAGCCCTTTCGTTTAGGCTTGTCAAGATTGGGTGTTTATTGTGAAATTGGCCAATTAAGTGGCAAAAGAAGCAGAAACCTCATCCAATTCCTTCATAATTTGGCTGTCAATTTTCCAGCCAACAGCACCTATATTATCTTCAATTTGGCTAATGGAATCACTACCAGATATAAAAACCGTCACTTCAGGTCTTGACAGGATCCAAGCTTGTGCTAACTGAGCGGGCGTCTTGCTAATTTCTTGAGCCAGTTTGATTAGTGTCTCTATCACTTGTCCCTCGTTTGCCTGCATTTGTTTCGTAAATTGATCGAGGTGTTGAGCCCAATAACTACCGATTGGTGGATTTTGGTTAGGTTGATAAATACCACTAAGCAGGCCAACGGCTAGTGGACTATAAGCCATCATGCCCAGCTCCATTTCAGTCAGTAGGTCAAACATTTCTAATTCTAATCGGCGATTTAGTAGACTATAAGGATTTTGAATGCCGACAATTGAATCGACTCCAAGTTGATCTGCCACCCATAGAGACTGGCAGACTTTCCAAGCCGGAAAATTACAGCAACCGACATAGAGAGCCTTACCTGAACGTACAATATCATCCATAGCACGCAGAGTTTCAGCGAGTGGAGTCCTGTCATCGGGTGCATGAATTAAATAAAGATCAATATGATCAGTACCCAAGCGCTTTAGAGACCGGTCAATCTCGCGTAGGATATGGTAACGCGAAAGGCCTGAATCGTTAGCGCCACTACCTATAGAAGAACAAACCTTGGACGTAATTACCAGACTGTCTCGCCGATTTTTAATAGCCCTACCCAAAATGATTTCGGATTGGCCAATGTTGGCCCGATTATCCATTGTGCCGTAGATATTAGCACAATCAATGAAGTTGATCCCCTGATCAATAGCATAGGAAATCATTCTTTCAACTTCAACAGCATCATTCTGTCCTCTCAACCCAAGTCCAAGTGCAACTTGACTAACATTAACTCCCGCTTTTCCAAAATTAACGTATTTCATAATGATAACCTCTCAATTAATCGAATTAAATTAGTCAATTCGCCTCGACACTAATCACTTTTTGTACTCTCTCTGATACCTAAACTAGTCAGTTAGAATTGTAACATTCAAACATTGACGACTAAAAAGAGCTTTGCTATGCTCAGGTTGTTTGCGAGCCTATTCAATGATAACTTCCTCACGTTTCTGGATCATTAGCATTTTGAGTACTTCTTTCTTAACCGTACTAACTAACCTTGATCATACAGCTATCCATTATTGGGATGAAAGCTTTCATGCTATTGTTAGTCGAAACCTGACAAAACATCCTTTTCTGTTTACGCTTTACGACCAGCCATGGTTAGCCTTCGATTATAAAAATTGGGGTGATAATCATATTTGGTTACACAAGCCCCCTTTAGCTATGTGGAAAATCTGTTTGTCATACTGGACATTTGGCTTCAATACTTTTGCTTTACGTTTCCCTTCTGCAATTCTAGCAACGGCCTCTGTCTGGATCACCTATCAAATTTCTCAACACCTTTTTGATCAGAGGACTGGCTTAATTGCAGCTTTTTTGCAAAGTTTCAATCCTTTTTTATTTGGTTCAGTGCACGGCTACAAATACTCAGATCATATTGATATTAGCCTCTTGTTTTGGGTTGAATTGGCCTGTTGGCTACTATTATGTGCCATACGAAGTGGTCGGTGGCAAACTTATGTTTTATGCGGTTTCGCTCAAGGTTTAGCTTATCTTTCTAAAAGCTATTTAGCTCTTATCACTTTTGGTATAGCTTCCGTAGTTTGGCTTTCCTATCGTATCAAATTTCTCCGGCCAGAGCCCAATACAATTCTACAAATCAGGCTTAAACATCTAGGTTACGTATTTTTGTCTTCATTAATCACTGTTTTACCTTGGACGATTTATTGTCTAGTTCATCATCCTAAGGAATTCCTCTGGGAACACAAGCGTGTGATAGATCATCTTTCAACTGATGTGGAGAGTTGGGGCGCCACATGGGATCGCCCCTTATTCGATTACATGACTTTGTTTTATCCCGGTTTTTACGCCTTTTTACTACTATCAGTTCTATTTTTGATCGTGGTAATGATTAGGAAACGTCGATTGAGCGAGTTTTTTGTGTTGGCTTGGTCAATCGGGGTGATTGTTCCACACTGTTATGCTTTTACAAAAACTCCATCAGCTACTATGATCGGCTTACCACCGTTATTGATTTGCCTGTCGGTCGTCATAAGTCGTACTTTCAACCATATGGATGGTATTTATACTAGTTGTCTAATTGCATCATCAATTAGCCTAAGAATAGTAAAAGGAGGAAAAAGTCTGGTCCAAGGCCGAGATCAATTCGATAGCTTAAATAATTTTGCTCCCTACATAGAGACCAATTTTTGGATCATTCAGCAACTAGGATTATCGCTGTTTCTATTTTTAGCTTTGTACATAATTTATCGTGGGTTAAGCCGGTGGAAATTCAGACAAAAAGCTTGGAATTTAATGCGAATTATAGCGATCCTGGCGTCAATGACTTATATCACTAGCTATATCGAGTCGGCGATTGCTGTTACACAGACTAACCGAAACGATTCATATCATAAGGTCATCGGCGAGAAAATTCAGGCTACATATTCGAATGATTCTTGTTTCTTTATTGATGATGCTGGGTACGGAAGCCATTTCTTTTTAATGTTTTATGCTAACCGGTCCGTGTATCAGAGCAGGTACAACGATCATAAAAATGGTATAGTCGAACGTAATCTAGGCCAGCTAGCAAAAAAAACTATCACGGCTGGTGCTAAACCGTACTTAGTGGCAACTATTGGTCAAACCTACAGTTATCCAATTGTAGAGGAAGGGAAAGTTAATGACAGACCATATATTATTTACCAGATGCTGCCAAAAGAAGAAAATGACGAACACAAGAATTAAAAAACAAATCAATAACGATAAAAAAGCGAAGGTTATCTAAATAACCTTCGCTTTTTTATAAACACCATTGGTATGCCCCCGACTGGACTCGAACCAGCACGTCCGTTTGGACACAGGCCCTCAACCTGCTGTGTATACCAATTCCACCACAGGGGCAAGTAGATCAGACTATTTCGTTATAGGGCACTATAATCCCCTCCCAAAAAGGGCAGGGAATTATAGTTGAACCAAAGCTTAGCTGTCAAGACCAAATCTCTGTTACATTGCAGCATACCGAAATACACTATTGTCATGTATGAATTTAACGAAAGACTGTAATTTGACCGCTAAACGAAATCTTTCCAACAATTTGGGGGTTTAGTGTTTCAACATGATATATATACACACCGGGCGATATCAAACGACCATCCTTATTTCGTCCATCCCAAGTCGTTTTATCCTTGCCATTGATGTGATCGATTCGATGTACTAAATCTCCATTTGGAGTGAAAATAGTGATAACTACCTGTCCCATTAGATTGGCGAAGGTTAGTCGATCGTATTTTAGCAGTTGCCAAGGACTCGGATAAGTGAATATTTTTAACAAATTAACCTGAGTTGAAAGCTCATTTTGATCGCTTATCAATAAACGTTCAGTAGGAGTAGAAGCTTGACTTTCTCGGCCTTCCTGATTTAACGCTGTGACCATGTAGTAGTAGGTTGACCCACTATAAACGTTGGGATCTACAAAATGAAGATCGATTTGGTCTAAGACTGAAAATTGATCCGTAAGTGGGGCAGAACCATCAGGTTTCTCGCTCAGGTTTTGTATTTCTGATTTTGAAATACTCGCAATACGCGTCCAAGGTTCTATCCCATTGTAACTTCTGTAGACATTGTAACCAGCAATACGTTCCGAAACTAAAGGCCAGTGAACTGTGATTGAGTCAGGTTTGGTTCCTCGTTCAGTATACAAACGGGAAGGGGGAAAGACTGGTAAGATGCGTACTTCGTTGGAGTCAAAGGCCAAAGGTTGCTGCTTGGTATCTAGTGGACGAACCCGATAAACATATTCGACACCGGTTTCAACTTCAACATCAGCAAAAGTCAGGTCTTTGACTATATCTGGTGTAATCTGCCTAAAGTCACTTTCGCCTTCAGCACGTCGAAAAACATAATAACCGGCTGGAACGTATAGTGGTTTGTTCCAAGTAACTAGAACTGCCTTATCCTGATCGGTGAGAATAACATTTTCTGGAGTAGAAGCAAGGGCAGTATCAATTGGTTTAGATCCTAACTCTTCTAGGGCATTACCAACAACAGGTAGAATAGTATACCTATACCGTATTCCCCTTTCGACGGTTGCATCGTCGTACCTTAGGCTGTTAAGAATTCTAGGCCCTAGTTGGTCTAGATTGTTCTCACCTATTGTCAACCGTCTAACCTGATATCCATCAACATAATTAATGGCTGGTTCCCATTGTAACTTGACTAATCCTTGCGACCGCTCCAGGGTGATATTTTGCGGGCTATAAGTAATCCATTTTGCCATCTGAGCATTATCTAATAGATCCGATTTGTTCTTTCCTGCTACTAACCCGAACGTTATTTGAATTGACTGTTTAGCTCGAATATCGTACCGGCCAGCAGATAAGATCGCAACGTAGTCCCAAGCAGTCCACTCCAATTCGTCCAAATCAGCTTTATTTCTAGCACTTATCTTAGAACGATAAAACCGGTTTGGATCTGAGATCAATGGGGAACGATAAGCAGGTGCAAACACGGCTGTATTCAACTGACCATTTTCTTGGTTTTTTATTGGGAATATCTGGTGAGTCGCTAACTTACCGTCCAACAGGATTAATCCAGCATGGACTGGATCAAGGCCATCCGAATCATCTCCATCGTAGGCATAAAGCATGGAAAGTTCTTTGTTGTAGTCGAACCAGTCCTTACTAAAGTCGGCTTTGTCTGCTCCAACTTGATCCATATTCCAGTCAGCGCAAATAGCCACATATACATCTGTCAGATCAATTACATCACCATTGGTAATAGTCAACTGAATGACTACGAAATCATCAGCATCAGGATGAGTAGATCGTCCCCAACTAATTACCCGTTGTGTAACTAATAGGTTTAAATCAATATCGACCGCTTCATACTCAACTGATGTGGACCGCGTCCCGTTCGGTATATCGGTTTGGCTAATTTCTTTTTCAGCGACCCAGTTACTTTTACCGTCTAGATTCCAACCTCCAGCAACGAGATCTTTGGCTGTACCAATCCAAATGTCAGAATACATACCCAAGTATTGCCGCTGGCCATCAACAGGATAACGAAAGTTATCTGATAAGCTTCGACCATTCCAACCAGAAAGCCCTCTCAGCATACCAGTTTTACTATCTCGGATAACGGAGAAAGTGACCTCTCCATTGTCGTGAGTTCTAATTTGAGCTGGCAAGATGGAAACTAAACAAAAAAATACTAAGCAGAGAATATATTGGATAGGCTTATCCATATGGTCAGTCGAGTTCATAACGGGAAAATGATAGTGGTATCGACGGAATCATAGCAAAGCCAATCTAGAATTGTCAAGTAACCACAATGCTTTCTTGACCACTGGAAACGAGTTTGGTATAATGCGCGCGAATTGAAATACCTTATTTAAGGAGAAAATAAGTCAAATGATGAAACAAAGTCGTCTTTTTGCGACTTCTATCTGCTTACTTTGTATCCTCGGGTTGGTAGCCCTACCTGTTTCGGCAGGACTCAAAGATGTGTTACAAAGTGATGAATTCGAAGGTTCCAAATTAAGTGATATTTGGAGTATTGACAACCCTGACGTGGGTAAATTCCAAGTTAGTGGTGGGAAGCTAAATGTTACTGGTGGGTTCAACGGTAATGTTTGGGGAAATAGTGATGCATTGATCTTCTATCAAGAAGTAAGCCAAAAGAGCTTCGATATTACTACTGATTTTATTCATGATTACAAAGGTGGTAGTACTGTCTCCGGTTTCTTGATTAAATCTGAAACAACCAAGGATAGCAAAGATCGAGATGGTGAGTGGGTCACCTTAAAATTATGGGGCCGTGGTGGCGACGATAATAATGCTGTCTTACAATATCAAAGACGTGAAAATGACGCAGGTGACCTGGGTTATGTCGGTGTTACACCAGACTATCAGCCTGCAGCTGGTGAGATCGCCATCTCTCTGCGTTTGAAAAGAGACGGTGATACTTACGAATCCTGGTTCAAGCCCGAAGGTAAGGGCGATTGGGTTTCGGTCGGTAAGGTTAAGAGTGCCCTCAAAGACCCAATCAAAGTTGGTATTTATGCCGGTATTGCTGAAACTGATAAGGGAGAGTTAACGGTTGCATTTGATAATTTTATTGAAGCATCTTCCCCAGTTACAGCTGTAGATCCCAAAAACCGGTTAACGACCACTTGGGGCATGTTAAAAACCAAATAACTCCAATAGGACGTTTGAGACCAGATTGAATATAAAAAAATCTGAGGCTGAGCGTCAAAAAGCCCGACATCAAATCAATTGATGTCGGGCTTTTTTTATATTATCAAATTGTATAGGACTTATTCTACTGATTAGACTTGATTGCTCCCCAAGCTATTGGTAGTTTACCTAACGGTTTGACGGCTAAAAAATCACCATCCATAATTTCTTTGATTTCCTGGGGTGTAACAGCTTTTCCAAACAGGAAAAACTCATCTAGTAACCCTTTGTACCAACGTCCATTTTTATGGTGGCCGATACCGGCGGTCACTTTCCAGTTTGTTGCTAACACTCCCTTGGCAGCTTTAGCTTCATGCGTTTTCTTACCATCTACATAGGTAGCAACAGTTCTACTCTTGGCATCATAAGTACCTGCAAAATGGTGCCACTTTTTACCTTTTATTACTGGACCAGGGTTAATATTAAAAACTTCTTGTTCAGCATCGTTTCGATGAAAAAAACGAAAACCAGCCGGTCGAATTTCAACGTGAAATAAGCCATTGCCATGCTTGTCGCCGATGGCATCGAAGAGACTTTGTGGTTCACCTGAATCTTCGTGATTAACCCAAGTAACCAGAGAGAACCCATCTTTAGGCAAATTTTTAAATTCAGCTCCGTTTATTTTGATCCAGACATTCTCTTTCAATTCAATGGCTTGGCCATTTTCGCCTTTCCCAAATTTAGCGTTGCCCACTATTTCTCCGTCGTTGCCGGAAGTAGACCCATCCTTAATAATAGTACCTTTTATGTCATCAAAACTATAGTATATAGCTAGGGCCGGGTCTTTGAGATCGGCATTTCCTGTAACACAAACGGCTAAAAACAAAATAATTAAGCTTATATTTTTCATTAACTCTCCTAATAAATAATGATCGTGATTGTAGGCCGTTCTGACCTTCAAGCCTGAAATTCTAGCACTATTCGAGCTTAAAATCAATCTATCAAGTCTGGGATTTACCAATGTTTTTCAAATTATATATCTTTACAATATATTGGACTGTTCAAGCCAATAAAGTGATTGATATAATTGAACAGTTAGCCTTTGTTGTATGAGTAAAAAATGTTAGCATTACGCCTCTTTGGTATTCAATAAAGGTAAATTAAGACTAAATTGAAAGGTGATAAATGGGACAACATGAACAGCAAGTCCGCCAACTAGGTCAGCAAATCGAACGACTGTGGGAACAAATATCAAAAAAAGATGAACAAATCAAAGATTTACAACAACTGATTGTTTCTACTCAACAATCGCTTGACAAGCTCTTGGAGCACCAATTAGCTGAGCGAAACAGACCTTCCAATCGGTCTAGACGATCTAGCCATCATAGTAGCCGAAAACCAGTTTATAACCGATCCTTTGTGAATCAACTGATCGAACAGAATTTTTCAATACAATCACCTAAAGACTTACAATTTTGCGGTCAAGGATCCAGTTTTTGTACTTATGCTTTTCGTCATGAACAAATGGACAAAAACTATATTGTTAGGTGTGCTAAACACTCTGATTCCATTCGACGGCTCAGATGGGAAGAACAGCTATTGCCTCAGCTAGGACCTCAAATGCCAATTTCTATTCCACAATTCGAAAAGATTAGTCATATGGATAACGGCTTGCCTTTTTGTAGCTACCCAATGATTGAAGGTGAGCCTTTTGAGGAAAAACACTACCATCGTTTGTCCAACCCAAAAAAGGACGTTGTTATTGAGCAGTTGGTTGGTTTTTTGCGGGTGTTGCACAGCTTTCCAGTTGAAGAAGCAGTTTCCTTTGGTATTCCTTACCGGCAGTTTGAAGCAGTACCAATAGAAGATATTATTCAGTTTGCTGAGAAACGACTTTATTTACATCTAAATCCGGATCAGCAGGAACGCTGCCAGTATTGGTTCGATTTTTACCGACGAAATTTGGGCGAATTTGATTACCAACCGACATTAATTCATGGCGATCTTCAATCGCGTCACATTTTATTCAATACCAATACAAACTTAATTGAAGGTATTATTGACTTTGAAGATATTAGAATTAGTGATGCAAGAGAAGATTTGTATCATCTACAAGACAGCTACGGTGACGACTTTGGCCAACGCCTATTCCAAGCTTATGGCATTGATAAAAGTAATTTTTCTCATCAATTTCAATTTCGTCGTTTAACTGATATTATTAGTGAAATTTTTATTGCCTTACTGGACAAACGAGACAGGGAAACTAAGCATAGATTACGTGAACTAAGAGAGTTTTTACTTCAACCCTTGCCAGACCTAAAAAATATCCCCACCGGTACATAGGTTTTATTAGGTATTGATTAGTTAATAAAGGTTATATAATGTCCTCTGAACAGCTAGAGCAATTCATCACACAGTTACGCAGGCAATTAGTCAACCTTGGCGGTATCGCTGAATATATGGTACGAGATTCAATTGAATCAGTCGTTGAGAGAGATTCAGACTTAGCCCAGAGAGTCATTGAAAGGGATGACGAGGCTGACTTATTAGAAAATAATATTCGAGAAAAATGTATTCATCTAATGGCCGAGCCTACAGCTAAACTAAAAGAAGTACAACAGTTGATGGTCATCAACGATATCAGTCGAAACCTTGAACGGGTAGCGGACAAAGCAGTTAATATTTCTAAACGGAGTTTGGAATTGACCCAATCTCCTCCAATTAAACCTTACATTGATTTACCCATTATGGCTGATAAATCCCAAAAAATGTTGAAAGATGTGATTGATGCTTTTGTCAACCGCGACCTAGTGATGGCAAAAAATGTAGTCGACCGTGACGCTGAGGTCGATTTCCTCTATGACCAGATGGTAGATGAAATTCAGTCAATGCTAGAAAATGAGAGGAAAGTAGGACCTTGTATTAGCTTGTTATTGGTCATTAGGCACTTAGAACGAATTGCAGATCTGGCAGTAAGCATCGGTGAAGATATTTATTATTTGATTGATGGTAGACTCATTCGACACCAAAAAATGAGTACTAGTTCTGTGCCCCTTAGTGCTATTCCCAATAATCACAATAGTTATGGCGTAGTTGGACAATCATCTGCTAATAAAGCCGATTAATGATTCTTTGGGTTATCATCTAGATTCCAGATCGTTTCCTTTTCAACTTAGTATTTAGGTCGAAATGAGTTAATTCCTCCAAGCAAATTGTCTGGTTTAGCCATAAAATGTATCACGGCTACCACTGCGGGATATTCGATATGGTAGGAGGCTATCTAGAGCTCCGGTGCCGTACACTGAAGGCCGTTTGCGAGACTATTTCATGCTAAGGTCCATACAAGATTCTCTCAGGAACTAAATAGTGAGATAGCTATTTAATTGTTAAAAATCGTCTAGATAATTAAAATGTATCAGGATAGATCTAGCGCCACGGATCTTCCAGTATTCATGGACTCGTATACCGCATCAATGACATACATCTGGTTGATACTGTTTTCAGGTGGAATTCGATGCGGTTGCCCCGTTGACAGACTATCACAGAGGTGCTGGAGTTGATGCGCAAATTGAAATGTGGGCTCAAAATCAAAGTCCTCGGAGTGATCTCTTGAACGAAATTCTAACTTGACATTTTGCCCTTCATTATTCCAAATTTTGTCCAAACGTAAACCTCCGGCTGTACCATTGATCTCCCCATATTGAGAACCCCATGAGTTAAATCCTACTGAAATTTGAGCTGTACGATCATTGGGGAAAACTAACAGAATATAAGCGCCATCATCAACCTCTAACCCGGCCTGCTGGCTGGCAAAGACACGGACCGGATCGGCTTTGTAAACCGTGCGAGCGTGGTGTAGGTTATAGCAAGCCAAGTCATAAATACTACCACCACCCTTGGCTTTATTGAAACGCCAATTTTGCTCTGGCCGTCGGGTGTCGGGGCCACCACCTCCACCACCAGTACAGAATGTGCTTCGAACGTTCATTACTTCGCCAATCGCTCCGCTATCGATCAATTCTTGTGCCTTTAAATGCATTGGGTGATGACGAAACTTGAAGGCTTCTGCCAACAAAATGTTATTTTTTCTAGCAGCCGCTACTAACCGTTCAGCTTCTTCTGCCGTAGAGGTGAAAGGCTTTTCGCATAGGATGGCCTTCACTCTCCCGGAATTTGCAATTTGTACACCTACTTTTTCATGGAAGGCACCCCATGTACAAATAATGGCGATATCGAGGTCTTCGCTTTTGAGCATCTGATCCAAGTCAGTATAGCGGTTACTAACTTTAAACTGATCGCCAAAGCTATTAACCGATTCTTCCGAAACATCGCATATCGCCTGTAAAATTGCATCATCTATTTGCTGAGCAGCATTACCATGCGCACGTGCAATACCACCCGTACCAACCAGCCCGACACGAAATGCCATGAATTACTCCCTTTTTTAGTATTATCCAGTAGAATAAAGATTTTTTATTTTTCTTCAGGAAATGGAGCACGAATATCGTAGCGTCCTTCTTTAAAAACAGGCATGAGTCCGCCTTCTACCATTAGGTCTAGTGGGTTAGACCTAGTTTCTAACGGGAACTCAACTACATCATTGATACGTACTGACTCATAAATTGCCATCAGGATCTCGATAGTAATTTTACCGTGAATACCCGCATTTCGGTGTTGCTCAACATCGCCGTCTAACCACTGGATCATCTCTTCGTATTGATTGGGCTCACTTTGTCGAGGTTTTATAGTTTGCCAACCGGCAGCTTGACTATTGAGCAACTCAATTGTTCCATCTGCCCCCCTTCTCAGTTGCCCATCGTCTCCATAGACAGCATCGCCACGAAGTCCAGGGCCTGGAAGATCACTTTCGTAAACACCTCGAATTCCACCTTCAAAGCATATTTCACCAAAGCAAAGGTCTTCACACCGTACACGACGTTCCCATTTGTCAGTCTTACGCGAAGCTTGACCAATTAACCACAAGGGTTCTGGGTCCCCCAAAATGAAGCGCATTTCGTCAACTTCATGTGTCCCTCGATTAAGCAAGCCAAGTCCGTCTCGACGGAGCATTGCTTGTGGTTGACCTATAGCACCTTCTTGGATTAATCGTCGAGCTTCGCAATTTTGTTGGTTGAACCGACGTTGATGTCCAACCACAAGTTTTGTACCACTTTGGTCGCAGGCTGCCAACATATCATTAGCTTCACCAACTGATGCCGAAATCGGCTTTTCAGTGATGATACCTGCTAAACCAGATTCAGCTGCTGCAATTGTTGGTTCCAATCGGACACTTTGCCAAGTGGTAATTGAAACAATATCCAAATCCTCGGTGGCGAACATCTGCTCGTAGTCCGTATAATGAGCTGAAATATCATTAGCCTCAGCAAAATCAGAAGCGCGACCTTCGTCAATATCCATGGCCGCTACGACCTCGGTTCGTGGATGGTTTTTCCAAGCATTTGTATGTGATCGGCCCATACCACCACATCCGATAATACCAACTCGATAGATCTTATCAGCCATCTGTATCTCCTTAGGATCTCATTTATAACTAGATATTAAAAAAGCATAGTGTATTTGATATTTTTAGACTATCATATCTAATCATGGCTGTCAAAGTTCATAAACTCACCTTAACACACGTGGCAGCAACGATTTCTCATTGACATTACAAGGGTCGATCAGCTACAATCTTGGTTTTGCGTTTAGGATTTTCGCAAGATTCATTGGCCGCTAGGCCATGCATGTATAATATAAGACAGAGAGAGTGAGAGATCATGTACGCAGTATTTGCCTCCGGTGGCAAGCAGCATCGGGTTGAGGTTGGTTCGGTTATTGATGTGGAAAAACTAGGATCAGCCTCAGGTACGGCCGTCGATTTTACTGATATTTTGCTGGTCGGTGATAATGACGGAGCCACTCAGGTTGGGGCGCCCTATGTCGATGGAGCTTCCGTCGTAGGTGAAGTGATCGATCAAGTCAAGGGCCAAAAGGTGATTGTCTACAAGTCCAAAAGGCGGAAAGGATATCGCCGAAAACAGGGACACAGACAGAAGTATACCCGTCTGAAGATTACAGAAATTAACGCTTGAACAACCATTTTTAGTGAAAGAATAGGAGACAGATAATGGCTCATAAAAAAGGTGGCGGAAGTACACAAAACGGAAGAGATAGTAATAGTAAACGTCTTGGTGTCAAGCGTTTTTCCGGTAACTATGTTAAAGCGGGTAATATTTTGGTGCGCCAGCGTGGTACTAAAATTCATCCTGGTAGTAATGTTGGTTTGGGAAATGACCACACCTTATTTTCTAAAATCGACGGTTATGTATGGTTTGAACGGAAAGACAAATATCGTCGCAAGGTTAGCGTTTACGGCGACCGACCTGATTTCTAGAGTTTTTAAAAATTAAGATCCTGAATGTGAAGCCTCGTTACGACGAGGCTTTTCGTGTTTTAGGGGGAAACTCCAATGCTGAACGTTGATACCGCACAAATACAAGCCAAAGGTGGTAATGGTGGTAATGGTTGTATTGCGTTTCGTCGCGAAAAGTATGTACCGCATGGTGGACCTAATGGCGGTGACGGCGGTAAGGGAGGCGACGTTATTCTTGAATCAATAGAAGGCATGACTACTCTGATTGATCTCAAGTATCAGCAGCATCAGCGAGCTGATAATGGTCAACATGGTATGGGGAAATTGAGGAACGGTAAAGATGCAAATGATCGGATTATAAAAGTGCCCGTCGGCACGATTGTTCGCTGGGTAGACACTGAAGATTTAGAAGAAGCGGAGCAAGTACTCGATCTGAAATCTCCTAACCAACGAGTAATAGTTGCACATGGTGGGACTGGTGGTCGAGGTAATCCGCATTTTAGAAGTAGTACTTTCCAAACACCTCGTGTGGCTGAAAAAGGAGAGCCAGGTGAGGAAGTTATAGTTGATTTGGAAGTCAAGCTCATTGCTGACGTTGGCTTAGTAGGATACCCTAACGCTGGCAAATCTACCCTTCTGGCTCGCACGTCTGCAGCCAAGCCCAAAATTGCCAATTATCCCTTTACGACTCTATCACCTAACCTGGGCGTAGTCCGAGTTGCCACCGAACAGAATTTTGTTTTAGCAGATATTCCAGGCCTCATAGAAGGTGCTCATGCTGGCGTTGGCCTTGGGCATGACTTTCTCCGCCATGTCGAGCGCACAAAAATGCTGATTCATGTTATTGACGTGGCTTCGGTTGATGGTAGAGACCCAATTGAAGATTTTGAAAAAATAAATCAAGAGCTGGAATTATACAACCCAAGATTGGGAAGAATTCCACAAGTTGTAGCTCTAAACAAAGTTGATTTACAATCTGCAAGTAGTAACTTGACTAAAATCGAAGACTACCTGAAGGAAAAAAAACGGCGAGCTTTTCCTATTTCGGCGGTAACCGGAGATGGAGTTCAGTCGCTCGTTCGTTTTACCTATCAGCTCTTACAACGAATCAATGAAAAAATTAGGCAACAAAAAGCTGATTCGCCACCTGTTTTAATGGACTTTCCGCGAACTAAGAAAAAATTCCAAATTAGCCAAAAGGAAAGCTGTTATTGGGTAGTGGGACCTCAGCCTAAAAGAGCTGTCTTAATGACTGATATGGATAACCCACAAGCATTAGTATTGCTCCACCGGAAGTTAAAAGGAATGGGTGTGATCAATGCTTTGCAGAAAGCCGGAATCAAGCAAGGGGATGATGTCAACATCCACGGATTTGAGTTCCAGTTTACAGCCGATGGAAAATAGTCTAAAGAAAATTAACCGCCCGACCCTGCTTTCATCGGTTCGACGAATAGTTGTTAAGGTCGGTAGCTCAACCTTAACCGAAGGGGTCAATCTATCTGTGGCTAAAGTGAGTCGTTTGGTTGAAGATTTATCCCAACTGAAACAGAAAGGAGTCGAGGTGATTTTAGTTACCTCTGGGGCGATCGCTGCCGGGCGTGGGCAACTAACTGAACTTTTCCAAAATGCAAATGGGCCGAAGTTCAATCCATCTGGCCTTTGTCCTATTATTCCAGAACTTCAAGCGGCCGCGGCGGTTGGTCAGATTCATCTAATGAATGCTTATAAGCAGTTATTCGAGCAATTTGGTCATTTGGTTGGTATGATTTTAGTGACTCAAGATGACTTTGACCACCGCCAACGCTATACTCATATCAGCGATACAATCCGTACCCTACTCCGCTTCGGTGTAATCCCAATTATAAATGAAAATGATACTGTGGCTGTGGATGAAATCAAAGTTGGTGATAATGACACGATCTCTGCCTATGTTACTAATTTAGTAGAAGCTGATCTGCTAGTAGTGTTGTCTGACCAAGCCGGATTTTACACTCAAGATCCACGTAAACATTCGTCGGCTCAACTGATCGCCATCATTGACCAAATAACCGATGATATCTGGTCCGCTGCAGGTGAAGCTGGTACAGATAAAGGCACAGGAGGAATGAGAACCAAGCTTCGAGCAGCAGAAATCGTCACTGGTTCCGGTAAAATGATGGTGATTGCCGATGGATCAAAACCCATGATCGTTAGCAGCCTGTTAGCAGGAGAGTCTATTGGTACTCTATTTTTGCCAGCAGAGAGAACTAAACCAATGTCTGCCCGCCAACGATGGATTGCCTACTCACGCCCCGCCAGAGGTGTATTATTTGTCGATGACGGAGCTAAGAGTGCCTTGCTAAAGGGTGGAAAGAGTTTGTTACCCTCCGGAATCCGAAAAACTGACGGGAACTTTAAGTTCGGTGATACAGTATCTTGCAAAGATCAAAAAAAACGGGAATTTGCTCGAGGCTTAGTTAATTACAACACATCTGAAGTAGAGCAAATCAAAGGGAAACAAACCTGCCAATTACAAGAAACCATCGGCGATTTTTACTATGATGAAGTCATACATCGAGATAATTTGGTTCTACTCAATTGATCATAAATTCACCCCGACGCAGCAATCCGACCTATTGCTTGCTTCAAATTGTTGACAGTTCGGTCCACGTGGTGCAACTTGTCTAGGCCAAATAAACCAAGACGAAAGGTTTGAAAATTTTTGGGTTCACCACATTGAAGTGGTACACCTGCCGCAATCTGTAATCCAATTTCTGCAAATTTTTTGCCGCTTTGGATATCCACATTATCAGTATAGCTGACTACTACACCAGGCGCCTGGAACCCTTCAGCTGCTACACTTTTAAAGCCTTTTTCAGTTAGTATAGTGCGAACCTTGTCTCCTAGTAGCTGCTGACGCTCCTTAATCTTGTCTAAGCCATAATTTTCGGTTTCTTTCATAGTGTTTCGAAAAGTTGTCAATGCATCAGTAGGCATGGTTGCGTGGTAGGCATGTCCACCATTTTCGTACGCCTGCATAATTTGTAACCACTTTTTCAGGTCACAAGCAAAACTATTACTAGTAGTTGCTTCTAGATGATCCAATGCTCTTTGGTTAAGCATAACTAGGCCTGCGCAAGGCGAGCTGCTCCAGCCTTTCTGTGGTGCACTGATGAGGATATCCACTCCACAATCGACCATATCTACCCAAATCGTTCCCGATGCAATACAGTCCAGAACAAATAAACCACCGACTGAATGAGTCGCTAATCCCACAGCTTTAATGTATTCATCAGGCAAAATCATTCCAGCTGACGTTTCGACATGTGGAGCGAAAACTACTCTTGGTTTTTCAGTTCTAATGGCTTCGACTACTGATTCGATAGGCGGCGGAGCAAAAGATGGCTGGTTTGTTTGTTCAATTGGCTGAGCTTTTAAAACTGAGACTTTAGAGGTAATATCCCCCATTTCGAGAATTTGGCTCCATCTGTAACTGAACCAGCCATTTCGAATAACCAGACATTTGTTATCTTTGGCAAATTGTCGAGCTACTGATTCCATGCTGAAAGTGCCTCCACCAGGAACAACCGATACGGCCTCTGCATTATAGGTTTTTTTTAGCATTGAAGAGATATCAAGCATGACTTGCTGAAATAATTGGGACATGTGATTCAGAGAACGATCGCTAAAGACAACCGAGTATTCCAATAATCCATCTGGGTCAATATCATTTCGTAGACTCATAAATAATCCTATTATTTTATTATTTTATTATTCTGAGACCTGACTATCTCCATTCAGCGGCCCAACCAGATGTTTCATATTGACTTCGAATTCGCCACTCTCTCAGTACGTCTAATAATTCTTGCTTTTTGTAACTGAACTGATTGTGATACCATAGGTTGTTGATTTCAGCCGGGTCCGTTTTTAGGTCAAACAGTTGGCCATCAGGTTGATCAAGAAAATGAACGAGTTTCCAGTCTTGACTTCTGACCATTGACATAAACTCGGTGCCTTGCAAAATACCATCTTTCCCATGTTCGGCAAAAACGTACTCTCTAGCTGTCCATTTCTGACCTGCTAAGGCCGGTAAAATTGACTTTGCTTCAATAGTTGTAGGCACGTCAGCACCGGCTAACTCCAGAATAGCAGGTCCCAGATCCATTTGCTGACAAAGTCCATCAATTGTTTGACCACTCTGAAAACGACCTGGAGACCATACAACTGTTGGTACTCGAGTGATGATATCGTACATAGTCCATTTTTGGCTGTGTCCGTGATCACCTAAACAATCTCCGTGGTCAGAAGTAAAGATGACAACCGAATTGTCCAGATATCCTTTGTACTCTAGAGCTTGCAGGATTTTACCGATTTGGTGATCGATCATTGTAACATTGGCCAAATAGTAAGCTCGTTGTCGGTGTAACTGTTCAGTTGTGGGACTAAGCTGATGAACGACCGAATCATGGTCTACTTCACAGTTGTGCTGACGCATCTCCAAAAATGGGGCGGGTTGATTAGCCAATTCCACGTCTGTCACAACTGGCAATGGTAATTCTCGTTCCATATACGGTTGAGCATATTCCCAAGTTGGGTCGTACGGTGGGTGTGGACCAGGAAAACCTATTTGTAAGAACAATGGTTGTGTAACTGGGTAACTATTAATCCACCATTGTGCTAAATTCCCAACAAACATATCTGGATGCATATCCTCTGGTAATTCCCATTCAAAAGCACCCAAGCGCTGATGGTAGTCGGAGCGCTGACGATAGAGTTCACGTTGTTGTTTAATTAGACCTCTAGCTTGTAAAGCCTTATCCCACTCATCAAAATAGTAGCGGCCTTCCAGGTACCGGTCTTTATTTTCTACCACGTAACGCTCATCAAAACCTAATGACGTTTCAAAAGGAAAAGTATGCATTTTTCCTATATTGACACAATGATAACCAACATTACTCAATCGTTCTACCCAAGAGCGAGTCCACCTATCAGCGTTTTTAAGAATACCAGTTGTGTGAGGATAGTAGCCCGTGAACAAACTAGCACGTGCCGGAGCACAAGAGGGTGCCGTAATATAGCACTGTGATAAATTTACGCCTTCATGAACCAACCGATCCAGATTTGGTGTGTCTACATAAGGAAAACCAAGCGCAGAAATAGTATCAAATCTCTGCTGATCGGTCATAATTAGGACAATATTAGGTTGTTTGATAGACATTGAAAAGTACCTAGGTGGCGCGATCAGTCATTTCTTGTAGGAATTGACTCGCCGGGTATTCTTCATCATTCGGTGAAATAGCATCGTACTTATTCAACACTGCCGTTTCTGGGGACGGCATTATTGGATGTTCTAGAGTTGGGTCCTTAGTTTCAATGCGCCAGTCTTCCAACCGTTGTCGCATTGATTGCAAAATCTGTTCATCCGCTTGCCCACTGGAGATTAGATTATGTCGCTCGAAAGGGTCAAAAACGAGGTCATACAGTCGTTCTGACTCTGGCCGATGTCCTTGCCAGCCATGATCTAAGAAAAAAGTTTTGCTAATACTATCGTCACAATTAGGCATTGCCCACTTCGGTGCTTGATCATATCGTCGAATATATTTCCAGCGTTTTGTTCTAATCGCTCGTTGTGGTTCATAGCAACAATGGTAGTTAACTTCCGCAAAAATCTCGGACCTAATTTTATCGGCTGTACCCTGTAACATAGGCAAAATTGAGCAGCCTTGTAACCAT
>JACLAC010017335.1_pt1 | contig 44004 bp, 48 predicted proteins | sample 8027881 | NCBI WGS metagenome assembly JACLAC01 (sample SAMN15725517, study PRJNA655200) | protist metagenome | isolation source: fluorescence activated cell sorting (FACS) single amplified genomes of... | place: Spain: Blaines Bay Microbial Observatory, Mediterranean Sea | collected 2016-01-19 | reverse complement strand
CAAGTGGCCAAAGGTGATTCAAAAAACTACCAATGTATAGACAAGCAAATCTATATCCTTTATTTCAATGTTGGAACCCTTGTCTTGTTTCAGAACCTATAGCAGGTTTGGGAATCCTATCCAGATCGGCAACTTTCACATCTGTACCAATTCATTAGCTGGACAGGCTCAAGACCTTCGGAAGCGTTGAAACTCCTTTGGAAGGATGTTGATTTTGATCTGCAGAACTATACCAAGCGGGATACCAAGAGTGGTAAGACCTTGACCCAGCCGATGAATGAGAAGGTGCATGAGGTGCTGTTGCGTCAGAGGGGACTGCTGAATAGTAGTTCAGCAGAATTGCAGGGGAGTTCTTATGTTTTTCCGGCAGGCGATGGTGGTTTGCGAAGATTAGATAGTTTGAAGAAGCGATTCAGCCAACTGAGAGATCTAGCTGGTATCCCAATAGAGTTCAGACCAAATTACTGCCTACGAGGCACGATTGCTTCGATGATGTTGTCAAATGGAGCAACGTTGGCTGAAGTCGCTTACCAGTTAGGACATGCCCCAGGCTCACTGATGACTCGCCGCTACGCCAAATTCATTCCAGCCGCTCAACAAAGTATTGCCAATAAGGCTCAGGAGGCGATAAATTCTTTGTTGGAGCCACGAGAGGAGACTGGCCGAACTTCCCTCTTACACGGTTGAACAGATGTTCAAACCCAACTAACCATACGCCCCGCAAACATCCTACAGTTCTTACAAAAGGGTATTTAAGAAAAGTACTGATGAAAATCATCCTTTGTTATGGCGACTCGAACAGGTAGGGACATAGTCCACGCGACAAATACCGCTATGGCCCAAATTGAAGATGAACGAGAGCACTCTAAAATTAGTCGGGAGATCAATTTAAGGAATTTACCAGGTAATCTTGAGTAGTTGACTTATTTCCGCGGTATTCATTCACCACCTCTTCTACACATATCAGGATAACCACTTTACGTATCGAAGTGCGGCCTCTTTGGTGGAATAAGTAAATTGACTTTCAGGTCACAAATGAACCTTAAAGTGAGAGTTGGAAATAGTTTAGACTGAAACTCACAACGCAATATTGAGCACCAGTGGCTTAGCACTCACCGCTGTAAATGAAGACTGCAGTGGTTAAATACTTAGGTCCAGCAGGTTGTAGTTGCTTAAAGATGCCCTAACTGCTTCTGACCAAACCACCTGATCATTTAAACCTGATAGTGGTTTGTAGTCGTAAGATGTTTCATGAGGGAAATGCTGCCTTCGTGCATCAATGGCATAGCCAATCATTCGTGACCTCTCCAGGATACGAGCCTCATCATAAACTGCATTCTCGTTATGCAGGCCAGCCTCAACGTTGAGTATCGAAGAACGTCGGTTGAACCCAAAAGTCAAAGACACACGTTCCTTGTCGCTATTGTTGGCAAAAGAGCCATGTAGTAACTGACGATTATGCATAACTACATCACCCGGACCGCACAGGTAAGGTACGGCACCCATGATGTGGTCGCTGCCTGCCTCATCTACAAGTTGCTTGATGTCGATCTTGCCGTGGATATGGCTGCAGGGTAACACCCAAAGGCCATTTTCACCTGAACACCCATGTAATTGTACCTGAAAGGTCATACCATGGATATCCTGATCCCATTGAGGATGATTCCAATGAGTCACACCGTCCTGATGCCACGCAGTAGCTGAACCAAGGCCCGCTTCCTTTATCCATAATGCCTCATTAAATGGTACAAAATCATCGCCAAAAATCGCCTCTGCAATTGCCAATAAATGAGGGTGGCCCGTAATTCGGAGCAGAGCATCTGAATATCGTAAAGGCCCCATAATCATATAAACAATTTCATCCGGCAGTGATTCATCAGCAAGTGGCTCGGACATCCTTACACTATAGCGGCCTCCACTATGCTGGGTACCACCAAGTGGATCACTAAGCGGCCTAGCCCAAAAAAGGGCTGGTCCCTTAGAATTAACACCCAGGGCTGGTCTTCCATAAAGATCAAGTTTGGCATCACTTGCAGTAGGATAATTGGCTTTCATCGTATCAAAATCGCCCTGCCAATCCTGCAAATCCCTCTTGCTAAGAAAATTTTCTAGAACGTAAAACCCATATTTTGCGTATCCTTCAAGAATCTCAGAAGCAACATTCCCTTTTCTGTCAAACCGCATCGGGCCTCGATTCGGGAGTGCCATGGCAGCCTTTTCGCCTTCTCGAACATATTCTCCAAACTTTTCAGAATAATTATTCATTTTGAACTCGTGTAAGTACCCCTCTTCTTGTGAGATATTTTGGGTGTGATGAAAGATAATAGGTAATTTAGCGAACTCACTGCTACCAGTAAAATCACAGCAGATTTTGGACTACTTTAGGCTATTTCTATCTAGGCATGCGCAATGGAGTGTATGTATTTAGTTCTCTACAAGTTGAATTTTTGATAAAATAATTTTCATGAAAAAGTTTACCTGGTCAATCTTGGGGCTTATGCTGTTGTTCTACCTGGGATTTCTAGTGTTGTTCAATTTCTTATGATTTATTTCATCAAAAATTGATGGCAATGAAAAAAATAAATACAGAGAAAGAAGAGTCCTCTGAAAAAATTATTGGTGAGGACCTGGTGTCTAATTCCTTCAGAAACCAAAGGACGTATCAGCAACAGATGAGGCTTGCAGATATGGAATCCCAGTTAAAGAAGTTGAAGGGGCAACTCACTAAGACAAAAGAGCAGTTGGAGAAAACTGAAGTCCTGTTGCGAGAGGAGCTATCTTCGGGTAAGCAACTACAGAAGATGAAAGATGAATATTCTAATTGGGTGGCTGATCCGAGGGATGTTCGCTTTGATGAAAGCTGGAGACTGATTTTGGTGATTGCGTTTCTGCTACCAACTACCTTAAGTTGCCTGTTTTTCTGGATCATTCTTACTTAAAAACACGGCCAGTTAATCACTCCACAAATCAGACTGAATCATCATAATTGCTTAGAGAATAGTATCGTGTGATCTGTCCCCGGCCACTCTCTTCTTCGGATTACAGAAGAATATTTCTCCTAGCAACGGTTCTAGAAATTCTAGACAAGTATTTCAGTTCTTTGGCCAAACATTTGTCCCTAAGCACTTGCCGCTGACTGACATCCGTCGACGACTTTAAATAGTATTTCTGGGTTCACCATGGTTTTTATTTCCATGATGTTGCCGTTTGGATCTTTGATAAAAAAAGTTTCCTGTTCAAACTCATTTCCCTTGAAACGTCGATATGGCGGATCGATGAAGTCAATGCCTTTCGCTTCTAAGCGTGCTTTGACAGTATCGAAATCAGCTTGATCGAGATGGACTCCAAAATGCGGTACCATCACTGTGCCCATATCAACGTCATGACTGACGTTTGGTAGGCTTTCCTGACTCTGATGCAACGTCAGCTCATTACCCCAAAAATTGATATCCACCCAGCGACCGGTTTCGCTATTGCCGGTTGAGCAGCCAAGTACGTCACGATAAAAAGTAATAGAAGTCTCTAGGTCGCCAGCTGGGATAGCCAAGTGAAATGTATTCGCCATAGCATATTACTTTGTGTTGGTTTTATGATGAATTCTAAAAATCTAATTTACCACAAGCGACTTTGCGATTCAAAGATCTTTATAATCAGCATTGACTATCCTTGTGACGTATCTACAGCCGATCTAACGTTTACTTTTAGTCAAAAGTAAACATTCAGATAACAATATCTGACTTACCAGTCTCTCGACCTCATTCCTTCCCATATTTGCTCATTCATTGGATTAGACAACGATTCAAGGTCAATGTCTGGGTCAATCCGCCAGCGGCCTCCAACTTTATGGCTCAGAAAATAGCCAGTTCGACACCAGCGATAGATACAGGTTTTGGAAACATCAAATTCGGCAGTAAGCTGTTTTGGGGTTAGGTAGGATTTCACTGGCTCCAGAGAAAAACTTTAAATTATGAGAAGTAGAATAATAATATCTATGATGATGAGAACCAGAAAAATCATATACCAAGGTAGTGACCAAAAAGCCGAGCAATACTTCTTGAATCGATTAAGCATAGATTTGTGAAGCGGATGGGTAAATTTTTAGTATTAAAATACAATAGAAGATGCGCTAGGTGGGGCGCACAGAAAACGCCTCACCTATACAGGTGACAGGAACCGCCCTACCAAGGAATCCGAGTTAGCGTAGGCGCAAGCTATGGCCGTATTGCTTTGGATATCGCGCCAAAGTACCTACGACTCTAGGCAGGTTTGAAACTCTGTTATAGTTTGTGGTGAGAACTACCCACACAGGAATTGATTTAAAGTAACTTTTGTCTTTTTTTAGAATTATTTTTCTAGATACTTCTGTTTTTATTTATGAATTTTTAAATCATTTGAATCAAAATTTTTCATCTGCTGAAGTAAGTTAAAGGCCAAAGCAATAAGATTATGCTCCATGATCCCAAGCTGACTAGTGCCTGCATCTGTGTCGCATTGCGAATCTCCGCAGCACAGATGTAAGACTTTACGCTGCCATAATCTGCTATGGCTGGCGTATTGTTCTCCCCTCATAGGGATGCGTTGCTCCGGTGGCGCTTCCCTACACCACCTAACATATTAGGCCACCAGATCAGACAATAAGCGTGGCTTGATAGGCGCCTTCTCGATTGGCTCTTCTGTAGACAGTACAAAAGCTCCTAGCTTTTCTCTTTGTCCTGAATGTTAGCCTAGATAAATATGTAGTACATTGGACAGCACAAATCAGCTGCCCTTTTTAATTCGTTCCCTAGCTCTTCGCACCACAGCACACTCCGAAACCTTGCCTTCTGGATGAAGGCGAATCTCGCATTCTAGATCAAAACTCAAAACAGATTACGATTATTTTGCGATCATTCCGGTGGTCTGCTGGTATTAACTGCACTCCATCCCAGTATTCATCTGGATTAACCCGAGTCAGTACATCGGATCAACAATCCGTCGGTCTATGCATCAGCCGCCTAAACTCCTCTTACTATCGCTGCTCAACCAACTAATAGATTGCCAATAACCTGAATACAAGCAACACTTCACAGTGTTCCAACAAAACCTGTTGGAAATTCACATTCAGTATTTTTAACGACCCGTAATTGGAGACAAGATGGCATCGAAAGAACTAGTTCAAAAAGCGTATGACTGTTTTGCAACTGGAGATATGGATACTTTTCGTACGCTATACCATACAGACGTTGTTGTGAAAACCAACGGGATGCACAAATTCTCTGGTACCTACAATGGCCTTGATAATTGGATGAACAACATGGTCATGCACGTCCCTTCTCATTTTGAAAATTTTAAAATTGAAACTAAACTGATGATTGCCGAAGGGGATTATGTTTTCGCATTAGTTCATGCCACAGCAGATGGAATGGATGCTGATTTTGGTCATCTTTTCAAAGTTGAAAGTGATAAGATAACTGAATTTCATATTCTAGATGACTCCCAGAAATGGGCAGCCACAATGAAAGCTCTGTAGCAACCAATAAAATAGAAATCGCAGTTCTGAACTGAAAAGGACTGCGGTCTTCCGCATCACCTCCCGAAGTTATTACCACCAACCTTTCAAATTCATCCCTTAATGAATTTGGGATCCAATCAGATCAACAGGAGAGAACCAAATGGCCAAAATCATAGAATACGTAGACATACCAGATGATAAGGTTAAAGAGTTTAAAAACTTACTCTCAAAAACGCATGGCAACTCAGAATGGATGAAAGCTCATGCTGAACGTACGGGGATAAAGTCGATGGACGCTTTTTTTGTAAAATTACCAACTGGAACCGCGATGATTGTGGTACGTGATCCAAAGGAAAGTTTGGATCAGTGGTACCAAAGCGACCATCCGGATGACAAGGGTCATCTGGAAGAAGCAATGAAGATTTTTGGAATGACTGAAGCAGATCTGGCTGCGTTAGATGAGTTAGAATTTGAACAGGTTGTGGAATTTAAGGCTGATTAGTTATCCGTTGGTCTTAAAATCTTCTGCTGATTTGAATTAATTGCTTCAATTGATGCTTGCTTTTGAATACTTACTAGATGATTTTTAGTAATTCTCAAAAATTTGGCTTGGCGCATTTGCGTCGTTTATACAAATGAAGGAATCTCCGAAATTTGGAGAACTAACGATGCATGGCCTTCACTGTGCTCAACCTGACTCTATTCGCTATGGCACCAGTCGTGGTGTCCAACGCTACCGTTGCCAAGCCTGTCGACGGATCTTTCAAAGGCTACGACGAGGCAAAGATCTAGCCCTCAAGCAACAGGCCTGTCCACTCTATCTTGAAGGGATGGGGATGCGAGCCATCGGCTGGGTTCTCAGCAGCCATCATAAGACGGTCTCTCGCTGGTTGGTGCAAGCTGCCCAAGCACTCCCAGAAAACTCACCACAGACCGAAGCCTGCTCCTTAAACTTTTATACTTTCTTCACAAATCCAAATTAAATCTTTGTGCCGTTCAAATCGAATTAAGTCGGAGAACACTCGAACTTTCAGCACCTCTACTTACTCTTAGACAGAATTGAGAAATCTTCGTACCTTAGCAGTTCTTGAAGACTCATTTCAGCTTAGCAAATTCGATGTTAACAAAAGCCAGTAGGAGATTAGTATCGAAAAAATATATTAAAAATAGTTAGATACAGTAGCTTCCAATAGTTGAATGTTTTTGAAGCTTATCTGGAATATAGTATCAGATTAAATAGTTAGGAGAGATGAATGCCCAATGAGCAACTAGATACCATTAGAAAAAACTTAGCCGAAAATCCAATTTTTCCTGCAGACGCAAATTTGGACCAAATCAGAGAAATTTTCGACAACATGGGAAATTCACTTCCCCAAACGGGGAATATTTCAGAAACTGCCATATCTGAGCAAAAATTTAGGGGAATGTGGGTAGAGGTTAAGGACACGCAACCCCAAAGAGCTATACTGTATATTCACGGAGGAGGTTTTGTCATTGGATCGCCAAAATCTCATCATGAACTGATGTCACGGCTGGCAGTTTCAGCGAATGCAAAGGTTCTGGGATTAGATTATCGAAGAGCGCCCGAAAATACTTTTCCAGCTCCGATTGAAGACATAATGAGTGCCTACAGATGGATGCTTGAATCAGGGATTAGACCCAAACAAATTATGATTGCAGGAGATTCCTGTGGTGGTGGGCTCAGTATTGCTGCATTGATATCAATCAGGGATGAGGGTTTGCTGCAACCCGCATGTGCTGCGTGCTTGTCTCCTTGGAGTGATTTAGAGTGTGCAGGTGAATCAATGAAGCAAAACGAAGAATTAGATTTTCTTGTACAGCAAGAAACGTTGCTGGAATGGGCAAAGATCTATCTGAATGGTGCAGATCCTCGGTCTCCTCTTGCTTCTACCATTCACGCAGATCTTTCAGGACTAGCACCTGTGTTAATCCAGACAGGCGGTGCAGAGATGTTGCTGTCAGATGCTGTTCAACTTGAGAAAAAGCTAAAGTCTGCTGGGAATCAGGTTCGGTTAGAAGTCTGGGAAGACATGACTCATAATTGGCAAATGTTTGCTCCAATTCTAGATAAGGGTCAGGAGGCTATCGACCAAGTTGGCTCATTCTTTAGGAATCAAATACCTGATTAAATTCTCTGCTTTAGTCCAATAAACTCCGCACAGCTGGAGAAATCAATATTCCTTTGCAATCTGTATTGGCAGGTTATTGGGCTAGACTGGGCATATTAGAAGCTTTTGTAGGTGTCATTTGAAAATAGGCAACAATATATTGTCACTTCCAAAAGTCTGAGAAGTTCCTGTGCGAAAGAAATTGGACCCGTTCAAATATCTTGAACTTCCCCATTCCAGTGCCTATCAACGCCACAGTATTGAAGAAATTCAGCATGGACGCACCTTCGTAGATCGACACTACTATCGGGTGTTGCTCGATTCGATGGTTAACGATCTGTATGATCTGAAGCGAAAACAACTCAAACTGTTAAAAGAAGCTTGGTCAGCCGCAGAAAATTCTGAGACCTCAAAACTAGACTGGAAAAGCCGTATTTAATCAGACCTGCCAGATTGCTTTTTGCTAACCTCAAGAGCACCTCCCTTCAATTAAACGAACTCTCGCAGATCAACCTAAAGCCCTACTTTTCATAACTAAATATTTCTTGTTTCCTGTTTCGGCCAACCCTTATTGTGGTCATTGTCCTCAATAGACTGGATGAATCTTAAAGGTACACTTCAATCAATAAGGTCCAAAGTGAGTTCGAAGTGAAGCTGAAATCAATGAGATCAAAAGAAAGGATCTACAAATGCCTCAGAAGATGTCCTTGCTGGATGCTGTACCCAACTCAGGGGGGGACTTAGAAGAAGCAGCACTGCTTCATGCCTATGATCAAAGTTGGCAATTATACGCAAGAGCCTGTGATCTCAGACCAGTCTCGAGTATAAATGAAACTAGGCGCATAGATTTTGAGAATTCGAGAGACCGAGAGCAAGAGGATGAACGTAAAAAAGACCTCTGGCACATGCTGCAATATTCTGCAGGATTTCAGCATCTGATTGCCTCAAAGAGTGAACAGGTTATTCCATTCGAATTCTTGAAAAGAACAGCATTCAGACGACACCTCAGACGATAACAGTTGTGAAGCCCCCCAAAGATTTTTTGCAGAAGCACAAAAGCGTTGGGCACAGACCAATGGATTAGTATTCCCCTGCTTGCACCCACGCCGATTCAGGTTTCTCAGGTTGAGGGGGTTCCTCTGCCGCCTGCACGGATGAGGCGTTTTCTGTGCGCCTCATCTACCACAACTTTTAGTTAAATTTCAGCTAATGTGCTTGAAAGCTACTTCACCAACGTGAGTAGTCACTTCTTTCACACGATTTTTGTGTTTGCCCATCATTTCATCACGAACTATTTGCGTTTTTTCAATTGTCTCTTGATTGGGATAAACCGAACTGCTGATCATTGTTGTAGGACCAATTCTAGAATTCAGAGTGAGTTCACTGTCTGGGTAATTTTCATTAAAGGACTCGACATATTCAGCGTGCATAATGTCCAAATCTTCTTTGGTATGTGTTTCAAGAATTGTTGTTCTGCAGATACTCATATTTACTCCTTGTTGAATTTTAGGGACGCAAATGTCGGAGCTCAGAGCTGGCTTGCTCTTGGCAGTTCAACTTATCAATTCATAGATAGAGATTGTCAAGAATTTAGACCAAAGTCGGATCGATCCAGACGATGACCATGAGTCGTTATCCAGTGCAATGACTGGGTACGGTCAGAAATGAAGGCGAATGGTTGGTCGGAATAACTTTGGGAGATGATTCAGGAAGCCACAGTCATTTGCGGAATAGAGTTGCAGTTCCACTTGAATATGGAACTGCGGCGCTGTCGAGAAGTTACATGGCCTTCATGACGGAAGCTAATTTTTGCGAATCATCAAGAATATGAAACTCAACCGTTTTCCCATTCTGAATTTTGTATAGATGTCCAAAATCACCTTGCATTCCTTCTGCTGTACCATGCACTAAAGCAAAGACGTAATCGCCTTCTGCAACCATCAGCTTTGGTTCTACTTTAAAATTCTCAAAATGACTTGGAATGTGTGCAAGAAAATCATTGATGAAGCTATCAGGTCCATGATAGGTGCCTGAAAACTTATGCATACCATTCACTTTGATGACTGCTTTTTCATGCATCAAAGATTTGATAGTACCCATGTCTCCAGCAGCAAAACTGTCATATCCTTTTTGAACAACTTCTTTGGGTGTCATGTCATCTCCAATTTTAGGGTGTTGAAAATATTTGAGGTAAGTTTCGGCAAATTCTGCTGAAACGTCTGAAAAATAATAATTCTTTTGAGATTATTTTCAATCTATTAGTTGGAAGCAAACATATAGTAATGAATGGATATGCCAGCCAAGATGGTAGGCCCTGCTTTTCAAGAAATGCAACTGTAGTTGGACACCTTTCGCAGGAACTACAAGGATTCAATAGTTCCAGTTTCGTATCGTTAGCCCCGTCTTACTTGAATTGGTAAGACTCCCGTCCCTGTGTCCAATCCTCTGCCCATTCCAGAGGGGAAGACGTTTAAGCTGGCACCGTAACATAGTAGGCGATAGCCATCAGCTTCAAAGAGGAGGTGAGCTTGTTCCAAGGCATCAAAATAGTCGATTCTCCGACCCTCGGTTGCTCGTCCTTCACAGGTAACACTAACTCTACATTCACCATACTTAACATCCTCCCATTCGACTCTTGCTTCCGCCTTGCTCCCATCAGGACACAGCAAGGGTAGATGTGATGGTCGTCATTGGGTCTTAAGATTTTTCTTTGGTCGCTAGTTGCCTCTTGAAAGCTTCCTAAAGCTTATGAATAACATGCCGTACCACTCCCCAAATTTGAAAATCATCATCAACTGAAATGGGAATGCTGTCATAGTCTGGATTCTCCGGCTGTAGCTCAAAACACTCCCTTGTCTGCACCAGTCGCTTGAGAGTGAATTCCCCGTTGAGAGAAGCAATCACAACTTTTCCATTGGGTTTCTTCTTGGAGCGATCCACGATCAGTAAATCCTGATCAAAGATGCCTGCGCCAGTCATCGAGTCCCCATTGGCACGGACAAAGAAAACATTGTTGGGGTCTGGAATCAGATAATGATGTAGGTTGAGATAACCGTCGTAGTAATCCTGAGCAGGGCTGGGAAATCCTGCGGAGACCATCGATTCAAACAATGGGCGCTGGTACTGATCTGCAATTGGGGAATGAACAGGCAGGACGAAGGTGAATGACAATAGGTTCATAAAAAGTTTTTGTCAGCTTTGCGTGTAATCTTCACAACGGTGTAAGTCGGCTTTGGCAACAGCTTCATCTCTAAGTTTCATGTTTTTAGCTGAAGATGGCGCTGTCATTAAATTCAGAAATGCTTGGTGTGAGGGATACCAAATCCCCAAAACCTCATCGATATCTTGAGTGCCAACTACCTGTCCAAAAACTTCTGTCCTCCAGAGAATCTTTCCACCAACTTCTTTTAGCAATTGCTGAAGAACTTTCATGTAGGCTTGATACAACTTTCCGGTTGGGTAATCAGCAACATCCCGATACTTGTTGAGATTTAACATAAAAACAGCATCGTCTTGACTCCCGTGGGCAATCACTTTCATCTTTTCAATTTCGGTCAAATTGACACTTGGCAGTTCAGCCATTTTTGCCTCTTGTAATTCTGGGGTGAATATGGTGTGTGATCCTTAGCATCTATGAGGGATTTGAAACTGGGAGGGATCCGGTTGGATGGGATCTCAGGTGTTTGGTGGATTAAGAAATTTTCTCAAGCGCATAGACATCAGCAACAGCATTGTTTGCTGCATTCCATTCTTGAACCTTTGGTGATGACATGACGCTTTGGAGGCCTTCCATATCAGTCACATTCAACAGTCCAACTGCCTTATTGTTATTCATTTTTGTCACTTCCCACGCAGAAGTGCAGCGGCGCACATCATCTCCTACCTCCGCCAGCATTGCCGTAAACTCTTCGTAAGAACAATCAAACTTTGTCACGATACAAATATTCATAGAATTCTCTTGATCAGAGGATTGGGGATTCAATCGAATTGAATCCCGTTGAAGCAGTCGAGATCATTTCAGAGGAGTCGCCCCTGTTTCTAGTCGAGTGACTTGGCCATCCCTGATCGTATGAACACTCATTAAAGCCTCTTTGCTTCCGTCTGGATACTCATTGAATTCGTGAGCAACCCCAATCTCATCATTTTCGTAAATCACTCTGAAGTCCTTGGTGATAACAGTTGGTGCACCGGGTTTGAACCAATCCCAACCAAGCATTTCTGCTTTGGTGACTTCCGTTCCACTTTGATGACGTACAAAAACAAAATCATCAGCCATCAATTTATCCAAAGTATCCAAATCTTTTGCATTAAAAGCATCATGTAAATCTTTCATTAGTCCCATTCTTACCTATCCCAGTTAGAGTATGAGATCCTATTTATTGATTTGGCGCCTGATACGCAGAAACCACTTTGTTGGCAGTTTCCATTGCAGAGGTCATTGACTTGGAATCAATGATTTCGATCGCTTCAAAAGAGCTAAAGGTTCCAGTTGATGAAGTAACCATTTCAACAGCGGCCATGTTTTCTGCACTGCCTTCCATGATCGCCACGATCTCAGCACTGCTCACACTGAAGTAGAGGTTATGCATTTTAACATTGAGTGCAGAAAATAGTTTATTGGCAGCCTCCTCCCGATCTTGGGGGTTATCAACCATCCCCTTGAATGCCGCATTGCTATACTTTGCTCTCGCCAGATAAAGCGCCATGATTTCTCCTTACTTTTGGGTATATGATTGTGATGCGAGTATGAACGCATCAATGAATGTAGTTCAAATAAATAGTCAGTAGAGGAAAATCTCAATAGGTTTCTTCAACCATCAGCAGGTTCCACAGAACCAAGTTCTGAGACTCAACGGGGTGGCTCAATCACACAACGCCTCACAGAGCACCCCATCCTTATCACCATCCAGTCGACTGAGTCCACATTGACTGAAATAATAGACGCCTGTAATAGTCTGCAATGGAAGGTTGATCAGACAGGATGAAGGTGATTTCTGAAAAGTTCATGTAAGGGTCTTGGATATTGAAATTAATGGGTTGAGACTAATCAAAATTTGAGCAGTGAAACCTAAATTTTTGCAACGAGTCCTAAAATATGATCAACACTTCTAACAGTATCACTGGAGAATTGTCTGTAGATTCTGCAAGAATACTCTCTGTGTGTCTGAATTAAAATTTGAGTGATCGAAATGAACTCACAAATTTCTTGTCGAACAAGCCTAATTTTACTAAAAGTGAAAGCAAGAAATTCATTATCAAAAAAAATTACTCCAAAATAAATTTTTATTGATAATTCTTAATGGCCTCTTTTTCTAGGTAAGTGCACAAGCAATTGCAATTGGCTAATAAACTAAGGGTTCGTGATAAATTTTGTTATGCCTTACATCTGCCAAAATCAGTTTCCTTGGAAAAGTATGGAAATAATCGGTACCATATGACTGCAGTATGTTCATCAGCGTTAAATTGTCTTCACTACAGAAATTCGTCGAATCACTGAGTCCTTTGTCTCTGTAAAAAACTTATTTAATTAATTCAACCTAAAAAGATTTATGAAAAATTTGGAACTGAAGAAAAAATTAAAAGAAGGTGATTTAGTCTTGGGTACACTCATCATTTCAACATCACCTTTTTGGCCAAAAATCTTGAAAGATTGCTCACTAGACTTCATCTTTATTGACACTGAGCACATAGCTATAAGTCGTGAAACGCTATCTTGGATGTGTAGAACATATTCAGCAATGGGTCTTCCTCCCTTAGTGAGAATGAAATCTCCAGATCAGTATATTGCTACTGAGTTTTTAGATGACGGGGCAGCAGGAATTATTTCACCGTATACCGAGACTGTCACTCAAGTCAAAGAATTGGTAGGTTCTACCAAAAAGAGACCGCTAAAGGGTGATAAATTAAACCAATTAATGGCAGGTACAAAAAACTTAGATGAATCACTAGATGATTATATTCATAAATTTAATGGGGACAATTTATTAGTATTAAATATTGAGAGTGAACCTGCTGTAGAAAATCTTGACAAAATTTTAGATATTGAAGGCATTGATGCTATTCAAATTGGACCACATGACCTTACAACAAGTTTAGGAATTCCTGAGGAGTATGATAATCCCAATTACCTAAACACTATTGAGATAGTTTTCAAAAAAGCCAGATCAAAATCTGTTGGAGCAGGCATTCATGCTTGGGGTACTCCTGAGTATCAAAAAAGATTACTGGACCTTGGTGCAAATATGCTAATCCACAAGGCAGATGCTCTCTTCTTTAGGGACGGATTAGAGAATGACCTTAATGAAATTAGGAGCTTAGTTGGTGAGAATAACGTCAGTAGAAGAGAGAATATTAGTATCTGAAAAAATATTATTTTTTTGAGTAAAATTTATGATTTTATGCATCTGAGCAAATAAAAATGGTTACTTGATCCCACATAAATTGATAAGTGGGCGGTCTGCAACTAAAGATACGATAGAAAATCATATGTCTTGAAAAATACTTATTTGAACATAGATATATCAATACCGAATTTCTATAGAACAATTGAAAAATTCAATGGCCAACTTCCAATTTATATTGGCATCTCAATGCACTTTCGCAAAGAGATCGGGGAACACAATGAGGACTACAACCAGATTGAAAATCTTGATTACACTGGCTGGGATCTTCTTTCTGGTATATTCAAACAACTTGCTAGCTTGTCATGAATCTGATTTTGATGGAGAAGAACTTTTGGTGGGTACTTATTTGGAGGTCACACTGGAGACAATAAAATGGGAAGGGCTGTTTCGGTGAGAGAAAATATCAAAATATTGACCGGAAACATCACTCAGGCGACCACCATTACCTCCAATTACACGATTGATACTTTCGCGACAACTACAAACTGCAACTGGCGTACTGCCAATATCCAGAAGTTCTTCAATGATAGTTACTGGCAGATCGCAGAAGAGAGTGCCCAAGGATCTGGAAGGCATCTGGAAGCATTAGCCTCACTAACTGGATGTTCTGTTGACCAGCACGCCACCTTTGAGACTGTCATTCACCACAACCATGCATACATCTTTGCGTACAAAGACTACGATGGTTCCATCAACAACTTCTTCACAGTCCTCAACACAGACAAAGATCTGAAGCAGTGTTTTGGACATTCGTAGGCATTACGCTGCTCAATCACTCAGCGCCTCACAAGGCAAACCCTCACCATCCCTATCTAGATTCTTCATCCCACACTAGGTTTGTAAAGCCTTGGCCTCACCACAAATAATCATCTTCTTGCAAGTACCTCTTGGCGGAGCAATTCACTTGCGCCACGCGTAACTTGGTGCTGAATGGATTGATCGCACCACCACACTCCTCTGCCATCAGTGGCATCTCTGCATCAACCACCAGAATCACGCTGAGAGCAACAATTTCCTTGGCATCACCAGTCAAACCCCACTTCAGTTTCAAAGCCACCCAAGCTCTCGCATACTCTGCTTGATATGATTGATTGGGAGGCAGCCAATCTGCTGGATCATCAGCGCCCTTCTGCCGGTTGAGGCCTCGATCCACGGCAATGAGGGTGTTCGGGTCACTCAGATCATTGGCGTAGTCTCGCTTTCTTTAAGCATCCCAAGCAATCCCACCAGATTCATGTGCTTCCTTCAGAGGCACCATGTGATCAATGTCCAACTTACTGGCATCCGTGATGGTTCTGCCAGAATACGGGTCATTTCCGCTTCCTAAGATCACTCGACAACCCTTTGAGGTCTTGAACCCAACCGTCGAGAAGGACTCCGCGATCAGCAATTAATGACGAGCATTCTGGCAATCACGATCTTCGTCAATCCAGTGGCGGTAGCTCTTGCGGTCGTATTTTGGGCAAATAGCAGAATCCGCAAGAACAGTTGTTGTCAGTAGTAGGAATAGTATTGTCAGTAGTGTCTGCATTATTTGTAGTCTTCCCAGTTCCAGTCTTGGCCTTCGCTGGGGTCGTAGTCTAGTTCTCTACCATCAGTTTTCTGAGTAAATATTTTTCCATCTTTGTACGTGGCCTGAGTAGTAGCACAGCGGTATATCTCATAATCTTTGAATCGGCTGTAAACTCTGATGGTCAGATTCTCCTCACTTTCAGACACGACTTCATAGGCACCAAGAACAATGGAATCACTAAGTGTTGAAACCACAACTTTATCGTCATTTAGATTGGATTTGATACCTGTCGTATGATCGATAGTTGAATATTCAGGATGATAAATTTCATCCACCAGTTAGAAATACCTTTTGAATCCAAGACGCCAAGCTTTCTCGTAGGCCTCTGCTCTAGTCATTTTCTCTCCTTATGCTGGTATCCGTGATTTGATTTCTGCGAAGAAATACCCCACCGACTGCTCGCCTGCTCTAATTATTCCCACAAACTTTGGATGATTTTCATTTGATTAACTGGAACTTCATTGGACCGGCTGGTGTTGTCCTATTCCGCAAGTCTCTGCGGGAATCCTTTTCCGTGACAAAAGATCTCAAGCCCATAGCTGTTCATGATTTCATCAGCCGTAATAGGACGTCATTTAGGACCTATTGTGTGACGTCATCTTAGGACATCACTGGAAATTGGTTTGACTCAAGCTATCCAATATTCTTAAGTGATTGAGGTATGTTTTAGTTTTTTTACAAGAAATTTTCCGTAAACCGTGTACCAGCATACTCAACAGCCAAACGAAATTTAACGTATGAAATTGAACATGATCTCAAAGCAAATCAGCCCTCTGATCATTCTCATATTACTTGCTAGCTTTCAATGGTCTTGTAGTGGAGGTGGTGGAGGCGAAAAGACCGAAAATCTGTCCTCAAAAGTCACAATTTCTTACCCTAGAGATAACTCATCTGTGGTTGGAACCGCAGTTTACTCCCTGAAATTCAGTGAAGCTGTAACTGGGTTGACGGGCAACAATCTTAATGCTGCTTGTGAAGGTAGTATCCAATTGAGTTCCGATAATGGTGAAATTTGCTATCCAATCTCGATCAATAGTGCAGACAATATCAGCTGGACAGTTGATCCGGTGGGGGAACTCAGTGATGGTGCCTACAGCCTAACAGTGACCACTGGCATCCAAAATCTCTCCGCTATCTCCCCTGTCAGTCCAACTAGCGTGACCTTCAACGTCAAGGATGCCCTCTCAACTATTGCCAACCAGCTGGAATTAGATCTCATAAAAGCTGATCTCTCTAAAGATCTTGCTGAGGCTGCAAAAGCTGGTGCACGAACTGCGGCTGGTAGTGAAACAAATGATCTACTCAATGTGATTCCAGGAGCCTTTGATGGTGCTTTCGATGCGGTTGCTGCGGCTGGACTGAACGAAACCCTCACGCAGGCCGCCCTCAGCACCATCATTGAGTCCCTGCTATCCAATGTGGCCGGCCAAGCATCACTGGTCAATGACAACTCTGCCGCACGTGTTGCCGTTCTGCCCGCAAACTTCTCAAGCTTGTTGAAGAGCCTAACAACTAGAGTTGCGACAAAATCTGCTGGCAACAGCACGACTCTGCAAACATTGGCCACGGCACTGGTCAGTAGTCTTCCTGCAGCTGGAGCAACGGCAACTGAAATCGAGACTACCTATGTCAGAACTATTGTGCAGACGACAACTACGATAGTCATGACCAAGAACACAGATAAAATGACTAGGGACAGCGTATTGGTTGGACTCGGGGCTGGTGTAATTGCTGGGGCCAAGAGAATTACAGAAATGACGGTTAACGTGGATACGATTCAAACGACAACTACTGAATCAATGACAGCAGCTGCAAACAGCAGTGACGCAACCTATGATGTCAGCACAGTTACCACTGCGATGGTGTCAGTAGTCAACTCCGAAACGCTAACCAGTTGCTCTTTGAACGGTCAAACAGTTGCTCACGGGAGTACGATAACAGCCTATCAAGCACTCTCGGTGGATTTTGGAAATACTTGTACCGGAGAAACCCGAAGTTGTTTTAATGGAACACTGAGTGGAGCCTACACCAATACAAGCTGTACAGTAGCGGCCGCAGCCAGTTGCTCTTTGAACGGTCAAACAGTTGCTCACGGGAGTACGGTAACAGCCTATCAAGCACTCTCGGTGGATTTTGGAAATACTTGTACCGGAGAAACCCGAAGTTGTTTCAATGGTAATTTGTCCGGCAGCTATACCTACACTAACTGTACGGTAAGCGCTGCCAGCCAATCATCATCGGATTACAGCGCAGATGGGACCACATTTAAAATCACTGTGAGCTCATCCGGCTATTATTCGAACAAATATTATGTAGACAGCGTACAAACTAAGTCGTTGAATTTGAAGAAAGGCTTTACCTATTATTTTAACGTCGATGATTCTTCAACAAACAGTCACCCTTTGTTTATTGGGACATCATCAGGGGGAGGAAATTATGTCAACGAGTATTCATCAGGAATTACGAATAGCCGTGCTACAAATGGTATTTTGAGTTTTACTGTGCCTACCGATGCACCTTCCACCCTTTATTACAATTGTGGTCTTCATTCCAACATGGGAGCAGAAATCTCAATTGTTGACTAAATTATATTGCTTGTGCTGGAAAATGCTTTGGAAGATGAAGTGCTTTCAGAAAAGCCTGATGCCGTAAAGCATTTTTCAACTTTGGTCATTTTCTCTCCTCATGCTGTTGTCCTTGCCTTGATTCCTGCAATGGTATACCCAACCAACTGCTTACTGATTACTCGTAGTCTTCCCACTTCCAGTCTTGGCCTTCGCTGGGGTCGTAATCTAGCGGCTCAGATACTGTTTCCTGCTTCAATATTTTTCCATCTCTGTAGGTGATCGCACTGATAGTGGATGTATAGACATCCTCTTTTCTTGAGCCAAAGAATCTATGGAGACAGACAAACTCATCACTTTCAAAGATTGGTCTGAAAAAACCTATCATGTAGGTTTCCCTGACTGAAGATACAATGACTTTGTCATCTTCTAGATTGACCACGATTCCTGTATTAGGATCTGGAGCCGAGTAATCGGGATGATAAATTTGATCAACGAGAGAAAAATCGTCATTTTTAAAAGCAAGTCGCCATGCTTTGTCAAACGCTTCTGCTTTAGTCATTTTACCTCCCTTATGCTGGAATCCGTAATTTGATTTCTGCGATGGTGTATCCCACTAACTGTTTGACTCCCATGATTATTCCCACAAACTTTGGATGATTTTCATTTGATTAAAAGTATGAACTTCAATGTTGTGAGTTTCTAGCAGTTCGTAAAATTCGCTTATGAACTCTTGTGTCTCCATCCAATGGTGTTGAAGTCCTTCTAAATTTTCATAAATTTCGAACAGATGAAAAACCCTTCTCCCAGTTGTTTCAGGAGTTTCACCGGTCTGCCATCGTGAATTATCTGCCCATTCATGGCTTTCAGAAATTGAATAGTGAATTAGTTTCAAAGGACCAGTTTCATGGCTTTTTGTCCTCATGTATTCCATATGTCCTTCTATAAATACTCTAAGTGATTCTGTCGCCCTCTCATTTGTAGTAATATAGATGATTGAAACTGATGTCTTTCCTTTGAGCGCATTTGCCATAGCTAGTTCTCCTCATGCTATCCGTGATTTGATTTTTACAGTAATGTAGCTCTCAACTGCTTGCTACCAATCACTCATAGTCTTCCCAGTTCCAGTCCTGCCCTTCGCTGGGATCCTGATCCAACGGTTCTCTGATACTTTCTTGAGTTAGAATTAGTCCGTCCTTGTACTTAATCATAAAAACGATTGCATAATAAATTGGATCAGAACTTTTATTCCCCTTGACGTATCTGTGCATACATAAAAAATCATCGCTCTCAAAAACAACTCGAAAAAGTCCCAAAATGTAGTCTTCGCTGTACGTTGACAGCACTAGCTTCTCATCTTCCAAATTCACCGTGATACCAGTGGTTGGATCCGGCGCTGAGTAATCAGGATGATAAATTTCATCAAACAAAGAGAAGTCATTGTTTTTAAAAATAAGACGCACCGCCCTGTCAAATGCATCAGCTTTGGTCATTCTCACCCCTAATAATTTCTAAGCCAAGTGTTGATCATCCGTAATCTTCCCAGTTCCAGTCCTGCCCCTCGCTGGGGTCCTCATCTAAAGGCTCCCTAATAGTTTCCTGTGTGATTACTTTTCCATCTTCATAATTTACAGCAGTCATCAGTGAGAAGAACACTTCGTCTACTCTTGAGAACCGATGAAGACAAACAAAATCATCATTTTCATAAATTACTCTACAGGGGCTAAACATACCTATCTTACCTATGCCTGCGAGTACAGCCTTACTAACATCACGATTTATTGATACGTCTTGATTAATAGACTCGTAATCAGTGTGGACAATCTCATCATACAATGAAAAGTCTCCCTTTATTCCCAGTCTCCACGCTTTATCAAATGCTTCACCTCTAGTCTTTTTTCTCCTGATGCTATCCGTGATTTGATTTCTACAGTAATGTAGCCCCCGACTGCTTGCTGATTACTCGTAATCCTCCCAGTTCCAATCCTGACCTTCGCTAGGGTCATAGTCTAGCTCTTCCAAAGTAGTACTTTGACTAATGATTTTTCCGTCTTTGTAATTGAGTAACGTGGTAACTGAATTGAAAATACCAGTGTCTCTGTATTTGTTGAAATACTGTAATTGTAGTGAATCACCATCTTCTAAAACAGTTTTTGGTGGTGTTATGATGAGTGATTCATCAAGAGCCATATATAACGATTTGTCTTCGTCTAGGTTGACTTTGACATCTGTAAAAACATCACTCGAAGAATAGTCAGCATGGTATATTTCATCAACAAGTGAAAAATCCTTCTCTTTTGCTCCAATTCGCCAAGCCTTGTCAAATGCTTCTGCTCTAGTCATTTCTTCTCCTTGTGCGGGTATCCATGATTTGATTCCTGAGATTATTTAGAACACCAACTGTTTGCTGGCTAATTATTCATCTTGGGCCTTACCAATAATTCCTGCAAAACCCCTAAAGATTCTCTGGCCATCTGGCATCAGCATGTTATGGAGTTTCGTGCCCTGCAAGTCTGAGAATCTAAATTGGCTACCAACAGGACTACTCTGCTCAAATTTGCTTCATGAATCTCTGAGCTTCTCAAGTCACTTCCTGTCAGATCAACTTCCTTCAATCCCACTCCCCCCAGATCAGCTTCTCTCAAATCAACTCCGGCCACACAAGCAAGGACCCAAAAAGAATTGAAAGATTATTTAGACAGTTGTTTTGACCACAAATAGATCGATCTGTATTTTGATTGTTATCAGTTATTTATTTTCGATGTTTGCAATCATTAAAACTTATTAAATAAACGTATGACACGTTGCCACAAGCATCAAAATACCAGATGACAGAAACAATTTATTCTGCTGAGAGAGCTTTAGAATTGCTGCGTCTTGGTTCAGGTCAAGTTCATGCCAGTTTTCGTGACGGACAAGAAGAGGCAATCCAACAAATGATCGATGGTGATCATCGCTTACTTGTGGTTCAAAAGACAGGTTGGGGTAAGAGTTTCGTCTATTTCATTTCTACCAAAATATTGAGGGAGGCTGGATGTGGTCCAGCTTTGTTGGTTTCTCCATTGCTCGCACTGATGCGGAACCAGATAGCTGCCGCAGAGCGGATGGGGGTTCGAGCTGCGACAATCAACTCTGACAACATAGCAAAGTGGACTGAAGTCGAAGCGAAAATAAAGCAAAATGAAATCGACATTTTGCTCATTTCTCCAGAGCGCTTGGCTAACGAGCGATTCAGGACAGAGATACTGGGTGGGCTTTCGTTACATGTGTCTCTGGTAGTAGTTGATGAGGCTCACTGCATTTCAGACTGGGGGCACGACTTTCGGCCGCATTATCGCCTGCTTGAAAGATTTATTAGAAATATGCCTTCTAACATTAAGTTGTTGGCAACCACTGCTACCGCAAACAACCGAGTAGTGGAGGATCTGGAAAATGTGTTGGGCCCAAATCTTAGAATTTCAAGAGGTGATCTCAACCGGCCATCCCTCACTCTGCAAACCATTCGTCTGGAAAGTAAAGCTGAGCGCCTTGCTTGGCTTTCCAATCAACTCACGGCACTAGCTGGCCATGGCATCATTTACACCCTGACGGTGCGAGACGCCAACCAAGTAGCCAATTGGTTGAATAGTCAGGGTTTTGATGTGGAAGCCTACACTGGGGAATCGGGTAGCCGCCGTCCGGAGTTGGAACAAGCTCTCTCTGAAAACCGCATCAAAGCCTTGGTTGCCACCACGGCACTAGGGATGGGGTATGACAAGCCTGATCTTTCTTTCGTAATACACTATCAAATGCCATCTTCAGTGGTTGCATATTACCAGCAGGTGGGAAGAGCAGGTCGCGCCTTGAATGCCGCCTATGGAATTTTGCTAAGTGGAAAAGAAGAGGATGACATTGCTAATTGGTTTATTAAGAGTGCCTTTCCCACAAATGAAGAGGTTAAAGAAGTAGTCGCTCAACTTGAGGCCCATCCTACAGGCTTATCGGTGCCCCAGTTGCTAAAAGAAGTTAATTTTAGCCAAGGTAGGGTTGAAAAAACTCTATCGTTGCTTGCACTGGAGTCGCCCCCACCAATCACTAAAAGTGGAAGGCATTGGCAAAAGACGGAGGTCGCCTTGTCAGAGGATTTCTGGGAGCGGGCCGAACACCTTACAACACTTCGTCGAAGAGAACAGCAGCGAATGCGCGAATACGTGCATCTCCCATTCGGTCACCACATGTCATTTCTAATTAGCGAATTAGACGGTGATCCGAGTGGTGTCATTACTTCATCTCTGCAAGCATTGTCTGAAGACTTTCCCAAAGACAAACTTAGAGAAGCAAACATTTTTCTCAAAAGATACCACCTGCCAATTAATCCTCGAAAGCAATGGCCTAATGGTGGACTGAAGCATTCAAACAACCACGGCAAGATTGCCAAAAGTTATCAAGCCAACTCTGGAAAAGTACTAAGTCTTTTGGGGGATGCAGGTCTAGGAGATTTGGTGAATGTTGGCAAAAACCAACAACAGTACTTTTCTGATGAGTTGATCGATGCTTGTGTAGTTATGTTCAAAGAGTGGGCTCCCCAGCCGGCTCCGACATGGGTGACCTGTATCCCATCTTTACGGAATCCAACACTGGTTCCAGATTTTGCCAAAAGACTTGCGCAGGCTTTGAATTTATCATTCAGAGTAGCAATTGAGAAGATTGACTCACGACCCGAACAAAACAAATTCAACAACAGCTTCCAGCAAGCTAGAAATGTTGATGGGTCACTTGCTCCAATCCGAGATCAAATTCTCTCCAGTCCTGTCTTGCTTGTCGACGATGTTATCTTGTCTGGGTGGACTCTGACGATTTCGTCATGGCTACTTCGCAAAAATGGAAGTGGCGAAGTTTGGCCACTAGCCCTTGCCCAAGGCAAGCCCAACGAATGATCTGCGGTTTTTTCATCGGCGTGTTTGACCGAATTAAAAAGTGATGATGTTAGTAGAATCAATTCTACCAGCATACATAAGCTGGTTCCCTTTGCTCCTCCGAAAGAGTTTTGATGGCAATCAAACAAATCCTGCCTCAATTTAGCAGGTTGAGGCTGATTGCTGTTGATACTGACGAAAAAAGTAAAAAATGGTTAAGAAAGCAAAGATAGGGGAAGATTTAATTTGAGAGAGATCAAAGAGAAAATATGCTGCTAGCTTATGGGCAAATAGATTTTAGATTTAGGTAGTGAATTTTGGAATGCTGGACACGTATATGGACACGTATAGCAGGTTTGATCAGTAAATAAGCACTAAGGCAAGGAGTTCGATCCTCCTTGCCTCCACCACATTGCAACTTTACTTATAATTCTTTCAACTTACTTCTACTACCCTCAAGCCCATATTTCATCTGGCTTCGAGTCGAATTTCTCTCATTTTCGCTTTCCTCTCTCTTACCTAGAATTACCCCTCCTAAACTGACTGGTGGACACGTGAAATGAGGCTGTTTTTCAGCTTGTTTCCTGGTGTTGAGATGCCAAAACTATGATGTCTCTTAGCTTGAGTTGATACATTTCTTAATTTGGCTCAAGTGAAATGTAGTGGTTTAAATTTTTTCTTATGTCAGATCTTCGTTACCAGCTTTACAGAGTTCACGATTCAGACGCTTCTCCAGTTGTGCCCCATCCAATTGGTATCGAGTGATCAGTTGATCCAGATACTCTCGTTCCTCCCGCACAAAGCGCCCATCACTGTAAACAGCTTCTGCTAGGATCGTATAAGCGAGATCAAGTTTGCCAGGATCCTCTTTCAAAATACTCATTGCCTTGTCCACAGGCATATGCTCAAGATCCTCCTGATAGACTGCAGAGATGGATAACTTCTGACGAAAATCTTCCAATTCTTCTGCAGCATAGTGCCCGTCAGCTCGGTATAGATCATCCACAATTTTCAACAAAGCGATTTGCTCCTCCTCAGTCCAAGTGGCAAAGCGCACTTTATTGGAGAGGGTCCGAAAAAATTCTGCTAGGCTCATGTTTATTCTCCTTTAAGCTCAGGCGTTTGTTCTCTAGTTCTGGGATTAACTTCTTTGCATTCTTCCAATCTGGTTTCCTTGGAGACCATAGCAAACTTGGGTAGACGATGACAACTAATCAAGACAGCTGGATCCAACATTTCCAGGAACACGGCTACGTAGCAATGGAGCGTGTCTTCTCAGAGGAGGAAGTGCAACGCATGCGGAAGGAAGCGGATGAAATTCTGGAATTGATCCTCAACTCCTCGAATTCCCTCGAGCGCCAGAGCGGACGCTTGGATCTGGTCCGGAATGAAGCGGGCTTCCTCGTGCGCAAGATCCAGCCGATCAATGATCTATCACTCTACCTTTCACAAATCTCAGCTGATTCTCGCCTGCTCGACCCGATGCGCGCCTTGATGAATGAAGAGCCCATCTTGATGGAAGAAAAACTGAACTACAAACAACCGCTGCCCTGTCTCTCTTTTGGCTTTGAAACCAAGCCCCGTGACACTGATCGTTTTCCGGTGCACAATGACTGGGCCTACTATCGAGCTCAGAACTACCCGCAGGGTATCATTTCTTCAGCGATCACCCTTGATGACTGTCCCGCTGAGTCAGGGCCAATTCGCATCTGGCCAAGAACGCACAAGTCGCACCTTGAGCACGAATCTTTTGATATCGGCCTTCAGGTCCAACCAGGATTGGTTGATTTTGATGGTGGTGAAGACTTACTGCTGCCCGCTGGTTCTGTCGCGTTCTTCTCATCCCTGCTTGTACACAATTCTCGACCCAACATCTCGGGAAAACCTCGCTGGATGATAATCTACAGCCACTATCCCGCCTCTGCCAAGATGGGAGTAGATGTGCGAAATGGCCCTACTCGACTGCGTGAGGCGCCCTATGAGTGGGAGTACACACGGATGAAACTACGTGGGGAAGGAAGGGATGTGTTTAGTGCAGGGGTTGCCGTTTGATCGAGTCTGACCAAACGGAGGAATCAGAGTTTGTTCTCGGCAACATCTCTTGCATCAGGAGTCGCTGTAGATTTTTGAACCAACCCAACGACAGAGTGGATCTTGAGAGTATTCAGTCAGGTGATTGAAGCAGGTCAGAAGGATTTTCTGAGGGATTTTGTTTGGAAGAGATGAGCTTGCTTTGGGATAATCTGTATTCAAAAAAAGCCGCCCATTTCTGAGCAGCGTGTTATGTCACTCGCAGTTGGATGGCTTCAAATATGGACTAGGATTGGATTCTACTGTAGTTCCGTCCACCATGTTAGCTACGAGCTTGAAGGAGTAAGCTGACGTACAACCAAATGTACTTACTGTCCAGCTTGTTCCAGTTGGGTATCTGTCGTTAGAGTATGGCTTGCCTTCTTGTGTAATCTCAACTACGAAGCTACTCACCCTCTCATCAGCATCCCAAGTCGCAATCACTTTGTACTGAGCTGGTGTTACTGTAAAGTTGAACACCTCCGTTGGTTCAATTGGATCAACGGTGGGCTCTACACAAGTGCCATTCTCCTCAACCAAACCCATCCCCTCGCAAGTTTCAACGATAATGGTTGGGGTGTCTGGCTCACAAAGCAGCGAGTTGTTGACAAGGACAACTTCAGATGACTCCTCCCCTGGCTTTATGACGTTCGTCATAGTGTTGTCATAAACCACTGAATCCCCCTCATATTCAGCAGCACAGACAAACTGGGTCTCAGGCTCAGTCACAATGGGAGTTGGTGCTGCAGGCTGAGCGTCAAATGCCATGACCTCTTCCTCTGGCAATGCTCCACAGTTAGTGACCGCTGCAAGAACGGTGATTACGACGACTGCTTTTGCTGTGGCGCCAATGAATTTTCTGATGGATTGAGCTTTCATAGTTCGTCCTCGTGGTGGAGTTGATGAGCACCGAATAAAAATGTCTCGGCTATGTTTCAAATGTTGAAATTATGTTACAAGAAAGATAAATATCTGTTAATCATGTTTTTAACATTTTTTAGATAAAAATTATAAAATACTGATTTAATTATATATAAATTTTAAGATTTAATAAATTTTATAAAAAAATCATGATTATATATTATTTATGAATTAATTCTTTGAAGAATTCTTTTGAAAAATAAATGGGCTGGATAGATTGGGATGCTAGAACTTAGCGCTCAAAGAAGATGTTCTGAAGGCAAGAATTGGCAATATTCGTTTGTTGGGAATTTGAAGAACAGGAGCTAAAGTTGAAAAAGCTTGCTAGGTCAAGCTCCTCACCTGGTTCAATATCTGTCTGATTCTCCACAGAGAAGAAAAATTTTAAGATAGAGACCGCTTAGAATGCTCACTCGATTCGGAAGGAAGGCCTTTGGAAAGGGGGTCTACATTCAATCAATTCATGGAAACATAGCTGAGCGAGAGAATTTCTAACTCCAAGCTCCCACCAGGTTTTTGCCGTTGGACCAGATCTCCTACCTCAGCCCCCAATACCGACTTGGCCAGTGGTGAGACCCAACTAATCAGTTGTTGGTTGTTCAGCGCCTCATCTTCCCCAACAATCTGGAACTTGCGGATGGTTTCGCCTTCCAGCACCTCAACCCACATTCCAAAGCACACTTGCTCTGAAGGATTGTCTGGTGGAATCACCAAGATTGCCTGCGTAACTCGTTGCCGCAGATAGCGCAGATCTCTTTCAACACGGGCAAGAGCCTGCTTGGCGGACATCTCCTCTTTGCCTTGCAACCGCTGTCGTTCTGCTTCTGCGTGCTGCAATTGTTCCTGCAAGAGTTGCTTGCCACGGGGAGTTACGTAATTTGGATGTGGACTGATTTTGCGTTCCGGAAGGTCATCAACGACTTCGTCACCATCGGGTTCCTTGACAAAAGCTCGTGACATCATGGACTCCGGTGAGAAAGATTAGGTGAAGGGTATTGCAGAGAAATAATACTAGAGCTTAGCCGAAGACTTGTTGAAACCCAACTCATGGAGACTGCTGAGTCCTGTCTCTAGGTCTTCCTCTCGCAGTAGCAACCAATCTTTTGAAAAGGTGGATACTAGCAAAATGTTGAGTTGATGGCTCGCCAATTTTGAGGCGATGGCGGCGAGGAAACCTGGTGTTTCAAATGGGGTCGACATCTTGAATTCCAGCAAGCGGAACCAACGCTGCTGCTTTAAAATTTGGGAAGTCAGCAAGTCAAGCTTGTCCTCTGTGGTGATCACACTGACCTCTTCAACCTCATGAGTAACAAGAAAATGAGGTTGGGGGTTGGGGCATTCTGCGACCTGAAGCACTGCATAGCGCAGGGGATGAAGAACAAAGGGGCTTTGCTCAATGGTTTCCTGAAGGGTAGGAGATGCTTCTTGCATGAGTAACTTTCTACCTATCTTCAAGAAACACAGGGATGGATGGACAGTTTTGAGGAATAGGCCTGCAAAAGCTTGGCAGAATCCTAGGTTGAAATGCTGGAACAGGCCTCTTGTTGTCTAGATCTTTCCTCATTTCTGGGCTTAGGCAGCTTTGGATTGGCTCGCTAGTTTACCAATGGCTCTTTCCAATGCATCAAGTCCCTGCGTCATCTCTTCTTTTGTAATCACCAAACTGGGGGCCAAGCGCAGTACATCCGGTCCTGCCACCAAGACCATCACTCCCTCGTCGTGGGCAACTTTCATGACTTCCCCGGCCTTACCTGCCCAGCTATCGTTCATCACACAACCAAGTAACAGGCCCAGTCCACGGACCTCCTTGAAGACTCCATATTGTTCCCCGATTTGCTTCAGCCGACTTTGGAACCACTCCTGCCGTTGCTTAACCCCTTCGAGGACTGCAGGTTGGTTCACTACATCAAGGACTGCCTCAGCTACTACACTCGCCAGTAGGTTTCCTCCGTAGGTAGTGCCGTGCGTGCCAACGCTGAAGTGGTCTGCTATCGTGGCCGTGGTCAGCATTGCTCCGATGGGGAATCCTCCTCCCAAACTCTTGGCACTGGAGAGAACATCGGGAGTGATGCCATAGTGCTGGTAGGCGAAGAGATGACCGCTGCGTCCCATGCCGCTCTGCACCTCATCAAAAACTAGTAAGGCTCCGTGCTGGTCACAAAGCTCTCGGGCAGTTTGTAGAAATTCTTGTTTGGCAGGCAGCACGCCGCCTTCCCCCTGGATGGGTTCTACCATGATTGCGCAGGTTTTGTCAGAAACAGCAGTTCTCAGGGCATCACAGTCGTTGTAGGGCACATGGTAGATGCCTCCTGGTTTTGGACCAAAGCCTTCTGCATACTTCGGTTGACCACCCACACTGACGGTGAAGAGAGTTCGTCCGTGAAATCCGTTGAAGGTTGCAATGATTTCATCCTTTTCAGCACCAACAGTATTATAGGCATAGCGGCGGACGAGCTTGAGACAGGCTTCATTCGCTTCTGCTCCAGAGTTGGCAAAAAAGACCCGTTCGGCGAAGGTCGCTTCACAGAGCTTGCGAGCCAAATGCAGGGCGGGTTCATTGGTATAGATGTTCGAGATGTGCCAGAGTTTCTCAGCCTGCTCCTGTAGTGCCTTGACCAGGGCCGGATGACAATGTCCGAGGGAAGTCACTGCAATGCCTCCGGTTAGATCAACACGTTCTAGTCCTTGTTGATCCCAGATTCTTGAGCCCTCTCCGCGTACAGGAATGAAGGACATGGGGGCATAGTTGGGTACCATGAACTGGTCAAAATCACTACGATTGACGGTCTTATTTTCCATCATCTCTCTCGAAAGGTTGGGTTATTCAGGCTTGGATATCTTGAGTCAGCATCACCACACGCTTTGCTCCGCCCTCGGTATCTTGCTGTCCAACTTCTACAAAGCCAAGTTGTGCATGGAACGTCTGTGAGATCAGATTCGGTGGACGCAGGTTGACTTCACAGGCAAGTGTTGGGTAGCGTCTCTGGATTAAGTTAATGACAGCAGCATAGAGTTCGCGACCAAGGCCCTGACGGTGAAAACTGGGTGCAATGGCGATGCGATCCACGTAGGCAAAGTGAGCGTAGCGTTGGTGAAACCAGCCAAAATTAACGCTGTCATATTCGGCAGTTTCATCAAGTACCAGGATGAAACCAGCCAACTCACCTTGGGAGCTACGGGCAATCCCTGTATAGATCGATTGTTCTCGTAGCGAAGCGAGCTTGGCTGCGGTAAGTGAGCTGACATGGGGCACAGCAGCTTCATTCAAAGCGAGGATCTCTGCCTCGTCGGCTTGCGTTGCAATACTGATTTGGAAAGAGGAGGATTTCATGCTGCTCGTTGTTGATCGTGGTAATTGGCAGCGAAGCCGTCTATTCTGATTGGGTCTTCACAAGGAGTTACTGATGGACCCTAGCCTTCTTGCGCAACTCAAGCAACTAGAATTGCGCCTCAAGCCCTCCCGAGCCTCATCGATGTTGGGTCGCCACGAGCTTCGTCACCGCGGCCGAAGCCTTGAATTTGCTGGCTATCGTGAGTATCGGCCAGGCGATGACCTGCGGGAATTGGACTGGAAACTTCTGGGCCGCACTCAGCGGCACTACATTAAGCAGCGAGACACACACAGTCCCGCAACAGCGTTGGTTCTGTTGGATACTTCGCCTTCGATGCAGTTGCAATCCCCAGATGCGGAATTCAGTAAATTGCGAGCAGCGCAGTTGCTGGCATTTGGCCTGTTGTTTACACTCCAGCGCCAGGGTGACCGCTTCAGCTTTCAACTTCTTGATGGTGCTCCTGTCCCTCCCCCGCGTTCCACCCGAAGAGCGTTTCTTCATGCGCTCGAAAAGCTGGATAATCCCAGTCCCAATGAGTTTCCCCAATTACCTGCCTTGCAGCCTCTTTCTTTCGATCATGTCTATCTGATTTCAGATTTGATGAGGCCTCCTGCCCAATGGGAGAGTTGGTTGAATACACTACGCCTTGTCGGGCGGGAGTGTCAGTGCTTGCGAGTTTTAGATCCGTTGGAGTTGGGGGAAGGAGAAAACCCAGATTATCTGCAGCACCTCGAAAGCCCAGAACGAAAAAGGCAAATGCAGTCTGCCGATTGGTCTCGGTATCTTGAGAATTTTGAGTCGCATCGAAGACAGATTCACCAATTTTTTCGTCAGCAGAACCTACCTTTGCATGAATGCGTGACTCGCAAATCAGTACTCAATGAAATTCAAAAAATCTTGTTGCGACTCTGATCGGCTGTAGTGGGAAGCTTGTGTGGGGATTAGCGCAGTTGTTCACAAAGTGGAACCAATGTTTCAAACAACTCGTCCATTTCGAGAGGCTTGGTGAGTAGTTTCACATTGTAGGGTGCGAGGGCTTCTGCAAACTCTTCATCATCATGGGCACTGATCGCAATCACGATCTGAGAGTGTGATTTTTTACGAATGTGGTCAACCAACCGTAGTCCACTCATGCGAGGCATGCTCAGGTCCGTCAAAACGATATCGTAGTCCCGCTCATCCATTTTGTTGAGAGCTTCCTGGCCATCTTCTGCAGTGTCGACCTCGGCAAACAGGTTCTGCAGTAGAAACTGGAAAGACTCTCGCAAAGCAAGTTCATCTTCCACGATCAGGACGCTTAAATTCTTTGTGAGAGCTAAGATTTTTTCTAAATCCATGAAATCTCTAAGGATGTGTTGGCAAAAGTCACTTACGTTCACATAATTTGTGAGAGTTTGCAATGGTTAGGCTACAGAATCATTGCGCTAATACTATATAATCGCCTGAAAAATGGACTAAGATCTCTCTTGCATTTTGAATTATAAACTCGCAACAAAAATGTTCGAAGAGAGCTGGTTTTGATGAAGCAATTGGGAGCAGATTACTTACAATATTTTAGCAGAGTTTTGAATAAGCCTAATTTTTGGCGAAGCGATGGGTTACCAACTCTTGATTATAGTGACATTGACAGATAACTTAGTCGTTTTTGCTATGCCTCTGGCTGAGAGTTTCTTCAGCATCAACTATCGCTTTGAGAACATGAAGGAAACGCAATGAACACACCGGTCCATGACATTGATCCTCAAGAAACGCAAGAGTGGCAAGAGGCCTTGGAAGCCGTAATTGCCAACGAAGGCAGGGAGCGGGCTCAGTATCTAATGCGTCAACTGATTGATCAGGCGCAAATTGCTGGCGTTGATACTCCTTACTCTGCGTACACACCTTACCAAAACACGATCCCTAGAGAATTGGAAGCCAGACCAGAAGGCAATCCAGACGTGGAGGAGCGCCTGCAGGCATTTGTACGCTGGAATGCAATGGCGATGGTCCTCAAGGCGAACAAAGAGAGTTCGGAACTTGGAGGGCACATTGCCAGTTACGCCTCTTCTGCCTTGCTCTATGAAGTAGGCTTTAACCACTTCTGGCACGCGCGTCACGACGCCCATGGCGGTGATCTCGTTTATTTTCAGGGGCATTCAGCCCCGGGAATATATTCGAGGGCTTTTCTAGAAGGTCGACTCAGCGAAGACCAACTGCTAAATTTTAGACAAGAAGCTGGAGGCAATGGAGTTTCCTCTTACCCACATCCTTGGTTAATGCCAGAATTTTGGCAGTTTCCAACTGTTTCCATGGGATTGGGTCCGATTATGGCGATCTACCAAGCGCGCTTCCTCAAGTATCTTCACAATCGAGGTTTGGCAGACACCAGCAACCGGAAGGTCTGGGCATTTCTTGGCGATGGCGAAACAGATGAGCCAGAAACCCTAGGAGCTATCGGCCTAGCAACCAGAGAGAAGTTGGATAACTTAATTTTTGTGGTTAACTGTAATTTGCAGAGACTAGATGGTCCTGTTCGAGGAAATGGCAAGATTATACAGGAACTTGAGGGTGCCTTCCGAGGTGAGGGTTGGAACGTAATCAAAGTGCTCTGGGGTGGAAATTGGGACTCTCTACTAGCTCAAGACCCGAAAGGTTTGTTGCGCAAGCGGATGGAAGAGTGTGTTGATGGTGAGTACCAGAACTTTAAGAACAAAGGTGGCGCCTACACCCGTGATAATTTCTTTGGCAAATATCCAGAATTGCTGGAGATTGTTTCGAATATGACCGATGACGAGATCTGGAAATTGAAGCGGGGTGGCCACGACCTTTTTAAAGTGTACGCTGCCTATCACTCTGCCGTGAATCACCAGGAACAGCCGACCGTTCTGTTGATGAAGACGGTCAAGGGCTTTGGAATGGGTGCTTCGGGAGAAGCCGCGAATCCAAGCCACCAGCAAAAAAAGATGTCTAGTGATGATCTTTACAAGTTCCGTGATCGCTTCAGTCTTCCCATTTCTGATGAGCAGGTCGCCAAGCTTGAGTTGGTCCGCCCAGATGAGAGCACTGAGGAGATGCAGTATTTAAGAGAGCGTCGTGGAAAACTCGGTGGGTTCCTGCCAATGCGCTTGCAGCGCGGAGATGAACTCAAGGCTCCAGAACTGAGCACCTTTGATCGTTTGCTGAAGGATTCTGGTGATCGAGAGATGTCCACAACCCAGGCATTGGTCCAGGCAATGACCATGCTGACCCGTGATAAGGAACTTGGCCCACGCTTGGTGCCAATTGTTCCAGACGAGGCCCGGACCTTCGGGATGGAGGGGATGTTCCGCCAAATTGGAATCTATGCTCACGAAGGACAGAAGTACGAGCCGGTTGACCGTGATCAGTTGATGTACTACCGCGAAGATCAGAAAGGCCAATTGCTGCAGGAAGGAATCAACGAAGCGGGGGCGATGTCATCTTGGATTGCAGCAGCAACTTCCTATAGTTCCTCGGGCTTGCAGATGATTCCGGTATACATCTTCTACTCGATGTTTGGATTCCAACGAATTGGAGATCTTGCCTGGGCAGCAGGCGACATGCAGGCCCGTGGTTTCCTAATTGGAGCAACCTCTGGTAGAACGACCCTAAACGGTGAGGGTCTGCAGCACGAAGATGGACACAGCCAGATCCTGGCAGCCAACATTCCCAACTGTATTTCCTACGATCCAACTTTTTCACATGAGGTGACGGTCATCTTCCAAAATGGCCTCTACCGCATGAATGAATTGCAAGAAAACGTCTTCTATTACATCACCACTCTGAACGAAAATTATCCACAACCAGGGATGCCTGAAGGACAGGAAGAGAACATCCTCAAGGGCATGTATCGACTCCAGGAAGGCAAGCCGGGCAAGCTGAGAGTGCAGCTTTTGGGTTGTGGTTCTATTTTCCGTGAAGTGATGGCTGGAGCAGACCTACTGGCGGAAGATTGGGGTGTTCAGGCAGATCTCTGGAGTTGTCCAAGTTTCAATGAACTGCACCGTGATATTCTGGAGGTAGAACGCTGGAATCGGCTACATCCTGAAGAGACTCCAAGGTTGAGTCATGTGGAGCAGTGTCTTGCTGAAACGACAGGTCCAGTCATTGCGGCAACCGACTACGTCAAGCGTTTTGCTGATCAGATAAGGGCTGCTGTCCCACGAAGATACACCGCTCTCGGGACGGATGGTTACGGACGAAGTGATTTCCGGAAAGCCCTTCGCAGTCACTTTGAAGTGGATCGCTACCATGTCGCCGTTACTGCCCTGAAGTCACTGGCGGACGAAGGAGAAATCCCCACCAAGCAGGTCGCTGAAGCCATTCGTAAGTACGGTATTGATCCGGAAAAAACTAATCCACTTTATGCTTGAGAGAGTGAATACATGTCTACGATCAAGGAAATCAAGGTCCCAGATATCGGTGACTTCAGTGATGTGGAAATCATCGAAATCCTTGTCAAGCCAGGTGATTCGCTGAAGGCAGAGGATTCGGTGATGACGTTGGAGAGTGACAAGGCCACGATGGATGTACCTTGCCCTGAAGATGGACAAGTGGCTGAGTTGCTGGTCAAGGTTGGAGACCGTGTTTCAGAAGGAACATCGATTCTAAAACTACAGCCAGCCAGTGCTAACCAGCAAGTTTCAACCGATGCGGTTGAGGCTCAGGTTCCAGCAAGTACCCTATCCACTGATCTAGCACCACCCTCAGTACCAGTAGCTTCTGCCTCCGTGGAAGTGATTGTGCCTGATATTGGGGATTTTCAGGATGTGGAGATCATTGAGATCTTTGTCAAACCAGGAGATGCCGTCAACGTGGAAGACCCATTGATCACCTTAGAGAGTGACAAGGCCACGATGGAGGTGCCATCTTCAGATGCAGGCACAATTGAAACGGTATTGGTCAAGGTGGGAGATCGTATTTCTGCAGGAACTGCTGTCGTGCGCTTGAGCACTCCAGGCGGTGTTGCTACAGCATCTTCCGTCCCTGAAGATTCAACTCCGGAAGTAGCAAAGTCAGATTCAGCACCTACTCCCGTTCAAGCTGCCCCCACGAGTTCAGTCGCCGAACCAAATAAGATTGATGAAGCTGCCTTTCGCAAGGCACATGCGAGTCCATCGGTTCGTAAGTTTGCGAGAGAATTGGGAGTGGATCTTTCGAAACTGAGCGGCTCTGGTCGAAAGAATCGCATCACCAAAGAGGATGTCCAAAATTACGTCAAACAGGCTGTCACAAAAGCTGAGTCTGGAGTTGCTACTGCATCAGCCGCTTCTGGAAGTGGGATTCCTGCAATGCCAGAAGTTGACTTCAGTAAATTCGGTGAAATCGAGACACAGGATCTCCCAAGGATCAAGAAAATTTCAGGTAAAAATCTCCATCGAGTCTGGCTGAATATTCCTGCCGTGACGCATCACGATGAGGTAGATATCACCAACCTGGAGGATTTCCGCAAAGAGTTGAAAGATGAGGCTGCCAAGCAAGGTGTTCGCATCACGTTACTTGCTTTCATCATGAAGGCGTTAGCGGCAAATCTGAAGCAGTTTCCAACTTTTAATTCTTCACTCACTCCGGACGGAGAGCGCCTAATCCTCAAGAAGTACTTCCATATTGGTGTCGCGGTGGATACTCCAAATGGATTGGTTGTGCCTGTGATTCGAGATGTTGATAAGAAGAGTGTCTATGACCTGGCTCGGGATTTGGGCGAAATGAGTATCAAGGCGCGTGATGGAAAGCTCAAAAGTCAGGATATGCAGGGAGGTTCCATGACGATTTCGAGCTTGGGTGGAATTGGTGGTACAGCCTTTACTCCGCTGGTTAATGCACCAGAGGTTGCGATCCTTGGCTTGACGCGTTCTCGCATGCAGCCGGTCTGGAATGGTAAAGAATTTATTCCTCGATTGATGCAACCTGTTGATGTGTCCTATGACCACCGAGTGATTGATGGAGCAGAGGCAGCTCGATTTGTAGCGTCCCTTGGTAAGTACCTGACCGACATTCGTCGAGTTTTGCTCTAAGAAGAGTTTGGTTCCTAATCTGATGCTGGAGAACTTCCCACAGAAGTTGTCCAGCAGCTTCTTTGAACATTGAACTGGCCCCACGCATAGCTCACAACTCAATCAAGCTATCCTTCCTTGCTGTTCTTCTTATTTGTAACTAATTCGAACCCTCAATAAGTCCTAAAATGAAGAATATTCGTGTTTTGGTGAACGGTGCTAAAGGCCGTATGGGCCAGGAAGTTGTCAAAGCAGTCACAGCAGCAGCAGATCTTGAAATAGTGGATCAGACAGACTTGGGTGATGATCTGATTGCTAGAATTAAGGCAAGCCAGGCGCAAGCAGTGGTTGATTTTACAACGGCTGCCGTCGCCTTTGAAAATACTCGTAAGATTCTGGAAGCAGGAGTGCATCCTGTCGTTGGAACCAGCGGACTACTGGCGGAGCAGGTGGCAGAACTTCAGCAATTGGCTAAAGACAAGGACATTGGAGGGCTAATTGCGCCAAATTTTGCGATTGGGGCGGTACTATTAATGAAATATGCGCAGGATGCTGCCAAGTATCTTCCCGATGTGGAGGTGATTGAACTCCACCATAATCGAAAGGCCGATGCCCCTTCAGGAACCGCAGTCAAGACCGCCCAGCTAATCGCTGAAGCCCGCCAGGAAATCCCAAAGGCTCTGGTAGAAGAGAAGGAGTTATTCGAAGGTGCTCGGGGATCAGAGGTGCATGGAGTCCGAGTTCATTCTCTCAGATTGCCAGGACTGGTTGCCCACCAAGAAGTAATCTTTGGGGGAACTGGAGAAACACTGACCATTCGACATGACTCCATTCACCGAGAATCCTTCATGCCTGGCGTTTGCCTTGCTTGCCGAAAAGTAATTGGAACTCAGCAACTCTTCTATGGCCTCGAGCACCTGCTCTGATTGAATGCTGACTCTAAAATGATTGTTGAATTTCTGCCAACCCCGTCATTCAAATGACCATGACATCTCTTGCCAAGACATATAACCCCCAGGAATTTGAAACCGATCTCTATCAACAGTGGGAGGAAGGTGGTTGGTTCCGAGCGGATGCTCAATCCGATAAGCCAGGCTTCACCATCTCCATGCCTCCTCCCAATGCCACGGGCCAATTGCATGTGGGACATGCGGTTATGTTGGCACTGGAAGATATTCTGATTCGCTGGCATCGGATGCGTGGTTATGAAGCACTCTGGGTACCTGGTACAGATCACGCTGCGATCGCCACTGAAAACGTAGTTTTACAGAAAATTCAGCGAGAAGAAGGAATTACAGACCCAAGAAAAGAGTTAGGTAGAGATGAAGTCTTGAGACGGATAGCAGACTATGTGGTGGATTCAAGGGATACGATTAAGAACCAGGTGCGAGCAATGGGTTCCAGTTGTGATTGGTCAAGGGACCGCTACACGATGGATCCTCAACTGAACCGATGTGTCAATGAGACCTTCTCGCAGATGTATGCAGATGGGCTGATTTATCGTGGGCACCGCATCGTTAACTGGGATCCGAAGCTACAAACGAATGTCTCAGACGATGAGGTTGACCGCAAGGAAGTGGCATCTCCCTTCTATACCTTTCAGTATGGGCCTTTCCAAATTGGAACGGTTCGTCCAGAGACAAAATTTGGCGACAAGTATGTCGTGATGCATCCAGATGATGAGCGTTACTCAGAGTTCAATCACGGCGACACCTTTGAGTGTGAATGGATCAACGGGCCTGTCGAGGCTACGATCATCAAGGACTCTGTCGTGGATCCATCCTTTGGCACAGGAGTGATGACTATCACTCCATGGCACGATCACACTGACTTTGAGATCGCAGAGCGACACCAACTGGACAAGGAACAGATTATCGACTTTCGGGGGCGCTTGCTGGCAAATGCGGGAGAATTCGCAGGGATGCCCATCGAGGAAGCAAGACCAAAGATTGTTGAGAAGTTGGCAGCCAAGGGCTTGCTCGTCAAAACAGATGGAGACTATGTAAACAGCAAAGCCTTTAACAGTCGTGGTGGTGGTTCGATAGAACCCCAGATTCGCGAGCAGTGGTTCATTGATGTCAACAAGCCTGTAGTGCCTTGGAAAGGTGAAAAGCGGAGCTTGCGAGAAATTCTTATCGCAGTTGTTCGTGAAGGGGATATCCAAATTGTTCCGGATCGCTTCAACAATACTTATTTTCACTGGGTTGAAAACCTTCGAGATTGGTGCATTTCCCGGCAGATCTGGTGGGGCCACAGGATACCTGTGTGGTATCGTGGAGAAGGGGATTCTGCAGAAATTCAAATCGGTGTTGCTCCCTATGGGGAGGGCTGGAGCCAGGATGAAGATACGCTAGATACTTGGTTTTCCTCAGCACTTTGGACGTGGAGTACCTTGGTGGATCCAGCAAAAGCGGCAGATGGCTCAATTTCTTTCAAGGAGTTACTAAAGCAAAGCCCAGATTATCAAAAATTCCACCCAACCCAAGTGATGGAAACGGGGTATGATATCCTCTTCTTCTGGGTGGCTCGGATGATCTTGATGACCACCTACATGGTGGAGGAGGTTCCGTTCCAGACTGTATATCTCCATGGTTTGGTCCGAACCAAAGAGGGGAAGAAGATGTCGAAATCGGACCCAGCAACTTGCATCGATCCACTGGAGAGCATCCGTGATTACGGAACAGATGCGCTACGGTTAGCATTACTGGTGGGAACAGGGCCAGGGCAGGATCTGCGCCTTTATTCTGAAAAATTGGAAAGCTGTCGTCGCTTTGCCAACAAGCTTTGGAACGCAGGACGCTACATCCTGATGAACTTACCTGAGCATACTCCGGTGACACCTCCATTAAAGGTTGAGGAAGATACCTCCCGATGGTTGCTGCATCAAATTCGACACATTGTTAGTGATACCCAAAGGCTGTTGGAGCAACACAGGCTCTCAGATGCGATTGATCAGCTGCGCAGCTTTTTCTGGAATGAATACTGTGACTGGTATCTAGAGATCGATAAAAAACCTCAGCGTACAGGAATTGATAACCAGGTACTGGCTTACAGCTTCACGACTCTCCTGCGTTTGTTACATCCTTTCGTGCCCTTTGTAACCGAAGCTCTGTGGAAGGAATTCCATCAGCCAAGGCTGTTGATCGGTAGCGATTGGCCGCTAGTCGTTGAGCAGCATGAGTATCCTGAAAGTCATTCCAGTATCGAGTACATCAAAGAAGCCATTACGACGATACGCGTATTGCGAGATAAAGCCCGGTTGGGAATGGACAAACAAATTCCAGCTACTTTGCAGTCAACACAACACACAGAATTACTGAACGAGCACAAGGACTTGATTCTCAGGCTAGCGCGACTGAGTTCTTTGAATATCGAATCTAAGGAACCCGATGTCAGTAATCAGGATACTGCATTGAGTAGCTACTTTTCGGATACCTTAGCCTTGATTGATGCTGGAGATGTGGATTGGAGCGAGGAAATTCTCTCCTTGCAGAAAAAACTCAAGAAGGAAGAAGAGTTCTGCAAGAAAAGTCAGCAAAAGCTCAACAATCAGGGATTTCTGGCCAAAGCCCCAGAGAGCGTAGTCCTCGAATTGCGAGAGAAGTTAGAATCTTCTGAAAAGACAATGACAGCTCTGGAAAAGCAACTCTATGAACTAGAGGCAATGAGAGAGGTATCATGACAATCTGGGATGAGCGTTTTGCCGCAGAAGACTATGTGTACTGGAAAGAGCCCAACGATTTTCCGGTAAGTATCATCAATAAACTTCCAAATTACCTGTGGAATTAGCAGGTTTGGAACTTGTTCACGCCGTGGAAACAGAACGATCTGTGATTAAGGGTCGATTACACCATTGCCATGCTGCGGTCGTTCAGATTTTCGTTATTAAACCCTAAGAGCAAAACCATGAAATTCACCCCAGAAGCCCACAAACTGATTTTTTGGGATTTTGACGGCGTTATCAAAGATTCGGTACCTTTGAAGACAGAGGCTTTTGATCAGCTTTTCCGTGAGTATGATGATGAGGTTCGCAAATACGTTCGAGAATATCACTTACTGCATGGTGGGGTTTCCCGTCACATCAAGATCCCGCATTATTTTCGTACACTGCTTGATCAGGAACTGAGTGAAGACGAAAAATTGGAGTATTGTCAGCGCTACGCAGATTCAGTGATCGAGGGGGTGATTGCTTGCCCTTGGATTGAAGGTGCTCGTGAATTCCTGAACTCGAATCCTCATGATCAACAGCACATGATCGTGACAGGAACCCCTCAGGTTGAGATGGAGCATATTCTGAAAGCGATTGATTTAGTAAGGCCTTTCTCCAAGGTGTTTGGTGCGCCCCATACGAAGCCGGAGGTGCTAGCGCAGATGTTGGCAGAAACGAGAATGGAACCCGAAGAATGTTTGATGATTGGGGATTCGATGACTGATCATGATGCTGCTGTCGCGAATCAGGTGCCGTTTTTGCTGCGCGAGAATGAGGAAAATCGAGAGCAATTTGCTTTTTTTGACGGACCTAAAGTGTCCAACTTTTTGCATTGGCTTCGATGATTGCTTCATGGAATGTTCACTTCTGACCTGAATTCGTACTAATTTGGACCGGATTTGGTTGTCAAGCAAATGAAAATACGCTAGATTTTGAGATAGATCTCAATGGGATTTCTTTCCCATTTTTTCACTACTCCTTAGTCAAAGGAAACTAATGCTGAACTTTAACACTGCTCAGGAAGCCAGTTTCGGTCGGGTCACGGTTGAATCCGTTTCCCTCGAAGATAGACTGGTATTCATCAAGAAAGTATACACCTTGTTGGCCGCATCCATGGTGACAGCTGCTGTTGGTGCATACTTGGGTACAGGCCCTTTATTGCCGATTGTCGCTTCCAACAGAATGATTTTGTTCGTGCTGATGATTGGTTTGATCTTCTTTGCCCAGTTTGCTCGTCACAAGCCTGGACTGAACATGATTGCTCTGTTCAGTTTCACGACAGTTTCAGGTCTAACTCTTGGACCATTGCTCTATGCCGTCGGACCCAGTATCGCAACTCAGGCTTTCGCGATGACTGCGATCACCTTCGGTGGTTTGACGATGTATGTGGTTTTCTCCAAGAAGGATTTCAGCTTTATGTCTGGATTCCTCATGGTTGGATTGATCACGATCGTGATTGGTAGCTTGTTGAACATGTTCCTGTTCCAGAGCCCAATGATGCACTTTATGATGTCAGGTGTCGGGGTGATTCTTTTCAGTGGATTCATCTTATATGACACCTCCAACATCATGCGTAACTACGCGACAGATGAGTATATCTCCGCAACGTTGGCTCTCTACCTGGATATCCTCAACCTCTTCACGGCCCTATTGAGCATTCTGGGACTTTCCAGAGACTAGTAGAATTGCATGCGATGGCTGTTCTGGGGAATCCTGCTAATCGGATTACCTCTTGGCGCACTAGGTGTAGTATATACGGTCTTGGTCCCCATGGCCAAGGAGTCTGTAGCTGAGTTTGAAACTGCCATCGCCCACTCTCCCTCAAACACTGTTTTGTATGATCGAAACGGTGTTCCCTTCTATACACTCCGCGGTCTTGAAAATCGAATTCAAGTGCCCGGCAATCATCCTGCACATGCCCTTCGGCTAAGTATTCTTGCAGCTGAAGACTCTCGTTTTTTTCAACATCTTGGAATCGATCCAGTCCGCATCCTTGGAGCGCTGTGGGTCAATCTACGGAGTGGCGACTACCGACAGGGGGCAAGTACCTTGACCCAGCAGATGATCAAATTGATGCTGCTGACTCCCGAAAAAACCTTGGAAAGAAAAATTCGAGAGGCCCTGCTAGCACTGGCTTTAGAGCAAAGGCTGACAAAAGCTCAAATTATTGAGAACTATCTGAATACGATCTACTTGGGACATGGAAACTATGGAGTGGAACAGGCCTCCCAAGTTTACTTCAATAAGTCCTCGTCAGAATTGACCCTCTCTGAATCTTCATTATTGGCAGGGATCATTCGTCGTCCAGAGTTCTATCTGAAAATTCCTACCAATGCTTCTGCCGAAGGAGAATTCTACCCTTCTGAGTGGTTGGAATCCGCACGTGACCGTCAACTGCAAGTGTTACGGCAGTTGGAGCGCTTGAACTGGCTGCCTGCTGAGCAGATTGAAGAAGCCCGCCAAGCACCTCTCAGTGTTCGTCTTCCTAAATCTCAGGGGACTGGGGCTTATTTTGCGCAACAAGTCGTCTCTGAGATGCAGAACACTCATCAGTTGCCGTTTGTATATGGAGGGGGCTATCGGGTCTATACGACGCTGGATACAGAATTACAGCGGCAAGCAGAATCGACAGTAGCTAACAATTTTTCTCAGAAGCGCAAGGAACAGGTAGCCTTGCTCAGTATTGATCCTACCAGTGGAGAGGTTAGAGCCTTGGTGGGAGGAAGAGATTTTCGCAAATCCCAGTTTAATCGAGCAGTGCAAGCTGTGCGTCAGCCGGGCTCTGCGATCAAACCCTTAGTGTACGCGCTAGCTTTAGAAGATGGATTGAGTCCAGCGTCCGTCTGGCGCGATGAACCTTTGAACTTGGAGTGGGAGGATGAAGAAGGATTCATGAACCTTTATGCTCCCGGCAATTACGATGGGAAATTCGGCCTGGAACGCGAACTGACTGGTTCCACTGGAGTTCTTTACACAGCGGATACGATGACTTTGGCCAAAGCATTGGAGATGTCCATCAACACGGTTGCGGTGCAGGTTCTTCAGCAGATTGATCACAAGAATTTCAAAGAATTTGCCAGAAAACTCCAGATTGAGATCAATCCAACGGTTGGGCTCTGTGCAGCTTTGGGATGTGCAGAAACCAGTCTTTTGCAACTCGTTGCTGCCTATCAACCTTTTCTGGATGAGGGGCGTTTTTGGGAGCCCAGCTTTATTACAAAGATTGAAGACAATGAGGGCCGAGTTTTCTACACAAGATCTACCCCAGCGTCTACTCAGGTAATGCGTGATTGGACGGCATTTCAAATGCGAAGTATGCTCAACGGTGTTGTTCTTTATGGAACGGGGCGCAATGCGAACTGGTCTGGATCTCCAAGTGATATTGGAGGAAAAACGGGAACAACTTCTGAATACAGAGACGCTTGGTTTATAGGCTTTGTTCCCGGACTCGTGACAGGGGTCTGGATGGGGTATGATGACAACCGGCCCATGTTGAAAGTTACTGGGGGAAGCGTTCCCGCACGTTTATGGCAGGATTACATGAAAACTGCCTGGAAGAAATTTGAGAACTTTAGACCTCCCGATGATCCAGAACATGTGTTGTTGCCAACCTGTACGATCAATGGTGATCTGGCAGACAGTACTTGTCCGGATGTAGATTTATATCCATATCGAATGAATGATCCCCTCTTGGTTGGTGAACCCTCGATGGAAGGTGGACTCCGAGAGACACCCATTTCAAACTGGGATACTTCCCGCAGTAATCGTATTCCCCTGCCCTAATCATAGCCTGCGAGACAGTAGGTGGAGTTTGAGAGATAGCCTCTTTCCACAAGCCAATTTTAATTCAAAACGAAAATACATCATGAAAAGTCAAAGAAAGGGGCTAATTCTCTCGGGAGGAAGTGGGACCCGGCTCTATCCGATGACTCAAGCAGTCTCCAAACAGTTGCTGCCAGTCTACGACAAACCGATGATCTATTATCCGTTGAGTACATTGATGCTGACTGGAATCCGAGAAATATTGCTTATTTCTACTCCACAACACACTCCGTTATTTCAAGAGTTGCTTGGAGATGGTTCCCAGTGGGGAATTTCGATTCAATACGCTGTTCAGCCATCACCAGATGGATTGGCTCAGGCGTTTCTCCTGGGGGAATCCTTTATCAACGGGCATCCTAGTACATTGATTCTTGGGGATAATCTGTTTTATGGACATGACCTCGTCAAGCAACTCCAAAGTGCTGATTCTCAAGCAGTCGGAGCAACCATCTTTGCGTACCAAGTCCAAGATCCCGAACGCTATGGCGTAGTTGAGTTCAACGAACATAGGCAAGTCATGAGCTTGGAGGAAAAGCCCAAGCAACCTCGGAGTTCCTGTGCGGTAACGGGATTGTACTTCTATGATGAGCAGGTATGCGATTTTGCAACAGAGCTTCAACCTTCAGCCCGAGGAGAATTAGAAATTACCGATTTGAACCGGCTTTATCTTGAAAAAGGAAAACTCCAAGTAGAATTGATGGGGCGTGGCTTCGCTTGGCTGGATACTGGTACTCAGGACAGTCTGTTGGAGGCTGCTGGATTTGTAGCGACCCTGCAGAAGCGTCAGGGCTTGATGTTGGCCTGTCCAGAAGAGATCGCTTATCGTAAGGGCTGGATTACTGCAGAGAAAGTTCAGCAACTTGCAGAGCCCTTGGCGAAAAATGCTTATGGACAGTATCTTCTTCGATTGCTGAAGGAGTCTGCAAATGCCCTATGAGCGAGTGACTCCTACAACCTTAACAGATGTTCTACTGCTTGAACCTAAGGTTTTCAGTGATGAGCGTGGGTTTTTTCTAGAGAGTTTTAATCAGCGGGATTTTGAGGAAGCGATTGAAAAATCAGTAAATTTTGTGCAAGACAACCACAGTTGCTCTCAAAAAGGTG
>JACLAC010006845.1_pt1 | contig 44025 bp, 38 predicted proteins | sample 8027881 | NCBI WGS metagenome assembly JACLAC01 (sample SAMN15725517, study PRJNA655200) | protist metagenome | isolation source: fluorescence activated cell sorting (FACS) single amplified genomes of... | place: Spain: Blaines Bay Microbial Observatory, Mediterranean Sea | collected 2016-01-19 | reverse complement strand
CAAGAACGGTACCCCGCAGCAGAAGCCGGGAACGCTATCAGAATCGATAGGAAGGAAACCAGAAATAAAGAAAGAGAAGAATCTCGAATTGCTCTAAGAATTCGCTTATCGGTTTTCAAAAATTCCCTCTACAAAAAAAACGAATTGTGATAAACACTGCGTTAGCCATAATGTTCAACTGACTAAGTGTGATTCCAACAGTCAAAGCATAAATATTCAACCACTCCGACCTAACCAGAAAGAATAACAAGACAAGTAAGATAACATATTTGCCTGAAGTCAGCGCCGCAAACAGCCATTTACCTTTTCTTATGCTGTTGCTCGGATCAATAGTTTTATAAACCACGAACTCCATCGCAGCGAGCATTGAAATGCTAACAAGACTTCCCACACCGAAGCTTACTCCTGTTGGTAATCCAAAAAAGAATACCAACAGAGGTGTTACAAACAGACCGGTACCCCAGGTCAGTGAGTATACTTGACGCAAGAAGTTCGAGTCAACCTGAAACAATTTGAACTTAGACGATTTTTGACTTTTCACTCTCTTTTCTGTTCTGGCGTCTGATCCATCGGTTTACAGCCTTATACAGTTGATGAAATCCAGCTAACGTGCCAATCATTACTCCCACGATCGTACCAAACGTTTCTTGGCCACATAATTTACCAAGATATCGGCCACCGTAAATACCAATCAGCGTTGCAAAAACTAGTGTCAGACCAACGGAGCCGAGGTCCCCGACAACAATAACAGAAGAAACTGGCCGACCAGATTCATTTTTTGTAAGGTCATCATTCCATTTGCTGTCGGTTGGCATTTCTAAGTTAAATTAGGTTCAGAAATAGAGTAAGGACACTAAAATGAAAACCGGTACCAATATGGGAATAGACCAAGCCATATAACCAAAGAAACTCGGCATCTTGACCCCATTTTCTTCAGCAATAGCTTTCACCATAAAATTAGGTGCATTACCAATATAAGTATTAGCCCCCATGAAGACGGCACCACAACTAATAGCGAGAAGCGTTTGTGACATTGGGCCCATCAAAGATGTTGGGTCTCCGCCTGCAGTGTTGAAGAAGACAACATAGGTAGGAGCATTATCTAAGAAACTTGATAAGATTCCAGTCAACCAGAAGTACATTGTATTAATGGGATCATTAGTCGAACTTTGCACTGCTAGTACAACATTACTCAACTTACCATCGACTCCTGCTTGGAGGATTTTTAAAGCTGGAATCATACAAATAAAGATACCGATAAAGAGTTTGGCAACTTCTAAGATCGGCTCCCAGGTAAATCCATTAGCCGCCCGAAGATTAGTTTCTGCAGCGTTTTCTTCTGGGACTATATGTCCATGATCATCTTTAACTGTACGGTACATTGGAGTATAAATTAAACTGACAATACCAATCAAAATCATTAATCCATCACGAACTAAATTAGCGTAAGGAACACGTACTCCAAAAATATCAACCCCTAAATTTTCATCATGGGTTTTCTTCGCACGTAAACCATTGACGGCCGCTACTGCGTGCAAGTGATCAGTTCGAATTTGATAGTATTCAGCATTGCTTTGATCTAGTTTAGCCCCAGAATTAGAGGAAACATAAGCTGAAAGTTTATCTTTGGCTGCTGCCATTTCACCTTCCGCTTTTTGGATTTTTGGGGCCATTTTTTCAGCAACAGTCTCGTCTTTAAAAGCACCATCAGCTAGCGATTTAGAAAATAGAATAGCACCGATAATACAGGCGATAAAAACAAAATTTAGCGCCCCATCTAATTTTAGTGGTTGTTTTTCACCATCATCGGGAGCAGCGCCTTCTTTTTTAAACATCAGCGTATCAAAAACAAAAAATACAATTAGTAGAAGAATCGAAACGGGTAGCATGACTGGGAATAATTTCAATGTCCAGAAGAACTCAACTCCCTTCAAAAATCCCAAGAAAAGGGGTGGGTCGCCGAGAGGAGTTAGAGAACCACCTATATTGGCTACTAGAAAGATGAAGAAAACAACCACATGTACTTTATGCTTTCGCCAAGCATTGGCTCGCAATAATGGACGAATCAGCAACATCGCAGCTCCAGTCGTTCCCATCCAACTAGCTAAAGAGGTTCCAATGGCAATGATAATTGTGTTGACCGCTGGCGACCCACGTAGTGAGCCTTTCAGGCAAATTCCACCTGCCGCCGTAAACAAAGCCGATAGCAAGACAATAAATGGAACGTAGTCTAGTAAGACAATGTGGACGATCTCGTACCATGCATCCCCTCTATAGCCGATTAAAAATGGGATAGAAAAGATAACGATCCAAGCTAGTGACACTTTTCCATAATTCTGATGCCAGAAATGTTCCGCTACTAGAGGAAAAACCGCAATAGACAACAGAATCCCAGCGAAAGGAATAATTGTCCACAAAGGTAATTTAGACCCATCGATTCCATGGTGTGAACTGTGCCCATGATCGTGAGTATCGGCTTCCTTTGAATCCGCGGCATCAACCGCTGTTATTGAAACTAAGGAAATCGATAAAGCGAAGAAAATAAAAAAAATAAACCTAAAAACGTTAATCCATTCGTACTTTCGTATCATTATATCCTGTCAACTTGTTCGGCTTTTCAATCAATCGAAAGACAGATAAAAAAGATATTAACCTTCTCTCTGAGGACGAATGACACTTTCTCCATCATCCTCAATCAAGGGTCGATTATAAATATATGGCGGTTCCAAAACTGACCTTTGAGCTTCAGTCAATTCATCTGCCCACTCTGGGAAGGTAACATCATAATAACCTCCGGCAAAATGGAGATATTTGGGAGAATATCGAATCAATAAGGAGCGACGCTGCCGGTCTTTACGCTGCCAAGGTAATGTGCCATGAAGAGTTGCTTCGTTGAAAATAACCATGTCTCCAGCCTTGGCTGGAATATTATAGACAATTTCATGATCTTGCTCCCATTTACGAATTTCCTGCGGGCAAGTGAAGTTAGATTTATGGCTGCCGGGGATGACACATAACCCTCCGTCTCCTTCCTCCACATCAGTCAATTGGTACTGCAAGACTACCATACCGCATCGTATTTGTCCGTTTCTATAAGTGTAATACTGTGAGCCATCAAAATGCCGGTTGGTCGACCCATGAATAACTAACCCTTCAGTACCGTAGTCAGAAGTCAAAATAAATGGCGCATGATCTAGCCGCCATCCACGACCGTGCATTGTATTTAGATAAGGTATAGCTTTTGGATGGACAATTAATTCACGAAAGGGAATGCAGTGAGGCTTAGGCCAGCTTAACATTCCACTGAACATGCCTCTTTTATGAGTGCCAGCTAGTGCTTCAGACCCAGCAGTGTTTGAATTTCCATCTTTTCCCTTTAGGTCTTCGCAAGCATCAACAGATTGATTAAGTGATTCTAGCTCATCCTTACTTAAAAAATTAGGAACTACTAAAAAACCTTGCAAGTCAAACAAAAATTTTTCGCGCTCTGTCATCTCTACCATTTTCTGTTACCTTGAAACTAAACTAATGAAAAAAGGTCATCATCAGAATTCTTTTTGTTACCAGGTCTACCACTGGTGTTTTCTTTGTCATTACATTTGTCTTTATTTTCACACAGATCGCAATCTTCTCCCATAATAGCACCTAATCCCCCACAACTTCCCTTCAAACTTTTATTGTTGAAGATCACGCCAACAGCCATCGCCAAAACCGTAATCAACATAAAGATTAGGCTTATTACAAAATATTGCATTTTAGATATGATATAGTCTTGATTTGATCAGTTATACAGTATTTCAGACCTAGTTTCAACAAAAATGTCAGGATAAAAAAGCTTCAATTTAGGTGAAACGGCCTCTCTTAGTTTTGCGCCACTGCTTTGCTGAACACCATAGATAAAGTAAGCTGCAACGTCATTCTTTTGGGCGAACTCCATACCTGATTCAGGTCCTAATACCATCAGAGTTGTAGCTAACGCGTCAGCTGCCATGCAAGATTCCGGATCAAATACGGTAACTGAAACCAATCGGTGTTCAACGGGATAACCTGTTTGGGGGTCAATTGTGTGAGAAAACTTTTTCCCCTCGGACTCAAAGAAATTACGGTATCCGCCTGATGTGGCCACGTTCATATCAGAAACTTCTAAAATTTTATGAATCGTACGTGCAATTGGGTCCGGCTTCTCAATACCAATTTGCCATGGTTCTCCATTTTTCAGGCCTTTGGTTTTTACCTCACCTCCAATGTCAACCATGTAATTTCTAATTTCCAGTTGGATCAAAAGCTGACCGATTAAATCCACACCATACCCTTTAGCAATAGCAGATAAATCAATATAGATGTCAGGGTGGATCTTTTTGATACTCTGGCTATCTATATCCATTTGTAGATAGCCAAACCCCACCAACTGCTTAGTTCGATCAATTTCAGCTTTGTTTGGAACCTCATGTTCTCCGTCAGGTCCGAACCCCCACAAATTAACTAATGGACCGATCGTTACATCAAAAGCTCCATTCGACAAATCACTCACCAACTTGGCTGCTGCCAAAACTGTAAATAGCCTCGGAGACAATTTGATCCAATCTACTGATTGGTTTTTGTTTAACTGTGAGATCTCCGAATCTGGGATATAGGTAGACATCTCTTGATTGATATCTACCAATAAATGATCAATTTTTTTTTGGACCTGTCCTCGCGTTTCATTAAGCCTTGACCCGATATACTTAACAGTATATCGGGTCCCCATGGTAGGTCCAGAAATAGAAACTACTGGGTCTGGCTTCTGACAAGAACAGAGGAGAATCCAACAAAACAGAAAAAAAAGGGCTGAGCGATTTAGTATGTAAAAACCCTTTTAAAATCTGATAGACAAACGAAAATGATAAAATTAGCCACCAAAATCATCAAACAGGATGTCTTTTTCTTCGACTCCTAAGTCTATAAGCATCGCCCTTACAGCCTTAGCCATCGGAGGTGGACCACACATGTAGTATTCACAATCCTCTGGAGCTGGATGATCTTTTAAATACTCATCATATGCAACCTGATGGATAAATCCAGTCAATCCGTCCCAGTTGTCTTCGGGCTGAGCATCGGACAAAGCAATATGCCAGTCAAAATTATCAAATTCCGCTGACAATTCATCAAAATCATCTTCAAAAAATATTTCAGCCTTAGATCGACCACCGTACCAGAAAGTAATTTTACGATCAGTTTTTATTCGTTTCAGTTGATCAAAAATGTGCGAGCGCATCGGAGCCATTCCAGCACCACCACCAATAAATACCATTTCTTTATCGGTATCACGTGCAAAAAATTCACCGAACGGTCCAGAGATAGTGACTTCATCTCCCGGTTTTAAGCCAAAACAGTAAGAAGACATCACACCTGGTGGAATCCCTGGGGGAGACCCTGGCGGAGGTGATGCGACCCGAACATTGAGCATAATCATGCCTTTTTCTTCTGGATAATTTGCCATAGAATAGGCTCTGCTAATTTGTTCATCACTATAGGAAACGTGATCAAAAACTTTAAAATGCTCCCATGTACCTCGATAAAGTGCGGGAATGTCAAAATCTTTGTAATCGACGGTCAGTCCAGAAGGCCTCTCAATTTGAATATAACCTCCAGCTTGAAATGGAACCTCTTCTCCTTCTGGAAGTTCAAGTATCAAATTCTTAATAAAAGTAGCAACACTTTCATTGGATCGAACTTTGCACTTCCATTGTTTGGAACCAAATACTTCTTCTGGTACTTCAACGTGCATGTCTTGCTTAACATTTACTTGACAAGATAGACGCTCGCCGGCGCGAGCCTCACGCTTACTGATGTGAGAACGTTCGGTTTCTAGAATATCTCCACCGCCTTCTAGTACTTTGACTTTGCACATGCCACAAGTACCACCACCACCACAAGCAGAGGAAACATAAAGGCCCTGATCAGCTAAAACATTGAGTAGTTTTCCACCAGCAGCAACACTACAATCTTGTTCGCCATTGACATTAATATTGACATTTCCACTAGCAACTAGTTGGGACTTAGCAATTAAAATAATCCCCACTAAAGCTAAAACAACAAGAGTAAAAATCAGTGAAGGAAGAAGGATTGCTATCATATTTTATCCTATTAAATTTATAATTGAATACCAGAAAAGGCCAAAAAGCCGAGAGCCATCAAACCTACAATAATAAATGTAATACCTAAACCGCGAAGACCAGCCGGAATATCACTATATTTTAATTTTTCACGAACACCTGCTAACGCCATAACAGCTAAAGCCCAACCTGTACCAGATCCAAGACCAAAAACTACACTTTCTTTGAAAGTATAAGCTCGTTCAACCATCAGCAAAGATCCGCCCAAAATAGCACAATTTACTGTGATTAAGGGTAGAAAAATACCCAATGCCGCATACAAAGCAGGTACATAACGATCTAGAGTCATTTCTAAAATTTGAACCATAGCGGCAATAACCCCGATATAGCTGATCAATCCTAAGAAGGTGAGATCTGTATCAGCAAATTGTTCTCCAGCCCAAGAAGCCAATGCACCAGATTTCAAAAGGTAATTGTAAATTAAATTGTTAGCAGGAACAGTAATCCCTTGTACTACAATGACAGCGAAACCTAGGCCAATAGCGGTCTTAACCTGTTTAGATACGGCCAAGAAGGTACACATGCCTAGAAAAAAACTCAATGCCATATTTTCGACAAATACCGCTTTTATAAACAGACTCAGGTAGTGTTCCATTTATTTTATTCCTCCTCGACTTGTTCCGGATCCGCAGTTCTCAAAACCCAAATAAAAATACCAACTAGGAAAAATGCGCTAGGCGCTAGTAGCATCATACCATTACCCACATACCACCCATCTTCACTTGTTAATTTTAAAATACTAATTCCTGCAAGTTTTCCACTTCCTAGCAGTTCGCGTACTAAGCCAACTACAATTAAAACAATACTATACCCAAATCCATTACCAATACCATCCAAGAAACTATCAATTGGAGAGTTCTTCATAGCATAACCTTCAGCTCGGCCCATTACAATACAGTTAGTAATGATCAAGCCAACAAAAACTGATAGTTGTTTAGAAATATCGTATAGATAAGCCTTTAGTAATTGATCCGCGATAATCACCATAGAAGCAATAATCACCATTTGTACAATAATCCGTATGCTAGAAGGTACGTAACGCCGAATAAGGCTAACAAATAAACTAGAAAAACCAACTACAAACGTTAATGCTAAACACATGACCAGAGTAGGTTTTATTTGGGTAGTCACAGCCAATGCTGAACAAATCCCTAATATTTGTAGAGCGATAGGGTTATTTTTGAAAACCGGACTAAACAGAGTTTCCTTAACTTTACTCATAGAATGGTAGCTCCTAATCCACTGCTGAATTTCTAAATTGGTTCAAGAAAGGACCATAACCATGGTCTCCTAACCAGTAATGGATCATTTTTTCCACACCTCGGCTGGTTATTGTAGCGCCTGACAATGCATCCACTGAACTCGATCCTTTTGCGTTACCACCTTTTTCAACCGAAACAATAGGAACATATTGTTCATCAAGAACTACTTTTCCTGGCCACTGAGCTTTCCATCTAGGGTTATCTACTTCAGCACCCAAACCTGCTGTTTCAGCATGTTCGTAAAACCCTAGTCCCTTGACGGTCCGAGTATCGATATCAAGAGTTAAAAACCCATAAAGAGTTGACCATAAGCCATAACCGCTGACAGGTAATACCAATGAAGTCAGTTTGCCACTTTCTTTGATCAGATAAACTGTCCCCCACTTGGCACGATATCTGTTTTTGGCTATATCTTTTTCCGCCGGAATTTCTATGTTTTGGCTGGCATCTTTGGCCGCAGCTCGAGCATCAAAATCGTCTGGTGCATCATCTACATATTCACCAGTCTCCAAGTTTACCACTTTAGTTTCAACGTTCTCGAATATTTCTTCAATTTCTGATCTCGGAACATTCTTACCTGCGATTAAGCCAGCAGAAAGAAGCAAGTTCTTTTTAACGTCAAGCTTAGTGTTTTCCTGTTGTAAATCTCTTAAATTATCCGCCGTGAACGATACAACACCTGAACAAACCAAGCATAGCAAGAGTGCTACGAGAATTGTTCCTTGCCAAGAATTAACTTGCACTTCTTCTTAACCTCCTCTTGATATTTGAGTCAACAACAACATAATCGATAAGTGGAGCAAATAGATTAGCAAATAGGATTGCCAGCATGATGCCTTCTGGATATGCTGGATTGGCTACACGTATCAGTATCGTCATGATCCCAATTAGTGCTCCGTAAACGAACTTACCAGTGTTGGTCATTGTTGCACTAACGGGATCAGTCGCCATAAAGACCGTCCCGAATGCGAATCCACCTAGACACAAATGCCATTCAATAGGCATTGCGAACATAGGGTTAGTACTACTTCCTATTGAATTAAATAGGAATACGGTCGCTACAGCTCCGACAACCACACTCATCATGATTCGCCAAGAACCAGTTCCGGTCAAGATCAGAATGAAGGCACCGATCAAAGCACATAAAACGGAAGTTTCACCGATAGATCCAGGAATCATTCCATAGAAAGCCTGAGTCAGGGACCACATAATCGCGTTGTGTCCTTCTGCCGCAGCGATACCCAACGATGTAGCTGCCGTGTATCCATCAACAGCTACCCAAATCGCGTCTCCAGAAAGATTCGCTGGGTAAGCGAAATAAAGAAACGCTCTGGAAGTCAAGGCCACGTTGAGGAAATTTTTCCCAGTACCGCCGAAGACTTCCTTAGCGAAGAAAACGCCAAAAGCAATACCAATGGCCACCTGCCACAATGGTGTTGTAGCGGGTAAAGTCAATGGGAACAGAAGCCCTGACACCAAAAACCCTTCGTTGATTTCGTGTTTCCGAATGATGGCAAATATGACTTCGATATGACCACCGACGAACATGGTAACAGCATAAATAGGCAAGAAAAACAGCGCGCCATAGATAAAATTACTAGCAACACTGCTTGAATCTAAGCTAAATCCGGCTGCGTTCATAATCACAGCGCGCCAGCCCGAAACATCAGCCCAAGAACTAATATTTTGTTCAGCTAAAGCTAAAATAGCTTGGTATCCCGCATTCCAAATCCCCATCAGAGTTACGGGAATAAGCGCGACAACGACAGTTACCATTAGTCGCTTCATGTCCATACTATCTCGGACATGAGTACCTCCGGTTGATACTTCTCCAGGTGTAAAAGCGAAGGTGTCTAAGGCTTCGTAAAGAGGATAGAGTTTTTCATACTTCCCACCATCCGTAAACTGAGGGTGTAGATCATCAAGGATATTTCTTAAAAATTTCATTATCCTTCCTCATCAATTTGGGTTAAACTTTCTCTAAGAATGGGGCCATAATCAACCTTACCATGATCCACAAAAGTACACAAAGCCAAGTCTTCTTCTTCCAGTTCTAAACATCCTAACTGTTGAGCGAGATCAGTTTGTTTTGTGATCAAAGCTCGTAGAAGTTGAGTGGGTAGAATATCAAGAGGCATCACTTTTTCGTAATTTCCAGTAGGAATCATAGCTCTAAAGCTTCCCTCTGTCGATGTTGTAAAACTGAACTTCTTTGACGGGGACAAGCTGGAAACAAAGCTCGGTTTAATCGAAAATTTATTTCCACCAGCGCCTGCCCATCCCAAAAATTCCCTTCGGTGTCCTTCTTCTAGAGCCGATATTTGGTTGTGGTAACGACCGAGGTACGCAAATGGGCCTTTAGCTTCAAATCCACTCAAAACCGAGCCAGATATAACCCTCACATTATCCTCGTTCAATAGTTCTCCAGAAACGAGATCATTGATTGACGCTCCTAGTCGGGTTTTTATTAGACGAGGGGACTTAATCTGTGGCCCAGCCATGGAAATTATTCGTTCTACCCACAACCGTCCAGTCGTAAACAGTTTCCCAATAGCAATAACGTCCTGGTAGTTGATAGTCCAAACGGTTTTATTAGCGCTTACAGGATCAAGGAAGTGAATGTGGGTACCAGCATTTCCCGATGGGTGTGGGCCCGAAAAACTGTTCAGCTGAATATTTCCTGAAACTGTAGGCAATTTTTTGCCTTCCTGATGACAAACAAAAGTTGTACCGTCTGTCAGCTTCGATATGACTTGCAGCCCGTTAGCAAAATCTCCAGCATATTGACTGATGACCACCATTGGGTCTAATGCTAATGGATTGGTGTCCATCGAATTTACGAAAATTGAATTCGGTTTCTCATCTGAGGGCGGGTTTTTAGAGTATGGCCTTGTACGGAAGGAAGACCACAGGCCCGATTCTAGTAACAGATTTCTAACATTGGTTTCATTAGCGTTCTCTGGGCTAGTAGACTGATAATGTGTGAATTCGATCTGCTCTTCCCGATCATCAGGTCTTATAGCGACACTTTGGAAAACACGTCGTTGTCCTCGATTCAAACCAATAATTTCACCTGCGGCTGGAGCAGTGTAAATGACACCAAGCTGTCGCTTGCACTCAAAAACCGGCTGTCCTATTTTGACCTGATCTCCAATTTTGACCAACATCGTCGGCCTCATATTGACATAGTCTGAGCCAAGGATAGCTACTTCGCCAACCGATTTTGTTTCATCAAGTTCCGAACTAGGACTCCCTTCAATTGGTAAGTCTAATCCTTTCCTAATTCTATACATAATTCACTAGAACCTTGTCTATATCATCAATTAATGATTATTTAGGGTATTGCTTTATGAACGAAAACCACTGAGCTATTTAGTTATTATATTTTAATATGCTAATATGCAAAAATCGAAAAAACGACACAGTCATGCTGCTAAAGAACAGACACAATAAACGCCTAACCGAAAAAAAACACTTGAAATCAAATGGCAAGTAGTGGGAGTCGTACGGAGCAAGCCAAGTCGCATAAAAACAGGAAAGCCGCCTGAGCTCGGAAAGTCAGGGCGTAAATTTACTAACATTATCTATAGGGGCTAAAGCGCCACCTACGTTACTAGACGAATCGGCCTAGAACTGTCTCCGTTAACCTAGCTTTAATAAAACCGCCATATTCTTGCACATTTGGGGTTGTCTGTCAAGAGCATTTTGAAAAAAACAAATTGTATGTGATAACCTATGATCCTGAGTGCAGCTTGTCTTCAAACGAGCTACGTGAGAGTTATAGACCTACTCTAATATCTAATACGAATAAATAAAACAAAACGGAGCCCTTTATGGATAAACTTCTCATTAACGGTGGGAAGAAACTAAAAGGAACAATTGACATTAGTGGATCCAAAAACGCAGCCTTACCAATAATCGTGGCCGCAGGTATTTTAGGCCAATCAAAAAGTATCATTACTAATGTCCCCCACCTAACTGATGTAAAAATGCTCTGTTCATTATTGGAAAAATTAGGAGCAAAGACCCATTTAGATAATAATCAATTAACAATCGAACCCATTGACCAGACATCTTATGAAGCTCCTTATGATCTGGTTAGAAAGATGCGGGCTTCCATATATGTTCTCGGCCCCTTGTTGGCAAGAATGGGTCGAGCAAAGGTTTCTTTCCCTGGAGGTTGTGCTATTGGACCTAGGCCAATAGATTTACACTTGGAAGGACTGAAACGCTTAGGTGCTAAAATTGAGGTGCTTGGTGGGTATATCGATGCACACGCTGATAGTTTGCAAGGGACGGACGTCTACCTTAAGGGGATTTTTGGAGCAAGTGTTGGGGCTACAGCTAACGTGATGATGGCAGCGACACTTGGACAAGGTACAACTACCATACGCCCAGCTGCTTGCGAACCTCATATCACTGATTTAGCTCGTTTTCTCATAAAAATGGGTGCTAGTATTGAAGGGGTTGGGACAACTGAACTAAAAATTCATGGTGTTAATTCTTTGAATGGAACTCACCATTCAGTTTTGTCTGACGATATCGAGACTGGTACATTTATGGTAGCCGCAGCAATGACCAAGGGGGATCTATTTCTCAAAGGTGCTAACAGGGCACAGGTTCAGGCTGTTACCGAAAAATTAGTTCAGATTGGAGTCAAAATGTCTTGGCAGAACGATGGAGTAAGAATTTGGGTAGATCGTCAACTAAATCCTACCGATGTTCGTACTGATGTGTATCCCGGATTTCCAACTGATATGCAAGCACAAATCATGGGATTACTCAGTTTAGTATCTGGTGTTAGTGTTATTACCGAAACTATCCATCAGGATCGGTTTATGCATGTAGCCGAACTGAATCGATTGGGGGCCAACATTCGAGTTGATGGTAATATGGCTGTCATTCATGGTGTAAGTCAGTTGAGCGGTGCTCCTGTCATGGCGTCTGATTTACGCGCAGGTATTGTTTTAGTTCTAGGTGGGCTAGCAGCTCAAGGTCAAACGTTAGTTTCAAGGGTTTACCATATTGACCGTGGGTACGAAAAAGTCGAGGCAAAACTTTCAGCTGTTGGAGCTGATATAAGGAGGCTTAACACATGATTCGTATTGCTCATTTTTCATCACCAGAAGCTAACGATTTTATGGATAAAATCGATCGTAGGGGCCAATTTGAAAATTCGCAAATTTCGAAAACCGTTAGTGAAATTTTGCAAGACGTAAAATTAGATGGTAACAAAGCTGTCGTCAAATACATTGGAAAATACGATTCGGATCAAGTTGATACAGAGAATTTGAGAGTAACAAAGAACGAATTTACCGAGGCCAACGGGATGGTAGATAGTGATTTTGTATCGGCTATTAATGAAGCAAAGAAAAATATTCAACGGTTTCACCAGCGTCAAATTCGGCAATCTTGGTTCACAACAGAAGATTCAGGTGTTATTTTAGGGCATTTGATTCGTCCACTTAAAAGAGTAGGTGTTTGTGTTCCATCAGTTAGTCAACTTTTAGTGTCGTCTCTCTTGATGAATGTTTTACCGGCTAAGGTAGCTGGTGTGGAAGAGGTTGTAGTTTTCTTAGGCCCTAAACCTGACGGAACAATAGATCCGCACATGTTGGTAGCCGCGAGTATATGTGAAATCAATGAGGTGTACAAATGTGGTGGAGCCCCGGCAGTTGGCGCAATGGCCCATGGAACTGAGAGTATACGAGCTGTAGATAAGATTGTAGGCCCTGGTAATCCTTATGTTCAAGAAGCCAAACGTCAAGTTATGGGCTTAGTTGACATTGATAAAATTGCTGGCCCAAGCGAAGTTTTGGTGATTGCTGATGATCAAGCTAATCCAGCATATGTAGCAGCAGATATGATTTGTCAAGCTGAACACGGAACCGATTCTTCGGCTATATTGGTAACGACTTGTGGTACCCTGGCTGAATCAGTCAAGAATCAAATCCAAATTCAAATAACCTCTCTACCTAGAAAGAACGAAATTACTGGATCCTTTGCCAATTATGGATTCGGTTTATTAGTTGATACTATAGAACAAGCCATAGATTTGGCCAATCGAATTGCTCCGGAACACTTGGGGCTAATTGTTAGAGAACCATATAGCATTTTAGGTCAGATTCGAAATGCAGGAGCAATAATGATAGGAGAATACACGCCTGAATCTGTGGGTGATTATATGGCTGGTCCTAACCATGTCTTACCAACAGGTGGTACTGCAAGATTCGCATCACCACTGAGCGTAGATGATTTTGTTAAAAAAACCAGTTTGATTCAGTACACACAATCAGCCTTGGAAAGAGTTAGCCAACCGATTATCAAGCTAGCAAAGACCGAAAGCTTAGATGGTCATGCTGCGGCTATTACTATTCGGAATTTTTAGTTTATGAAACTAACCGATAGTCGGGTATTGCTGTCAGTTTAGTGAAAAACTTTGCTTCTTGGAATTTACAAAAAATAACGAATAAACTGTAAGCTTTTGTTGAATCTTTACTTTTGTTGTGATACATTTGTGCGGAATTTGGCAATGAGTACTATTTCAACTTTTGTTAAAGATGATTTTTAATAGCGAATGAAAGATTCTAATGTTCATGCAGACAGGTTTGGGCAAGTTTGGCAGCACTTCCAGAATGGATTTAGGCCGCTGGCATATGACCCTGAGAGAGTAGCTGGTTTTGATGATCGAAAGACTAGCTTGACCTTGAGTATCCCGATTTCCCAAACCGAAATCATTCATAAAATCCGAGAAATATCAGCTAAACTGCAAGGGTTAGATGGCATTTATCTAATGCCTGAGGAATACTATCATGTAACGGTAAAGTGGCTGGGATTTTTTACTGATAGAAAAGAAAAAGATTATGATATAGAAGCGGATACACTTGATCTAATTATTGAACAGGCTGAGAGTGTTATAAGGGAGGTACCATCCTTCGAAATTTGCCTGAAACGACTTAATGGTTTAGGTAGTTTTGTAGTCTGTGAAGTGAACGATAACGGGGCGATAGCACGCTTACAAGGCAGATTCCACCAAGACGCAACTGATATCCCTATATATCCTCTGGAGGGTGAAGAGTGGCTACCTCACCTCAGCTTAGCTAGCATAAAATCTCAAAAAAGTATCAGTCAATTACAACATAGAATACGTCAGTTCAGGGATGTTGAACTAGGTACAGTTCAGGTTAATGAAATCCATCTCTCTCGGGCAATACTACAACAACCATTTCCTACCTGTACTACTATTCACACTTTCCAACTTGCAAATTGATTTTCTGAATAATCGCCGCGAACGAAGAATTCCTTTTGTTTGACAACAACTTAAAGCTGAGTTAAGCTCCTACAGGCTGTCAAGCAGAATAAAGTTTGAGGTGATTAAGTGTAATGAAGTTCTACTTTCTTGTCGTTTACTTGCTTTTTTCTGGAGTGAGTCACTCTAGAGCAGGAGTTAGTTATCAGAAGCAAGTTCAACCTATATTACAGCGCACTTGCCAAGGTTGTCATAATCCAAAAGATCCAGCGGGTGATTTAAGCCTGACCAGTTATACTAGTTTTGAAAAGGGGGGAACTACAGGCCCTCTTTTTGTTAGCGGCAGCCCTGACCATAGTATCATTTTTGACTTCATCGTTGGTGATCCTCCGGAGATGCCCATCAATGCGGATCCATTGACTGAGGATGAAGTTAGTTTAATTCGTCAATGGATTCTGGAAGGGGCTATCGACGATACGATCGTCAAGTCAATTCAAGCCTTAATGGAAGTACCCAACTACCAAAAACCACCGGTCATTTCTGCATTGGCATTTTCTCCAGACGGTCAGCAATTAGCAATCTCAGGTTATGGCGAAGTGTTAGTTCATCAAGCAGACGGAACCGGACTCATTGCTAGGCTGATCGGAAAATCTGATCGAATAGAGTCAATTGCCTATACTCCAGATGGTAAAAACTTGGTTGTTTCGGGTGGTATCCCTGCTGTTTCAGGGGAACTACAGGTGTGGAATACCGATACATATCAACTGACTCAATCTACTCAAAATACAAATGATACTCTTTATGGGGTTTCTATTTCATCTGATGGTCAGCTAATTGCGTATGGAGGGGCAGATAATACTGCTCGCTTACTTCAAATTAGCGATTTAAGCGAAAAACTAAAATTTGACAATCATAGTAATTGGGTTTTAGGAACAGTATTCTCAGTTGACGGAACTCACTTAGTGACTACAGGAAGAGATCGAGCCTTAAAATTGATAGAGGTTGAAAGTGGGTCATTTATAGACGATATCAATGCTAGTAATAAGGGGTATGGAGAAATTTATAGTTTGGCTCGGCATCCTAGCAAAGACCAAATTTTAGCGGTAGGTGAGGATGGCATACCTCGGTTGTATCAAATATTTCGTACTATTCGTCGAGACGTAGGTAATACAGATTTCAATTTAATTCGTGCTTTTGATCGCCAGCCAGCTGTGGTTAATGTAGTTGCCTTTAGTCCGAATGGCAATCGATTCGCTACGGGGAACGACAACGGAAAAGTTTATATATACGAGACAGAAACTGGTAGTCGACTACAGGTAATCACTGCTGACTCAACGGCAGTCTTCGCCTTAAGCTTCAACCCAGAAAAAAAACAGATATCGGCTGGTGGGTTCGATGGGCGGCTGAGAACTTTTGATCTCAAAACTGGAAAATTGTTACAGGAATTTATTCCTGTAACAATGAATCAAAAAGTCAAATCAAATTTTTAACAACGGTTGATCGTTCCAGAGGTGCTTGAATGTTACGATCTAAGTTTTGTTGAAAACTGAACCGTATTCGTTGGATTAGGCCTGTTTGGGTTAAACGAAAACAAGATAGCCATATCAATTAAGTTTCAAATGAAATCGGCTTCAGTGGATAAAAATCGAAAAATACGTTACTGGGCTTACACCACCTCGATCCTCCTACATTTAATTTTGCTACCTTTGGTTTCTCGTATAAATTTGGAAGGCCGGCGTCAGTTTGTTGGTTTAATTGCTCAGGAAACCGTATACATTAGGCCAATCGATTCCTTCCCTAATACTAATAACGATCAGACACTAATCAAAACTGAGTTAAAATTAGAGGAAGTAAACAAACCGGTATTAAAACCAAAATTAATAGAATCAGCTGGTAAATCTATTCAGCGTCCAAAGCCAGAATTTTTTACTGATTCGTCTCTTGATTTATCCCCGGAACTAAAAAAAAGAGGTCATCTCCTAACCGAACAAAAGTTGATTAACCAAATTGTTGATGGATCAATCAGAATAGACAGCCCCGGAATTCAACCTGACAATTTTTGGTCTACGTCTAGTGGTATCTTTACGACACAGACAACTCAAAAAAGAAAACAGAGAAAAATTATTCATGGGACTTTAGGCACCTCCGAAAAAGATTTGGGACAATTTAATAATACTAGTAACCATCAACCACTCATATCAGAAATAAAAACAAGGGAATTACGATCAGATTCTCCTCAAGTTTCAGTTGAAATCGGTTTAGATACTAGTCAAAAAGGGCGTCTAATCAATGATAATCTAGTCGGTAGCGGTCAGTCTACCAACATTTCTACTATTGGTAGTTCGCCTGCGAGTGACTACCCTTCACTAATGAGAAATTTGGCTCTCAATTTGATCACTGATGAAGTATCCAAAAAGATTGATCTGGTTTTTATTTTAGATAAAACCGCTAGTATGACAGATAATATTAGAGCTATCCGAGCTTATATGGGAAAATTTCTAGACCAGTTTCACTTGGCGAAAAGAGACATTGCCGTTGGCCTCGTTTCGTTTTCTGACCGTCAGTACATCAACTATAATGGTCTGACGAAAAGATTCCGTAAATTCAATAAGTGGATGCAAAAAATCCAGATAGTTGGTGGTGGTGATTTAGCTGAATCAGGATTGGATGCCATAATGGTAGCATTGGAACAGACCAAGTTTCGCCGAAATAGTCAGCCAATATTCGTTTTTATCTCCGATGGTACATTTCATGATTCAGACTATGATGGTCAGTCCCCGTATTCTCTGGACCAGGTTATCACTAAATTACAAAAAAAACGGGTACGAGTTGAAAGTATTGGAATTGATTACCTACCAGTCAAACAACTAGCTATAGCAACAGGTGGGAATTGGTACCCAATTCCGGGTCGGGGGTACATGGAAGACATCGATTCGACAAGCAAAACATTATCAAAGTTAGGCGTAATTGGCGAGAATATTATAATGTATGTACAAACCAAGCCAAGACCTGAATGGATAGAAGTCCACAGCAAACTGCTCAATCCCTCAGGAGAAAAAATCCCTTTACAAAAAGCATCCCAAAAAATAGAAGTTCCCAATGACGGAAGTGAAACTCTTTCCTTTAAGCCCAACATCAATCTTGATGAGTTAATAACCCGACCTGGCACTTACACCGCTATCTATCGCCTCATAAACAACAATGGCCAGCAAAGTATACTACGCCAGACAATAGAATACTGAATACCAGATAAACAACGAGTGGAATTCGTTTACAGGACGACCAAAAACATCTATGGCACTTTACCTTTGGGGGATAAAGTGCCAGTTCTTGCTAATTCTAAAATGTTCCTCCGCGTTTTTATTTGTCAGAGTTATTCGGAAAGCGGATAGTCCTTAGAGACTTGTGTTAGACTTCGTTTAGTTGATGACTAAAGTCAGGCGACTTAGACCAACAATTTCGCTCTCATTTGGTGCAATATTCGATTATTTTTTCCTGCAAATAACCTCTGTACCTTAAACCTATGCTTGGTGCTTTTTTCAACTTTTTCAAAAGGCCTGTTCCCAACTTTCCCCAAGTTACCCACCGAGCATTAGCAATTTCTTTAATGTCAGTGGGGTATAAAACCTGATCCAAAGTTGAGGCCACAAAAACATGTGTCTGCCAATCAACTGTTTGGTAACAGTAAGTAAATCGCACGTTGGATCTTAGTAGGTAACGGTGGATATTTACCATTAAACCCGTTTCTTCTTTTGCTTCTCTCTTAACACCGAATTCAAAATTCTCACTAGGGCTGATGCCACCGCTCGGTGGCCGATAGACATCAGGTTGGTAATATGGTTTTCGAATTACGGCGATAGGACTACCAATACTAATTTCTCGAAGATTTAAAAACGGACGCTGAAAAATGAGCAAGGTGACATCGTGCCGTCGTCCAGACAACATACTAGCTTTGACGAGATTGAACTCCTTCTTTGTCATTTCCCATTCAGACCAGTCCTTGTCAGGCATTCCGTATCGGCTTTCTAGACGGTTAACCTGCTTATTGACAAACACTTGTGAGTCGAAATTTTAAGCTAAGATGGTCTATATATCGAACTGGAGATTGGAAAAAATGAGCTTCTTCATTCGATAACTAGTTCATCTTGGGGATCTAATTGGTCAATTTGATTCACGAGACCATCTGCAATCTTTTGAAAAACCAAAGATTGTGGTGAATCTGGATACCCAATAACGATAGGTGTTCCCAAATCCCCACATTGGCAAATCTGAGGATCAATCGGAATTTGGCCTAGTAAATTCGTACCAAGTTTCTGACTAATTTTTTCACCACCACCATTACCAAATATCTCTACCTTTTTACCGCTATCGTCGATGTAATAACTCATGTTTTCTACGATTCCTAATAATGGTGTTTCCATTCGATTACACATGGAAATTGAACGCTTAACATCAGAAAGTGCTACTTCTTGCGGCGTTGTTACAACGACAGTACCTCTTAAACTTGTAATCTGGGATAAAGAAAGTTGAACATCGCCAGTACCTGGTGGCATATCAATAAATAGGTAATCAAGATCTCCCCATATAACGTCGCCCAAAAACTGACGCATCGCACTATGTAACATCGGTCCACGCCAGATCATCGCTTGTTCATCTTCTACCATGAAACCTATTGACATCAATGAGATGCCATGCTGATCAATAGGTATTAGTTTTCTTTCTTTTGTTATTTTTGGTTGTTGTTTTACCCCCATCATCGTTGGAATGCTAGGCCCATAAACATCCGCATCCATTAGTCCAACTTTAAAGCCTTTTCCTGCCATAGCCAAAGACAAGTTTGCGGCCACAGTGGATTTCCCAACTCCACCTTTCCCACTCGATATCGCAATTGCATGATTGACGTTGGGTAGGAGCGTTGTTTCGGGTTCGGGTTGAACTTCTTTCTGCGCAGGCGAGGGGGGTTGGGAGATTTGGTTCCCACTGATTATTTTTAGCTCAGGGTGCTGCTTAGAAGGATTTTTCTTCTCTGGGGTTCCTACTTTTTTACCTGATTCTTGATTATCTTTTCCAAATAACTTCATTTCACTCCTATCCAGTTTTGTTTGTAGAAATTGAATTCTTGATGACTAAAAAAACATTATCAGTCTTCATAATATAGGCCAAATAGAATCATCATTTCATCAGTACTCAAAAAACCAAAGTTTACTTCTCGGTTATGAACATTGTTATAAGTGACAATTAGACGCAGCCCTTCGCCTACACCAAACTTCATGGGTGGATTATATGACATAATGGGAGGATGTTCCCAGTCATCAGTAAAATAAACTTCTTTTCCACTTCTTGGTCCCCCAATTGCTTGTACGCGAAACTCGGTCATTAATTCGTGCGCATGCGAAAAAAGTTGGAAGACATTCGCGGCCTCTCGAAAATAAAAATCCTTGGTTAACGTGGTGATTTGACCGGCTGGCAACTCAATGTCCGTACGATTAAAGCTAATGATTTTGGCAATATGTTTTACCGACTTCTTATCTTGATAATGTAAGTTGACAAAGACTTCACCGCGCAGAGAATTCTCTGTCCTGTTAACATAATGGCTATTTAAGTCTAAGCCACTATTAGCGGGCAATTCTAAAGCAACACCTTCTGGTAATTGGTAGTCCATTTTAGGCCACTGTGTTCCTGTAAAAAATTGATGATAACGCATTGGGAGTAAATTTTGCAGAATGTAGTTGCCGCTCTCATCTCTTAGATCTCGGTCTAAATTCGGAATAGGCTTAAATATTTCAGGGGTTCGGTCTCCAAAAGTGTATAGTATAAAGTGGTGGCTGCCAGGTCGCATCGCAATCTCAATCCTGTTGATATAAATGGGTTCTGGGTTGTTTAGTTCATGGAACTGGTAAAACTCACGCTCATAATTAGGTAAGACTTCGAATGGCTCTAAGTGAAGTTGGACTCCATTAGAAGGTTTCGAAAGTGATGTGAACACTTTTGGAGTGTAACGATCTGTTTTATCCAACAGTTTTTCGTCGGCGACAACTCCATCTTCTGGTGCCCCCTGGATAATCCATTGACGAACAAATTCTAGCTGACCATATGTTAGTGGCTCAGCGGGACGTGGGGGCATCATTCCACCATACTCAGGATGATCATTATAGAAATGATCCTCGTTAGGAGCATTAATTTTTTCCCAGAAGAAACTCTTAGCTAAGCTTTCATATCCTTTCCTTCCGATTCTCATTAACCCGTCAGCCAGTGCAGCTGGATTTTTAGGTGGCTTGTCTACTAATTCTTTGTAGGCCTTATCTGCCGTTAAAATTAATCCAGTCTGCTGAGCAACTGAACTCCCTGCTACATGACAGTCAACGCAATTTGATTGAAGAATGTTCTCTTGGATCAAAGACCATGTGGATTTTGATTTGTTAATACCTGACCCAACCAGGTTATCTTGGTCTTCTGTATCTCCTTCATCACAACCCACCATAATCAAAGCTAAAAATAAGAATAATGAAGTAAATATTACAAACGGAAATTGTTTTAGCATTATTTAATTAACCATTTTTATTCGATTTTGGGGAGATGGTTCAACTTCTGAACCCATCAATTTGTAAAGAGGAGATGATTCTCTCATATTTTTCACTTTTTCTACCATTCTCGCAACAACAAAATCTATTTCATTTGTGGTATTACTTCGTCCCAAACCAAAGCGTATGGGATTACGCGCGAGATTATCGTCAATTCCCATAGCTGTCAAAACTTTAGATGGTGCTGATGAATTGGACGAACATGCTGAACCAGTAGATAACGCGATATTCTTTAACTTTTCTAAGAGAGTTACACTGTCTATAAATTCAATACTGACATTGAGATTGCCAGGTAGCCGTTTTTGTGGGTGGCCATTTAAGTGTAGGAAATCAATCTGTTCTTTGAGCCCTTCGTACAAACGAGACCGTAAGCCAATTAATCGTTCTGATTCTTTCTGCATCTTGGTTTGTGCTATTTGGCAAGCATAGCCAAAACCAACAATTCCTGATACATTCAGTGTGCCAGAACGAATTTTTCCTTCTTGTCCTCCACCATAGTTTTGAGGTTTGATACGGGTTTTTGGCTTTTTTCGTCGAATGTAAAGTGCACCAATTCCTTTGGGGCCATAAACTTTATGAGCTGTCAGTGACATCAGGTCAATATTTAAATGATCAACGTTGACATCAATCTTTCCGATAGTTTGTACAGCATCCGAATGGAACAGGACACCTGCTTGGCGGGCAATTTGGCCAATTTCAGCTAAAGGGTTGATTGTTCCAACTTCGTTACTAGCATGTATTATGCTGATTAAGATCGTATTTGGTTTAATAGCTGACGCGACCTGCTCTGGATCAACCATGCCATATTTGTCTACGGGCAGATAGGTCGTTTCAAAACCTAATTTCTCCAGAAAGTAACAGGTGTCTAAGATCGCACTATGTTCGATTTGTGTTGTGATTATATGATTTCCCCGACGATGATAGCTTTCAGCAATACCTTTGACAGCTAAATTGTCAGATTCAGTAGCCCCACTAGTAAAGATAATTTCTTGTGGATTAGCTCCAATCAGGTTAGCTACTTGCACGCGGGCTTTTTCAACGGCTCTGCGAGCCTCTTGCCCAAAAATGTGACTACTAGAAGCATTACCAAAGTTTTGGGTCAAGAACGGTATCATTTCTGAGAAAACATCTGGATCAATTGGCGTAGTGGAATGATGGTCCAAAAAAATAGGTGATTCCATTGGTTATAAGAAGCCTGAAATTGCAGAGTTGGTAAACATGATCACCTTAAGATTGTACCGAAACGAAGAAATCAGAGTCAAGTTCTAGAGAGTATTAATTGGGTCTATATCAATAGTTAAATCGATGACTTTCGGCTGGAATGAAGTGTAATGCGCTAGGGTTTTTTTTAAAAACCTTAGTAACATATAGTGATCCACATGCAGAATTAAAAAATGCCAACGATATTGGTTTTTAATTTTGGAGAGAGGGGCTGGTGCTGGACCACGGATTTGAACATCAATGAATGTTTCGACCTGAAAACGAGAAAACACTTCGGATAACTGATGCGCATTTTCAATAAGTATTTTTTCATCTCTACAACGCATCAGTACGGAAGCCGCATGACTGAATGGAGGATACTTCAAGTGTTGTCTTTGTTCAATTTCTTCTTGGTAGAATTGAATGTAATCATGTGTCTGCGCAGCTTGAATGCTTTGGTGTTCGGGTAGATAAGTTTGGATGACTACATTTCCACTAAGTGAACCACGACCAGAACGGCCTGCTACTTGAGTTAACAAATTAAAAGTTCTCTCGCCTGACCGAAAATCAGGCAAATTAAGAGACGTGTCTGCACTGATAACACCTACGAGTGTCACGTTTGGAAAATCTAGGCCTTTGGCGATCATTTGTGTGCCGATTAGGATATCAATTTTTCCTTCCCGAAAAGTTTGTAGGATTTTTTGGTGCCCGTCTTTAGCTGATGTGGTGTCCATATCCATCCTCTGTACACGAGCTTGCGGAAAATTTATTTTAACTTGTTGCTCAACTTTTTCCGTACCCAAGCCAAAATATCGAATATACATACTCCCACAGGATGGACAATTATCAACGGTAGCTCTCTCTGCGGCACAATGGTGACAAACCAGCTGCTTTCGGGTGAGGTGAAAAGTCAACGAAATGTCACAGTTCTGACAACGTTCGATATAGCCACATTCTCTACAAAATACATAACTCGAGTGCCCACGCCGATTTAAAAAAAGCATTACTTGTTGCTTGTTTTTTAAGCGATCTACAATGCTAGCTTTTAATTCTTGTGAGAATATAGTCCGGTTACCACTTTTTAACTCCTGTCTCATATCGATAATTGCAACATCAGGCAAACCAACCTTCGTAGCTCGATTTGTCAAGGTGAGCAATCGATATTTACTGTGCTTGGCGAGTTTATAGGTTTCTAATGCTGGAGTCGCGCTACCCAGTACCAATGTGCAGTTTTCAATTTCAGACCTTTTGACGGCTACATTTCTGGCGTGATAACGAGGGGTGCTATCTTGTTTATAAGAGCTTTCATGCTCCTCATCAATAACGATCAAACCCAAATTTTCTATTGGAGCAAAAACCGCTGACCTTGCTCCAATCACAATTTTTGCCATACCACTTCGGATCTGTTGCCATTGGTCGTAACGCTCACCATTGGATAAACGGCTATGTAAGACAGCTACTAAATCACCGAACCGACCTACAAAATGTGAGACTGTCTGTGGAGTTAATGAAATTTCTGGTACTAATAGAATCGCAGATTTCTCTTTTTCTAAAACTTTAGCGATAGCTTGTAAGTAGACTTCAGTTTTTCCACTACCAGTGATACCATGTAGCAAGAACGTGGTATTCTCTGCGTTTTCAACTGACTGACTGATAGAAGAAACGGCTTGATTCTGTTCCTGGTTGAGTAGAAGTGGCTGTGTTCTGACTACTGGCTCCAAACTTAGTGGGTTTCGGTTTATTTTTTTTCGCTTAAAACAAATTAACCCCTTTTTTTCTAAAGATCTAAGTGTTGAAAGGCTACAACCAGTTTGGTCGACCAAGGTCGAATTGGGGTAATCTTCCTGATCTGAGTTAAGTAATTGTTTTAGGACTTCGGTTTGTTTCGGTGCATTCTTTAATTTTTGTAGCGCAATTTTTGTTTCAGCTTTACTATGAACTAAACTAACTAGATTTTTATATTGGCTTTGAGTTTTTGGTTGAAATTTCGATGAGACTTCGATTAGTTTATCGTGCGCTAATCTAGACAGAGGCGATCTCAGAGTTAACTCCGGTCTCCGCAAGCGTCGAGAGATCTGAGTACGAGTGAGGTTATTCTCTTCTTTTAATAAATCTAAGATACTTCGTTGTAATTTTGCTTGATAGCCAAATTCTGCAATAGTTTCCGCGTCAGCAATCAACTTGTAAATTTGCTTTTGTTTTGTGCGAATAACTCCAGGGACTGCTGCAGCTAGAACTTCTCCCCAAGAACTAAGGTAATATTCAGCAACCCAGCGAGTTAGATGAAGCATATTTGTAGAGAAACTTGGTGTTTCTTCAAGGCAGTCAATCAGGCTTCTAAGTTTAATTTTTGAAATGTCTATCTTCGTTTGATTATTACGTTTAATTATCACACCCTCACGCCGAGACTTACCTAAGGGGGCAATTACACGACAACCAACTTGGGCTATCGATAATAAGTGGGATGGGATGATGTAAGTGTACGTTGACTGATATTCGGTTGATGCCAAATCAATTTTGTAGCGCTTAAAGTCGATAGGAATTGGGAATGCTACTTCGGCATATTGAGATGCTTTCTCAGAATTACGGTCGGATCTGCTTTGCATTTCAGTTTGGGGTTGGTAATCTTAATTCTGCCATGACTTTCTGGATATCTTCCCAAACTTGGCGTTTATTTTCAGGATTCCTCAGTAGATAAGCCGGATGATATGTTGGCATTACTTTGGTGCCATGGTAATTGTAAAAATTACCACGTAGCTTAGAAATCCGTTCGTCTGTTCTTAATAAGATTTGTGCTGCAAAAGTACCCAAAGCACAGATAATTTTTGGTTCAATTAGGTCTATTTGCCTGAGTAGATAGGGCTCACATTGTTCAATTTCATTAGATTGTGGGTTTCGGTTGCCGGGAGGACGACATTTCAGTACATTAGCTATATAGACATCATCTCGAGTCAAACCGGTCGATTGAATGATTTTGGTTAGCAGTTGGCCAGCCCGACCAACGAAGGGTTTACCTGTTCGATCCTCCTCTGCTCCAGGGGCTTCACCTACAAACATCAAATCAGCTTTTTGATTTCCAATCCCAAAAACCACATGGGTTCTAGATTGATCAAGTTGACATTTATGACAATCGAGCGCTTCCATTTTCAAATTATCTAGATCAAGGTCTAGATAAAGAGATTCCTGAGTCTTTAAGTGGTTGTTCTGGAAAATATCTTGTGGAATTCCAGTGTTCTTGGTTTCCTCATCCATATCGAAAAAGCCAAGTTGCACTTGTTCTTCGATATATTCTCTTGTTGTCGTAACGATTTGAGCCAACTGTCGACGTATATTCACTGATTCAACGACATGTTTGGTTTAACCACTAAATAAGTCTCTAACATCGTTTATAGTAATATAGACTGCTAATAAAATTAGAAGTACAACAGCCACCGTCTGGATACCAACTTGATATTTCAGTTTTATTGGCTTACCTCGAATGGCTTCTATGAGAAATAGTAAAATTTGGCCACCATCGGTAATTGCTAAAGGCAGCAAGTTGACAATAGCTAAATTAATACTAATAAACGCAATCAAAAAAACTAAGGAGGGACCAGACTGTTTGGTAATAATTCTTAAGATTCCGACAGGGCCACTAACTAAACCAATAGTGTTACTTTGTGTAAATAATTTTTGGACTACATTGAACGTTCGGTATATAGCTTCTAAGCTTTCTTCCGCTCCCCGCTTCCATCCAGTAAAAAAGTTGTAGCTAATTGTTTCTACATTTTCTCTACAGACCAAATTTGTATAGGTATGTCTAATGCCTAAACCGTGCCAATCTATTTCTGAGTTATCTTTAGGTCGTTTATCTCGAACTGTTGGTTTTATCTCTGCAGTAGTTGTCAGTTGATCACTTTTTTCTAATTGAAAACTTACTGGTGAGCTATTGTTATTACGAGCAAAATTATCCAATTCTTGAAACAATTCATTCAAATTGGCTGCAGAAATTGGTTTTCCATTGATTCGTAGAACTTTATCACCAGATTCAAATTTGTCGGAGATGTTTCCTTTTGGGATGCTACTGATCTGGAAATGCCAATTTACCAGAACATTTTTAATTGTGAATAATTTCCCATTTCTCCCAATTGTAAGGTCTACGGGACCTTTTTGTGATTTCGTGTTAAAATCCACCTGAGAATGAATTTCCTGGCCATCGATGGCAATAATTTGATCCTGATCTTGTAGCCCCTCAATTTTGGGAGGTCCCGATACAAATAAAGTTTGGTAAGGCAAAATACCAAGCTGGCTAACTGTTCTCGATCCAACTTTCCGTGATTTTGTAGTAGCAGAAGCAATTACTGTTCGACCTTCTCTTATCAAGTTCAGTTTAACTTTATTTCTAGGTGGGGTTAGCATGATAGTTTCAGTCAATTCAGACCAATTTCTAACTTTTTTGCCATCAACAGAAACAATTTGGTCTCCAACTTTCAAGTCCGCGGCTTCTGCAGCACTATTAACTTGGATATGTCCAATCCTCGTAGATTTCATCGAACCTACTGTTTCTTCGCCCCAAACCATGAACATAAAGCTATATAAGATAAGGCCGAAGACCAAGTTAACTAATGGACCTGCAATGGCAACCAAGATTCGATGCCTAACAGGAGCAGTATGAAATTCTCCTGTTGGATTTCCTTCAGTTGAAATTATTTGCTCTTCCTCTTCGTCTCTTTCAGTTGGATCTTCTCCTGCCATCTTCACATACCCACCAAAAGGGATAATAGAAATACAATACTCTATATCGTTCTTGGTAAATCCAATCAAACGAGGACCAAAACCAATCGAGAATTTTTCGACGGTTATACCACAGTACAAAGCTGCAATAAAGTGGCCAAGTTCGTGAACGAAAATCAACAACCCGAAGGCCAACAAAGCTTGTATCAATTGGGCTATGTCCAGAAAACTCATAATTCTCCTACTGAGCGGTTATGTTACGTGTAATATTTTTTCTTTGGTAGTTATTTCGGCCCAGTGAACTGACGTGAGAATATCATCCAAAGATGGTTCATGGATAACAACATGAGCATTCAAAACCTGATCCAAGACTCGTGGGATATCAAGAAAGCCAATTTGGCGTTTTAGGAATGCATCTACAGCTACCTCATCGGCCATACTGAGGACAGCAGGCAAGGTTCCCCCGACTTCAGCCGCAGTATACGCATGTTTTAAACAGGGGAAGCGGCTAAGGTCAGGTGGGGCGAAGTGTAACTCTTGAATCTGGGAAAAATCCAATCTTGGTGCTGGATTTGGTAAACGTTTTGGATAGGTAAGAGCATATTGAATTGGTACTCTCATGTCTGCCACCCCCAACTGAGCTAATATCGATCCATCAATGAATTCAACCATAGAGTGAATAATGCTTTCAGCGTGGATCAAAACGTCGACTTGGGATAAGTCAAGATCGAAAAAAAGCTTTGCTTCGATAACTTCTAAACCTTTGTTCATCATGGTTGCTGAATCAATGGTGATTTTCTTGCCCATATTCCAATTTGGGTGTTTTAGAGCTTGCTCTAGAGTTACGTGAGATAGCTCTGAAATTGGGGTGTCCCGAAACGGCCCACCCGATGCTGTAAGGATGAGTCGGTTAATTTCTTCTTTACATGGTCTTTGATCGTTTTTCAAAGAGGTTTGCAAACATTGGAATACTGCACTAATCTCACTATCTACGGGTAATAGCTGAACATTATTCTTCTTAGCTGCTTCCAATACAAGTGAACCGCCCATTACCAAAACTTCTTTGTTAACAAAGGCCAAGTCATTTCCAGCCCTGATTGCAGACAAGGTTGGTATTAATCCAATACTTCCACCCATACCTTCGAGAATTAGATCAGCTTCTGTCATTTCAGCTAAAGCAACTATCCCATCTTGGCCAACCAGAATATCTAGATCAACTGTATTTTTCAGTCTCTCGTTCAACTGTTTTGCTGAATGGGGATTTGCTACGGCCACAGCCCGAGGTCTAAATTGTTGGATTTGCTTTTCTAGTTTTTCAACTGATTGGTTTGTAGAGAGTCCTACAATTTCAAACTCATCAGGGTGTGCGGCTACTACTGACATCGCATTTTGACCAATTGAACCAGTTGAACCTAGTATTACGATACGCTTCATATTAGCTTAAATAATTTTAGACTATAATAAAAAGCAGGGGTTGCAAACATCATACTATCTAGTCTATCCAAAAGCCCACCATGGCCTGGAATAAGGCGACCGGAATCTTTAACACCCGCACTTCTCTTAATAATGGATTCGCTTAAATCACTCACCTGACTAGTTATACCAATAAGCAATGATGTGATTAATGTTAGAGATAAAGTCATCATAGGAACTTGGTCAACCAATAGTAAAGACCAGATAGCAACACCAGCCAGAATGCTACCTACTAGACCTGCTATTGCACCCTCAATCGTTTTTCCTGGACTAATATCTGGACGTAACTTGTAACGGCCAACGAGCTTGCCGATCATGTAAGCTAGGGTATCCCCAGCCCAAATCACGCCTAAGAGGAAAAGTACTAAACAGAAGCCAAAAAAAGATTTCTGGCCACCCACTTGCCGTAATCTAAGTATATGGTAGCCGAACCCCCATCCTACATATACAGCATTAACAAAATTAGCGGCTGGCGGCAAAAAATCAGATCGTCCCTGTTGTATCTGATAACAAAAACTAAGTAATAAAACGAGAAAAAGAACTAGCTCAGAAGAAAACCAATTGGGATATTCAAAATTCGGAAGGTATACAAGTGCAGATGGCAAACAAAGTAGCAGACCACAAAAAACAGTCAACAATCGACTGAATTTAGCACCAATGGATTCCATCAGTTGGCACATTTCCAACAACGTAACAACAACCAAGCAGACAGTTACCAGCATACATAGAGAACCACCTTTCCAAATAATAAGAATGGTGAGTGGGATTAAAACCAGAGAACTTAGGATACGCAGTAACATGAACTGCTTCGCTTACCAAAATTGGCTAAAATTCCAAAAGCTCTTGTTCTTTTTTCTGGAGTTGCTGGTTGATTCGTTCGATATGTTGATCCGTTAAATCTTGGATATCTCCCATGTATCCACGAAGGTCATCCTCCGAAATACTCTTATCTTTTTCCATTTTTTTCAGATTTTCATTAGCGTCCCGGCGGATGTTACGAACTGACACTCGACCATCCTCAGCAATGTTAGCGACAACTTTAGTCAATTGCTGACGACGCTCCGTAGTCAACTCTGGAATACCAATACGAATCAAAGTTCCATCGCTGTTTGGGTTTAATCCCAAATCGGATGAGGCAATTGCCTTTTCAATATCTTTGATAATCGATTTGTCCCAAGGTTGAATAACAATCAAGCGTGCCTCAGGTGTCGTTATCGTTGCTATTTTATTAATTGGGTTTTTTGCTCCATAATAATCAACACTTACATTATCCAGAAGAGAAGCAGACGCTCGGCCAGTCTGAACCTTTCCAAATTCTGTTACAATTGAGGAAACCGATTTTTCCATTCGCTCTTCAGCTTCCAAAACGATTATATCTGGCATTCAGCCCCTCCTCGTACTTGAATAATTAACTTTTTCTACATCTAACGAGTAGAAAGGAGAACAGATTTAGGTTTGTCCTAATACAAAAAGGGAAAACCTATTAACAACAATGTTCTCACCCAACTTTGCAACCGCTTCTTTCACAATTTCCGAAATCGTTTTATCATTATCTTTGATGTATGACTGTTCGATTAAGCATACTTCAGCAAAAAATTTGTCAATTCGACCTTCTACAATTTTTTCAATGATTTGCTCTGGTTTCCCTTGAATGTCGTCTTGTTGCTTTAAAATTGATTTCTCAGACTCGATGACATCTGCTGGCACACTCTCTCGATCGAGGTATGTAGGTTTTGATGCCGCAATTTGCATAGCAATATTTTTAGCTAACTCCTGAAATTCATCAGTCCTAGCAACAAAGTCTGTTTCGCAGTTAATTTCAACAAGGACCCCAACACGACTACCAGGGTGAATATAAGAAGTGATTGTGCCTTCCGAAGCTTGGCGAGAACTTTTTAGTTCTGAAGCTTTTAATCCTTTCTCACGTAAGAGTTGGATGGCAAGGTCAACGTCTCCATTGGTCTCTGTCAATGCTTTTTTGCAGTCCATCATTCCTGCGCCGGTTCTAGCTCTCAAATCGCCAACCATTTTTGCCGTAATTTTCATTTTTTTGGAATGCCTCCGTCAGTTTTATACCTCAAATTCTTATATTACCAAAGTACTTATTCTTCTTCCGATTGGTTTTCTTTTGGTTCTTCTGCCTCAATTACACTAGATTCTTCATTGGCATCTTGGGGCGCAGGCTGGTCTTGACCCTCTGTGGCAATACCCCTACCGTCAACGACAGCATCAGCCAAAGCACGACAAATCAAATTATTAGAACGAATCGCATCATCATTCCCTGGAATCGGGTAATTAATCAGATCTGGATCGCAGTTGGTATCTACTATTGCAACTATTGGAATACCTAACTTTTTTGCTTCCAAAACAGCAATTTCTTCTTTGTTGGTATCAGTAATAACTACGGCATCTGGTAACCCCCCCATCTCCTTGATTCCAGACAGGTTGGTATTCAGCTTTTGCATCTGCCGACGAAGTTTCAGAGCTTCTTTCTTTACGAAATTGTCTAAAATGCCGTTAGCATCGTCAGTTTCCAGCTTCTTCAGTCGATCAATACTCTTGGAAATTGTATCATAGTTAGTCAATGTACCTCCCAGCCAGCGTTGATTTACATAGAACATTTGGCAACGGAGAGCCTCTTGTTCAACAGCCTGTTGCGATTGTTTCTTGGTTCCAACAAACAACACTTTTCCACCATTTTGGACAGTTTGCCGAACAAATTCATATGCCACTCCCAGCAAGCGAAGTGTCTTCTGCAAATCTACAATATAAATACCATTACGTTCAGCAAAGATATACTTTGCCATTTTTGGGTTCCACCGCCTCATCTGGTGTCCAAAGTGAACACCAGCTTCTAGCAATTCTTTCATTGATACGTTCAAAAAAAACTCCTCAATTCAAAATGGGTTATTCTGCCGGAAATTACCAACAGACGACCGCCTCCCTCGAATCTGAAACTGACTTCCAGACCAAGCCTATTACTCAAACTATGAAAGACCCCAGAACAGATCAGGAGACGTGATTCTAATCTAGTATTCTAAATACAAAACAGTGCGAAATATAACATATCATTCGTTTTTATGTCAAAAGCTAAACTTTTGGTTCCTTGATTTTTAGAAATCTGAATGCTAGAATGTCGACTATCTTGGGTGAGAATAATGAAATTTAGATGGTATCTAGTGCCAACAATCTTGATCTTTCTGTTTATGACAAAGGATCTATCTGCTCTAAATTATCTTAAGTTTGAATCTGAATTTGGTGGCAAAGGTAACACCAGTGGTCGATTCAGCGACCAGATACATTTGGCGTTTGGTTACGATGGCCAAATTTATGTGAGCGACAAAACTCACAAAACAATTTATATTCTCAGCACTGAAGGAGAATATAAAAGCCAAATCTCAAATACGACTTTAGGTGGTAGTGTTATTTTAACCAACCCGAATGACATCGTGGTTGACAGAGAAAAGAATGTTTTTGTCGCTGATACAACTATTCACCACGTAGCCGAGACTGAAAGCCCCAAAATTTACCGTTATGTTCCTTGTGTTCATAAGTTTTCTCCTGATGGTATTTACTTACAGACCTTATACATTACCAACGTAGATTCTACCCCTTGGTCTTTGATTGCTCAACCTGTAAAGCTAATGGTAGACAACGAAGGTAAGTCAGCTTTCGCGTATAAGCTGAGTGGTTCCGAACGTGAATTAAGAATTGATATTGACCTCCTAGGACAGCTGTTTGTTTTGGATCCATACAAAGGAAAATCAACGGTACCGACTTTCTTCATTCATAAATTTTCTGTAACAGGTGAAAAAATTGTATCCTTTGGCGGATATGGAAGGGGTAATGGTGAATTAGATAAGCACGCTGGCGATCTGGCTGTAGATAATGAAGGAAACGTGTGGGTCGCTGATACTCTCAACCACCGAGTAGTAAAATTCGACTCTGATGGGAATTTCTTGCGGAATATCGGTATTAATCGTCGAGGACGTGGCAAGGGCGAATTTACCAAACCGGTAACACTAGCTGTTCTGATGGATGGAACTGTACTAGTCAAAGACGCAAGTCAGTTTAAGCGACATTTGGGTGGCTTGCCCGCAGGAGGTGCGTTGTCTCTAGTTTCTCCTGCTGGAGTTGGATTGGCTGATGTATTGTCCGATCCGTTACACCCTGAGAGAGACTTACTGGGACGAAATTCTATCTTTCCTGATTTACCTCTCAATGATATTGCCAGTGGAGGTATGCTAGATCGACGACTGCGGTTGCTTGAGGAAGCCGAATACCTTAGGCTGTATGAAACAACTATGCTCGCAGATGAGATGGAGAATCAAGCGGAGTCGGCGGAAGATTTGAAAGCAGCAGCTGTCCGAGCCACTATTTACCATAGAATCATAAGCCGAATACAAAAGTTTGATAGCCAAGGACGTTATAAAGGCCGAGTAATTTATCAGGTTAATAAGCAGAGCCACGAACATCATGATTTGTCATTCCTGACCCTAGATAAAACAGGACACGTTTACATGAAAGATCAGAGTGAATTGACTATTCGGAAGTATAAAATTCAGGGGTTTACGATCAAAGCATCACAAATGAACGCACTGTATAAAACGAATGTTAACACCTACGATAATACTTACATTGAAGACTACGAAGACTTGGATCTAAGACCTGACTTGAAACAGGATTCAAGCCAGTTCAGTGGTGGTTCTAACCTATTCTGGAATTATGATTTATCCGAAAGAACTAATTTCATGTTAGCAAATGTGACAACATACAGTGAGCAGGATTCACTTTACTATATTCCAACAAGGGCCGAAGATGCTTCAGATTTTGACTCCCACTCTTGGGATAATACATTGGTAACCAGTTTGAAATTAATTACTAACCCGAATCCGTATAACTACAAAGAACTTAATTTATATGCCGAGCGAAAAGACGCATATACATACAAGTTAGACAAAGGGGCTTATCCAGAAATCAACCGCCAGAGAAATGAAGACGATGGAATAGCTAAATCAGTTTCTCTGGGTGCTAATTGGGATATTTTTCGAAACGTCAATCTTTGGGTTCAATATAGTGATTTTAACCCTGCATTTAACAGCCACAATATGACACGGCGCTATTTCGATGCTTCTGGAGACCCTTACATGGTCTTTGCAAGCAAGAACAAGTCTAGAACTTGGAATGGTGAACTAACCATAAAATTCTAATCTATAGGTCCGCTTTGCCACCAATACCGTATTGCCTGCCGTCCCTCCAAATACACACGACTGATTTCCGAAGCTCCGCCAACAAGATATTTTTCTGACACATTTCTCCCATCGTCAGCCATACAGACTTTGTAGATTTTGGGTATTAAGACATATGTACCTCGCCATGGTGTTTTTGGAATCTCATTTAAGTAAGGATATCGCCATCCATCTATTCCTGGGTCTGAAACTAGATCATCAAGAAATTCCGGGTATTGGTTGGTATGGCGATGATATTTCTTGATAGCTTCCGAAATGACTTCCACGTCTACATCAGCTTGAGCGACTCTTCGTTGTTCAAGCCATAATGGAACAGACATTGAAAGAAAAAAAATTGTTACAGATACTAATACCAAGAGCTGAAGCCATGTCATTCCTGCTTGAGAAGTAGGTAATAGTTGGCTAGTAGGTCGCACGTCCGCCACTGACATCATAGCACTGGCCTGTTACGAAGCTGGCGTCATCAGAAGCCAAAAAATGAACCACGGCCGCAACCTCCTCTGGTTGACCAACTCGCCCCATTGGAATTTTATCAATCATATAGTCTACGGTCGAAGCCGCCATCCCATCCAAAATAGGTGTCTGTATGACAGCCGGTGAGACGCAGTTAACATTGATTCCATGGTATGTGACTTCTTTGGCCAGTGCTTTAGTCAAGCAAATCACACCAGATTTAGAAACAGAATAAGGAAGTAAAGTTGGGTTTCCTTCCTTACCAGCAATCGATGCTACATTAACAATTTTACCATACTTTTGCTCGATCATTGGCCCAAGTATGGCTTTACACAACAAGAAAACAGATTTGAGATTTAAATCCATCACTTGATCCCAGTCCTGTTCGTTCAATTGAATCATTGGTGCAGTTCGACCGGTAATGCCAGCATTGTTGATGAGAATATCGATTCTCTGAAATTCGGAGATTATCCGTTTTACTATGTATCGAATCCGGTCTCCATCAGTTACGTCAAGTTTGATTGGCTTTGCCCAACCTCCATTAGAACAGATTTCATCAGCTACTGACTCAATAGCCCCAAGCTGAATGTCCAGCAATATAACTTGGGCTTGAGCTTGGGCTAACCTTTTTGCGATCGCACGACCGATTCCTTGCCCCGCACCGGTTACAACTGCTACTTTTGTATTTAGGTCCATCTCTCGGATTTGCCTCGAGGTAGATTGTAATCTATCATCTGCCTCATTCTACTATAAATACTTCATAATCGTCAATTATAGGCCTTTTTCATAACTAGTACGAGACGTGAGTCAATTGTCATTCGTTACAAATGATATTTGAATCAGGCTTTGTGAATGTGTTACTTTTTATGGCGATAACTAGTGATTAGGCCTAACTAGGTCCTCAAGGAATAATAAACGGTGCAACTTGCCAAATTACTCTGGTCGTCAGTCGGCAAAAAATTATTGACAGGTATAACCGGGCTGGGCCTATCTGGATTCGTGGCCGCCCACTTAGCGGGAAATTTACTGCTCTTGACAGACAATCCTGACCCCTTTAACGAGTATGCGCATTTTCTTCACACAGTTGGTCACGGAAAAGTTTTGTACCTGATGGAACTAGGTTTAATCGCATTTTTTTTGACCCACATCGTAACTGGTGTATCAATAGCCCTGAACAAATTGAGATCACGCCCCATTTCATACCAGAAAGAAGGTAATGCAGGAGGAAATAGCCAGAAAACACTCTCCTCATTATCAATGGCTTTTACTGGACTTCTATTGCTAGTTTTCGTTGTGTTACATGTCAAACATTTTAAATTCGGCCCTGGTATGGAAGATGGATACCAGACCGTCTTACATGGCGAAACCGTCAGGGATCTGTACAAATTTGTAGTGGAAGAATTTGGTAAATTACACATGGTAGCTCTATACACAATTACTATGCTAATGCTAGGCTTGCACTTGCGACATGGTTTTTGGAGTGCTTTCCAGTCCCTCGGTATTCGATTTCCAAAGCTTGAAATAGCCATCCATCAAGCAGGATTATTGTTTTCTCTGTTCATGTCGTTTGGCTTTATAGCCGTTCCCCTTATTGTATTTGCTAAATCGCTTAAATAAAGGGTCTTATCTGTGCTACTGATAATAACAATTATAAAAATTGCCGTTAAGAAATAAGATAAGGAAGGAGGATACGAAATGATACTAGATTCAAAAGTACCAGCAGGTGATTTAGGCTCTAAATGGGAACGTTACAAATTTGATATGAAATTGGTCAATCCTGCCAACAAACGAAAATTTTCCATCCTAGTTGTAGGCACGGGGCTAGCTGGAGCTTCTGCGGCGGCGACACTGGCAGAACTTGGTTACCACGTCAAAACATTTTGTATTCAAGACACACCTCGTCGTGCTCACAGCATTGCTGCTCAAGGTGGTATTAATGCCACAAAGAACTACCCAAATGATGGCGATAGTGTATGGAGACTTTTTTACGATACCATAAAGGGTGGCGATTATAGGTCTCGTGAGGCAAACGTGCATCGTTTGGCTGAAATCAGTTCTAATATCATCGATCAGTGTGTTGCACAAGGGGTTCCATTTGCTCGCGAGTATGGAGGGACATTGGCTAATCGGTCATTTGGTGGTGCCCAAGTATCTCGGACCTTTTACGCTCGTGGACAGACCGGACAGCAACTCTTATTGGGGGCCTACAGCTCAATGATGCGGCAAGTCGACCTTGGTGCAGTTGATTTGTTCACCCGTAGAGAAATGCTAGACCTCGTATTGATTGATGGTAAAGCTCGAGGTATTATTGTTCGAAACTTGATTAATGGAGAAATTGAAAGCTACGCTGGCGATGCAGTCTTGCTTTGTACAGGTGGTTACGGTAATGCTTTCTACCTATCGACCAATGCCATTAACTCTAATGTAACCGCCGCTTGGAGATGTCATCAGCGAGGGGCCTACTTTGCCAATCCTTGCTATACACAAATTCACCCCACATGTATTCCTGTGTCAGGTAATCACCAGTCGAAGCTAACACTGATGAGTGAAAGCCTGCGAAATGACGGTCGGGTCTGGGTTCCTAAACAAACTGGAGACTTGAGGCCACCTGATCAGATTCCTGAAGATGAGCGCGACTATTATTTAGAGCGAAAATATCCATCCTTTGGCAATCTAGTGCCTCGTGACGTAGCTTCACGCAATGCAAAAGAAGTTTGTGACGATGGCCGTGGTGTTGGTTCAACAGGTTTGTCTGTTTATCTTGACTTTGCTGATGCTATCGAACGTATGGGAGAGCAAACAATTCGGGACAAGTACGGAAATTTGTTTGATATGTATCAAAGTATAACTGACGAAAACCCTTATCAATCGCCTATGCGGATTTTCCCCGCAGTACACTACACGATGGGCGGTTTGTGGGTGGACTATAATCTGATGAGTAATATTCCGGGGTTACATGTACTAGGCGAAGCTAACTTTTCTGATCATGGGGCGAACAGACTTGGGGCTAGTGCATTAATGCAAGGGTTAGCTGACGGTTACTTTGTTATTCCATATACCCTAGGACATTACTTGGCAGGTACAGAACTACCTTCTGTCACAGTAGAACACCCAGCTTTTCGTCAAGTTGAGTCAGAGGCTAAGGATAAACTCACTAGGCTACTGTCAATAAAAGGCGAAAAAACACCACAAGAATTCCACCGTCAAATTGGTCAAATTCTATGGGATTATGTTGGGATGTCGCGGAATGCTGAGGGGTTGCTGCTTGCTAAGAAAGACATTTCTCAAATTCGAGATGAGTTCTGGCAGAATGTCAATGTAGCAGGAAGCCAAGATACTATGAACAAGAATCTAGAGTTTGCTGGTCGGATTGCTGATTACTTAGAACTAGCAGAACTGATGGCTATCGACGCAAGAGATCGTACCGAATCCTGTGGAGGCCATTTTCGTGAAGAGAGTCAAACACCTGAGGGTGAAGCTCTCCGAGATGATGAGAATTATAGCTATACTTCAGCTTGGGAAAGGATTGAGGTACAGGGAGACATCAATTGGAGTCTACATAAAGAACCACTAGTTTTCGAAAATGTTGAGTTGACCCAAAGAAGCTATAAATAATAATGGGTAAATTATGAAACTAAATCTGAAAATTTGGAGACAAAATAATCGCTTAGTCTCTGGGCATATGGTCGATTATGCGGTAGAGGGTGTTTCACCTGACATGTCTTTTTTGGAGATGCTAGATGAATTAAACCAAGATTTAATTCGTAGGGGAGATGAACCAATCGAGTTCGATAATGACTGTCGAGAAGGCATCTGTGGAATGTGCAGTTTAGTCATTAATGGTGTTGCTCATGGGCCCAAAACGGGCACTGCTACTTGTCAACTTCACATGCGCTCATTTAGTGATGGAGATTCAATTACTATTGAACCGTGGCGAGCCAATGCATTTCCTGTGGTCAAAGATCTCGTCGTCGATAGATCTGCTTTTGATCGAATTGTCGCTAGTGGTGGATATGTATCTGTCAATGTTGGAAATGCACCTGATGGAAATGCTTCGCCGATTGCTAAAGAAGTGGCCGACGAAGCTATGGATGCCGCGGCTTGTATCGGTTGTGGAGCTTGTGTTGCCTCATGTCCAAACGCATCAGCTTCTTTGTTTGTCGGTGCAAAGGTCGCTCAATTAGCACTTTTACCGCAAGGGAAGCCTGAAAGCAAAGTTCGCGTTCTGCGAATGGTTGAGCAAATGGATGCAGAGGGCTTTGGTGATTGCTCGAATCATGGTGAGTGTGAAGCTGTTTGCCCGAAAGAAATTTCTATTTCCAATATAGGCCGGATGCGACGAGAGTACATGAAAGCGGTAATTGGTTAGATGTTCAAGAAGATAGGCCTGATTGGCCTCATATCCTTCATCGTTTACATTGGGCTACTTGCTCTGGGTTCAGAATTGCTACAGTTATTGGTCATACTGGGTATTTTGTCTGCGTTATTTATTGGTTTACTCAGACCAATTAAAGGATTGATCAATTCCATTCGCCGATCATGAATTTCGATTACAAAGTATGACCTGCTCCAGAAGAGGGCATATAGAGATTCAGAACAAAACTTAATATGCTCAAGATACTTCTAGGCACGTAGTCCCCCAAGACTAAACCCAAGAACAGTGGTTCTAATCTTTTGTGAGTTTGCCAGCCTGAAAACTTTAGAACCAAAGACTTAATGAGCCAACTAACCATCACAGGAAACCAGAAATAGATTAGCCCACCCCAGTTAGCTCCGGACAAGACGTAACCGGAAGCATGAAGTGGCCACCAGATGAAATGGCTTCGCAAGAACTGTAGAAGAAAAACGAACCCCAAACCACCGAACATAAAAGTAATCCCTCGAACCTCGGTCTCACGCGGGTGTTGTAACCAGTTCTGGAGAGGATTGAACGTTTCTCGCCCGAAATGGCCAATTGCTCCATGACACCGATCTAGACCATAACGGTACATAAACTCTAAGTAAGACCAAAAGGTCGCAAAAGCGCCACAGCCAATCGCGAATACCAATGCGATAATAAGTGGCAGGGCAGGTATTCTAGCACGTTCACCGATGCGTAAACTTTCGACTTGGTTGGGCATCGGGTGTGAGCGGTTACAACGGTTGAATGCGTACAGGAAACTGATGATGGTTAAATTATTTCCTCCAAGCCGGCGAGTACCAAAAATATCGACCATCATCTGTCTAGGGTTAATCCCAATGACCTCATGATAGGGTGGTCCTAATTCAGCCCGTACTCTACCAATAGCAAGCGCAAAAGCTATAAAAATAATATAAAAAACTGAGATAGTCCAAATTGACATACCAGCTAAATAGCAAAAAGAAAAAACTAGAATAAGACAAATTAATGTCATTGTAATTAAAGTCGGAAAAGATATTGGTTCATCCGATTCATTAGAATCTAATTGGCCAACAAGGTTTCGAAAAATATCGGATAGATGACGTCTCGCTCCCCACAAAGTAATAACTGCAATTCCAATCCAACCTCCTGTAGCTCGGTCGTTGAGATGTAAGTCGGAAACGTTGATACCAACGAGACTCGCAGTAATCCGTTCGGCTCTAGTCAACCAGAAGAAAAACCAAGTTGAAAAAGCTAAATCCAGAGGCATAAAGTATGTTAATCCTACGATCGCTAAATTAAAGGACATAGAGCTATAACCAATAGCATTCCATGGCTTCTCGGTGAAGAAGCCATCGAGTACGAAATTACTAGGAAAATTTGGTAAAGCAGGAAAAATATCGTGGAGCCCATTTGTTACTCTAATGATTGCAGAAACAGAAAAACCAATCCAGAGTGTTTTCAGTTTGAAAAAATTTCTGTTGGTCGTCATCTGTAGCGGCAGTTGGGTTAGTGGAAAACTCAGTTTTTCTCGCTCCATCCAGTGTTTACGTAAAATCAACCCAATACATAGTAAAGAACAATATAAAACCAGAATGAAACCTGACCATAGAGAAACTGGTAATAACCATGCCTTAAACGATTCCGATCTGAAAACGCTGGTTCCACCTTCATAGTAACCGCGCAGAGCCTCTGTTTGGCGAACCGTCATCCAAGATGGAATATGATGTAGAAATAGTTCAGACCACTCATTCTCTGGTGAGGCGAACCAAAACGGATGAGCTAATCCTCCCATCAAAATGGCCATCATGGCATGGCCAGAAATCGTAGAAACCATCGTTACCATTGTATATATTAAGAGCAACTCAGCTGGTGTGAATGCCAGATTTTCTGCGTATCGGCTCAATCCGGCATTGATAAGAAGGAGTAAAGCCAAAGTGAATACCGCATTAGAGAAAGGGGACACTAGGGTGTAAACCGCATACCAAAGTTCACTGGCAATACCAACCCAGTAAGCATTAACAATGACCAGAAAAAGTCCAACTAGAATGGCTTTCTTAGTGATGATTTGTGTCGGGTGGCTGTTTGACATTTTTAGGGAAGACTAATTGAATTAAAGGCAGTGGTGTGAGCAAAGAGGAATCAATTGGTTTATTATACTGACCATGGTCAATGATGTTTCTGAAGAACAAATCAAGTCGGTGTAGTAAGCTAGCCAAACTAATTCCCATATAGAATGGGTGATTCGATTCAACCTCAGATAATCTAGCACACCCACGTACAGACAATTTTTTTACGCCTCGCCATTGACACACATGTTGTTTTATCATTGCTGCACAGATTTGAATCAAACCTTGTAGAAATTTCTTGTGATTTCCCTTAGACTTACACCAATCTTCCTCCCAAGTTTCATGAGCCTCCCACCAGTAAGAAAAGTTGAAAAGATCGACTCCATACAAATACTGTTGATTGTTTTGCCATTTTTCGGGAGGCAATACCAAAGTGGTGGTATTACATGATCTTTTATGTTCTTTTTTATAACTGTGCCCTCTAGGATCCTTGACTGGGTGTGGTGTAAAACCTGGAATATGGCGATAGGGAGGAAATTTTCGCTCACGACAGTAACGATGGTAGTTAATATCAAGGGGAATCGGTTGGTTTGGGTAAAATGTCACTTCCCTACCCCTTTTTCGATTTCAGCCATTAGTTCAATCGTAGCTTGCTTAGGGTCCCTCGATTGACAAACTGCAGAAATGACCGCTACACCATAAGCTCCTGCCATAAGAACTTCTGAGATGCGACCTAGAGTGATGCCACCAATTGCAATGATGGGACAATCAACCAATTTTGTCATTCGCTCCAGACTTTTTAATCCTTTTGGAACTTCTGCGTCGGATTTACTATGAGTAGCGAAAATAGGGCCAAACCCAATGTAATCCGCACCTTCAGAAACAGCTTGTAAGATTTTATCCTCACTCCTGGCAGAAGCTCCAATGATTGACTGATTCGTCAAGATTTTTCGAGCAAAGTGGATAGGTAGATCGTCTTGACCAAAATGAGCTCCATTGGCAGAAACTGAAATAGCGATATCAGCGCGATCATTGATGAGAAGAGGGACATCTTCCGAGCGACAGATAGATCTTAATTGCTTGGCAGTTTCAATAAGTTCGCGCGTTGATGTATTTTTTTGTCGAAATTGGATTGTATCGGCCCCCCCAGAAATTGCCAATTCTGCTAATTGCGTATGACTAAATCGTTTTTGGGTAGTCGTGTCAGTAATAACATGCAAGCGACCGATAGGCTTAGACAAATTTATCAATTTGTTACTTTCCCCCTAGTAAGATCAATCGATTGATAGCTTTATTGTTCAAAGGACCGTTTGGGTTAATTTCAGATACTTTCTGGTAGGATTGTTTTGCTAGGTCGTATTTCCTAATACGCTCATAGGCTAAAGCTAGATTATAGTATGTTATATCCCAATCAGGTTTTAGTTGAATCGATTTTTTATATTGTTCGACTGATTTCTCTATTTCACCACCTAGATAAAGTGTGTATCCGTAGTTCATTAGGATTTCTGCATCGTCAGGGCGAATTTTGTTAGCTGTTTCCAAAGCCTTCTGAGCCTGTTTCCATAATAACTCCTGATTAAACTTCAAAGATAAGAAAGCGTAATCTTTCAATGCTTCAACATCGTTTGGACTGCCTTTAGTTGCTTGCTCCAAGGCACTAACCGCCAGTTGTATTTGTCCCGAATTTGCATATTTTTCAGCCAAATAGATTTGGGCATAACTATCTTGAGGGTTTAATTGAATTACTTTTTTGAAAGACTTGATGGCATTAGGAACATCATACATTCGGTCATAGACAATACCCATTGCTCGGTGGGCGCCAATCGAATTTGGGTCAAGTTGAATCGATTTTTTCAAATCTGCCATCACATCTTCAGGAGCATATAATAAAACTTTGGCTGCCCCAAAAGTGTAGTTAGACATGAATAATCCTCGTTTATAATAACCTTCTGGGTTTTGTGGGTCGAGTTGAATTGCTTTTTCGTAGAACCGAATAGCTTTTATTTTTTTTCGCTGATCATAATAAGAACCCAATTTCAGATTATACTTGGCCGATTCGGGATTTATTTTTACCGCTTGGTCAACATGGTATAAAGCTTTTTCTTCTAATTTTTTAATGGCTTCTTCTTCCAGAGATTCTTTTCTAATTAAAGCCTGTTCTTCATAGTAAAGAGCAAGTTGATAGTGAATCTCCGGCTGCTGAGACAACTCCAAAATTTTTTCTGCAACTACCACGAATTTATCATTTTTTTTCTGTCTCTGATAATTTTGAGCTAGCTTCAGCATAATCTCAACTTTTTCATTTCCATGTTCAACGGCTTGCTCAAAGGAGTTGATAGCTTCAGGCATATTGGATTGTTCGTAAATCTGACCAAGTAAAGCATGAGCTTCGGCATGGTTCGGCTGTAATGATATAACTTGCTCTAAATGCCAACGACCAGTTTTAAACTGTTCTGTCTTGATATGTAGCTGGGCAACAAAAAAGTGTAGAAAACAATCACCTTCTGTTTCTACTGGAAGATTAGTCAGTATTTCAGAAAGTTTCTTAGCTGCACTCAAAGTACTAACATTTTGGAATTGATTAGTATAATTTGCATATTTTGAATCCAGTGATATCCCACTCCTTAAAGCCGAAATAGCATTACGTCCATCTTCTTGTTTTAGGAAAATAGCTGCTAATTCGTAACGTGGTTTAGGTTTGGGCCTAGGGTCAAGCCTGCGAGCTTTCCGGTATTGGTTTATTGCCTTATTAGGCTCTTTTTGGAGAGCATAAATCTGTCCTATTTGATAATAAGCATAAACATGTTTTTTGTCGTGATGAATAGACTTTTGAAAAGCTGATTGAGCTTCGGGTAAACGATTTAAGCGACGCAGAATTAAGCCAATCTCAAAGTGTATAGAAGCTGACTTTGGCTCTTTGGCAGAAACTTGACGATAATAAGTAAGAGCTTTTAAATAAGCTTGTTGACTTTGGTATAACTTGGCTAATTGTAGTTTTATAGGCCAAGCGTCCGTTTGGGCCTCAACAGCTTGCAAGAAAATCTCCTCGGCCAATTCTATATTGCCTTTTTTTGTATAGCATTCACCTAACAATTGGCTGGCTTGCCAGAAATTATTCTGATGAGATAAAGCTTTTTTAGCTAAATCTATCGCTTGTTCCATACTACGATTAGAATGAAAGTAGGTATAAGCTAACAAATAGCAAAAGAAAGGGTTATTGGGTTGTTTAGCCTGAATATTTTT
>JACLAC010003225.1_pt1 | contig 44045 bp, 43 predicted proteins | sample 8027881 | NCBI WGS metagenome assembly JACLAC01 (sample SAMN15725517, study PRJNA655200) | protist metagenome | isolation source: fluorescence activated cell sorting (FACS) single amplified genomes of... | place: Spain: Blaines Bay Microbial Observatory, Mediterranean Sea | collected 2016-01-19 | reverse complement strand
CGCGATGGACGGGATGTGGCCTTGTCGAATTTCCAGGTTTTTTTCGGCGCCAACAATGCCGTGGTTGCGGGGCTTGAGTGGCAACGCCTGATGACCAACACAGAAGCTTTTTTTTCTCAAATCGGATCACGCCACATTGCGGTCCGTTATGAAGATTTCATGGAGGACCCGATCCCGGTCTTCGACCGATTGATAGCGTTTCTGTCTATAGACGATGCGGCCGGTGAGATTCGAAACCGCTTAGTCGACGGCATTCCGCGGGAACTGAAGAAGGGCAATTACGACAAATGGAGACGGGAGTTTACCGATCGGCAAAACCTCGACTTTGAACGCGTCGCCCACCTCGCGCTCGCCCGCAAAGGCTATGAGGTACTGAACACAGCAACAACGCAACTAACTACCCTCGAGTATGTGTACTGGCACTTTGACCATCTGTTAAAGAAATATACGAAAGCGAAAGTTTGGCGCGACAATTTCTATCAGCTACGTGTTCGACTCCGGTCTAAGCGCAATCTATTCCGATATTGATAGCTCTCGGTCTTCGGCGATTATCGACGACAATAGATCGTTTAGGTGATTGGTTTGAGCTCGCCTTGAGAACATTTTGACGACACGTTCCTCAACGACGTAGAGTTCATCGCGCTGATGATCCTTTATGAATCTGATCAACATTGCTTTCACTGAATCTACAGAGTTTATTTCGGATTTGTACGGAATACCCAGCTTGGCGAACTGCGCACTCACTTCCCCGTTCTCTGTGATCAGGCCGAGAATAGGCTTCATCGAGACAAGATATTCATAGAGTTTAGCGGGTACTGCGTGATCGTAAACTGCCCCTTGAAAAAGTAGTAAGCCGTCAGCTGCGAGCATCTCTTTGCGAACGTCGGTATAGGAAGCCGCCGGTAATAGTTCCACCTGGGAACTAAGCCCCAGCGAGTCCACAATAGCTTGGTATTCAAGCATATGGCCGGCTGCGCGTAACTTGATTCGAATTCGATCTGCGAGCGCAAAATTTTCGTCCAATAAACTCCTGAGCGCCTGGAATAAAGTTTTTGGGTGTCGGCCATCTGGAAACAACGCACCAGCATGCAGAAGAGTTAACAGGTCGGTAGTTGCGGGCTGAGCGTCTGGCATGGAATCCAACTCGTCGAATCCGTTGGGGATGACTGAAGACTTCTGCTCTAGTTTGTCATAGCGTTGTACGTATTGTTGTCGGGTGTATTCCGCCGTAAAACAAAGCCATCTTGCCCGATTTACTGTAATGCGTTCTACCCATCTAGTGACGCGCCAGCGCATCTTTCCTTGCGGGTAGTTTTGCAGTGTCATAGGGTCGCGAAAGTCTGCGACCCAAGGGATTGAAAAAATTCGGGAGAGCGTCGCCGCTACCAAGTTGGTGGTGGCGATAGGACAAGTGGACCATATGATGTCGGGACGTTGTCTACGTATCATTTTGTACGCACGCATTAGGGCAAAGGGATACCAAAGGATCCATTGATCGGGTACAGCCATGAACTCGAAATATCGCCCATGAAACGACAGATGCTTCTGTGTATCTATAGCAGTCGTACGCTCAACACTTAGGTTTTGCTTTATCCAAGCGTCGTGCTTTTCATCTGTTCTGGGATAGATCGCGGGATCTACCGTGAGTATCTGGGGTTGCCATTCGTGGTCGGCACGCAGAAATTGTGCGAAACGAAAGGGACGCAAATAGCCAGAACTGACGCTCACAGGCGGAAAGTGGAAGGCGATCATCAGCACGGACTTGGGCGGGTGCGACACGGGTGGAACTTCCTGTTTTGATCGTTACGCGTGGCTGTCCGCGTGCGATCTCTTGTTTTCTTGGTCCGGGCTATGCCGGCCACTGCGTGGATGCAGTCAAAAAATTTTCTACGGTTAATGCTAGCATTGTCGGAACATTAAGGAAGACTCGATTACATGTTTTTCGATGGAATCAATCTTCGAGTCACGTAAATACGGCGTATCGTCACTTTCACTAGCGGGTCAAAATCGGGGGTCAGAAGTCGCAAGAATCGCTGATCTAAAATCAGCGACCGCTCAGAAAATCGATCGAGATTAGCCGGGACGGTAGCAAAAATTTGATGTTGCTCAGTTGGGCGAGTTCACTCAGTTTGGGTAATGAACCTTATATCGTTTGCTATCACGTCGAGCAGACTCGTCTTTCGCTGAGCTAAAAATAGCCATTGTTAGTCGTGCAAGGGAAGATTGGTATAATTAGTAACTACATCGCGCAGGCTTATTTTTCAGTGTGGCCAAGGCCGGCTATGATCGTATGCGCAAAGTATGCGCTTAATAGCGGTATAGCCGAGTAAAGTTTTTTCTTAGATTGTTGCACCACACGAGACCGAGTGGCTTGCCCAGACTGGAAGTTAATTCACGATGGTGTATCAGTAGCGAGTTGCGCAACAAAGTCACTGGTGATCCGAAGCCAAGTGGCTTCATCGTTCTCGGCGGTTAGCGTGTGATCTGCCTGGTCAAGGCTAAGCCATTGAATTCGAAGGTGTGTCAATAGCGCGGGCGCCGAACGCTGAACGTGCCGATAGAAGGTCTGTCCGGTAGTATCTTGGCCTGATATGGTAATGAGGATGTCACACGGCAACGCGTCAATGGCATCAGTCAACATGCCTGGTGTAGGTGCTGGCGAAACCTCCGTGCGGAAAGAGAGAGCGTCAGTAACAGTCCTCATAAAGCCTATCGCACTGGACCAGAGATTGAGCTGTCCGTATACAAGGTCCCGCCAAAGAGCTGGCTTTGTTAGCCGTCTCAGGTAATAGGACTGGACCTTCGTTTGTGCAAACTGTTGCTCGTCTTCAAGCCACGGATTTACTAAGATTAGTCCCTGGAGTTCAGGAATGCCTTTTGCTGCCAAAACAGCTGCTGTTGCACCATCGCAGAGCCCAAAGAGAATGACCCGAGTTACATGCGTAGTGTTGCGTAAAAGCTCACAGCAATAGTAAATCTGATCATTAAGCAAATAATAATCCAGTGCATCGCCAGAGCTATCGCCCCGTCCGGATAAATCAAATATCAATACCGGAGTACCCGCACGAGCCAGGCTTGTCGCTAGTCGCACGAACTGAGAATGTGCGCCCACACGATATTGAGGGCCTCCAACGACAATCACCACACCGCACGCACTGCCTAGAGGTCGACTGGGCTTGTAAAATGTGCCCGCTAAGGTCTCGCCGCCAAACAAGAATGAAGTGGTCTCAACTAAGACGCCTTCAATGAGGTTAGACGATTTTGCTAAGTGCATCGAATACAATCTCGTCACCAGTACCATCGCGCCAAAAATCTGGCGCGCTAGTTTCTATGAACTTAAACCCCGGTACAGCAGGTCTGTCACGCTCAGACGCGAGACCTATTTGGATCTGGGCGACTGCGCCGCCGCTTGCTGGTGCGGAGTGTGCTGAAATTTGTTGAGCAAATGCGGCGGTGACCGGGTTACCGGCGATCCTGATGTCTTTTCCCGACGCGAGTTGTGCCTTCAGTTCGTCTGTAGTGATGGGATCGATGCCGCTCAATCGTGACGCAATAGACTTTTGCCGCAATAGCTCGTGCAAAAGTTTCTCACCTTCGACAATTGGGCCGGAAGTACAATGTATTGATGCTCGCTCGGGGGTTTCGAGCAGCATCCGATCTACCGTCAAGAATCCACCACGAAAGCTAAGTAATAGCTTAGGCTTATCCTCGAGAAAATCTAATACGAGGTTCAATACAGCAACATGATCGAGAAACGTTGTAGGTCGAGATGGCAGCGTTTCGCCCATCCCGGGGGGGTCGTACAAAAAGACATGGTAGCCAAGAGGAGCGATATTGCGCGCGAGGCAAGCCATGAACCTCCGGCTTACGTGCATTTCTTCCCAGAAAGGCGGTACTAGAACTATCGATTTTCTTGGCTCCGTAAGCACAGGGCCAGACCAATGCGAGACATGGATTGAAAAATCCCGCGTATTTACAAAACCATGCTCAAAGGAGACCAAATTTGGCACCAAAACTGTTCGTTCCTGTACTATATCTAATAACGAATTAAATAGGAGCCTACTCCTTCTCACGTGCGAAGATCGTTATGCAATCAAGCTTTTTTAGGGAAAAACTTTGGTATCGGCTACTTAGTGATCATTGCTTCAAAGATCAGTCTATTGACTGGGTCAAGACCGGTACCGGCGACTATGTCGTCACCACATCCCGCCCTCGGTCCGCTAAGCCGTGGGCCAATCTTTTCCGTCAATGGAACAGTGCCACTAATTTTTATTCGCTAGATTATGGGTGCGTAGTAGGGACCAACGAGCCGTCAAAATATCCCTCTTTGGCTGAGGCGGCCACAAGCAAACGCGTCGATAGGGTGACCTTGGATTTTCTTGAGGATAAAAGTGCCGCGCAGTTGAAGCTGGAATTTGACGCATCAGGCTTTTATACGACGTTATTGCCTAAAGCTACGCATTGGTGGCTGCCAATAGAAACCAGTTACACAGAGTATTTTGCTAAGCGATCTAGCCGTTTGCAAAATACTGTGCGCCGAGCCGTCAAGAAGCTTGAGCACGATTTCAAGGTAGAGATTGAGGTTGTCACAGCGCCGGGGTTTGGGCTGGATAGAGCAATAGCAGCTTATGAGGAAGTCTATGCAAATAGCTGGAAGTCACGTGAACTCTATCCCATTTTCATACCTGATTTGATACGCCTTTGTGCAGATCAGGATAAACTTGCGCTATCGGTATTGAGACTTAACGACCGACCCGTGGCAAGTCAATTTTGGATTGTGGATAACGCGTATGCGTATATTTACAAACTCGCTTATTTGAACGAATTTGCCAACCTAAGTGTAGGGACGGTACTTACTAATCACATGTTTCGCTGGGCATTTGATCGGGTCAAGGTGATTGACTACGGGGTCGGCAACGAAGGATATAAGCGCGACTGGATGACGGAAAGCAGAACATCTACCCGTCTGAGCGCGATAAATTTGAGCACGGCCAAAGGGAAGTTGTTGGCCTTATTTAAGCAGCTACAAAGCTGGCGAAAGGGTATTGGAAGGGATGGCAAGACTCACACTCAGATTTCCGAGCGTTAAACCAATTCCAGAGGTGGTGTGCGCCAGTGGGGCGCTTGGTTGTCTCCGAGAACTTGATCACTACAGCGTTCTCTTCTTTCTGTCTAATGCCCCCGTTGTAGAACGTTGCATCAACCGAGCATTCAGAAAACAACAGGTGTCGATTCTCGACCTAGAAACTATTTACAAAGAGCCTGGTGAACCCTCTCTGGAGAAGATTGGTAAGGGTTTTGAGAAGATTGTGAAAACAACACCGCGCTATGTGTGCGCGATTGGTGGCGGTTCCACGCTGGATTGGGCCAAACTCTCTGTACGATCTGCGATGGACAATCCAGCTTGAATGCCCCCGTTTTTTGGCCACATGGTTTGTTAGGGTTTCGGCAGTGTTGTTAATCCAAAAAATGCCATTGCTGGCGTAATGTAGTTCTGTGAGCTGTGTGGTCGCTCGTCATTGTAGCGGCGTCGCCACGGCTCAATGACCTCCCGAGCTTCCATCAAACTCGCAAAAATCTCAGCGTTCAAACATTCCTTACGAAATGTCCCGTTGAAACGTTCGTTGCTGCCATTCTGCCACGGTTTACCGGGTTCGATGTTGGCCAGTAGAATGCCGCGTCGTTCGATTTCCTGTAGCAAGGCATCTGCTAAAAACTCTCGCCCATTATCACACCGGATCGCTCGTGGCGTACGGAAGCGCGTAATGAGTTCGATTAGCACTGCTTTCACGTGCTCGCTTCGCAGATGACGGTCTATCTTGATCGCCAAACAAAACCCTGTCGCTTCATCTTTCACTGTTAGACAACGAAGCGTTTCGGTGTTGTGGTATCGATCTTGGACAAAATTCCAAGCCCACACGTCATTTCTTCGCAGCGCCAAGCCGTCGAGCTTTGGACCGGTTCGAACCTTCCGTTTGGGACGGTAGGCTGGCAAAGACAAGCCAATGCGCTGCCAAACTCGATACACGCGCTTAGGGCTAACCTGCCAGCCTCGCAGTCGCAAGTAACCACAACTCAACCGGTAACCCCAGGTAGGGTGTCGCCGAGCGATGATCTGCAATGCGTTGCTAGATGCCGCTCGCGCCGATCCATTCGCGACTCGTCAAACATCCCAGATCGCGGCGTCGAACACAACCAAGCCGCTCGTCGCTGACTGAGTCCACGCTCGACAGCCAGTTGAGCCATGGCCCGCCTGGCGCGCGGGCTCACCACTTTTTTGCACCGACCTATCAGCAGGTTCTCAGTGGCTCGTTGCCACGTGGGTTAGCACACCTAGGTTCGATTGTGATTGGTTTTTTACACAAGCGGAAGTTGCGCTATCATCGCTACGCGGCTCAGGATCATCGACTTCGGCGAATAACCGAGTTTTCGGAAGAATCTCATGGGCCGCTTTGGGATCAAATGTCAGGCAATGCTGAGAACTGTGTCGTGCGCGATCCAAGTTATATGAATTGGAAGTACATCGACCAACCGCAAGCCCCTATTGCTGTTGGGAATCGTGGCGGGGGAGCGATATTTGTGGGCTCGTTGTTACTCGAACCACCCCCCCAGATAGCGTCTATAAACATACTCGTGGACACATTGTCGATTTGGTTTTCAACACGCGTGATAATGTTCTGTTTCAAGCGCTGTTGGCAACATCCATTGAGAAGTTAGTTGCTCAAGGGGCTGCAAACATAAACCTATATCTTACTGACCAGACCCTTGAAAGAGCGGTGCGTTCGTTTGGTTTTGTGAGCCGAGGTGCGCGACATCATCTTCTCGTAGCGTCCTCGGACAACGATTCAGAGCGAAATCAAGTTTTGATGAGTCTAAGTGGTTTTTGACGATGGGAGATTCAGACGTCGACCGCTTTCTTTAGCAAACGTTACTGCGAGCGATTATCTCCCAGCAATGCTTGCTTACAACCCTGCGTAAAGCTCTCTGCAGCCGTTCTGAATGAAAACTGCTCTTCCACGGTCGCCCGTGCCTGCTCTGCTATTTTGAGTGCTATGTCCCGCTCGTCAAGCAAGCGAACGGTGGCATCCGCGAAAGCATCAGGTGAGTCTGCGTTTAAGTAGTGGGTTCCGTCGAGAACCGGCAAGCCCTCAACACCAATTGTGGTGCTGACCAGCGGAGTGCCAATCGCCATTGCTTCGTACACTTTCAATCGGGTCCCGCCACCAACCCGCATCGGGATCACGCTCGCCGCTGCACCTCTAATGAAACGACGTACATCGTCTACGTAGCCTGTGAATACCACTCGCTCATCGAATTTGCTCGCTCGATCGCGAAGTGAGCGTGGCGGGTTACGCCCCACAATGGTAAATCGCGATTGTGGACGTTTCTGCATGATTTTTGGCCAGATTTCGTCCAGAAAATACTCGATCGCATCCTGATTCGCCATCCAATCCATGCTGCCACAAAAAACTATGTCATCGAAACGAGAGGGGGCGCTATACGTGAAAAATTCAAGATCTACCCCTGTGGGTATGCAGAAGACGTCGTCTAGTTTGTAATCTTCGGTGAACTGTTTTGCATCCCTTTCTGATACTGCGATGACCACATCGAATGCATGAACTATTTTTTGTTCGTAAGCGCGCATTTTACGGTATTGGTTTGACCAAATGCCCTTAAACAAGGGGTTTTTTGCAGCATCGATATGGCGCGAAAAAATCTCGGCCTCGACGTTGTGCGTAAACAGAACGCTCGGAATCTCCAACTTAGAAGGTGCTAAAACTGCTGAGTGAAGAAAATCGAACACCACTAGATCCGCACGAGCCAAAAGTTGTCCGATCAACTTAACCGCGCCAGTGTTAAAATCGGTTCGCACAGGAATTGGGCGTTGGTCGAAGATAAAGCGCATCCGAGTTAGCGGGAATAGCACGCTCCGGTATGGTGCAGGCCATGGCTCAAACTCATCACAAAGCAAATCTAATTCGGCGACATTTTGCCTGGCCTCCAATCGTGTTGCAGGACTTGTTAGCAAAATATTGAATTCGCCGGATTCCTTCATGCCGCGCAATATCTGAGTGGTTCTGATCTTTCCTCCAGTATCGATTGGGAATAGAAACCGAGTCGATATAAAGAGCAGGGTAGGTCGGTTCACCAGGCAACACCTTCCACACGTGCGGGGGTGTTGGTTACGTTGCCCATCAGATCTACAACCAGATCCGCTTTATTCAGCCTGCTCAGCAGGACTTGAAGCTCAGGATGATTGTGGGCAACTATGACAGTCGAGTCAGGCCTGACGGTGTCTTTCAGGCGAGCGCGCATCATGGCGGAAAAATGTGGAATCGTAGATTCAATGTAGCGCTTATTTGCCCCTATAAGCATCGCTGATTGCACAGCAGGATCGTAGATCGATAACTCGTAACCCTTGCCGATCAAGATCTCTGCAAGCCTAACTAAGGGGCTTTCTCGAAGGTCATCCGTACCTTGCTTAAAACTCAAACCGACTAATCCAACCTGTCGTGACTGTCCCGTCATCGCAGCACGGGCAACTGTTTCGATGTGTTCATCGTTACTCGGTAAAATACCGCTAAGCATTGGTACGTCGACGTCGTTCGATTTTGCGACGTGCAATAAAGCACGAAGGTCTTTCGGCAAGCACGAACCTCCAAATGCGAATCCAGGGCGAAGGTAAGCAGGCGAGATATTTAGTTGAGTATCGCGACAAAGCAAATCCATCACAGACCTGGAATCCAAACCTAAGGATTTCGCAATGCGACCGATTTCATTGGCAAAGTTTATTTTCAAAGCGTGGAATGTATTGCAGGATACTTTTAGTAGCTCTGCGGTTTCGACTTCAGTCGCAACAAACTCTGTTTCAAGACTTCCAAACAGATTTTGTAGTTGTGCAATAGTCATTGCATCGCCCGCCACGACTGTCATTGGAGGATTATAAAAGTCTTCGACGGAACTACCTTCCCGGAGAAATTCGGGTTGAAACCCCAAGCCGAAATCTAAACCGGCTTTTCCGCCAGACGAGGACTCAAGGGCCTGTTTAACTAAACCGTTCGTTGTACCAGCGGGTACGGTAGAGCGCATAACAATGCATGGCTTGACGTTACTATCACGTAATAAACCCCCTATTTGCTGACAAACTCGCTCAACTGCGGTTAGATTCTGACTGCCATTAGGCGCGGAAGGGGTACCGACACAGATGAAGATCAGGTCGACCTCGATTGCGGCACAGGTAAGTTCGGTGGTCACCTTTAATTTGCCGGAATCGATTGCATCTTTAGTAATTGATGGAATTCGCTCTTCGACAATGGGGGAGTGACCAGAGGCCAACAAAGAAACTTTGGTTGCATCCAAGTCCACACCGATGACCTCGTGACCGTCGCTTGCTAAGCAACAGGAGGTCACTGCACCAACGTAACCAAGACCAATCACGCAAATTTTCATACCTATTTCCTACACTTTTCAATTGTTTCAGTAACAATTTTGTCTAGTCTTAATGTCGTTTCTTCCCAATCGAATTCACTGACAGACCTTCGCAAGGAGGACCGATGTCCCGGTTCAATTGGCAGATTGAGTTTTCTGATGCCCTGTGCGATTGCTTCAGCAGAGCGGTCTTTAACGAGTACTCCTTGAGTATGTGACTGAATGACTTCGCTAACACCGCCTACGTTTGTAGCTACAACCGGCATTCCGCATGCCAACGCCTCCAAAATCACGTTGGGTAGGCCTTCACGACTTGATGCCAGTACTAAAACATCAGCAGTCTGGTAATAGCGCACAATCTCATTTTGCGGAAGTTCAGGAACGATTCTGACCCGGTCGTCCACGCCAAGATTGGAAGCTCGACGCTTGATTGATTCTTCTTCCGGACCCGAACCAACAATTATCAAATTGTAATCCTGTAACTCTGATAGTGCTTCGACAATGAGTTCATGTCCCTTGAGAGGCACAAGATTGCCTACCGACAAGATCGTTCTTCCGCATATCTCTAACTTTCGTCTGGCTTCTTCTCTGTTTTGCAATATAGTAAATTTTTTAAAGTCGACGCCGTTCCGAATCACTTTGGTGATCTTTTCGGAACCGCCTAAGTGGACTACCGCATCATGTAACGCCTGAGAGACGGTAATAACTCGGTCAGCGGATTTAATAAGCCAACGTATCCATTGATTTATTCCAAGTTCTCGAGCCATCTGGTTGATATCTGACCCACGCATGGTGACAAGGACAGGCGCCCCGATACTTTTTGCCGCCAAAGTTGCCGCAACGCTGTCCGGAAAACCAAAATGAGCGTCTAGGAGTACGCAACCATCTTGTTGCCGGCATTGCTTCAGTATGGGTCGAATAGCCCAAAAGTACGTTAATGGACTGGTCAAATTTCCCACAATTGGTAGGGCAAGGTAGCGAGGGTGGTGAACTTTTGCATTGAGCTCCTGATCAAAACTTTGGTACTCCACACCCTTTAGTAACTTCAAGCGTCGCCGCAAACCAAAAGGAAACCACGGGACGGGCGCGATCACTACGTGTTCGATGTTATTGATTTGGGTAGATTTTTTGAACTGCTTTAAACGCTCGCGCACGAATATGCCATGCCGTACTTGTAGTCGATTTGGAAACAGATTCGTTACGGTGATCATTTGCATGGGGATTAGGCCGAGTGCTTGAGAAAGCCGTCGAACATGAGAAGCGACCACAACGGTCCTGCATGATCTCGTCTTCCGCTCGTATGTTCGTCCAGCAATGTCGTAAGATAGTCGGAGTCAAAAATGCCACAATCCCTCAATCGTTCTCCGGAAAGAGTGTTTGTTAACCTCTCCCGCAGTGAGTCTCGGAACCAAATATCTAATGGGACGGCAAAGCCCATCTTTTTCCGATATAGGACTTCGTGCGGAAGTCGCTTTTCAAGCGACTTCTTTAACACGTATTTACCTACGCCACCGACGAGCTTATGTTTTGTCGGTAGGCGTGTCATGTCTTCTATGTACTGGTAATCGAGAAACGGGGAACGGACTTCTAAACTCACTCCCATGCTGGCCCGATCCACTTTAGTCAAAATGTCACCTGGGAGGTATGTTTTGTAATCCAAGTACTGGATCATTCGAAGCGGATCTTCGAATTCCTTGCCGGCCAGATGATTGTCGAATACTTGGCGACTGTTGTAACCCTGCAGTGAACTGGTTTGTTTTTTGCTAAATAGACTTTTTTTCATTTCATCAGAGCAAATTGATACGCCGTGCAGATAGGCATCTGCCGATTCACGAGCGAGCGCTTGAAAAGTGGTTTTGCCTCTGATGAATCTTGGCGCCCAGTCAAGCTTTGGATAATAGCGGCCGAGCGGCGTAAAAACACGTCTACGCAATGTTTCTGGGAAAAGCCGACGGATCCGCTCTTCCATAGCAAACAGGTTATATCGCCGATAACCAATAAAACACTCGTCACCAGCATCGCCAGACAGCGCCACGGTTACGTGTTTGCGAGCCATCTCACAAACTCTATAGGTCGGTATCGCAGAACTGTCTGCATAAGGTTCATCGTAGAGCCCGACTAACTTATCGATCAGATCATAGGCGCTCGTTTGTACGGTATGGCTATGGTGTTTTGTCTGAAAGACCTCTGCGACCATTTGAGCATACTGGGATTCGTCATATTTTTTCTCATCAAACCCGATCGAACAGGTGAGTACCGGATTAGGATTGATTTCTGACATCATGGCAACTACGCCAGAAGAGTCGATGCCACCGGATAAAAATGCACCAAGCGGGACATCGGCAATCAATCTTCTCGAGGTCGCCGCCTTCAAGCCTGCTGCAACCTTATTGCAAGCTTGGCTGAAAGATATGTCGTCGCTGGATTCGTAGAGCGGCACATCCCAATAGCATTCAATTGTTGGGCGTTTCTCGCCACGTCGCCATCTGAGGGTATGACCAGGCGGAAGCTTCTTAATATTCGTGTATATAGACTTCGGTTCTGGGACGTATCCAAACGTAAAGTAGTCCTCTAGAGCCTGCGGATCTAACTCTAAGTTTAAGTTTGGAAAGGGCAATAGCGCTTTTAACTCGGATGCGAATATCAACTGTCCTTGTGCCGTCTCGGCATAGTAGACGGGCTTGACACCTAATCGGTCTCGAGCAATAAATACCTCTTGTCGGTTTGCGTCCCAAATAGCAAACGCGAACATGCCATTGAATCGATCAACGCAGGCTGTGTGATATTGCTCCCAAGCATGCACGATCACTTCCGTATCGCATCGCGTTCGAAAGGTATGACCGGTGGCTAGTAATTCTTTCTCCAAATCACGGTAATTGTAGATCTCTCCGTTAAAGGTAACGACAACAGATTGGTCTTCGTTATAGAGCGGCTGCTTTCCTCCTGCCAGGTCGATGATTGATAAGCGGCGATGGCCAAACCCGACACCGTTATCGACGTGGAAGCCAGAACCATCCGGTCCTCGATGCGACAATAAATCGTTCATTTTTGCCAACATGTCAGCGTCGATAGGCACGTCTGCGGACATATTAACGATACCTGTGATCCCGCACATTTCTTAGATAATCCTTAGTCTTAGTGATATCAACGGAGCTGTGACTCTGATGTGTAAAGTGAGTGGTACTCTTGACACATTCGGTCGAGAGAAAATTCGGTCACAGCCCGATCGCGACTTGCACGCCCTAGTCGCAGCGCGAGTTCATGATTATCTACGAACTTTTGCATGACTTCTGAGATCGCATTAGCGTTTTCTGATGGAACCAGGAAGCCATTTTCAGGGCTCACCAACTCAGGGTTGCCCCCAACTTGGCTCGCGATGATTGCTTTCCCGCTAGACATGGCCTCAAGAATTGTATTTGAAATTCCCTCTCGTTTGGAACCTAAGACAAATACGTCTAATTTCTTGTACGTGCCCGACGTGTCATCGACCTTACCGAGAAATTTGACTCGATTTTCAACACCTAAAGACACGGCCAAATCCTTTGCGCTTTGCAATAGTGGTCCATCGCCGGCCATGATCAATCGACAATCACCGACGACCTGGGAAAGTGCTCGAACGACATTGGTCGGATCCTTGATTTCACTAAAACGGGTCACGCTACCGAAAATTACTAGGTCTTCACGCGCGCGACTCTCTGAAACGACGCTATCAAAACGATCGGTATCTACCCCATTGCAGATTTGCATGAGTTTTCGTTCAGGAATTCCGACTACTTCTTGACACCAGGTTCGCAAATCTTCGCTGACGGTAACCCATGTGTGTACCAACGGATTAAGTAGTCGACGAATCAATTGCGGTTTCTTTTTACGACCATCAGGATCGTCAATATCTCGGCCATGTTCACTATGAATACGGTTAGGTACGCGAAGTAGAAACCCTAGTATCTGTACATCGAGCGTACCCAAGTTACGAGTGTGCAGTACGTCGCCGTGTAAATTCCGAAGAATCCTGTACAGGCGGAAATAAGTTCGCAAACCGATCCCGGGAGGCTTGTGCAGCGCAATCATCTCCACGTTAGGTGCGTCGATTCGATTTGAAATGTCACCAATTTCTGTGAGTGAAATTATCGTGTGACAATAGTCATCCGCCGGCAGGTTGTTGATTAGATTAACTAGGCCATTCTCTAACCCGCCATAGTGAAACCTATGAACAACGTGTATTACATGGCAGGACCTATTCATTTGCCTGCGCAAACTGAAGCACGATGTTTTCTAGTTGATGGCGCTCGTTATTTTCTATCGAAATTGACCAACGGTCCTTAGGAAACCATTGAACGACATATACGCTAGGGATGACCGGTTGCCATATCAGCGCCCGCGCAAACTCAACTAGCTTCACAAGCTTGGGGTTATGTAATTGCTGTCCGCCAACCTGATACCAGTGCCAAGACAGGCCAATAATTGATCGAGCCTTGCTCATATATTGCTCGTTTATTGATAAGCCTCCGAACGTCTTGGTCGTGGTTCCGTAGCGCTGGCGATCCTCCCGAGGTACGAATTTGTGCGCAGAACTGACTGCTTCGAAGTCGCGACCCGGTGAGTCGAAGGTATATCGAAATAGCCTAAAGCTGCCGTTAAAATCAGAACGCTGGCACACCAGGTGCCTTGTATCTATTCCGTGCGATTCGATAATGGGCATCGGCCATAGCGAACTGCTACGATCTTCGTCTACACATCCGTCTACTTTCAACTCCGGTGCGATTTTCACGTTTAGTGCGAGAGGTGTACCTGACACACTTGGACGGAATATTTCGGTAAGCGTTGGTAGCGTTGCAATCACTACCGCACAGCACAAGAATGCAAAGTATTTAAGCATTTAGCTTTCCGAATCGTGCCGCGACTTGTTGCACAAAAATGGCCGCAAAGAGGAAAAGAACATACCCAAGTACAATGTGATCCTCACCGGTCATATAACGCATTTCTGTTGAAGCTGCTATCAAAATGGTTAGGAAAGCTCTGCACCCGTTCATCAGGATGAAAGTCAGTATTACGAAGGCCACGTAACATATCATCGAGCTCGGTTTGCGAAAATAGAAATAGGCAAATAGCGCCCCGAGGGCTATTCCGGCATTCAGGTAACGAAATCCACTACAGGCCCTCGCAACTTCGAACGTACCGGCTGGAAGCAGAATTAGCATCCCTTCGCGATAGGAGGTTATTCCGAAGGAAGAAAGCGCGAGTGTGCACAGGTCAGCTGTGATTTGTTGCAGAATGGGGATCAAGGTGTCACCAACTGGCAGACACAATATCAAGAATGCCAGTGGAAACCAATTCTCTCTTAGGGCTCGATCTCCAATGAGTGACCAGATAAACGATACGAGGCCGGACAGTACTGCAAAGTGCTGCATGACTTGAATTTGCGTCTCAGTGGCAGCGATCAGGACAACTATAGAACACGCTAAAGCAATCAGTCCCCAAACACTGCCATTCCATTCTGTCACCAGCGTTGTATGTCGACGCTCCCAAAGCAAGAAAAGAGAAATCCACGGGATTAAGTAACAGTGCTGATAAGCACTGTTGTCCCAAAGGTTGACCATACTGCCAACTACTGAAGCATTAAGCAGGAGGAATAGAGTCGCCAGTGCAAACACTGCCCCCAAGCGCCAGTTGGCTGTCACCCAGCCACCCTTTCAGTCAGTTCCGCGCTGATGTCTGCTGGATTAGAGCCGTCTTGAAAAATTCGGCACCATAGTTCCAGATTCATAAGAACCATGATCATGTCGGTATAGTCCTGCCGGTTGGATCGATGATCATCCAAAATGGCATTCACAGCATCAGGGTCTAAGAGCTCTCTTTTTGCGACGATATCCCGAGCTAATAGCGTGTCGGCTAACGGGGCTATCTCTCGCTTAAGCCAACTTCCAACCGGTGCACCGAACCCACGCTTTGCTCGATTCAAAACTGAATCTGGGAGGAGGGCACTTAACGCGTTTTTAAGATGAGCCTTCTGGTTTCCCTTGGGTGCCTTAGTGCCAGCGGGGATACCACCTGCATACTCAACCAACGGATGGTGCAGAAAGGGCACTCGGCACTCTATAGAGCAAGCCATGGTCATCTTGTCTGAGAGAAGTAGCAATGCCTCCGGTAGTTGGGTTTGTAAATCCACGGCCATGAGTTGTGTTAGCGGATCAGAGCTTTCTACTTGATTGCATACGTTGAGGAAATCTTGGGAAGCATGAGTGTGCAAGCCAGTAAGCGCCTCGACGCGAGCTGCATCCGAGATGCTCATATATCCCGTGTAGCGCTCAGCCCACGTCAGTCCGGCAGTAGCCACAAATTCTTTCGCGTAGCGACCCAGATCCTGTAGCCGGTTAGCTCTGCCGCTTGGCAATAGTCCGACCAACGGCTCCACTAAGGCGCTACGCAACCAATGCGGGATTTTAGCGTATTTTTCACCATAGTAATCGCCAAGGTAACGGCGATAACCTGCAAACAGTTCGTCGCCACCAACACCGGACATGATTACTGTGACGGTTTCTTTGGCCATTTTGGAAACGAGAAATGTGGTCATCGTTGCTGTATCTGAAATCGGCTCTTCAAGATGCCACATTAATTTTGGCAATAAGTCTATGACGTTGGGTTGAACCGCTATTTCACGGTGACGTGTGCCATATGTTTGCGCAACCTCGGCTGCAAAGGGTAACTCGTTGTAGTAGTCCGCAACGCTGTTGCCTTTATAGCCAATTGCATAAGTATTGATTGGCTCGGTAATCGAGTCGTCCATAATTCCAACAATGCCACTGGAATCAACGCCACCGGAAAGAAAGGCACCGAGTGGGACATCTGAAACCAGATGCGAGGTCACGGCATTTTGTAGCTCCGAAAACGTTTGTTCTACAGTCGCAGGACTGGATCGTGTTTTACCGGATAACTTCCAGTATTTGTGTAGTTTGGAGCGACCATTCTTCCAGACCAACATTTCACCAGGAGCAAGTTTGGACACTCCTTTAGCAATCGTTCTCGGTGCCGTCGCGAAGCCGAAAGCGAGATAGTTTTCCAAGGCCATTTCGTCAACTTTTGGGTCGATAAAACCACCGGCAAATATCGATTTCATCTCGGAGCCAAATGCAAGACCAGGCTCAATCGGTGCATAGTAAAGCGGTTTTATCCCAAGACGGTCACGGAGCAACAGCAGTTTTTGCTGGCGTTTATCCCAGAGGGCAGTACCAAACATACCTTCAAGGTGATCAACAAATGACTCGCCCCAATGTTCGTAGGCATGCACTATGACCTCTGTGTCAGACTCCGTTCGAAAACGATATCCGCGTTGTTGAAGCTCAGAACGGACCTCGCGAAAGTTGTAGATTTCGCCGTTACTTACTGTCCAGATGGTTCCTGATGCATTCGAGATAGGTTGATCGCCACCAGATAGGTCAATGATGGATAGACGGCGCATGCCCATCGCGAGGGGGCCATCAATATGAATTCCAGCGGAATTCGGTCCGCGGTGTACGATACAGTCCAACATACGAGTTAGCACTGAGCGCGATTTGTTTGGGTAACCAACAAATCCAGCAATACCGCACATCTAGTGACGCCCTAGGCAGGATAGCGTGAGAAAAAAAGCACTCACAATGATGTTCTGTCGATTCAAGGTTCGGTCCTGGAACTACTGAATTTACTGGATTTCCTGATTCTAACCGGGTTTGTATTCAGCAATGGAGAACGGTTCCTCACATTGGACTAGCGGCGGCTTCCAAAATCTCTGACTCTAGAGCGTGCGTTACCGATACCGCCATTACCTTCCAGAAGAACGTACATGAACCTGACCGTGACATCCCATCCATCGAAATCGCGCGCATTTCCTTGATCGCTTTGACGATCGACATAACCCAGACGTAAACCCATACTAAATCGCGGCGTAAAATCGCGCGAGTACCCTAATGAATAACGGTACGCCTCGTCATCTGCCGCATCATCGAATTCAGACTCGGTGTAACTCGCCCTTGCACTTGCTTGACTTTGCGCACTCAGTTGTCGGCTGATTGATATGCGAGCATTGTTGCGAAGCTCGTCCTGGTCTATACCTTGTTCGTATTCTCGACGAGAATTTTGCAACACACCAATGATCTGATTTGAGCCAAGCACGGTAGATCCTGTCACTGTGTACACGGTCTCAGTGTATATCTGATTGCCGAGGGTGTTTTCAAAACCAAGATCTAAATCATCGTCAAAAAAGAAGAACTGACGCCTTTGACTTAGGTTGTCTGCTACTCGACGATCCGCGTTGAGTTGAATTGTGGACGCGTCTCCCAATCGACGCAGCAAGTCAAATTGTCCAGTTATACCATCTATTTTCGTTCTTGAGTTTTCCGGCTCGGCTTCCGTGTAGCCGAGTGACAGAAACACTTCTCCGATTCGACTTGTTGTATCGAAATTGATCGATGTGGTTTTGTTGTCGTAGTCAGGTGCGATCGGATTATCAAAATCGATTTCCGATTCCTGTCTTACAACCCATAGTGTGCGAACATCCGATAGATTAATGCCGTAGCTAAGCGCAATACTGTCCATTGTACTATCCGCGTTGCCTATTTCCCGGGTCGTCCAGGTGCGCTCTGCTTGTACAGAGAGGTACTGTCTACCAATTGGCAGTGTGATATTCGAGCCACCAACTGTCTCGTCAATTTCCTGCTGATTCCCAGGGTTGTTTGCTTGGCGGTTATCGATGGTGGATAGCGTGCGAAAGTTCTCCGCGTAGACATTCCATACGCCATTGACAACGGCCCAATTGATCGCGCCTTCGCCTGTTGTGTACGTTTCATCCTCAAGGTTTGCATCACCACTGTTAAAGCGTCGACGGACGTCGTAGTTTGCTGTAGCTGAAATGGCTTGACCATCTTGCTCAACGCCAATGGCGAGCCCGGTTGTCGAATTGGTACCCGATTCGCCATTGATGCCGCTTCGAGTCTGATTTGATTCGTATTCGGTGCTTCCATTTGCAGTTGCAGTTATGTCCCAAGCCTGTGAAAGCAGGGGGATCGTCATTAGACCTAGCATTAAAAAGCGATGCAACATCACTAAAAGACCCTTTCTGGAACTGTGATGATGTCGCCTGGTTGAAGTTGGTAATTAGTCGATAAATCTCCGGTCTTTAGTATTCGGTCCAAGCGCACGCCAATCTTTACGTCATTGCGGCGGTAGATTACGGCTTTGGACGGTGCAGCGAAATCGGATATTCCTCCGCTCTCGAGGACAACATCGAGCACAGTCATTCCGGTTCTAAACGGCATAGTTTGTGGGTTGTTAACGGCGCCCGTGACACGTACTCGAGAGCTATACTCGTTGCCGATTCCTGATACCGTCACTGTGACAAGCGGATCGCGGATATAGGTCGCCAGCGCAGCGCTGATTTCTTCGCTGACCGTCTCTGGCTTCTTTGATCCAACAAACAGTTCGCCGACAACCGGTACGGTCACCTTCCCGTCTGGACGCACAGTGACGGTGACCGATAGATCGTTTTGTCGATAGACGTTGACGTTTAGAACATCCCCGATGCCAATCAAATATGCTTCTATATAAACCGGTTCACTCGCGTCATCTGCGGGCGGAGGTGCTGAGCCGGTGGCGCAGCCGAAAAGTGTAAGGATTGTGAATATTGTCAACCAAGTTCGTATACAAATTGCAAAAAACATGAGTCCCCATTCCAATAGAGTTAGTACCCAAGCACCATAGTGCGCTGCAGGCCATGTTACCAGTCGTGGGCCGTAGATGAGTTGGTTTCTGTAAATAACTTGTAGCGACGAAGTTGCCGTTGATCCTGACTATTCTTCTGACAACAAACTAGTCAACAGGCGGTGTGGCATACAAGTGTGGCATACATTTACAGTAGCGAATTTGCCTATTCGTGACGCAGGCTGTATGCCGCCCGAGAATATAAGATTACCCTCAATCATTGGTCAGGGCGGTCCAGAATTTTTGATCTATCTCTGACACCGGTAGACTACGGAAAACGGATGTTCATTTTGGAACAAAAAAAAGGTCGGTGCCAAAGTCGCAAGTGGCACGCTAACGATGACAGCGAGCGGGTTAGCAGAGCGAAAAATGGCTTTTGTTAGCAGCGTGATCCTTGCCCGGTTATTTGTCCCCGAAGACTTTGGCAGTGTTTATCTGTGGATTTTGATTGTCGTGACGTTTGCTTTCGATGTATGTCTGACTTGTCGCCAAAAAACGGGACCTGCTTGTGTTGCTTGATAGTCTGATCCCTGAGAATTTCCGAGGAGAGCCGCATCCGTTTGTTAGTGACAAATCGGAAGCATTAAGCTATCGGGGTTTTTGTCTTGAGGTAGAACGAGTAAGACAAATTCTTGTCACTCTCGGCATCGAAGAGCGCGAGCGTGTGGGTGTGGTTACAAACAACAGCGTAGCCAGTTTGGTGGCAATTTTTGCCGTGAATGAATTAGGGGCGGTATTTGTTCCGATTAACTACCGTGCTTCGAAGCCGTCGATTGCCGCCATCATAGAAGATTGTCAGATAACTCATTTACTTTCGCCTCAGCAAGATGTGGCTATAGAAAATAGGCAGTCTAGCCCCTATCGCGTTGGTCGGGAGCAGTCGCCCTCCTTGTACGTGCACTCACTTTGCTTGGCCCACAGAGATAGCGAGTGCGGAATTGCTTCGCCCGATGAACTGGTTGCTCTTTTCTATACGTCGGGTAGTACGGGACGTGCCAAAGGTGTGATGATCGGCGAATCTAATTTGGTGCTGGGCGCAAAGTCCGTCGCCAATTACCTGAAGTTGAAGCCAAATGACACAAGTTTATGTGTTTTACCCATTAGCTTCGATGCAGGTTTGAATCAGGTCCTCAGCACCATGGTAGCTGGTGGGTCTGTCCATTTAATAAGCTACTTGCTTCCCAATGATGTGGCAACAGCGGTGCTGAAGTATGGTGTATCATCATTAATTGCAGTCCCACCACTGTACGCGCGCATACTGGGGGCGAATTGGAGTTCGAAGGCGAGGTCTCAAATATCTCGCTTTGCGTCCACTGGCGGGGCTATGCCAGTACAATTGTTGAAGAAGATGCGCGCACTGTTTCCGAATGCTCAGCCGTATGTGATGTACGGCCTAACTGAAGCGTTCAGAGCAACCTATCTCCACCCAGACGCTGTTGATCTGAAGCAAGGTAGTATCGGCAAAGCCATACCGCATGCGGAAGTTTGGGTTGTCGACGCTGGCGGGCGAAGATGCAAGCCCAACCAGATTGGTGAGATTGTGCAATGTGGTCCACTGGTGACGCTTGGTTATTGGCGAGCGAATGAGTCAGCTACCCCGGGTTATGCTCGTTTTGTCGATGCCCCCGTCTATAGCAAATATGATGGATTGTGCGTCTACAGTGGAGATTTGGGCTATACAGATGTTGATGAATACTTGTATTTTTTCGGCCGCCAAGACGGCATGTTAAAGGTTCAGGGTAAACGGGTTTCCCCTGTTATGCTCGAGTCGAGCATAGTCAACACGCCGTTTGTCGATGAATGCGTTGTGATTGGAGACACGTGGTCTCAGCCTGGGTTGACGACTCTGTGCGTAGTTGTCGTGGCTCGCGACGGTGACATCGACCTCGAACCAACATTGAACCAAGTTTTACTCGACATTGGCCTTTCAAACTCAGAGTTGCCCAGCCGCTACTTTACAAGAGCAAGTTTACCCCGCGATCTAAACGGGAAAATAGATCGCAACGCCTGTATTCGTTGGTTACAAAGCCTATGAATATTCCAGATTGGCTGCGATATGAACAAGACACGCTAGTTCTAGCAGGTACGCCGCTTACTGAATTAATCGGCTCGACAACGCCGACTTATCTCTATTCGCGCACAGCGCTGGCCGATCGGTTGGCAACCGTTGCAAAGTATCTGCCGAACGGTGCGAGGATTAAATACGCGCTCAAAGCGAACCCAAACCAAGCGCTCCTGAATTTTATTTCGAACCGCATCGGTGCGTTGGATGTCGCTTCCCAGCGGGAGTTGGCGCTTGCAAAATCAACCGGGCTCCCAATCAGTTATTCTGGCCCCTCCAAACAACGCGAGGAAATCGAGCTGGCGGTCCTCGCCGGTGCTACGGTCAACCTAGAATCAGAAAATGAAATTGCTCGCCTCATTGCTGCGGCTGTGAAATTGTCGATGACACCAAACGTTGCGATTCGTGTTAACCCTGACTTTGGAATTCGCTCCTCGGGCATGGTGATGTCTGGTATCCCGAGTCAATTTGGTTTGGAACCCGCAAAAGTTAAAAGAATCTTAGCGAATTGGCCGGACGAGCTAAATTGGGTCGGATTCCATTACTTCGCAGGTTCACAGTGTCTCGACCCTGAAAGCTTAAGGACTTACTATGAGAACGTTGCTCGAGACGTTATCCGTTTGACGCCAGAAAAGTTTGAATTGCGCTCTCTCAATGTTGGTCTAAGCTTAGGGGTCGCCTACAATGCTCAGGAAAGCTCGATTTCCATAGCAGAAGTAGCAGATGCATTAGCACTCGCTGTAGGGGCAGTCACGGAACGCCATCCAAACTGTCAGATTGATCTCGAGAGTGGACGCTACCTGGTCGGAGAGGCTGGAGTTTTTGTGACGCGTGTGATGGATATCAAAGAAAGTCGCGGCGAGTTATTCATTGTCTGTGATGGGGGACTGAATTGTCACCTTGCTGCGACAGGCAATTTCGGGCAGGTGATTCCGCGAAATTACCCCTTATTTTTGTCACCGAAAAGAGCCAAACGCTCAAAAATGAACCTGGTTGGTCCTTTGTGTACCCCGCTCGATATATTTGGACGGTCAGTTGAACATGGCATTCCACAAGAGGGTGACATTGTGTGCATTGCGCAATCTGGCGCATATGGCGCGAGCGCGAGCCCGCAGGGATTTATAAGTCGCAAACCAGTGACTGAAACTCTTGTTTAAATGACTAAGGCGTTTACCCGTCGCACCGCCTGGGTTTGTTCGGTGGTAGCTCTAGGAGTGGTGGTTCTCGCGTTAATATATATTGTGAGTCAGCCTAACGCTGTGCCGCACCTTGCGGTGACTCAGTTTGATAACGAACTCAGCAAAAACCCCAAGGGCCTCGTACAGCAGGGCTTTCCCTATGGGAGATATACTTATAAATCGCCTGAGTTCCAGGCCTCCCACCGACTTCTCGCCCGACAGCCCATGGGCACTGTTGAATCATTCAGTTACCTATTGAGAACGTTCGATGGTATTGAAATTCCAATTATCCTTCTGAAGCCATCCAAACCAAAGCCGATTGGTCTGATCACCATTCCCGGTCACGTCAAGCAAGGGGAAAGCGGATTGGAGCAACTGTCACGCCCAGATAAACCTTCCTATCAACACAGTGCAGCGCTTCACATAGCCCGTGCCGGTTATACGACGCTTGTGATCGAACTTAGGGGGTTTGGTCACCTCGGTTACCCAAAATTCGTTGATCATCGAACTGTCGCTTATAATGCCTTACTGCGTGGCTCAGCCTATCAAAACATTGTCCTCGAAGACATCAGGGCTGCACGCTCTTTCATGACTGCTGAAACAGGTCTTCCATCGTCGATGATCGGCGTAGGCGGGGCTTCCTTGGGGGGCGAATTGGCGGTGAAATACGCCGCTCTTGATCCTCAAACTCCTTTCATCATTAGTCATTCATATGGCGGTCGGCTAAAAGGACCTACGATTAGGCGTAGCGATCCGAAAAAACCCCCTCATCTTTGCCACATTTTAGCCGGAGATAATTCGAGATATTCTCAATCTGATCTAATGCGCATGATTGCGCCAAGGCCCTTGTTGATGCTCAGAGGGGCGCGTAACACGTATGCGACAACGGATTTCGTCCAGGAGGTTTCTAAATTCTGGCAACGTGATTCGTTGACGACCATTGGCGTTGTAGCCAATGGTCGTCATGAGTTTTTTGTCGATGAAACTTTGTCTTTCTTACGGCGCCTTGAGGGCGTTGTTGACGAGGGCTAAAAGTGCGTTGAAATCGCGGAAACTTTCGGCGTCTATTGCATCGTCGGCAATCACCATATCGAACGTTTCCTCAATTTTCAGTAAAATAGTCAATACATTGACTGAATCGAGTTCAGGCACACGGTCCAGTAACTTGGGATTGGTTTCACGCCAAAATCCGCTCGGCAAAGGAAGGGATTCGTTGAGTAGAGTTTTTAGTTTTTCCTCGGTATTCACTTGATTCTAACTTCGCGGGGAATTCCAGGTCGCATAGGTTTTGCCGAAATAGTGCTCGCTAATGCCTACCAGTGCGGCGATATTCGTCGCGCAAAAGTAGTAAGGGAGCGAACAAATCGCGGGCGGCGCTGAATGCCTAAGCGCAAACCCGAGGAGGGCTAACAGATAAAACGAGAGTTGTCCTGTCAGGGTGACTTGGTAAATTGTATGCTGCTCGAGCACTATTATATTCAAAGACAATACAAGGATCATCCATACCCCTGCTAACCAGCGCAGAACCTTATGACTCCACACGCAAAACCCAAGTAGAGGGTGTTTAAATACATTAAGAACATCACTGCATTTTAGCGTCGAACGCCATGCTCGGTTCACAATCCTAACTTTGCGCCTAAATTCCTTGTCGTAGGAATCAGCAAGTTCTTCATAACAATAGGCATTTGCGGCGTAAACGTTTCGATGCCCCGCAAGCGCGATTCGCATGGGCAAGAGAAAGTCTGAAAGGTCATCAGCTTCTAGCGGGAAGAAGAGTTGTCGGCGTAGCGCCATAATCGCACCATCAGCCCCGATCAAGTTACCAATTCTGGATTCTAAGGCTTTGATTGCGCTTTCGTATCGCCAATATAGCCCTTCGTGAGTTTGTTCCTTTTCAGTCATCGGCGCATAGCGCTGCTGGCCGGTCACAACGCCAACCGCTTGGTCGTCAAATTTGCTTACCAAATTTGACAGACTATCTTCGCCGAACATTGCATTCGCATCGGTGAAGACGATTATTTCAGACTGTGCTCTTTCTAGTGCATAGTTTAATCCAATGCTCTTACCAGCTCTATGTGGCATTCGCAGAAGGCGTACCCTGCTGTCGCCATAGCTTTCTACAATTTCATCTGTAGCGTCGTCAGAACAATCTGAAACAACTATAATGTCCATCTTGTTACTAGGGTATTTCTGAGACAAGGTATTGTTTAACTTAGCTGCAATGACTGCTGCTTCGTTATAAGCGGACACAACTACGGTTACCGTTGGAAGACTCTCTGGATTTGCGGTATCGACCTTTAACCGCATTTTTGTGCGCGAAAATACAGCCAGTAACGAGGGGTAGCCAATATAGATATATAACAGCAATGCGGCTGACATCCAAAAAACGATAGACACAGGCTTCCTTGTCGGTGATTTTTGTATTATCTGAAGTTAGGTTGCAATTTTGCGACTGAAGTTCACATAAAAGCAATTAGTAACGCAGTAGACTAAGCGCTGACTCACACTTCTGCTGCAAATTACTGCATGGATTTTATAAGCGACAGGGATTTTGGCTAACTAATCATGACACCATATATTTTCATGGCGGTTTTCCTCATTGGTACGGTTATGACCTTCCGAAAACCAATTTGGGGGATTTACCTATATATCTTCTCTTTCTATTTTTCTCCCCACGACACTTGGTGGGCAGATTTAGTCCCTGACCTTCGATATCTACAAATCGCAGCCATCGTTACGCTAACTGCTGCATTCCTGCACGGATCCTTCAACGCACAAAGAACCGCTTGGCTAGATGCAACCTATAAGCTTTTTGCGGTCTTTGTTGCGTTGATTTGGATAACCAGCTTCTGGGAGCAGACTGGCGACTGGCAAATTTTAGGGCGAGAGCTTTTTGCAAAACATCTTGTCATTACGACATTGATGATCGTCCTGATCACAAATTTCGAAGAAGTCAAACGTGTCATATTGGCGAATATTATCGGTGGACTTTGGCTTGGCTGGCAGGCCTACGGCAAGCAGGGCCCGCGGCTTGAGGGCCTCGCCGGAGCTCTCGCGGACGCTAATACCCTCGGAATGCACATGGCTTGTGTGGCGCTATTGGCAGGCCTTATGTTGCTTTCCGGTAGGGGTTACTACCGCTGGATCAGTTTCGCCTCTTTGCCTTTAATACTTAATACTGTCGTTCTGACAGGCAGCCGCGGTGCTTTTGTAGGGCTCGTTGCAGGTGGCATTGCAAGCGCTTTTTTAATTCCCAAAAAGCTCCGAGCTGCGTTCATTGCCGCGGGCATTTTGGGCACGATATTGTTCGTGATGCTTACGGATGACAAATTTGCTGAACGGATAATGTCGTTGACCGTTTTCCAAAGTGGGTCAACCGAGGAAGTTAATCAAACTATGGGCGGTCGTGTTGAGATCATCGAAGCTGGTTGGAATATTTTCCTGGACCATCCTCAAGGCACTGGCTACAAAGGTACTGTGGTTTTGAGTCCGCTCTACATGTCTGAGGAACTTTTGACGGGTGTTGCTGGCGCACGATCTCGATCTGCGCACAATTCCTTCATGGCGGTCTTGGTAGACTTTGGCATGATCGGATTGTTCTTGTACTTAGCAATGTTTGTCAGGAGCTTTTTCGCCGCGCGCAGAGTCTGTCGAAACGGCTCACCTGAGATGACAGAGCTAGGTGCCTTGATGGCCGCGGCAGCCGGGGTCTATTCGATTGTGGTCATATCAGGCCAAGCAACCAATTACTACTACGCTGAGATCCAGTATTGGATGCTGGCTCTCATCGTCGTTATGGCCAAATTGGCAAGTGAACAAACTGCAGCGTTACCTGATCCTATTAGAGATAATGAGGGCATTAATACAGCGGTAGTTACTGCCGGTAAGCTACTTAAGCGCCCTGGGCGCGCGACTGGATTTTGAATCTGTGCCAAGACATCGGTTGCGATCGATGGCAATCTTTGGAGCACCATGAAACCTAAGTTCTGTTAAAATTTTCTGTAAGGCGGGCGTTCCAAATGGGCATTAGTCATGAACACCGATTGGTCTTCGAGGAGGCCCCGCATACTGGCTCCCACTCAATTTCTGATCATCCGATCGCCCACTACCTCCGACTGCGGAGTGAAATGATTTTGTGAAAACACGCAAACGTTACTCAGTTCCGTGCTCAGGCCAGCAGCGAGCACAATTTGATTACATGGATAACCAAGGTATAAGCTTTGCCGAGCTATAAAAAGTATTGATTGCGGGTATCCCATCGTTGGTCACTAATCGGTAGTGTTGGACTGGAGTACGTCATTGCTTTCGAACACCGCAAAGCCCTATGTCTGAGGGGCCGAATTGGGTGGGCGCGACAGAACTAGGTCCTTTAACCCACGAACATCGAACCAAGCAGAAATCACAAATACTACAATGGAGAAATACAAGGCCTTGCAATGGCCTGTTAAGGAAAAGTGGGAGGTACTTTCGCAAGTGAATGGGCCTGGAATACGAAGGTACACGCGTGGCAACGTGGCAGTTAGCGCGGTGAACCGATGAGTAGAGTTTTCGCATCACTGACGGGTCTAATTTTCGTTGCAATTGCAGCTATCGTGGGGCTGTTCGTCGCGACTCGAAGCATAACGCCTCCTGAAATTTTGGAGTCCTTTGAGGATGCTCAAATAGACCTTAACATTTGGGAAATAGATGCAGATGAAGCATGCAAGATCAAAATTAGTGATCAAGAAGGCTCTGGAAGCAACAAGGCACTTGCCATCTCAGCGCCTACGGGTGCGCGCTGTGAAATAGTGAGTTGGCCCAGAACCTATTGGTTGCAATGGCTTCAACGAGAGCCTTGGGGAATGCCGAGATCCTACCAGTTTCGTGTTTTCCTGCCGACAGATTATGAGATTCCTAAATCAACCGATAATGAAATTGTTGCTCAATGGCATGGTTCACGAGATGTTTGGTTTGGAGAAAAGGGCGGGCAAGGACCACCGCTCGCCTTAAGAATATCCCAAAATCGTTGGTTCATTACCTACGGCTTCGATGATAATTGGACTAGCGAAGCAAAAGTCCTTGCTTCTCATAGACTATGGATGGGGGAAATCGAGCTTGGTAAATGGAGTGCTTGGCAATTTGACGTCAATTGGGCGACAGATAAAACGGGTCATCTTGCTGTTTATCTCAACGATATCCTAATAGCCGAAAGGACCGGGCCAATTGGCTATCGTGACGTGCGCGGACCTTACCTAAAACTGGGCCTCTACCATCCCCGTGTCGCGCACTCAATTTTTTTGGATGATATAGCCGTGACTAATATTAAGTGATTATGCGCATCGCAAAGCTGCAGCCCTTAAATGCATTGCATTTTTCTGGGTCGCGATCACTGGTCTATTGGCATGGCAGATCGCAGGCGCGCAAAAATTAGTTCAATAGTGAAATACCCCGCTTGAAGATTCCGCAGTTGAAGAATCGTTAATTGGGGCACATTGGAAAAACCTGATTGGCTCGAACACGAATCCACAAAGGTTCCTGAATACGTCGACGGCGAGGTCTCTAGACAGAGCCTGCGAGACTTCGAAAAATGGTCGCAAAACATCTACGTTCAAAACTTCAGGTGAAGGGCCAATTCAAGGGGCAACAGTCAACGCATATTTCGGCATTGTTGAATAAGGCTGGGGCTATCCTGCTGATTTCACTCAGGTCTTTAACGGGCTGGGTTGCGCTACCGGAGTATTCGTCAGACAATCGGGAATGTGGTTCGGTAACTTCTAGGCGATGGCGATGGCTTTCGGTATTAGGATTGTTAGGGAATTAACCGACTCTAAGCAACAGGTGACCGATTATTACCACCAAGGCACTGACAGGGTCTTTATGAGGCAAAGCAGCAGTATTTTTTCCAATGACGAAACCGAGTTAGAGGGTTGCGTGCTCATCGTCCATGCGGCATGGAACAACGTCTAGCAACAAGTTTAGGTCTTCGCTCTAAACTTCGCATCGTGGAAAACTCGCGTAACGCGGCGAATATCAAACGACTACAGAGTCATTTTATACTAGTTTGCACGGCTACGATTATTTGGCTTATCTTGAGTCTGTTACTTGTTTAGTTTGTTTGGATGTACAGGAAAAGGGAATGGTGTGCTAACCGAGTCGCCCGGTATTAACCAGATAGTTGACTATTTGCCGAGTGAATCCCCTCGATTGTTAGTTGTGGTGGATACGGAAGAAGAGTTCCCCTGGGATCAACCGCACTCTCGGCAATGCGTCAGTGTCGATGCGATGTCGGCACTATCAATTGGACAGGCAGTCTTTGATCGGTTCGGTCTCAAACCCACATACGTTATCGATTATCCAGTTGCCTCGCAGACCGCGGGCTTCGAACCGTTACGGGAAATATATGATCAGAATGCTTGTACGGTCGGCGCACATCTGCATCCGTGGGTGAATCCACCCTTCCTTGAAGAATTGACGAAGCGGAACACCTTTCCAGGTAACTTGCCTGAGGAGGTAGAGAAAGCAAAACTTTCGCTATTGACGGAGGAAATTGAAAAACGATTTGTGAGACCAAACGTGTATAAAGCGGGTCGTTACGGCGTTGGTCCCAACACCGCTAGCATCCTGAAAAGCTTGGGGTACACAATTGATATGAGTCCCACGCCAGGATTCTCATATTCAAAAGAAGGGGGTCCAAACTTTAGTCAATTTCCCGCTAGTCCATATTGGTTTTCCAAAGACCAACTGTGCCTCCCGTGTACGGGCGGTTTTGTCGGTGCATTTAGAACTTTTGGACCGCTGATCTATCCTGGCGTCGATCGAAAATTGATGCGCAAGTTAAAAGCTGGGGGAATACTCTCAAGATTGCGCCTCCTTGAGAGAATCAGAATTTCTCCCGAGGGGTTTACGACGGAAGAAATGATTTCGCTTACCAAAACCCTATACCGAGGTGGCGTTCGTACTTTTACTCTGAGTTTCCACAGTCCGACATTGCAGCCAGGTAATACCCCATATGTTCAAACGCAATCTGAACTTAATGAGTTTTTGGAAACAATCCGCAGGTACCTAGAGTTTTTTTTCGGCGAGTTTCAGGGGCAACCCAGCATGCCAGATGCTGTCTTTAATGACCTTAGGCTGCACGCTTCGGTTTGATGTAAAACAACCCGACCGTAAATACCGCAAGGCCGATAGGTATTAACCACTTAAATAAGTAGGATAGATACTCGATCCGACAAGCTCTACCAAACCGTGCTTCAACGCCACCAAAGCGCACTTCGTTGTCAGACGCGTACGCGAGGTCCAGACGACGGTCTTGTGCTGCGTCTGACCAATAGTATGATAATGTTCCTGCCGGATCTGCTTCGGCGACTTTTATATCGTAGGGTATAACCCCCCCAAAATCGGGGTCTAGTAGGTGCCACACTCCCATTTTAACCTCGGCGGTAGCAATCGCATGACCGCCAAGTGCAACAAAACCCGTGTTTACTCCACGGGATTGAAGAAATGACACCGCGGCTAAGGCCTGTTGACCACAACGCCCCGTGCCACGTTCAACAACCTTGCGATAGCTACAGAATTCATAGTCTAAATAAGTATCTGGTTTGACATACTTGAGTAGGAACAGGATCCAGTTCTCCGTGATTGGAACCGTCATCCCATAGTGTTCTAAACCATACGCACGCACGTCATGAGGATTGATGTGCGCAATTCCCTCATGCAGGATCTTCGTGGTTTTGAAAACCAAATCAATTTTGGGCAATTCCTTGGACAATCCGTCAAGTCTAGTCAGAGTCTGTTCTGCCGTCGTTGTCTCGCCACCCGCGAAATCAATGTATCCTGTGACTTCCGGGGCGCGCATAGTTGTCCAGATGCCCATTAGGTTGACGAGCATTAGTAGCGCTGCCAGGGTGAAAGATGTATAGGTCAGCGATGGAATCAACACTAGGCTACGCCTGCGGATAACTTATGCGCCATTCTAGCATCAATCACCATAATGAATGCGTTTTGGCTGGAGATTGGTACCGGGACATTGCACGTTGATGTGTTCTGTGCTCCCGTTTCTGAGATTATACATTGAACCTTCCTGTTCAGGAACGGTGTACTATATCAAAGTGCTTAAATCCGTCGCTGCTTGGTTTGTTGGCGCCACGCTGGCGAAAAGTCTCATATAGAGGTTATCCATTGCGACGGCTCACCTGTAGCGATCAGGTTGCCCTGCGGCGAGATGCATTCGCAAGTATGTTTGGCTAATACAATTCGTGAAGCTTTACCACTTCAGATCTTCATATTGATCTGAGGTGGTGGAGGAGGGCGCACGTGCACGACGCTACTGAGTAGCAACCGGAAGAAGATTTAACCTTCGCGCGTTGGTCTCTGCCGCTTTCCAATCCAGGTAGGAAACGACCACGCAAAAGACCGGTTTCCACTTGCAAACATAAGCGCTCAGGGCACAAATCGGTGCTGCAATTCGTAGTATCAACCGGAAACCACCGTCGATGGTCTGGAGGGCGGCGATATCCCGTCGACAGTCATTGCGAAGCATCTTAATCGCTGGACTAAATGTAAAGACACGGTAAATAAGCGTTGCTAGATTTTTTATTCATGCGGCAATAGTTTAGGGCCGTATGTGCAGCATCGGGTGCCAACGCTGTCTTCGCCATCTCTCGACGTCGAGATGGCTTCAGTACTTTCCCTCGAGCGCTTTTTCGGCGGGATTACCAATCAGTCGGCTCGCGTATCAGCAGCACGCCAAAATATGAAGATTTGCCAAGAACCCTGATCGATGATTTAACGGTGTCTATTGAGACATTTTACGACTACCAACCAGTCAGCGGCGCGTTGCCGCGCCGTCGTTTTGCCGGACAGCGACGAACTTATGTTCGGTGGTATAGGGCAGTTGTGGCGAAGAAAGCAGCGACGTTCACGAAAGAGCGCCCGAATAGTCATATTGCCGGGCGCCATGTGTGATGGCTATAAGGGAGTATGACGCGTCATTTGATTGCGCATAATGTATATTATGTTAAATAGAATCATACGATCGCCGCTTGTGAATTTTGAGGACGACCTCTCTGGCTGACCCGATCAATTCAATAACGACTGAACAAGGCTCTCCAGAGGTCAATAATGGCTACTAATTCCTCTTGACCGGTCGACGCTGCTCGTAGCTATAAATATTTGCACCGTGCTCGAGTGCATTAACAATAAGTGTTCCATTTTGCTCCAAATCCAAGGGCCACGGTGCAAAGTGAAAAGTCTGCAATTGTAGTGACAGGTGTTGGCGAGATCGTTCCGCGCAAATTGCAAAGATGACGGAGCAAATCACTGGATCAATAGACCCTCCTCTTGACCTCGCTACGTAGGTTCAGGAGAATCCGCGACCCAGCGCGTGACTCTGCTCTCTAGGTTGGATTAATACATAGAGATGGCGTTCACAATTTTTAAACTAAACAATGATTTACGAATACTAGTTAGTTATTATTCTCTGAGCTACGGATAGGGAATTTCAGTGGCGCACATACGTGTACAACGACTTTACATACATACGTCTTACCTGTTTGCAGCTGCGCTAGAGGTCCTTCTCATTTTTTGCGCGGGTTGGTTAGGCCATGTAAGTCGGCTTGGTTACTGGCCCGCGTGGTCTGATTATTGGCAGCCTGCAGTGGCTTTTGCAGTGACGCAAATCATTGCCATGACCGCGATGCGTGTCTATGAATCTCGCTTACGAGAAGGCTACTTGGGAATGATGTTGCGGACTGCCGTAGCCATTTTTCTTCTTGGAACGATGGGTTTCGCGATTCTCGCTTTCTTTATTCCAATTCTGGAGATGGGCCGCGGCGTACTGCTCTTTTCTGCTTTAGAAGCATTTATCTTAATCGCGATTTCACGTTGGGTGACGAATAGATTGATCGGCGAAGATGCATTAAAGAATCGTGTCGTCGTTTTAGGGACGGGTCATCGCTCATTAAAGATTGCGACGAGAATGCGTAGAAAATCCGATAAGCGAGCATTTGTGCTCACAGGATTTCTGCAACAATCAGGGATGGATGACTTGATCACCGAACATGGTGCTGAGGTAATCAAAATTAACCTTCCCCTGCAAGAATACTGCAAAAAGCAACGAATTGACGAGATAGTTGTCGCTACAGATGAGCGGCGAAGGGATGGAAATGCTCCAGGTCTGCCAATTGACGAGTTGCTTGAATGTCGGACAGATGGTGTCGATATCTGTGAAGTACAGGCATTTATCGAACGTGAAGCAGGCAAAGTTGATGTGGACCTTCTGCACCCCAGTTGGATCATTTTCTCAGACGGATTTGTAACCAATCAATTTAGACTTCTTGTTAAGTCTATCTTTGACAAAATTGCCGCACTTGCTCTCCTCGCCTTTGTTTGGCCTGTGATGTTGGTGACAGGTCTCTGCATCGGAATTGGAAGCTTTTTTAGAGCCCCTATTCTTTACCGGCAAGAACGAGTTGGACTTGATGGCGTGTCCTTTTTTGTCCTTAAATTCCGGAGTATGAGCGTTGACGCGGAACAAGGTGGAGCAAAATGGGCCACTACAAATGACTCAAGAGTTACCAAGATCGGCGCGTTTATTAGAAAAACGCGAATCGACGAATTACCTCAGTTGTTTAACGTGCTTAAGGGCGAAATGAGCTTCGTAGGTCCCCGGCCAGAGAGACCCATTTTTGTCAACGAAATTAAGGAGAGCGTACCTTACTACGATCAACGTCATAAGATTAAACCCGGCATTACGGGTTGGGCACAGCTCTGTTATCCATATGGTGCGTCAATCGATGATGCCAAGGAGAAGCTGCAATACGACCTCTACTATCTCAAAAATCATAGCCTCCTCCTTGATCTCATTATTTTGCTACAAACCGTTGAAGTTGTTTTGGTTGGAGAAGGCGCCAGGTAATGAAACACGCGTTAACAATTGACGTGGAAGATTACTTCCAAGTCGCCGCTTTCAAGTCGAACGTGAACCCCCAGGAATGGGACACCTACCGCTCTCGTGTTGAGTTGAACACACATCGTTTTATGGAAATAATCGCTGAGCATGATGTCCGCGCAACTTTCTTTTTCCTTGGCTGGATCGCCGAGCGCTACCCAAACCTGGTTCGAGAAGTTGTTGCTGCGGGTCACGAAATCGGCTGCCATGGTTACTCTCACCAGCTAATTTACGAGCAATCATCGAGACTGTTTCGCGAAGAAACGCATCGCGCGAAAGCGCTTTTGGAGGATCAAATCCAAAAATCTGTCAAAGGTTATAGAGCCGCGAGCTACTCCATAACGGATAGATCTTTATGGGCATTAGATGCAATCGCAGATGCTGAGTTTGAATTCGACTCAAGTATTTATCCGATAAGACATGACAACTACGGCTTACTTGGTGGCCCACACGAGCCCTATCGGATCGAGTTAGCCAACGGTCGGTCGATCGTTGAATTTCCTATTACTACGGCGCCAGTCGCAAACTTCAGCATTCCCGTTGGGGGCGGCGGATACTTCCGGATTTTACCCTACGCATTAACACGTAAGCTTTTGCACAAAAGGGAGCAGGAAATCGGCGCGCCCTTTGTCTTCTATCTGCATCCATGGGAACTTGACCCGCAACAACCTCGAATAAGAAATGCATCTCTAAAATCAAGGTTTCGGCACTACACCAACCTGAATCGAGTCGCACCACGCCTACATAAACTACTTTCAGAATTCGACTTCGCGCCTATGGGTGAAGTGCTGGAGCAGTGTAGATACCTGCAAAGTCACAGCTACGGTTAATCACCATGTCTGAAGCCGAACTGAAAGGTCAGATCAAATCCTTAAATAAAGATCGGGCGGCGCTGGCCAAAGATGACCGCTTAGGGCGCGCGGCAATTTCAGGGCAGATTAAGGCGACCAAGAAGGCCTTGAGTAACCTCAACTTGCGTACTACCCAGGCGCCTGAAGTTGATCTACCGGAATGCAATGAACGACCAGACTTTGTCGAACCAATTACAGTCTCAGACGAGTCGTTAGATGGATGGAATGAATTCATCGCGAAACATCCCTCAAGCCACTACCACTCGTTAGAATGGCGAGAAATCTTCAAGGATTGCATGAATCGCGAGCTGCACTACCTCACCGCGCGTACAGAGAAAAAAGAAATTGTCGGAATTCTTCCGATAGCGATCACACGGTCAAAACTCTTTGGCTGTTATGGTGTTTCTTTACCATATGTGAATTATGGCGGGCCGATTGGTTTGGCCGATAATGTCGAATCTACTTTAATTGAAAGTGCTTTCAGTTTTGTCGATAGATGGGCGCTGACCCATATCGAGATCAGGGATACAAAATCACGTCCGGGATTCTCTACTAGAAACGACAAGGTTTGCATGTACCTTGATCTAGAGGGAGTAAGCACGTTCCATGATCTACAGCAATTACTGCCCGCAAAGGTAAGATCCCAAGTAAAAAAAGCTCTCGGCAATGGAATGAGTTTTCAGTTTGGCGGAATCGAGTTGTTGGGAGACTTTTATCACGTGTTCGCACATCATATGCGAGATCTAGGCACGCCAGTTTACGGTAGGGAGTTTTTTGCGACGATTTTGCAAAAATTCCCAGACGACGCCTCCCTGGTGATCGGTTATAGCGGATCGGCCCCTGTGAGTTGCGCTTTTCTTCTTGCGAACGGAGGGGAGTGGGAAATTCCTTGGGCCAGCACGCTCCGCGCTGCAAATCGGATCAACGCCAATATGGCCCTCTATGCCTCGGTCCTAGACTACATCATTCAGAAACGTGGTAGTCGCTTCGATTTCGGCCGTTCGACGATAGATGCGCCAACCCATAAATTTAAGAAACAATGGGGCGCAGTGGAGGTGCCTTGTTACTGGTATTACTCTAATCCTCATATGGCCGGCGCACTAACGACCGATAGCAAGATGTTCGCTTTGGCCATCAAAGCCTGGCAGCGTCTCCCCCTCCCTATCGCAAATTTGCTTGGTCCTCGATTGGTACGTAATCTTCCTTAGTGCCACCAGACCAAATCGGAACTAGCCAATTCCCGAGCAAGACTTTAGTGATGTACCGCAACCCCGTCTCAATTTAGTTTGGTCGGACCTTGTCTTCGAGCTGCGACTTGTCGTTGACGGTTTACGTGATCTGCTTCTAGTTCCTGTCTCCCTCGTCGCGGCACTGATTGGTTCGGTTGCGAGAGGCTCGGAATCGGCTAGATGTTTCAATTTGCTCCTACGCCTTGGTAGACATGCAGAATATTAGATCAAGCACTTTGGGCACCCGACAAACCGGGCAACTTCAGATAAGCTTATTTCCCCCTGAAAGAGCGCACATTTAATGAAGCTGAAGCCATCCTGGGTTCAGATGGCGGGCATAACAGTTAATCGTTTACCCGACTGGATAAACGATGTTGTTAGAAAGCGCAGAGAGGATCGTGGCGCAAATAAGTACGCCGAGGCCAATAATCAGTCAACCTTGTCTGTTCGTAGAGGTGGATCTCTCTATCAGCCGGCGGGCGGAGCATCGTGTGTTTTATTGCAAGTCGAGTCTGACCGTGAAACGATTTTGCTACTAGGTATCCTTTTTTGAATTGAGGCCGAATTGGGAGCCGATGCAGTGAAAGCGAAATTTTGGTGCTCCGATTGAAGGCACAGAACGCCATCTAGTAAACATGCTCAATAACCACAGCAATGCTGCAATGCCTAATCAATCGAACCTGCTTTTATCGCTACCTAGGTTAACGAATGTCTAGCGAGAAAGAGGTGTTCTATAGAGCACCTTGAGCAGCACCGTTTGGGAATGGCCCCGAAAAGCCCTTTGTCGGCTTACATCTGACAACGGTAACCAGTATCACCCATCGCATGTTCATGCGATTGAAGCAGTTGCGTCCTCTAGTTCTCTTACCGTCAGGCATCCGGCAGCAAGCAACTTTTGATTTATGGCGCCATAGATTGTCCCGAGGCGGTCCAATACGAAGCGATGAAACAAATTCTGCACAATATCTACTGAGTCGCGGTCAAATTCTAGATTGCGGCAGGACATCACGAAGTGGTAACTAATTTGTTCCGGACTGACAGGTAGGCTATCACGATCAGCATCTCTCGATGCCGCATGGGCCATACGCTCTGTAATTGACTGCAGCAGAAAACGGAAGTGACCGGAGCATCGACTAGCAATCTTCTCAGCATAGAGTTGTTCTTCTAAGTATTCCGGTGTAGCTGCTTGCGCGACCCAATCCTCTGCGCCTCGTTGGACGCGTTTAATAAACGTACCCACGAGTTGCTCTCGCCTAAATCGAAGCTCACGCATTAATCCGACAACGTGTTTCTGTTGATTCGCATCGTCATTCGCGTAAACGAGTTCGAACAAACCGTCTTCAATGTTGTTGTAAAACCCGTCCATAAGCTTGGCGAGGTCGCCCGTCGCTTCGCATAAAAGTGCGCTGAGCATGTTTCGCGGGTTTTCGCCCTTCTGCATCCCAAACCTCTAGTCCTTCTTCTTTGATACTCAGTCTAGTTGACAGGGGTGGAAATACGTTGAGCCAGACACACTGAGTGTGGGACCTGTGCCACAAAATAGTGTGTGAAAGCGTTCTAATTGAGGCGAATTTGTGCGTTTACGAACCCTGGTGTATCTACACTGTCGATGCTCACTCGCTCGACCGTGACGCCGTTGTTTTCTTCGAGTTGTGATACCCAAGCAACTATCTTGTTGAAAGGTTGCTGTTGCACCGAAACACTGACGATCCCGTTCGCTTCTGGTTGCAGTCGATTAACGGTTATTTGGTGTGCGGCTGCAGCTTTAGTCACGAGTGGTGTAAGAGATCTTCTCGATGTAACCTCACCGCTGCTTGATCGAGCGGCTTGTTTCGCCGCATTTTCATTCGCCCGTAACCAATCGTTCAGTGCCTGCGCGTTCTGTTGTTTGTTGACCGCCAGAGCTTGCCAGTCAGAAACTGGTTTCCAGGCTCCCACCCACAGAATGGACGTCGCGACGAGAAAGAACAGCCCAAGCACGATCCGTTGCTCGCCTCGTTCTTTATGCGCGTACCATCGGCCAACGGAACTGGTTTGTAACGCGTGCGTGAAACCTTTTGCAATATTTGTCATTTCTCCACCTTATCCATTACTACCCTGCATACCGAACTCGCATACGCGACCTGATACCACGGGTTTCTTGTTCGGCGTTTGTTGTTTCAACTTCTATGCCTTGGGTGGCAAGCTGTGTCTTATAGGCATCCAACTCATCATAGTTGTTCAGGAGAATTTCTATGTTGAGCTCGCGCCGCTGTTCCGTGTAACTTATCGAGAGTACGCTGTGCTCTGCTTTCGCGACCTTGGCAAATTGTGCAGTTAAGCCTAGAAATGCGCTTTTAACACCATCCGTGCCGGGTGACCCCTGCCCTAATTTCGAGGCCATGCGTCGTCTGAGTTGATCAATACTGACAGGCTGACTCTCGCGAGGAAAAGTCTGATTGTAAAAGTCGAAACTGAGCTGTTCCAGGCGATTGGCTTCTGAGTTTGCCCACCATCCTTGAACAACCAGACTGATGAAACCCAATACCAACCATCCCGCGGCTAAGGCAAAAACACCACGCCAACGTGCGGCATTGGCACTTTGTGGTCTGTAAGGACGATAGGCACCTTGCAACAAATTAACGTACAGCTCACCACTTCGATGGCGTTTGGCCAGGTATTCAAGGACGCCAGCTTCTGAAACTGGGTATTCCTCAACAGTCACAGAGTTTTCGATTTGTCCAAGTTCAAGCCCGGTCGGTACACCACTCAATGTTATTACGTGATCGATCTCTAAAGTGCCGAGTGCCATGCCCAGGTTCTCACGACCCACTACCGCCGCTTGGCTTGCGTTATTAATCAAAACAGAATCGCCATCGAAAACTAGCGTCGCAATGCGCGGATCCTGATCCAATACTTCGGCATCAGCCACAAAAGCACCGGGATGCACGCCAATAGACGTAAAACAAGCGAGCCAGTTTTCGATCTGTTCCCGCGATAGGAGGTTACAGTGGATCGGCTCACCAGCCTTGATTGGGCCATGCGCGATATGCATAGACTCGATGTCTGATGCGATGTACTCCTCCACCGCGAAAGGCAGCGCTCGACGAATTTGAGCTTGACTGCGCCCCGGCACCTCACAGGCGACCTTCAAAACGAATTCTGAAGGAACGAAAACCGTTGTGTTGTCTGGGTCTTTCAACCACTCAACATTTGGGTCCGCGACATCTGCTAAACCGCGTTGATCGGTACGGCCGTGCCCACGCACGGCGCCGTCATTCTCAGTGATTAACCAGTCGAGGCTTATTTCGTACCCCTCGTCGTCGGGTTTTGTTTGTGCATCTGATAACACGCGCAGGTAGAGTTTAGGCATTAACTGGCTTCCTCGGCCGCCACTTCAATAGATGAGCGAAAGAGTCTACCAAAATCACGGGACAAGACTGTGACTTCTCCACTACTTGGGTCTCGGTATAAAACTGACAGAAGCGTGACAGAAGAGTCTCCGACTTGAGCGAACGCATGAACCTCAAAATAGTTGCTTTTAACCGATAAGGTAGCCGCTGCAGACTGGTAGTCCGGGTACTCGGCCAGAAAATCGTTCACGGTAGAATATTCGCGAGCGATACCGACGATGGCTTCAGCGGTAGCCGGTGAAACACTGCTAACCAATGAAGCCAAGCTTTGCAGATTCGCTGTATTCACATTTAACAGCGTCTCGCTATTCGGCAAGACACATACGTGGGGCCGTAATAGCGAGAAAATTTCTGCATCCATGTTTTGCAGCAATGCCAGTTCGCTTACGTTCGAGACGAGTCGATTTGGTGTCCGATGTGGGATGGTTGCAATCAAGTACTCCGAGTCCTCAGCGCCAAAGCCGGTAACCGTACTATCGCCATCAATCCAATCTAGCCAGGTATCTGCGATTTGTTGTGGGGCGTTGAGATGAGCTAGCAGGCGCTTGAATTGTTCTTTTGCGGCTTCGCCACGGAGGAGGTTGTTCAAGTTAAAGCAGCCATTAAGATCACGCACTTGTGCTTCCAAAAAACCACCTTCATCTAGCCCGAAAGGCAACACCTGCTGTGCCCAGACTTCGCTGAGGTGGTCAACATCTGCCCCACCCTGAGAGAAATCTTGAAAAAGTGCCTGTCGCGCTAAACTCTCCGCGCCGAGTGCATATTGTAGGGCTTGGTTTTGTTCAAACACATTCTGATTCTGACTGATCGACAAGCCATGATTTGCCATCAGCCGCCCAACGACAGCCAACAAAATGGCGACGATGAGCAAGACGCTAATTAGCGCGACCCCAGCTTGACGCCTCTTGTTAGACATTGGGTATCTCCCAGATCCGCTCAATCACGCCGAATGTTGCAAGTTCGATGCGAAGGATTAATGCGACAAGCTTAAGGTCAGGCGGCAACCCAGGCTGTGGCCAATAAGTATACTCGTTACCTACATTGTCTAGCGCATAAAATTCTGCGCGCTCAACAGTTTTCAAGAGGGTTTGGTATGCCGGTTCCGTGTCCTGAGCTCGATCTAATACAGGCCAATAGGCGCGCAGCAACTTATTATCTTGAACAAGGTAGCCGACACGTTGCACTTCTGCGCGTGGCAAACTCAGGGGATTGCGCCAACCATTTCTTGAGAATTCGATGGCCCCGTCGGTGCCGATGATAAGATTCTCTCGCAGGTCGCCGTATTGATCGCGTATGCCCCGAGAGGAAATTTGCATTGTGTCCCGTTGAAGTACTTGCATTGCCCGATGCACTTCAGATAAGTAACTGGCTCTATCGTGGAGCATCTCGTTTGAACGAATTGTCTGGGATAAGAGCTGACTACTCATGAGCCCAATTATCGAGAACACGATCAACGCCACGAGTATCTCTATGAGCGTGAACCCAGTAGGTTTTTTTTGCAGTTTCTTCACCTTAGCCGGCCACTTTAATGCCTGCCAATGAAGGCGACTAAGTGGTCATAAGGCCCCTGCCGCTCGCCGTTAACGACCTCATAGACATCGAGTTCAACCCTTCGCAACAGGGGTGACTCCGTGGCTTCAACTGCCGTGAGCACATCCCACTTTCGCTTGCCCATATAGATGCGAGCATTGTCTTTTCCGACTGGCAGGATCCGAGGGTTCACGCGCAGATCAATGCGCAGGCGCGTCATGGCATTCTGTGAAACCCAGTTCGCGAGCGTACGGCGCTCCATTGCGTGTGTTTGATTGGCGACATTTCCGACTGCAGCCGAAATTGTCGTCCCGACGATTGCGATAATTGCCACGGCAATGAGCATTTCGAGCAGAGTAAAGCCGCGGTTTTTCACGGTGTCGAACCATTCGAGTTGGCGCGGTTAGCCTCGGTACGCGAAAAGCCATCGCTTGTGAGTATCCAAGCGGGCGTCACCCACGCTTCCGGTTTAATGGAAAGCCTAAAAGGCGTGGTCTCACCACTTGAAAACAAAATAATTTCCGGGATTTCGTCGTCACGGTCGGTTGTTTCGGTTTGACCTGGAAACGCTTCGACGTTAACTCGATATTGAAAGTCGTCGTCTGTCGGCTCAACTCGGAACGGCCGCTGTGATCGCACCAACCATTCGCCAGAGAGCTGATCAAATTCTGCAAAGGAGACGGCCTCTGGGGCGACGTAGATGCCCCACTCGTTGTTGGTTTGCACTGCTCGGTCGCGCGCCATCTCGATACGCAGAGCCATTCTTTCCACAAATCCCTTAAAGCTCTGCTCTTGGTCAGCGCCTGTGAATCCTGCGACAACCACACTCATCGCAATGGCAAGAATCACGACAACGACCAGTACCTCAATCAAGGTAAAACCTTGATGCTTCAGCGCAGTGACGGGCAGGTTGCGTCTAGAGATTTGCGTACTGAATGTCCGCATTCATGCCCTCACCACCTTCTTGTCCGTCCGCACCTAGGCTGAACAGTGAGAAGGCCATATCGTTACGGTCATAAATATACTGGGAGCCCCAGGGATCACTCGGGAGTTTTTTAATGTATCCCCCTGGGTTCCAGTTGGGGGGTTCCGGGAAACCGCTTGGCCGTTCTATCAATGCCTCCAGGCCTTGTTCTGATGACGGGTACTGAAAATTGTCTAAGCGATAAACGTCCAATGCTGAGGCCAACATGCGTATGTCAGTTTGCGCCGCTTGAATACGTGCGGTATCTGGTCGACTCATAAGGTTTGGCACTACGACCGCTCCGAGAATGCCTAGAATCACCACCACAACCAATATTTCAATTAGCGTAAAGCCCATGGCACGTCTGTTGATTAGCATGTTTCCTTTCATCTTCGCCTCTTCACTTTCTTTTTCCTATAACGCTATACAATCGTATTCATACTCAGAATGGGCAATAGCACGGCCATCACGATAAAAAGCACTACACCCCCCATCAACAACAACATCATCGGCTCAAACATTTTGACCAAGGTCGAGACAATCCGTTCGACTTCTGCCTGCTGATAGTTGGCTACGCGGTCAAGCATGCTGTCAAGTTCGCCGCTTTGTTCGCCACTGCCAACCATATGTAACAACATTGGTGGAAATTGGCCGACCTGGTCTAGACTCAGCTTTAAACTCATCCCTTCGCTCACCGTTTGGGTTGCTTCCTGTAAGCGACGCCTTAGCCAGCTGTTGCCGACAACTTCTGAGGCAATGTTCATCGCTTCAACCAACGGCACACCGGCGCTGGTTAGAATCGACAATGTATTTGCGTATCGCGCGGCATTCGAGCTTCGGCTAATCCGACGCACGAGCGGTATAGAGAATTTCTGATAATCCCAGCGCAACCGGATGCCAGGCTGTGCAAGTGCCCATCGAATCACCCAGACCGTCCCAATGATAAGGCTAAGCAAGAGCCACCAATAACTGCGTAAAACCTCCGTCATGCCAATCAAAACGACTGTAAACCAAGGCAGCGTTTGGCCAGAGTCTTCTATGACCGTAATCATGTCCGGAACTACGTAGATCATGAGGGCGCCGACGATGACGAAGGCAAGGGCTAACAACGCGACCGGGTAAAGGAGTGCCATCTCCACATTTCGGGTCGATTCAAACTGGCGTTCGAGATAGTCAGAAAGGTTCTCTAGAACTCGGTCGAGATAGCCCGACTGCTCGCCAGCAGCAACGGAGGAGCAATAAAGTGCATTAAAGCTCTGCGGATACTCGCGCAAGCTATTCGCCAAGGAATAACCCTCGAGCACCTTGCTCCTTATGCCCATTATCAGTGCACCAATGTGCTGTTTCTCAGTCTGTTGGGCGACTGCGTTCAAAGCTTCCTCCAACGGCAAACTCGAACCAATTAACGTTGCCAGTTGTCGCGTGAATAATACCCGATCAAGTCCTGACATTCGGCGGGCCAAATTCAAGGTAAAGCCGCTGGTTCTGGACGCTTTTTCTGTCGCAGGCGAAACTTCCAAGGGCATCAAACCTTGATCACGAAGCACCTGGCGCAACTGACGCGCACTATCGGCTTCCTGCACGCCCTTGTTTTGTTTGCCGTTGGCGTCTAGCGCCAAATACTCGAAAGCCGCCATAGCTAATCTTCCAGCGAGACTCTTAGCACTTCCTGCACGGTCGTCACACCAGCAAGGACCTTTTCCTTGCCATCCTCACGAATGCCAGGGGCTAGTTGCCGCGCATAGGTCGTTAACTCGTGCTCACTCACTTTATCGTGGATAAGTTGCCGAATCGTGTCATCAACAACGACCAACTCGTAGATGCCGGTCCGACCGCGATAACCCGCCTGGCTGCATGCATCGCAGCCTTTGGCATCATAGACCGTGGCACTATTTTCCTTTAGAAACTGAAGCTCTGCGGCGTTCGCCGGTCTTTCTTCGCGACAATCTTGGCAAAGCGTTCGCACTAATCTTTGCGCCAAGACACCGACTAGACTCGACGACAATAAAAACGGTTCAACCCCCATATCCATTAATCGTGTGACCGCGCCAACGGCGGTATTCGTGTGGAGAGTCGACATGACTAAATGGCCCGTCAAACTCGCCTGAACCGCAATTTCGGCGGTTTCCAGGTCTCGGACCTCCCCCACCATCACGACGTCAGGATCCTGGCGGAGAATAGCTCGAAGACCTCGGGCAAAGGTCATATCTGCTTTGGTATTCACTTGTGTTTGGCCGATACCGGCCAAGTTATATTCAATGGGATCTTCAACGGTAAGAATATTAATAGTGAGTGCTGATAGTTCCGCAAGAGAGGCATAAAGGGTTGTTGTCTTTCCGGACCCCGTCGGCCCTGTCACCAAGAAAATCCCGTGCGGTTTATGTACGACGCCTTGCAGTCGCGTAAGCGTACTTTCAGCCATGCCAAGGCTTTGTAAACGCAGTCGTCCCGCCTGCTTGTCCAGTAAACGCAAAACCACGCGTTCACCAGAACTGGCTGGCATTGTACTCACCCGCACGTCGACCTCACGTCCACCTATGCGCAGCGAGATTCGTCCATCCTGCGGGATGCGCTTCTCAGCAATGTCGAGACGTGCCATTACTTTGATTCGTGACACCAGCAACGGTGCCAGTTCGCGCTTGGGTCGCACCACTTCGCGCATAACCCCGTCAACGCGAAATCGTACCACGAGGTCACGTTCAAACGTTTCGATATGAACATCTGACGCGTTTTCGCGGATTGCTTCTGCGA
>JACLAC010013368.1_pt1 | contig 44051 bp, 38 predicted proteins | sample 8027881 | NCBI WGS metagenome assembly JACLAC01 (sample SAMN15725517, study PRJNA655200) | protist metagenome | isolation source: fluorescence activated cell sorting (FACS) single amplified genomes of... | place: Spain: Blaines Bay Microbial Observatory, Mediterranean Sea | collected 2016-01-19 | reverse complement strand
TATTTTTAGCCGACTGACTGTTCGGCAAAATATTTTGGCGATTTTAGAGGCCGTCGTGCCTTCGAAGAAAGAGAGAAGCGTCAGACTAGAAGTTTTGCTCGAAGAGCTCGGGCTGCAAGATAAGGCTTCTCAGCGAGCAGGGTCGCTCTCGGGCGGTGAGAGGCGGCGTTTGGAAATCACTCTGGCTTTGATTTTAGATCCTTCTTTCATGTTGCTGGACGAGCCTCTGGCCGGCGTGGATCCGATCACCGTGGTCGATGTCCAAGAGATTATCCGACAGTTAAAGGCGCGTGGAATTGGAATTATGATCACAGATCATAATGTGCGAGAGACTCTATTGATTTGTGATCGAGCTTATATTTTGAATGAGGGCTTAGTTTTGACGGAAGGTACGCCTGAACAAATCTCAGGCGATAAGCGTGCCCGGGAGCTGTATCTCGGGGAGAACTTTTCTCTGGTGTGAGGGGGGACATAGGCCGTATAGGTCATGTTTTTCGGCTGCGAGCCGCCCCATTCGGTCTCGGTTGGATCGTGGCTATAAACCTGAGCCGATAGCCGCTACGCTATACGTCTCTCTATCCTGAGGAATAACGAGAACCATGGCCATTCAGCTCAAACAACAGCTAAAGCTTTCGCAGCAACTGGTGATGACTCCCCAGTTGCAGCAGGCCATAAAGCTTCTTCAGCTGAATCAGTTGGAGCTGGTGGCTGTGGTTGAGCAGGAGCTTCAGGAAAATCCTTGTCTTGAGGAAGAGGAGCGAGAGGTCGAGACGGCGGCGGAGCTATCCGATGCAAGTCCAAGTGAATACGAGTCATCCGAGGCCGATTCGATGTCCGAAGGGGAAGCGCCCCCTTCAGAGATGGACTTTACGTCAGAGGGTCCAGCGGAGACGTCTATAGACGGAAGCGATTCGGCCGACCCCACCGATATGGACAAAATCAACGATGTCGACTGGGCCGCCTATATGGAATCCCAGCCGCAGACTGGGTTAGAGAGTCGAGTGGGTCGAGACGACGATGAGCACCGGAGTCTAGAAGCCACCTTAACGAGCCGTCCGAATTTGGCTCAGCATCTTGAGTGGCAAATTCAGCTTTCAGATTTCGATGAAGAGGAAGTGAACATTTCAGAGTGGATTGTCGGTAACCTCGATGAACGAGGTTACTTGGTGGGGACAGTCGAAGACGTAGCCGATCAGGCGGGACTGGCTCCCGAAGAAGTGGAAAGAGTGCTGCTTAAGGTTCAGCAACTGGATCCGGTCGGTGTGGCGGCTCGAGACCTGCGAGAGTGTCTAATGATCCAGTTAAAAAGGCTGCGCATCGATGACCCTCTCGTATTGAGCCTCGTGGAAGAGCATCTAGAGCTGCTTCAGAAACGTGACTTTCGTCGATTGGTAAAACTGCTTGGAACCACCGAGTCGGCGATCGCGGCCGCATCGCGAGTGATCGCGAGTTTGGAGCCCAGGCCCGGGCGCGACTTCGGTTCGGACGAGCCGGTGTATATCACGCCTGATATCTATGTTCACAAAGTGGGAGAGGACTTCCATGTCCTGCTCAATGAGGACGGCCTGCCTAAGCTCAGGATCAGCGAAGCGTACAAGCAGGTGATGACCAAGGATGCTTCTGAGTCAGATGAATCTCGTGAAACTCGAGATTATGTTCAGGATAAGGTTCGCTCAGCTATGTGGATCATCAAATCCATCCACCAGCGCCAACGCACAATTTACAAGGTGACTGAGAGCATTATTGAGCATCAGCGCGAGTTTTTTGAGAAAGGCGTATCGCACCTCAAGCCTCTGAATCTCCGAGATGTGGCGGATGATATCGGGATGCACGAATCCACGGTCAGCCGGGTGACTACGAACAAATATGTGCACACGCCCCAGGGGATTTATGAGCTGAAGTACTTTTTTAACTCCTCGATCAGTCGGGTGGGAGGGGAGGCCTTGGCGAGTGAGAGCGTGAAGGAGAGAATTCGGAAGATTATCTCGAGTGAAGACGCTCGACGTCCGGTCTCAGATCAGCGGATTGTCGATATGCTCAAAGATGCAGACATTGATATCGCTCGCAGGACCGTCACGAAATACCGCGAGGCCATGCGCATCTTGTCCTCAACCAAGCGGCGGCAGGTTGGATAGTGAGATAGAGTCCGGTCCCTCAGATGGAGAGCGTCTCATGAAAATTACGGACATCCTGGTCGAGGATGCCATCATTCTCGATGTGGAATCCGATACGAAGAGCGGGGTCCTTGAGGAGATGGCGGCGGCCCTTGCCGCCTCGGTCCCTGGCTTAGAGACAGACCGCCTCCTCAAAGTTCTGAGCGAACGAGAATCTCTCCAGAGCACAGGAATTGGTGAGGGCGTCGCGATTCCCCATGGTAAAATGGCCGGCTTGGATAGCTTGGTGGCTTCTTTTGCACGGAGCCGTGCAGGGATTGATTTTGAAGCCATCGATCAGCAGCCAACGCATCTGTTTTTTTTGCTGGTGGTCCCAGAACATTCGGCGGGTCAGCATCTCAAGGCTCTAGCTCGAATTTCAAGGTTTCTTCGCGATCCCGAGTTTCGAGGATGCCTGATGGAAGCCGATGACCTGACTTCGATTCTGACTGCGATACAGCAGGAGGATGGCAAGTTCTGAGCAGGGCAAGAGCGCATTCCAGAGAACGCACTTGGGGGAGCCAGCCATGGCCCGTTTTCATGCCGCACTGGTGAACGTGTTAGGAGTGGGTGTACTTCTCCGAGGCGATAGTGCAGTAGGAAAAAGCGAATGTGCGCTTGAACTGGTTCAACGTGGGCATCGATTGGTGGCCGACGACGTCGTGCAGTTTGAATGTTTGACAGGTCCGGACCGAGAGCCTGTTTTGGTCGGGCGATCGCCCGAGGTCATTCGCCATTATATGGAGATTCGAGGGATAGGTTTGTTGCACATCGCAGACCTTTATGGGCCAGAGGCCGTACAGGACGAGTCCACTGTGGAGCTGATTTGCGAACTCGAGCCCTGGGACGAACAGGCTGAGTACGAAAGGATTGGAATCGAAAGGCCACATGAAGTGATTTTGGAAGTGGCTGTTCCTCGGTTGATTTTGCCCGTGCGTCCGGCACGAAGCATGGCCACATTGGTTGAGGTGGCTGTGCGAGACGGACTTCAGCGTCGTACGGGCGTGAATGCAGCCAAGCGCTTAGATGACCGTTTAAAAGGCTCGGCTAGACTCGAGGCGGCTCAGAACAGGGAGGACTTTTTGGATGAGTAATCACCAGTCTCACTTGGTTTTTGTCGCGGGTTTGTCTGGGAGCGGCAAGACCACCGCGATGGCGGCTCTTGAGGACCAAGGCTTTTATTGCATTGATAATCTTCCCGCACAGCTCGTCGCTCAATTCGTTCACCTCTGCAGTCAAGCGAGTCCTCCGGTTGAGAAGATTGCCCTGGCCGTTGATGCTAGGGAAGAGAGATTTATCCGCTCTCTGCCGGAAGTGGCTGGACAACTCCAGAATTCGGGGGCTTCTGTAGAAGTCATTTTCTTAGACTGCGCGGACGAGGTCCTCGAAAAGAGATATCGGGAGACAAGGCGGGTTCATCCTCTCTCACCCGAAGGGAGCGTTTCTCAGGGTGTGGCCAAAGAACGGAAGCTTCTCGTGGCGGTCTCGGCTCTCGCAAACCGCCGGCTAGACACAACGCTGATGAACGTCCATGAACTCAAGAGCGCCATCGTGGCCGGTGTGACCGGGCAAATCCGTCGCACGGTGGTTAATCTTGTGTCGTTCGGGTTTCGGTATGGGACGCCGCAGTCTGTTGAGCTCTTGTTCGATATGCGGTTCCTGCCTAATCCCTATTTTGAGGAGGAGCTGAGTGCTCGAAGCGGCCGCGAGACCGAGGTGGCGGATTTCGTCGTTAAGAGTGAGCGGGGCGAGGAGTTTTTGGGCCGGTTGAAGAGTTTCTTGGACTATGTACTCCCTTTGTACGATCAGGAGGGGAAGGCCTACGTTACGATTGGAGTAGGCTGTACGGGTGGGCGCCACCGATCGGTGGCCATGGCGGAAGCGTTGGCGGCCGATCTGGAAGATGCGGGCCGGGAGATCAGTGTGACACATCGAGATATTGAGAGGCTGTCGTGAAGGTTGGTGTCGTAATTGTGACTCATTATGGAGTCGGTAAAGAGTTCCTCCAGGCCGTACGTTTGATTCTGCCTGAAGCGCCCGAGTTCCCGTTCGTTTCACTTGAACCGTCGGAGCCGGTGGACCGCATGCGGGCCCGGATTTTGACGGCCATTAAGGAAGTGGACCAAGGGGAGGGCATTTTGATCTTGACGGATATGTTCGGAGGAACGCCGTCGAACGTAGCCCTCTCGTTTTTGACCGAGCATCGGATTGAGGTTGTGACGGGTGTTAATTTGCCCATGTTAATTAAGCTCGGGAGCTTGCGTGACGAGAAGCCTCTGGACGAGCTCGCCCTTTTTATTAAGGAGTATGGCCAGAGGAATATATCCGTCGCGAGTGCAGTGCTTCCAGATGGGAGTGCCTGATGCCTGACGATGAGTGGGTCAAGGGCGAATTTTGCGTCGCCAGTGAACTAGGACTTCACGCTCGGCCTGCGGGACGTTTTGTCGCCCTCGCTGGGCGATTTGATTGTGAAATTGAAGTGGGGCGCGGGGACGAGTGGGTCAACGGATTAAGTGTCTTGTCGATTTTATCCCTGGCTGCGAGCCAAGGTACGATTCTGCAAGTGAAAGCCCGGGGCGAGGGCGCTGAGCGGGCTGTGGCCGCATTGGGCGAGTTGATCGAGAGCCTTGAGGACGTATGAGGGGCTTTCCTATTCCGGCATGCTTGCCTAACCTCAGGCTCGCTTTTGCAAGTTAGCCTTGAAGCCCTTTCTTGAGGCAATGACGGGCGTGGGGCACAGGGAGCGATTTTGCTCGCTGTCTCACAAGTGTTTTTAACGGCCCCCATGCGGTGGAGGTCGATTCTATTTTTTGGGTCAGTAAATTCAGGAGAGATCTAGATGGCTAAGCATTCATTCTTTACTTCCGAGTCGGTTTCGATGGGGCACCCGGATAAAATGTGCGATCAGATTTCTGACGCCGTTCTCGACGCCATGTTGGACCAGGATCCAAGCTCGCGGGTCGCTTGTGAAACGGCGACGACAACGGGGCTGATCTTGGTGTGTGGCGAAGTGACCACGAAGGCGACGGTGGATATTCAACCCTTGGTGCGAAGCGTGGTGAACGATATTGGCTACACCGATTCGGACATGGGATTTGACGCAGCGACGTGTGCCGTCATGGTTGCTCTGGGGCAGCAATCCCCCGACATTTCGCAGGGCGTGAGCGAGGGAGAAGGCCTTCATAAGGAGCAGGGCGCGGGCGATCAGGGAATGATGTTCGGGTACGCCTGCAATGAGACTCCAGAGTTGATGCCGGCTCCGATTCATTACGCGCACAAGCTCATCGAGCAGCATCGCGGGTGCTTTGAGTCAGGAGAGCTGGACTATTTGAGGCCCGATGCGAAGAGTCAAGTTACGGTTCAATACAACGAGGATGGCTCGCCTGGCCGGATTGATACCGTTGTTTTATCGACTCAACATTCGCCTGACGTCGGATACGACAAGCTAAAAGAAGAAATTCTGTCGGCGGTGGTTCGGCCCGTTCTTCCCTCTGCGCTCGTTGATGATGACACCATTATCCACATTAATCCGACTGGACGTTTTGTTGTGGGAGGGCCCATGGGCGATGCGGGGCTTACCGGCCGCAAGATTATTGTGGACACTTATGGCGGCATGGGTCGCCATGGGGGAGGCGCCTTCTCGGGGAAAGACCCTTCTAAGGTCGATCGCAGTGCTGCGTACGCTGGCCGCTATGTCGCGAAGAACTTGGTGGCGGCTGGAGTGGCTTCGCGATGCGAAGTGCAGCTCGCGTATGCGATTGGTGTCGCTGAGCCCTTGGCCATTCGTGTGGATGCCTTCGGGACAAGTCGGTTGAACGTCGACCAACTGGATGCTCTGGTTCGAAAACACTTCGACCTGACGCCGCGCGGAATTGATGAGATGCTCAATCTGCGGCGCCCGATCTACCGCGCCACGTCCTATCACGGACACTTTGGCCGGGAAGACTCCGGTTTCCCTTGGGAAAAGACGGATCGAGTTGAAGCGATTCGAAAAGACCTGTGATCCGGTTTGGCCGAGGGGGGCTTGACCTCGGCCTGCGTTCGTGCGATATCCACGCCCAATGAAGTCGATGCTCTTGGGGGGGTGGGTCGGCATTGCGGTGGGCCTTTGGCTCTCCGTTCTAGCCCCAGTTCGCGCTGAGGCCCGTTCGGCCTGTGAAACCCCGATTCGGATTTTAATTCAACGGGCCGCCAATCCTGTCGATTTGACCGTCGATGGGAAAAAATATCGATTTAAGCTTCACCGCGGCAGAGAGCTCTCCGTCAACGGCTCGAAAGTGGGTGCTTGGATGAGCCCCATGGGGGAGCACCGGCTGGGTGAGGTGAGCCTGTTTGGCCGGGTTCAGGTGCGTGCGCATCAAGGCGAAGTCGTTGTGATTGGGCATGTTCCCCTCGATAAGTACGTTGAGGGGACTCTTAAGGGAGAAATGCCGTCTCGATGGGCCGAGGAGGCCCTCAGGGCCCAAGCGGTGGTGAGCCGGACTTACGCCCTCCATGAGAGAGCGATGCATGCTGAGGCGCCATACGACGTCGCGACCACGACTCAAAGCCAGGTTTATTTGGGTGGGGGGGTCGCGGAATCCATACGGCGGGCTGTGAAAGACACCGATTGTCGGGTCTTGACCCACGGTGGAGACCCGATCTTGGCGGTTTTTCACTCGGCGGCAGGCGGTAAAACGGCGAGTTCGGGTGAGGTATGGGGTCGAGATTTGACGTATCTCGTGAGCCAGCAAGTTGGAGGAGAAGATGATTCTCCCGACACATACTGGCGCACTCAGCTGAGCCCCTCAGAGCTTAGAGGTTTGCTGGCCTCTAGGGGACATCGTCTGGGGCGGGTGAGAGGGGTTCGAATTGTGGCCCGATCCTCCAGTGGGCGGGTCAAACAGATCGAGATCTCGGGTTCGAGTGGTCAGATCGAGATCTCTGGAGGGCGTTTTAGGACTTTGCTGGGCAACCGGAGGCTTCGAAGCACCCTTTTTGAGGTGAGGGAGGACTCCAGGGGCGACTTTGTCTTTGTGGGGTCAGGCAGGGGTCACGGGGTGGGAATGAGTCAGTGGGGCGCCCGGGCTATGGCTCAGCGTGGAGTGTCCTACCCTCAGATTCTTTCTAATTTCTATCCTGGCACTCGACTCGAGAAATGGCGGGCGTCCGCCTTGTCGTCTCGGGAAGTCGGTTCCAGGTCGGATTGAGTGGGATTCGGGGCCTAGGGGCCTGCAGGATGGGCCGCTGTACTCTATACAAGAGCGAATTAACAGATCGCCCGGGAGAATTTTAAATGAGGGAATCGATGTTTCCCGTCTTGCTACAAGCAGAGGGTGCCGCACCTGGCTTCGACCCAAGCTTTTTTTTGATGATGGCCGCAATTTTTGCGATTTTTTACTTTTTGGTCATTCGCCCTCAGCAAAAGCAGCAGAAGGAGCGGGAGGCTTCAATTAAGGCTCTGGTTCGTGGAGACAAGGTCATTACAAGCGGTGGCCTGCACGGAACCGTGACGGATGTATCCGAAGATTTGGTCAAAGTGGAAATCGCTCGAGTAAAGGGTGGCTTGAAGGTTGAAGTTGATGTCGCGCGCTCCGGGATAGGAGCCGTGATCAAAGCAACAGAGGCGGGCGGAGGCGAGTCATCGTGAAAGGGTTGGGCTGGAAGGTCGGACTGCTGGCAGCAGTGGTCCTGCTGTTTACATATTTGAGCGTCGGGAACTTCGTATCCAAAGAAGATCGTATCCAGAGCGACTTTTGGAAGGATGATGGACTTCGCTTGGGGTTGGATCTCCAGGGGGGGATCCATTGGGTCGTCGGAGTGGAAATCGACGATGCGATTCAACACGAGTTAGAGTTCACGCGAGACGGTATGCGTGAGACGCTGGCCTCTGAAGGGGTTCCAGAGTCGAACGTGACGGTTGATGGAAGCGAACTTGTGTTTCAGGTGAATACGCCTGCGCAAGCTCAGGCGGTTCGTGATGCCGGAGGCGAAACCTTCGTTTTGAGAGAGTCGAGCGCCTCCGATAGCGAGATCCGGTATGCGCTGACAGAGGCATGGACTCAGGAAATCCGAGAGCGGACCATGGCGCAGGTCCTCGAGGTTTTGCGAAGGCGAATTAATGACCCGCGAACGGGTATTCCCGAATCTGTGGTGACTCGTCAGGGGTCCGATCGCGTTCTTGTCCAAATTCCAGGCGGGCAGATCGATCGCGGCCGCGCACGTGAGTTGCTGAAGAGCACCGGATTTCTTGAATTTAAGATTGTATTGGATCGAGCGGGCAGTCCTGAAGAACTTATGGGCCGCTACCCCGATGGTCTGCAAGCCGAGACGGAGTTGGTGACGGAGAAAGATCCTGAGTCGGATGTCGTTGTGGCCGCATATCTCGTTCGGAGCTCCGCCGATATTACGGGCGATTATTTGGATGATGCCCGGCTTAATTACGATCAGCAGCAGAGAGCCGTTGTGGACTTTCGGTTTAATCCTGAGGGTGGCCGTCTCTTTGGAGAGATTACGGAAGCCAATGTGGGCGAGATGCTGGCGATTATTCTCGACAAAAATGTCTACAGCGCTCCGGTGATTCGCGGGCGGATCACGACCCAGGGGCAAATTACAGGTCGATTCACCCCGCAAGAAGCCGCCAACTTAGCTGTCGTGCTGAGAGCAGGTTCTCTGGCTGTGCCTGTTGTGATCGAGGAGGAACGTACGGTCGGCCCCACGCTGGGGGCCGATTCAATTAGGGCAGGCATTAAAGCGTCCATGGTTGGGCTTGCTCTTATTTTAGTCTTCGCCATGGCTTACTACCGAGGAGCCGGCGTGTACGCGAGTCTGGGGCTGCTCGTCAATATTTCGATGTTGATTGGGATCATGTCTCTCTTTGAGGCAACCCTGACGCTTCCTGGGATCGCTGGTTTAGTCTTGACGGTGGGCATGGCGGTGGATGCCAATGTCATTATCTTTGAGCGGATTAGAGAAGAACTCCGCCAGGGTAAAACGCCAAGAGCCGCGATTGCTGCAGGTTTCAATCGAGCCACGTTGACCGTCTTGGATGCGAATGTCACCACGCTGATTACAGCCCTTATTTTATTTGAGTTCGGCACGGGGCCGATCAAGGGCTTCGCGGTTACGCTGTCTATCGGAATTCTGACAAGCGTTTTCTCCGCTCTCGTCTTCACGCGTGCACTGTTTATGATTTATCCGGGCCAGCGAACGGTCCCGCAATTGTCAATCTAGGGAGTTTTGATCGTGCCCTTTGAAATTATCAAACCTGGAACTCGAATCGATTTTATCGGTCAACGCAAAATCTGTGCTTTGCTGTCAGTGCTCGTGATTTGCGCTTCGTTCATCGCGATTCCAATCAAGGGAGTCCGGCTCGGGATCGACTTCGCGGGCGGTAACGAGATGCAAGTGAAGTTCGAAGACAGTGCGGTGAACGAAAGCAGGATTCGTTCTGTTTTAGAGGCACTCGGAGACGTTGAGAATTCAAGCGTTGTTCGGTTCGGCAGTGATTCTGAGAACGAGTTTTTGATTCGTTTCAAGGGGCAGCAGTCGGCACCCGTCGAGGGGGAAGAGAAGGCCTTAGTGCCTGGCCGCGATCGTGTGGATCGAATTGGCGCGGCTCTGAATGACAGTCTGGGTGCGGTCACGGTGCAGCGGGTGGAGTTCGTGGGCCCACGAGTGGGCGCGGAGCTCCAGTCTGACGGGTTGATGTCACTGTTCTGGGCCAGCCTCGCGATTTTGGCTTATGTGGCGATTCGTTTCAGTTCTCGTTACGCACCGGGAGCGGTTGTGGCTGTGATTCATGATCTAGCCGTGACGGCGGGTATCTTTGTGATTCTAGGTCTCGAATTCGATCTTCGAATCCTTGCGGCGATGTTGGCCATTCTCGGATACAGCTTGAATGATACGATTATCATTTATGATCGCATTCGTGAGAATATGGCGCTGAGAACCACCGCGGATCTTCCTGAAGTGCTGAACCTCAGTGTGAATCAGACGCTATCGAGAACTGTCCTTACCTCGGGGACGACTCTGGCGGCCTTGCTCGCGCTCTACCTGCTGGGCGGAGAAGTGATTCGTCCCTTCGCCTTTGCCATGCTGATTGGGGTCGCGGTCGGGACGTATTCGTCGATCTATATCGCATCTCCACTCTTGCTACTTCTTGAGGGGAGAGCCAGCACAGCGAAGGGTTGACTTCTTCGTGTCAGCTGAAGAAACGCGCGTGAGCGCGATTCTTTATTTGATCGCCTTAACGGAAGGCGTGCTTCCTTCGCTTTGACGCGATGAGGAGCTAGAGCCAGTGCTTCCTTGATCAGTCATTTCAATGCTCCCGTTTACGACGGCTCCCTCCTCGACGAGAAGTCGAGGTGCGCGAAGGTCTCCCTCGACGGTCCCTGAGGCGTCGATTTGAACTCGCTCGCTGGCTTCCACATTGCCTTTGACAGTGCCCAAGATTTGAACGGTTTGTGCCTGTATCGTGCCGCTTACTTTTCCGTTCGGCCCGATGGTCAGTACGTTGTTGGGGAAGCGAATGTCGCCTTCGACGGTCCCGTCGATTTCTACGTCTTCACTTCCGGTCAGTTCACCTTTGATGACAATTGATTTTCCGATGGGTCCCACTGTTTTTTCCCCGTTCGACAGCGGTGGGCCGTCGTTGATTTGTTTTCTCTTCGTTTCGCTCATGTTCGGGCCGCGGCCTGTGGGCGTTTTGCTGAGAGTGCCAGGCGCGGTCGCGTCTGGCTGGTTCGCTTCAGGGCTGGATGAAGATTGACGTTTTTGATCCGCATCAGTTGGTTTTTTTCGTCCGAAAAGAGCCATACCTAGCGATTGCTCTCGAGTCGCCGAACTTGATCGATGGCTACGTTGCGTTCACTCAGGATCGTTCCTTCATCGCGCTGAAGTTTGGCTTGAGAGATTCGAAAAGCGCGAAGTGCATCGATCTTTTGACTTTGAGCATCTACCAGATCCCTCTGTCTTTGAAGAACATCGAAAGGCGTGGATTCCCCATGCTCGAGACGGATGGTTTCCGCCCTGAGTTGCTCTTCGGCCGCGACGCGTCGGCGCTCGGCGGCCTCTACGCCTTGCGCAGAGGCGAGAAGCCCCCGTGCCGATGCCCGTACGTCTTTGATAATCATTTGTCGTAGTCGTGTGACCTGAGAGCTGGCTTTTCGAAGTTCGATGTTGGCTTTGCTGACCTCTTTGCGGGCACGAATGTTTCCAAGAGGAATCGAGACCATGGCCAGGGCGGCGACTTGGTGGTCCTTGTCAAAATATTCACCAAAGGTATCGCCGTAGCCCCCGCAGCTGAGACCTTGAGGGCCACAGACATCTTTGGGATTGCCGCCGGGGAGTCCGGGAATAACGAATTCGGCTGGATTTTTGGCTCCGGTGACGCCCAGGGTGCGGTAGCGAAAATCGATGTCCAAGCTGGGCAAGCGCTGGTTCTTGGCAAACTTGAGTTGAACCTCTCGTTGGTCGATTCGCTTTTGAGCGGAGGCGAGTTCGGGTCGATTGACGAAAGCGGTTGTGACGGCTTCGTTGAGGTCGACGGGTTGAACGCGCGAGTATTTCGGATCATCGGTGGGGTTGAAGAGCAAGTCAGTTTCAGGGCGAAGCCGATTGCCGAGAACCGCCGAGATGAGGTCGTCTTGCGTATTTCGGTAGTTGTTCCTGGCTAGGATGAGCTCGTACTCGCTATTGGCAACGCCGGCTTCGGCCTGAACCACCTCTACCTTGGAGACCACGCCGACTTGGTACTGGACTTCGGTTTGTTCAAGCAAGGCTTTGGTGGTGGACAAGCTCTTGGTGGCGACGCGAACTTTTTCGCGCCGAGCGACCAAGTCCCAGTACGTTCCAATAATTGAAAAGACGGTGTCCATGACGGAGGTCGAAAAGTCATCGATGGAGGCTCCGTACGCGAGGCGGCTGATTTTGACTTGAGTCCAGGGCTCATTCCAGATGAGCCCTTGGAGGAGGGGGACATTGGCCGAGAATTCCAGTCCGGACTCGTACCGCGGGCTGTAGGCTGTAATGTTGGAGTTGGTAGTGGACCGGTCGCTGTCGAAGGCGACGCTTAAAACGGCTCCCCAGTAAGGAACCATTGCCGTGATGGCCGCTTCTCCAATCACGCCCGAGTTCTCGGTGATGGGCTGTGCTTCGAGCTGGGAGGTTCGCTCGATGGCGGTCCCGGCGTATCCGACTTGTCCACTGAAGACAGGATCGTAGGCGCCCCAGGCCGCTTCGCTATTCAGTTCCGACGCGTAGGGGCTGTAGCGGTTCACCTGTACATCGAGGTTGTTTTGAAGCCCTACGGCAATGGCTTCGTCCAAGCTGAGAGGGCGATAGTTTTCAGCGGGCGCAACCATAGGGTCGAGGTCGGTGGGGTCCGCCACGGGGACTGGCTGAGCGGAAACGCCCTGAACAGCGACCCCCATGATGAGACCGACAAGACCGAGTACTTTTTTAAGACTTCGCATGAACTCCTCCGGCGCCGTACTGTACCTGAACGAACCCTGGGCTGCTTCAATTGATCCGGGTTGTTTCCAGGTGCTTTGGTGGGCTCTTTTGGAGCCAAGGGATCTGGGGGTTCAACGCGGAACGCACATGAGCGGCGGCTAAGCTCCGGCCGGAGTATCCTCTGGTCTATTATGAGTACAGCAGTTCTCGTTTTGGCCGCAGGCCGCGGTCGACGTCTCGGCTCAGAGATTCCTAAGGCCTTTGTGCCCTTATCCGGGGTTCCTTTGGTGGTGCGCTCCATCGAGACTCTTTTGGCCGTCGACGGGGTCGATTGGGTTCAACCGGTCCTGGCGGACTCCGAATGTGCGCGTTTCCAAGCCTTGAGTCTCCCCCCTGATTCCCGCCTCGCTGACCCTGTCCCCGGTGGGGCGGAGCGACAGGACTCTGTGGCGGCCGGGCTGGCGGCGTTGCCTGTGGGTGTGAAGTATGTGGCGGTTCATGACGCTGCTCGCTGTCTCGTGACGGTTTCCCAGGTCGAGACCGCCCTGGGCGTGGCGCGGGAGCATAGAGCTGCCATTCTCGCGGCTCCTGTGCGCGATACGGTGAAGATCGCCAAGGACGGAGTGGTGGTCGAAACACCCGATCGCGCCCTCTGCTGGGCGGCTCAAACACCCCAGGTTTTTGAGCGTGGATTATTGGGAGAGGCTCTTAAAATGGCTGAATTGGCTGGCTTCAGAGGGACGGACGATGCTGAGCTGGTGGAGCGGCTGGGCGTGCCGATTCGAATTGTCGAAAGCAGTTGGGAGAATCTGAAAATTACGGTGCCGGGCGATCTGCCCCTGGCGGAGTCGATCTTGGCCAAGAGGAATCAATGAGAATCGGACAAGGCTTTGATGTGCACGCATTGGTCGAGGGGCGACCTCTCATTTTGGCAGGGATAGAAATTCCTCATGTGGCCGGTCCCCTGGGTCATTCAGATGGGGATGTGGTTCTGCATGCGATTTCGGATGCTCTCTTGGGCGCTTTGGCGGAGGGGGATTTAGGTCGACATTTTCCCTCCTCAGACGCCTCACTGAAGGGGATCAAGAGTGCGGTGATTCTTGAGAAAGTGCTCGGAATGATGCGAAGTCGGGGTTGTTCACTGGCCTCGGTTGACTGTACCGTGGTTTTGGAGGCCCCACGCCTGTCTCCTCATCAGTCGGCGATGCATATGCATCTCGCCGGTCTGCTTGGGATCCGAGAAGATCGACTTGGCCTTAAGGTGACGAGCACCGATGGTTTAGGTTTGGTGGGACGCGGGGAAGGCATCGCGTGTATGGCGGTTGTGCTTTTGGACGAGGCATAAAGCGCGTAGAAAAACTGGGGCGCGCGGGGTGATCGGGCTGCCCCTTCTAGATTCGAAGAGGATGAACTGAATTTGACCGCAATTGCTTTTTACAATACTCGGACTCGAAAAAAAGAGCCTTTTAGTCCTATCCAGCCTGGACATGTGGGCATTTATACCTGTGGTCCGACGGTTTATGGCCCATCGCATATTGGGAACCTTCGATCCCAGCTTTCTGCGGACCTCTTAAAGCGTTTTCTTTTGTCAGAAAATTTTGAGGTGAGCCACGTCATCAATATCACGGATGTAGGACATCTGGTTTCTGATGCGGATGAGGGCGAAGATAAAATGGAATTGGCGGCTCGTCGGTCGGGTGAGACGGCGGAGGAGATCGCGGATCGCTATACAGCCTCTTGGAAAGAAGATCGTGCCGCTGTGAATTGTTTGCTGCCTGAGCAAAATCCCAAGGCCACGGACCACATTCAAGAGCAGATTCAACTCGGTCAATCGCTGGATGCGGGCGGTTTCCTCTACCGCATTGAAGATGGAGTTTACTTCGATACTGCTCGCTTCCCCCGCTACGCAGAGCTCGCCCATCTCGATCTAGCGGGCCAGGAGGGGGCCCAGCGCATCGCTCAAGTGGAGGGGAAAAGGCAGCCGGCTGATTTTGCGATTTGGAAGTTTGCTCAGGAGGGTGTTACGCGGCTCCAGGAGTGGGATTCGCCTTGGGGGCGCGGGTTTCCGGGTTGGCACCTTGAGTGTTCAGCGATGAGCAGCAAGTACCTTGGAGAGCACTTTGATATTCATACAGGTGGGATTGACTTAGCCACTGTGCATCACACCAACGAAGTGGCCCAAAGTGAATGCGGCTTTGGGGTTCATCCATGGGTGAATTACTGGATGCACAATGAATTTCTCGATTTCGGCGGTGAAAAAATGTCTAAGTCGACGGGCAATGTAAAAACGCTTTCTGATTTGGTCGAGCAAGGCTATGACCCATTGGCTTTTCGCTATTTTTTTCTTCAGGCCCACTATCGCCAGCAGCAGAGTTTTAATATTGAGGCGATGGATGCGGCCGCTCAGGGATACAAGCGCTTGCTGACAACGGTGGCTGCCCTCAGGAAGGTCTCTGGAGAAGGAGATCTGGAGCAGCAGGCGCCTTTCGAGGCCCGCTTTAAAGCGGCTCTTGGGGATGACCTGAACGCACCCCAGGCTATGGCGGTTGTTTGGGATGTTGCCCGGAACGCGAAACTTAAGGAGGCAGATCGTCGAGACCTTCTTTTGGGTTTCGATGGGGTCCTGGGGCTGGGTCTTTCGCAAGCGGAGGTGGAGACAGAGGTTTTTGAAAGCGAGCCACGTATCGATGCACTGCTCGTGCAGCGTGAGGAGGCTCGGTCCACCAAGGATTTCGCGACGGCGGACCGGATACGAGATGAACTGGCCGCTGAGGGTATCGAAGTGATCGACGGGGCCGAGGGGGCTCGCTGGAGACGCAAGTGATCGAAAAGCCTTTCAAGCTTGTCTCGGAATTCGAGCCGGCTGGTGATCAGCCTCAGGCACTAGAAGAATTGGTTGAGGGAACGCTCCGCGGTGATCCGCACCAGACGCTTCTCGGTGTCACGGGCAGTGGAAAGACTTTTACGATTGCCTGTTTAGTGGAGCGACTCAATCGTCCGACTTTGGTGATGTCTCCCAATAAGACTCTGGCGGCTCAGCTGTATTCCGAATTTAAGCAGCTTTTCCCTGAGAACGCAGTCGAATACTTTGTTTCCTATTACGACTACTACCAGCCTGAGGCCTATATCCCTTCAAGCGACACGTACATCGAGAAGGACTCTCAAGTCAACGATGAGATTGACAAACTTCGGCACTCAGCGACGCATTCGATTTTAACTCGGAGAGACGTGTTAGTGGTCGCGAGCGTCTCGTGTATTTACGGACTCGGCGCGCCTGAAAGTTACGGGTCGATGCATGTCTATGTTGAGTCAGGCATGCAGTTGGTTCGAGAGGATCTTCTCCGTCGCCTCGTCGATATGCTGTACACAAGGAATGATCACGATTTTCATCGGGGCACCTTTCGCGTTCGTGGTGATGTTGTCGAGATTTTTCCGCAATACGAGAGTGATCGGGCCATTCGAGTTGAGTTCTTTGGTGATGAAGTGGAGACAATTTCTGAGATCGACCCTCTGCGAGGAAAGGTGATCGCTCGAATCAAAAGGAGCATGATTTATCCCGCCAGTCATTATGTGGCCAGCTCGGACCGCCTAGAGAGGGCCGTTAAGGGAATTCGTGAAGAATTACGGGAGAGATTGTCGGCTTTTAAAGAGCAGGGCAAACTTCTTGAAGCGCAGCGACTTGAGACAAGAACAATGTACGACTTAGAAATGCTCGAAGAGATGGGGTTTTGCAACGGAGTGGAAAACTACTCTCGGTGGCTTGATGGTCGCTCGGAGGGGCAGACTCCCTACACCCTCTACGACTATTTACCCGAGGATACACTGGTCGTGATGGATGAGAGTCATATCGGTGTTTCTCAGATCGGAGGCATGTCACGGGGCGATCGAGCGAGAAAAGAGACGCTGGTCGATTTTGGATGGAGATTGCCATCGGCCCTTGATAATCGTCCCCTTCGATTTGAGGAGTGGGAGGCCCGAGACCTTCAGCGAATTTACGTGTCAGCGACGCCGGCCGACTATGAACTCGATCACTCTGGCGGCGTCGTTGTCGAGCAAGTCATTCGGCCCACGGGCCTGATGGACCCTCTTGTGGAGATTAGGCCGGCGAGTGGTCAAGTGGATGACCTCCTCGATGAAGTGCGATCCGTGATCGCGGGGGGCGGGCGGGTTTTGGTGACCACTTTGACCAAGCGTATGTCCGAAGAGTTGACGGAGTATTACTCCGATCTCGGGGTCCGGATTCGCTATTTACACAGTGATATCAAAGTCATTGAGCGCATGGAGATCATCCGGGAACTGCGTGAGGGCGTCTTTGATGTCTTAGTAGGCATAAATTTGTTGCGTGAGGGGCTCGATATCCCCGAGGTTTCTCTTGTGGCGATTATGGACGCGGATAAGGAAGGTTTCTTGCGCTCCACGCGGTCGCTGATTCAGACGATCGGGCGAGCAGCGCGGAACGCCGAAGGTCGAGTCATTCTCTACGCCGATAAGGAGACGAAGTCCATCGTTGCCACCCTTGAAGAAACTTCACGCCGGCGTGAAGTCCAAGAGGCTTATAACCTGAAACACGACATCACCCCGTCGACGATTAAAAAGAGCATTTCAAGTCTTCAGGATTCGATTTGGGAGAGTGATTACGTGACCGCTCAGGGCGCTACCTCGAATTCCGAGGATGAGATCCCCCCTCATGAGGTGCCGGCTTTAATAGAAGCTTTGCGTTCCGAGATGAAAGTGGCTGCAAAAGAACTCGACTTTGAGAGAGCGGCTGATTTGCGTGATCGAATCAAGGAGCTGGAGGCGACCCGCCTCCGGTTGACATGAGTCGGGCCAGCCATTCGGAAAGCGGTCTGCCGGCAGAAAAAGTCGACAGTCTGCCGCGAAGTCCAGGCGTATACCTTTTTAAGGCGGCGCAAGGGAAGGTTTTATATGTCGGTAAAGCGAAAGATTTGCGTGCTCGCGTTCGACAATACGTAAGTGGCTCCGATGGGAGAAGTCGAATCCCGGCTCTCATGCGACGCGCCATCGATGTGGATATTTTTGTCACGTCCAATGCAAAGGAGGCATTGCTGCTGGAGAACGAGTTGATCAAGCAGCATAAGCCTATGTTCAACGTCAAGCTGCGTGACGATAAGCAATATCTGGGTTTGCGATTGGACACAACTGAAGAATGGCCGCGGCTGAGTACCGTCCGGCGCTTTAAAAAAGATGGAGCCGATTATTTTGGACCCTACACATCAAGTACGGCGCTGAAGGAGGTTTTGTCTGATCTTCGGCGGATATTCCCTTTGCGCTCATGCACGAAAGGAACCTTTAAGGATTATGCACGCCGAGGTAGACCGTGTATTGAATACGAAATGAAGCGCTGTTTGGGGCCTTGCTGTGGCCTGGCGGATATCGACGTCTATGCAGAACAAGTTAAAGGAACCAAGCTTTTTCTGAAGGGCCGCTCGGGTGAAGTGGTTGAAAATTTGAATGAGGCCATGCGCGATGCATCGGCGGGCGAGCGTTTTGAGGAGGCTGCTCGTATTCGTGATCGGATTGAAGCGGTGGAGAAGACGCTAGAGCAGCAGCAGATTGTGAGCGGCCGAGGTCTGGATCACGATGTCTTCGGTTTGTCTCGACAGGGAGGTGAGTTCGTGATCGCTGTCCTTCATGTTCGAGAGGGCAGGGTGGTTGGAACTGAAGATTTTGGATTTTCCCGGATTCAACTCGATGAGCCTGAAGTGATGTCTTCATTCATAGGTCAGTATTATGGTAAGCGTGACGGCCGTCAGCCTCCCCGTGAAATTCTCTCTTCAGTGGGTTTTGATGACGGTGGCTCCATTGCTGAGTGGCTCATGGAGAGGAGCGGGCGGAGAGTCGTGATCCGACGGCCTGTTCGTGGTGCAGGTCGTCGCCTCGTTGAAAGCGCTGTTCGGAATTCTGCGTTGGCGCTTCTCCAACGTCTAGATGCGGCCGAGAGTGTAGAGCTCGCTCTCGAAGGTATTCGTGAGGAATGTCGACTCGAGAAGCTGCCTCGACATATTGAGTGCTACGACGTTTCCAACTTACAAGGTACTTTGGCAGTGGCGAGTCGCGTTGTTTTTGTTGAGGGTGTTCCAGACAAGAAGCAATACAGGAAGTACCGCATCAAGGAAGCCAAGGGTGGAGACGATTATGATTGCCTGCGTGAGGTAATGCTTCGGAGGTTAGGACGTGTAGAGGATGAGCCTCTCCCTGACCTTTTGATGGTGGACGGGGGGCGCGGGCAACTGGGAGTCGTGATCGCAGCCTTAGCTGATGCAGGTCTGTCTGTGGATACGCTCGGTCTTTCTAAAGAGCGAGACCTGGGTTCGCCGTCAGCCCGGGTTAAGCGCTCCGGAGGGTTGAAGGCGGAGCGGATCTTTCGGCCTGGCCGAGCGAATCCGATCATGATGCCCTCAAGTTCTCGAGGGCTTCTTTTGCTTCAGCGTGTTCGTGACGAGTCCCATCGCTTTGCAATCGAGTACCAGCGGCAGCTCCGAAGGCAAGTGGGGATGGCTTCGATTCTTGAGGAATTGCCAGGGATCGGTCCTTCAAAGCGCCAAGCTCTTTTACGTGATTTGGGGTCATTGCGAAAAGTGCGTGAGGCCGACCTCGACCGCCTGACCCAAGTTCCGGGTGTTTCCTTAAGTGACGCTCAGGCGATTTATCGTTTTTTCCGATCTCTGGAAGCGGGAGCTGCTCCTTCATCTCAGGAAGCGGATTCGGGGTAGGAATCTTCTCAATCTGAGAGTTGCAAGACCCTTCGTGTTCCTCGAGTCTGAACTGCACATCACTTGCAGATTCTAATTCCTGATTAATTTCAGGGATCTTCGCGTCATTGTCGAAGTGAGTTCGACTGGCATTGTTCTTGCTCACTCACTGAGGAGACGGTTCAGAGGGGTCAACGCGGAGCCGATAGGGAGGCGAGATGGTGTTTTGGAGGAAGCGGACAAAGTCCGTTGAGCGAGAGGCCCCTGCGGTCTCGTCCGAGGAAATGCAACAGGGGGCCGACCAGATTCTGTCGGAGCTCCGCCGGAGAGGGGTTGAGGCCCCTCTTTCGCCCTCTCTTCTGAAAGGGCTGGTGGGTCGTTTGGAGAGAGTCTCACGCGAATCTCGGGCGAGTGTGCTGGATGGGATTGCGCTGACCTTCGAACTTCAGGACAGAACTCGGCTGCAAATGCTGCGAAACCTTCGAGAGATTGAAGAGGTCGAGCAGATGATGAATTCGTTTTCTGGAGAGTTGTCAAAACTCGATGAGGTGATGGAAGTTCTTTCGGCGTATGTGAAGCGGCTGCATGAATCAGGCCGATCACGCGAAAATCAGCTGTTGCATTAATCAGAATCAACCTGTGAAGAGTCGTACTCGATTCGACACCCACACTTTGCAACGATAAATTCTAAGGCCTCCCGGTCCTGGGATACGTTTTGTGCAATATAGTTTGCCCCTTCTCGCAGCGGCTCAGACCTCGGGGGTCTTGTTTGCTGATGTTTTCTTTCTATCTCCCGGGCACGCTTTAATCGGAGGAGGTTTTTGCTTCGTTCTTCACGGAGCGACCGCGATTTATCCGAGACTGCGATTCGTCTGTGCGCTGGGGGCCGGTTTTTTTTTGGGCGCTTTCTGTCTCACTGCATCCATTGACTCGGACAGTTCAACTTTTTTGGGTTTGAGCGAAGATGCAGTTGTCGAAGCAACGGTATGTGATGGGCCTTCGTCTTCAAAGAGCCATGTGTTTCTAAAACTTTGCTCAGCCACGCGAGTGCCAGGGCCAGGAAGTCTAAACCCTGCCCCTGACTTCAGTCATCTTCCTAACATTGCGGTTCGGGCTCGAACCGGAGAGGCCGAGGGGCTTCGATTGATGCAACTTAAACGGGGGCAGCGAGTTCGTAGCTACTTGCGGTTGAGCCGAATTGAAGGGCTGAGAAATCCAGGAGGAAGAGACGCTTGGCGCCAAGCGCGTCGCCGGGGCATAGGCGTGAATGGTCGTTTGTTGAATGCAGCACTGGTTGTGCGCTTGCCCGAGTTTGATGAATTTTCTTGGGCGTCCCCAGGTCCAGTCGAATGGATTCGACGAACGCGTAGCCGAGCCGCAGGGCTCTTGCTGAATTCCGTTGACTCTCTGCGGATTGAGTCTGGCGGGGCACTCATGGCCGCTTTAGCTCTAGGCGATCGCAGTGGCTTAAGCCGATCTGCACAAGAATCCTTTTCGCGACTAGGCGTTTCTCATCTTTTGGCCGTTTCGGGCCTGCATATGGCTCTCCTTGTCGGTTTCTCGTACCGAGCGGTTTTTTGGGTGAGTCGAATGTGGGTCGGATCTCGTCCGTATCGAGATCGACGGCAGTTGGCTCTGGCATGCGCTGTCGTGCTTGCGGCGGGCTATTCGGTATGGGCAGGCTTTGGAGTGCCCGTTCAGCGATCCTTAATTCTGTTTTTTGCCACATGGGTGATTTGGCTTTCTCATCGTCGCCCCCCGATGGGTCAGGCCTTGACGCTGGCCTTCGTGGTGATCCTCTTGTTCAGTCCGAGTGCACTTTTTGAATTGGGAATGCAGTTATCTTTCGTGGCCACCGCCGGTCTTTTGTTTGCCGCTCGGTTCTCTGAGAGGGAGCGCCTCGCCTCGGCTGGCTCTTTCGGTATGACTTTCACTCAAGGAATAAGGGCGTCCTCGGTGGCCATTGCGCTCACGGCGCCTTTGATCGTTCAGGCAGGTCTGCCTCTGAGTCCCTCGGGCTTATTGTTCAATGTGATCGCCATTCCATGGGTGACCTTTATTCTGTTGCCTCTCGCGCTAGTGGGGTCCGTGCTTGTACTGATTCCGGGTGGGCTCGCGGAGTCGACTGTATTTTTTATGAAATGGCTTTTAGGTTGGACGATGGAAGTGGCCCGTGTCGTTTCAGACGAATGGCCTCTTGTGCCCCTTTATGGCTTTTTGAATTGGCCCGTTTTTGTATTTCTGCTGGGTATGGCATTTCTCGTGGTATGGGTGCCTCGTACTGTTCGTTCGGTGACTCTTTGTTTTTGTGTTCTTGGATGGGTGGCGAGTCTGCCTGTTATACATCTCACTGGGGTGATGCCGCGAATCGTGATGCTGGATGTTGCTCAGGGGGATGCTGTCTTAGTGCAAGGGAGAAGCGGTATAGTCCTTGTGGATGGGGGGCGAGCTTTTGAAGCGGGCGGTGATATGGGTCGAAGCGTTGTTGCGCCCGCTTTGCGCGCGTTGGGTGTGAATAATTTGGCGGCCGTGGTCGCCAGTCATTCGGATATAGATCACCGTGGCGGTTTACCCTACATCCTTGAGAATTTTCCAGTGGCAGAATTGTGGTTGCCGGATGTGCCTGATGGAAAAGGGGCATTTAAATCGATCCGGGAACTCGCGGAGAAGCACGGGATTACGATTCGCTTGTTGGCCCAAGGGGATCCCGATCGGGTGGTGGGAGATCTTCGATTTAAGACTCTTTGGCCCATGCGTTCTGCCTCTGAGGACTCCGTGAATGAAAATTCGTTGGTTTTGAGGGTTGAGATAGCGGGGCGTCGAGTGCTTTTGACCGGAGATATTGGCGAGCGTTCAGAGTGGGCTCTTTTCGATCAGGGACTGGATTTGAGGGCCGATGTTTTGAAGGTGGCTCACCACGGAAGTGCCCGGTCGAGCACGAATTCATTTATACGAGCTGTCAATCCGGAAGTGGCTCTCGTCTCAGCTTCATGTGCTGGGCTTTCTGGTCTGCCGTCTCCACTGACTTTGCAGCGTTTGGAAAAAGCGGACGTCTCGGTTTGGTGGACGGGGCGTGCAGGTGCGGTTGAGGTCTCTTTTGAGCCGAATCTGGAGGTTGCGGGCTCTATCCGGGTGAGTGGCTGGGGGGGGCATCGCATCTGCCCGGCGGCGGAGAGCAGCATCGGGGGTGAGTTGGCGCGAACCCTGCCTCTCGCACTACCATAGAACTCAACATGAACCCCAGCGACGAAAACGAGCCCGACTTGGAAGACGCAGGGGAGGGGCGAGAGAAGCCAGCTTCGGTCACTCTGCTGAGTCAGGCGATGGGTGTCTGGCGAAACCCAGCTTATCGGTTCGTGTTGACGTTTTTACCTTTGCTGGGCGTTGTTTCTGTGGCCTACCCATTCTTCGTCAAGCATAACAGCCCGGTGGTTCAGGCTTTTATCGAGGGGACGGCGGCGATCGAGTATCACTTTTTCAGTCTCTTTTCATCCGATGTTCGAATCAATGGCAAGATGGTGTGGTTCGGTGATTTTGTAGTAAAAATTATTGATGAGTGTACGGGCATTTATGAGATGCTGATTTTTTCAGCAGCTGTTCTCGCATTTCCTACGCGAATGCTGGATAAAGCACTGGGTGTCATCTTGGGATGTCCCTTGATTTATTTGTTTAATTTGATTCGAATTGCGATGTTGATCGTTGTCGGTCGATATTGGCCGTCGGCATTTGATTTCATGCATGTTTATTTTTGGCAAGCCACGATGATCGTGATGATTACTTCTGTTTGGCTCCTTTGGATTACTAAGGTGGTGCGACGTGACGAGACGTCCTCTTCTGATCCTGCTTGAGTTTATTATCATCACGGTACCATTGACGTGGTGGTGGCTAAATGGAGGTCTGGATTCGTATTACGACGTCTTCCGCCGTCTGGCCTTTCCTCTGCTTAAGGAAATGGGAGTCAACACTTTTAACCCAGGTCTCGTTCGAGACCGGATGATTAGCTTCATCCCGTTCATGGGGCTGATGTTGGTCACTCCGGGCTTATCGCTGAGGCGACGGTTTGGAGGGCTTTTGGGCGGTTTGGCGTTGGTTTTTTTAAGTCATGTCTTGTTGGCGTACTGGGCTTGGGCCAGTTTTGTAAGGGACGGTGAAGGCGCGAGTTCTATGGCCGACTTCTTTCCGGCTCTCATGTTGGCCGATGCCTTCCCGTTCGTATTGTGGGCGTTGATTTCAAGCCGGGTGCTCGCAGAGGCGCTTTTTAAAGTTCTCCCAAGGGCGCAGGAGAAGCCGAGTACAAACTCGGCCGACGAGACGACCGCGGATCAGTAAAGGCCCAGCATACGACCGGCGAGTGCGAGTACGGCGATCACAAGGGCGATGCGTATGAGGCGCTCTCCGCCTACGAGGGTCCAGCGAACGGCAACTGCACCCCCAGCTGAGAATCCCATGGTCAGCCACAGTGCTGGGAACCATGCCACCTGTCCTTGGAAAATGAAAACGGGAACGGCAATCGCCGTGAGCAGTCCAATCACGATGACCTTGATACTGTTGACAACCACAAGGTCGTATCCGGATCGGGCGAGTGCAAGCATGAGGATCAGGCCGACGCCCGCCTGAATCGCTCCTCCGTACAAACCAATTAGAAAAAAGATGAGAGTTCGAGTTCCCGGTGACCAGCTTGGGCGGGAGACGGTATTTTTTCGCGCTGAGCGGAGCGTCGGGATCAGCAGGATCAGCATGGCGATGCCGAAGATACGTTCGAACTCTTGACCGCGAAGCTGTGAGATTCCTAGGGCTCCGAGAGCGGCGCCTATCCCAATGGGCAAGAGTAACGGCCAAGTGTAGGACCAACTGGAGAAGCCGGCCTTTTTGAACCGCCAAGTGGCGACAGCACTTTGAAAGACAATCCCAATTCGGTTGGTTCCATTCGCTACATCTCCTGGGAGCCCTAGGGCCACGAGGAGAGGAACGGAAAGGAGTGAGCCTCCGCCGGCGAGGATATTGATGGCCCCCGCGGCAAATCCTGCAGCGATAAGGAGCCCGGTCTGGGTAAGTTCTAACAGGGGGCGTCTCCGTTTGGTGAATGGTTCATGATACCTTGATGACGGAAGTTGTGGGCGCTCTCAAGCCATAGAATACTTGAGTTCGTATATTTAGTGACTGAGGTGCTAAACCGGCCAGTGCGTAGATAGGAGCTTTAAATGATCGAAAAAGCATTTGGAAGTTGGCCATCTCCCCTCCGAGCGGAAGCATTGGCCACGGCTGCGCTTCGCTTTTCTCAGCCGCGACTCTCTCAGGGACGCGTCTACTGGCTTGAAGGGCGTGCTTCAGAGGGTGGCCGTCAAGTGCTGATGTCTCGCCAAGGGGGTCTCAGTGCCTCAACGAACGAGGCTGAGGAATGCACACCCACTTCGGTGAATGTTCGGACCCGAGTTCATGAATATGGAGGAGGAGACTATACAAAAATTAAAGGAGGCCTCGCGTACGTTAATTTTTCTGACCAAAGGCTCTACTTGATCGGGACCGAAGGCGGTGGCCCTTTATCGGTAGAAGGACCTCGTTACGCTGATTTTTATCCCTCGCCGGACGGCCGCTGGTTATTTGCTGTGGAGGAGGTGGATCGCGGAGTCGAAGAACCCGAAAATCGCCTCGTGGTCTTTGAGCTCCCTCAAGAGGGCCAATCGGTTCAGCCCCAATCGCCTAGAGTCGTTGCCTCTGGCTTCGATTTTTACAGTTCGCCCGTCCTGTCGCCTGAGGGCGATCGTCTTGCCTTCATAGCATGGCGTCACCCCAACATGCCCTGGGATGCGACGACGCTTTTTTTGATGGCGTGGGGCAAAGATGGGGCCGGGGGTGAGCCTCAGGCGGTGACATCGGGGATGAATGAATCGGTCTTTCAGCCTCGATTCTCACCCGGCGGAGTATTGACTTTCGTTTCTGATCGGAGTGGTTGGTGGAATTTGTATCAACTTCGAGGTGATTCAGTACGTCCCGTTTTTCTAAACCCAGAAGAGTTCGGCTCGGCCCAATGGGTCTTTGGGTTGTCACGTTACGATTTTATTTCAGAGGAAGAGATTCTGTGCGCCTATGGTCGGTCGGGTGGGGCACGACTTGCGCGCTTGCATATTGAATCGGGTGCAATGAGGGATTTGATGCTTCCGTACCAAGACTTTTCCGGGATTCAGATCGAGGGATCCTGGGCTTGCTTTGTTGGATCTCAGTTTCACAGACCCTCGACGATTGTTGTCTTGGACTTGGCGAGCGGAGGGTTTGAGGAGGTCGCGTTCTCATCTACGGAAACATTGGACTCTGGTCTGATTGTCACCCCAGAGTCGATTTCGTTTGAATCAGAAAACGGCCGAGTTGCCCACGCTTGGTTTTACGAGCCTTCTCGAACGGACCTGTGTGGTGTGAAAGGGGAGAGTCCTCCGCTCCTCGTGAAAAGTCATGGTGGTCCCACCTCGGCGGCTAGCCCCGTTCTGGATCTTCGTACGCAGTACTGGGTGAGTCGGGGGATTGGCGTGGTGGATGTCGATTATGGAGGTTCAACCGGATATGGCCGAGCTTATAGAGAGTCTCTAAAAGGGCAGTGGGGGGTCGTGGACGTGGAAGATTGTGTAGCCGCCGCTCTTTTTCTTTCTCAGGAGGGGCGTGTGGACCACGATCGGCTTGCGATCAGCGGAGGAAGCGCTGGGGGCTACACGACGCTTTGTGCCTTGACCTTTCATGACGTATTCAAAGCTGGCGCGAGTCACTATGGGATTGGTGACTTAGAGGCCTTGGTTCGAGATACTCACAAATTTGAATCTCGATATACAGATGGCTTGGTGGGGCCCTATCCGGAAGCGCGAGAGCTCTATCGATCGCGTTCGCCTCTTCATTACACGGAACGGCTCTCGTGCCCGGTGATTTTCTTTCAGGGTTTAGAAGACAAGATCGTACCGCCCATTCAGGCTGAGGCGATGGTGTCGGCTCTGGCCCATCAAGGTATTGCGCATGCCTACGTGCCTTTTGAGGGGGAGCAACATGGATTTCGTCGCTCCGAGAATATATCCGCTGCGCTTGAGGGCGAACTCTACTTTTACTCAAAGATTTTTGGTTTTGAGTCTGGGGTTCAGGCGGAGCGAGTTGAAATCGTGAATGTATGAGCAAGTTCGGTTTCCCCCCGCCAAAAAAAACAGATGTATTCCACAACGGACTTTGGAGCGGGTCGATGATCAGGAAATTGAATCGTAGACACCTTCAGACGTTCTTTTGTTTGCTGGGGCTTGGCCTCATTGCGGCGGGCTGTGTTCCAACTCGCGGAGGCTGGGATGTCCAGAGCTTACCGGCCAATGCGAAAGTCGATGCCCCTTTAAAGAGTTCTCGAATTGGCGATCTATTGCCTCAACTTCGGCCAGACGATTTGGGGCTCTCACTTTTTTTATGTCGATGGTCCAAAGAGACTCCGATACTTGTGGCCCTCCCGTCTGGGGCGGACGCCCGCGAACTTCGGTTGCTTCGGTTGGCTTTGTCGGCATGGGAGAAGGCGGGTCTCGGAGTCTCTTTTCGCGAGGTGGCCGCCGAAGAGGCTCGCTTGGAAATCGTTTTTCCAAGGCGGGTGGGAGGGGCTTCCCTGGGAAGTGGCAATGCCTTGGCGGATTGCCGACTCGACTTGAGTTCAGCGGATCCAGAAGACTTTGAGGCCCATTTAGTTTGGGGGTCTGTGCATATTTATCGCGCGAGCCTCTCTTGGAAAGGGCACGCTGTGCCGCTTGAGGATGATGAACTTTTGGGCGCGATCCTCCATGAATTGGGGCATGCCTTAGGGTTTTCAGGCCATGTCGCTTCGGGTCGATCCATCATGGTGAAGGATACAGATCAAGTGAGGCAAATTGCGCGAAAGGTGGCGGAGGGACAGCCGTTGCCTGCCCCGGAACTTGTCGCGCTTTACGGTTTGCCCTCGGGTGTCTCCGTAGGAACCCGGTCCCTTAGTGGTCCGTCTCGACAGGCTTTCGTTGCACTGGCCGAGGAGGCGGATCGAAGGAGTTGGCAGGGCCCTTACAGTCGGACAGGAGATCGTAAAGCTCGTTTTTTTTACCGGGGCCAATCCGGCAAGACTCACGGGCTCACTGTGGAGAATTGGTCCATGACCCTGCGTGATCATGAACCTCCGGAGATCGTCGCGGACTAGGGGTGGGGCTTTGATGTTGGGGAGGCGTTCAAGTTTTCAACCAGATCATCAAGTTCGAGTGCTCGCGGTCTCAATTTCTTGGGCCCGAAGCAGAGCCTCCTCCGATCGACATGTGTCGCCAAGGGCTCGGCAAACGACAGCCTGTCGTGAATGCGAGAGAGGGTCCTGAGGCATAATCTCGATGGCGCAGTCAAGGGCTTCTCGGGCAGCCTCTGGTTCAGAAGGGGTCTTTTTGTAGAGGGCCCAACCTAAATCAGAGTGGAAGGTCGATTCTTCGGGAAAGAGTCCGATGGCCTCTTGGAGATAGGCAATCGCTTCGCGAAAGTTTCCCATACGTAGCAAGACCTTCGCTTTTTGATAAAGGAGTTCTGCTCCTGCCACGCGGTTTGCCTCTAGATTATCCTTTTCTTCGGTGTGCCCTTCGTCATACGCTTGACGTCGAGCGGGGTCGCTCAAGAGTTCGAAGGCATCTGTCAAACGCGCGAAAAGGTCAGCCGTTTCGTCTCGCAGGGTTGCCAACCCTCGGCGGCCTAAGGTGTCGGGGTGGAATTTTTTAGCAGCGGCAAGGTAAGCTTTTCTGAGCTCTCGGTTGTTGGCTTTGGGGCTACAGCCCAGAAGGCCATAGTAGTCTTTGGACTCGGCCGCACTTTTGCGAGCGGTCAGTTCCGTTCTGAAGTTCGAGAGAGGCGCATTGCCTCCATTCTTTGTGTCTGGGATTACTTTAAGAGAAGACGCCTGCTTTTTTTTAGATTCAATTTTGACCTGCGGAAGGACTCTGGCCTCCGGCTGAGTGGTCTCATTGGCATGTGAATCGAGAAAGCGAAAACCGCCACACTCCTTCAAAACCCAAAGGGCGGACAAAGTGGATGGAGAAAGCTCGGTGTCCGCGAGATTTTGGCTGAAGTTCAGTCGAGGATTCCAGAGCCTGGGTTGGCAATCTAGGGGAAGCGAGACCCTCTTTACCATTTTGCCCAAGTGGGGGTGAATCACAGGATAAAGATAGAAATTTTCTTGGAGTTCCTGGAGTAGCCGTTCAACGTTCCAGTACCTGCTCAATCCTTCCTGAACAAGTCTCATAGGATCGCTCTGAAAAGGGGCAAGGCGTTCATCGGTATGAACTTTTTCATTAAGGACATAAGATCCGGAGGCCCATCCGAAGCACTCCCATAAAGCGCTTTGGGTTTGCTTTTGGAGGAGTTCAAAAAGGGAGGCAGGCTCAATGAGCCCTAACTCAATAAGGGCGAGTCCTTCGTGCCCTCCGGTTCTCTCTTTTTGCTGTCTAATCTTCAGTTGTTCGGTCGCGTTCAGTGGTGATGAGCGCGATAAAAAAGCGGTCATGGAGTCGCCGGCAAGGTTCGATTCGCTCTGAACGGGCGCTCCATTTTTAAAAATGAAAGACTTTCGGATCGAATGCTGAAGCAGGGTCAGTTCGCCAGAAAAGCGAAGTCCGTAGAGCCTCAGGATTAGACGCGGAAGAGGGGAGGAAGACAGGTCTCCTTGAGAAGAGGAGGCGAGGAAGGGCACTTTATCGGTGTCGCTTTGAGCCTGAATAGGTTCAGGCTGCATGCAGGCCGGCTTCGGCAACTTGAAAGGCCATAGCGATGGCTTCACGAAGGTGATTTGGACCAATCAAAAGGGGACGATTGGCTGGCTTTAGATTGCGTCTTGTTTCCGGGCTGACTCCGGTCAAGATGATTTCTGGTCCCCAAAAGCCAATGGCATCAAAGACATCTTCGATGGGATGAACGGTTGCCCCGAAGGTCATTAAGGTGTTTTTTAAATCCAGTAGGATGACTCGGATTTCATTTAGGCTGTTGTCCTCCAGAAGCTTTTCAAGTGTAAAGAGAGATTCTGTCGGATCCGAGCAGGGGAGCACCATGACGGGGCCCCAGATGTGGATGGCGTCTTTGGCCGGACTCGGATAAGTGTTCGAAGAGGACTCCACTGAAGGGACCTTTGAGATCAGGGGGGCGGGAGAAGCTTTTGAATCTTCTTGATGAGGTGAAGCCACGGCATGAAAGGAACATGAAGCATCTCCGGCGGCGAGGCAGGATTCTTCAGTGACGACAAAGTCGCGTCCGTAAGCGCCCGAAAGCCACCCTGAGGTATACCCCACGCTCATAAAACAGCTTGGGCGTTCGCTCTTTGAGATTTGTTCAAGTCTTGCATGAGCTTCATGATGATCCGGCCAGAGTCCCCGATATTCAGAAGGATTCTGATTTTTAGAGTCAGGCAGAAGGCGCATATCGAGATGCGGTATTTTTCTATCGGTGTTTGAACTGCGGTCGCCCTCGCATATGTCCGGGACCTGCCAGACGTTTCGGGCGTCTCGCAGGCCATGACAGGCTCCGATTCGGAAGAGGGCCTTTTGGCTGGATTCCGCGCCGAGTTCTTGGTCCAGTTCGGCCATGAGTAGGCCTAGAAATGAACGCTCATGGAGCAGCTTGGGATCATTCATGAGGACAGAGTCTGGCCCCAGACCTAGGTCCTCGAGTTCAAGAGGCGCTTCACTGATTGGATTCGGATTCTTAGATTTTGGGTTCGTATGCATGCTCTTGGCTCCACAGGGAATTCAGCCGTCGATGAAGGCGTCAATGTCAAACTTCTCGTCCTTAGATAGGAACTCGTCTCCCTCTTGCTCAAGCAAGCGCATGAATGCATCGACAATGGTGGGGTCAAATTGTCGACCAGAAAACTTGGCAAGTTCATCAATGACTACGGTCATGGGGAGGCCTTTTCGATAGGGCCTGTCACTTGTCATGGCTTCAACGGTATCTGCGACGAGTATGATCCGAGACGGCAGAGGGATCTTGTTGCCTGCGAGTCGGTCTGGATAACCTCGACTCGATCCATCAAACCACTCGTGGTGATGGCGAACGCACGGTGCGATATTCGAGAGGAACTCAACCGGCTCCAGGATTTTGGCTCCGATCTCTGGGTGTCGCTTGATCTCTTCATATTCCATTTCGGTTAAGCGTGCGGGCTTACTGATAATGGCGTCAGGAATGCCAATTTTTCCGACATCATGAAGAAGGCCTGAAAAATAGACTCGTTCGATCATCTTCTTGTCAAGGTTGAGCTCCCGAGCGAGTCGTGAAGCATAGACGGCGACCCGCTCCGAATGGCCCCGGGTGTAGGCGTCTTTTGCATCGATGGCTTCGGCTAAGGCTCGAATGGTTTGGATGTAGCCTTTGCGTAGGTCTCGGTTCTTCTGGTCAACTTGGTGCGTTCGCTCTCGAACTTTATCTTCAAGGTTGCGATTCATGTCTTGTAGCTTGAAGTTCTGTTCGCGTGAAACCTGATTTAGGCGTTTGATCTCTTGTTTCATTTGGAAGTGATCGATCGCTTGGCGGAGTGAGGATTTGAGCTCGTCTTCATTCCAGGGCTTCGTAATTAAACGGAAGATTTCGCCACGGTTGATGGCCTCGACGGCGACATCGATTTCCGTGTAGCCAGTGAGCATCATGCGGATGGTTTCAGGATGTCGTTCTCGAATGCGAGACAAAAAGTCCGCTCCACTCATCTCGGGCATGCGTTGGTCTGAAATCACGACCTGAATGTCGAATCGCTGGAGTTGCTCAAGGGCTTCCGAGGCACTGGTTGCCGTGAGAACCTCAAAGGGTTCGTGTCGGAGCAGTCGTTTGAGCGCCTTTAAAATATTGGCCTCGTCATCGACAAACAGCACAGTGTGATTCTTCATGAAATTCCCCCGAACTAATCTGCTGGAGACCCGTCTGTGGGCCGTCCCTGGCGCTCTTATCGGCCCAAAAGCCCAAACGCGTTAGTCCGAACGTGGAAATCGAAGTCAGAAACTTACCCGGGGGATAAAAAAGGCGGATTTGAAGGGCTCAACGCTTCAAGGTGCCGGAAGAGGGGGCCCATATGGCTTCTGATCCCTCTGAAGGTGGGGGTCGCATTAGCCTGTTGGGGGGCTGGGCCCCTTGCGGGGGCATTCCTTAGACGTAGTTGCCGCCGCCGGGGAGCTTGATGCGCCGGCGAGCTTGATTGAAGCGGGCCGTTTCCGAGGTGAGGTCAGCGGTGGAGATTAAATCCGGTTGATCCCCACCGGCCTCGATGCGAGCCTTTCGTCGAAGAACCGCATGTAAAATCCGAACCCAGTCTCCTGTGCCCGTATCTTCGGATTGTTTCAGGACGTGCTTCCAGTCAATGGACTCAAAAAGAGGATGTCCCGCACGGGCTTCGGCCAGATTTGAGTGAATTTCAAGCGCAGTGACCACGTCGTCTGGGAAAATCGGCGTCACCTCAACGAAGCGTTCCAGACGTCCAGGTCGCGCGAAAGCTTGACGAACCACGTCGGGGTAGGCGGTGGAGCCGATCACTAAGTGGCGTCCACTGGCGATGGCGGAGTCAATGAGTTCAAGGAGGAAGTCCATAATCGGACCCAGCGGGAGGTCGGGACGCGGCCCTCCTAAATCATGGGCTTGAGAAAATTCGAGCTCATCGAAGAAAAGGGTGAGTTGAGGGGTTTCTTCTAGAATCTGTCCCCATTTCTGCACAAATTCGGCGGCTTTTCCGTTGGAATGGACCATATCGACCACCAACTTGGGCACGTCCACCCGAACAAACGAGGTGGCGGTCTGTGTGGCGAGTGCGGTGGCCAGCATGCGTTTCCCGCATCCCGAAGCTCCGATTAAAAGCACGCCGGAAGGAGGAAAAGTGCCCCATTTGGCGTACGTCTCAGGCCGTGTGGCCGCGTAGGCGTAGGTCAGCATCTCATCTTTGGCGGTGGTGAGCCCGCCGATGCCGTCAAAGGATTGCTTGGGGTCGGAGGTCATCGTTGTGGCCCGGGCCATGGGCTCCATGCTTCGAGTGAAACTGGACCATAAATTTTGCGCCCGTTCGATCTGTATCTGGCGGTCTGACATGGCCTGAGTCTATCGCCTTAAAAACAGGTTGGGATTTTGTGGGACGCGCTTTTTTTCGGGATCTTGAGTGAGCTCTCGGCTTGGCGCGCGTCTCACATGACTCTGCCTGGTTTCGGAGCCTCCCGGGCCTGACTTCTTTGGACAGGGATTGATTGAGAGGGAAAATTCAAAGGGGGGAGCGGGTGAGGGGCGAGGGCCGAGTTCGATAAACGGGTTCAGCAACGGAGTCTGGAGACCCGGGCGACGGGCCTCATCGACATGATGCTCGAGCATGTGGTCTGCGAGGTGAGCTTGACGCTGGAGGGGGCCGAATGACGTCCAAGACGACTACGCATGTATGATCTCTGGGCAGATGAGGGTTGTTTTTGAGAAAAACAGCGTTTTTTGGGTCCATTTTTGACGAGATTTAGCTCATTTGACGTCTTCGGTGAGCGACATGCCGGTGGAGAGTGCTATATCAACCTCCGCGCCGATCCGCGTCCCCATCGTCTAGTGGTTAGGACACCGGCCTTTCAAGCCGGCGACACGGGTTCGAGTCCCGTTGGGGATGCCATCGGCGTACTTTTGCTCTCTTCAGGAGAGAGTAGGACCTGCGGACTCTTAAAGGAGAACTCGTGGCGAAACTGGAGAAGAATGTCCTTCTTTTAGACGGGGGGATGGGAACGGAGCTTCGGGCGCGAGGTGTTCGAGTTCTCGATCACATTACTTCGATTTGGTCTGCCCAGGCTCTTGTCGATGATCCGGAAAGAGTGACCGAGGTTCACGACGCCTATATCGATGCCGGGGCGGATGTGATTACCGTCAACAACTATGCGGTGACTCGGCCTTTGCTTGATCGCGAGGGCATGGGGGATCGCTTTGTCTCCTTGACCGAAACGGCCGTGGAGCTTGCTCAGAAATCCAGAGACAAGGCCTCTAGGCCGGTTTTGATTGCAGGTTCGGTCCCGCCCCTTGAGACGAGTTATCGACCGGGTCTTGTCTTAGACGATGCGACCTTGCTTCGCGACTACCGCGAAATGGTGAAAGAGCTTTCTCGGGGTGTCGACGTGTTGCTCTGCGAAACCATGTCCTGCGCGCGGGAAGCACGGGCCGCGGTGGAAGCGGCTTGTGAATCCGATCTGCCTGTTTGGCTGAGTTGGACCCTTCAGGGAGATCGGCCTGACAAACTTCCGAGCGGTGAGACCATTCCGGAGGCGTTCGAAGCCGTGGCTGAGTTTGATCTTGAGGCCATTATGGTGAACTGCTGCGGGGCTAATTTTGTGACTCGAGCGGTCCCCATTCTGGCTGGACTGAATGCGAAGCGGATCGGTGGCTATGCCAACGCGGCCGAAGTGATCGAGGCCGCCGATGAGGCCCCCGTTCCCGAACCCGAGGAAGTGGCGAAACGTCAGCTCGATGTCGACGAGTACCTCGGCGAAGTGACCCAGTGGCTGGATGCGGGGGCCACCATTGTGGGCGGATGCTGTTCGACACGCCCGGCTCACATTGAGGCGCTGCGCGCTCATCTCGACGGGCGCTAATCCCGATTTTTCGCTCTTGGACGGGTCGCGGCGGCGCTTACGCGGGTTCTTCTTCACCTTGAGCCTGAGGGGCCTCGGGCAGGGTCCATACATCGTCTTGCTTGAGCCGTTCCAGGCTCTGGAAGATGTCCTCGACTTCGGCTTGGAGTTGGTTCCGAGCCCGGGGTGTGTCCGCATCAATGAGGGCATGGATTTTAACCACACTTCGACCGTTGAGAGCGACGGCCACGAGAACGCAGGCACGTCGGGCTGGCCCTTGACGCCTCCGGCCGCAGAAGAGAGCCGACCCCGTGTAGTCTTCTTGAGAGATCACTGACTCTACGGTTTCAGGATCGTATTCCAAAAGATATTTTGCTTGACGCGACTCATCGATGAGCGACCCCTTGATTCCACGCGGATCGCGTTTTCCTGTGCGTCCGTGGATAAAAGCCTCGCCATTTCGGTGCTGCAGTCTGAGCTCAAAAATTTCCTCTTGATTTTCATCGGGGTCCGACAAGACGGTCCAGTCTTTATTTGGAAAGCTCAAAGCGAAGCTCTGAGACGAGCTCACGACGCGTTCTTTTTCGACCTGTGGAGGGGGAGGGGTTCCCGGTCGGATTGGGCGCTCTGGAGGCAATCCGGAGTCAGCTTGCAGCGGCTGAGCGAAAGAGAGAGCGAAGATGAAACATGAGATCATAAAAGCAAAGGCCGATAGACCTGAGTCTGAGAGACAGAGCACAAAGGGGTGTAGAGGGGGCTGGCTTGTGGACATTGTTCAAAGCATACCATTGTGAGGGCGCTCTCTGTCTACTCTCATAACTCAAGTGGGCCTTTGTCTTTAATTTTGCTTTGATTGGGAAATGGGACTTTCTCAAGATCAGCACGAGACCTATCAGCAGGATGGTTTCATTTTGTTGCGGGGGCTCTTTGATCCCGATGCACTGGCGAGCTTTGAGGCTCGTTTTCTAGCCCTGGTTTCAGGTCAGGCGCCTCATGGCGAAGATCTTGTGGTGATGCGCGATGTGATGGTCGCCAAGGGAATCGTCGAGCCGGAGACACTGCTTCACGGTGTGAATAAAATTTTGAGTTTTGAAGAGGATGAGATTCTCTTTGCGTATGCACTAAATGAGACGTTGTTGGCTTTGGTGAGAAGTTTAATTGGCTCGGATGTGATGACGATCAGCACAAACGTTTTCAATAAACCTCCGGGAGTCGACGGTCGGCATCCGTTGCATCAGGATTTACGCTACTTCGCACTGAGGCCCGCTGAAAATATCGTTGGGACTTGGACGGCCATGAGTCCGACCACCCGAGAAAATGGCTGCTTGGCCGTCGTGCCGGGGAGTCATCGTGAAGGGCTGCTTGACCATGGTTTGCCTGACTGGGAATATACAAATCGAGGTTTTTTTTCGATTCGTGACGTGGCGCTTACGCAGCGTGTGCATTTGGAAATGTCTCCAGGTGACACTGTCTTGATTCACCCTTTGCTCGTTCACGGAAGCGGTCGGAATCAGAGTTCGGGTTTTCGTCGCGCAATTTCGGCCCACTATGCTTCTCAGGAATGTGAACGTTCCTCCGGAAAACGTAGAAGGGCTCCCGTGATTCGAAAGATCGGTTGACTCGATGAGAAGAACTAGTCCTCGCCCAAGGGGTCATTCTCATCGTTCGGAAATAAAATTTCAGGAGAGCCCCACATGGCCCTCCAAAGGGCATCCAGTGAGAGGGCGCGCGGACCTCCGCTCCGAATCCGACGGACCGGCTCCACTAATTCGCCGGTTCGATTGTATCCCCCGCGGATGCCCCACATTCCACGCTCGGGGCGACCTGGAAAGCCGTATCGAAGATCGTCAATTTCAACAGCCGTGCCGTAGGGTGTCGGAATTAATCGGGCATGAGTTTGACCGAGAGCGAACCATTCAAAAATTTGGCCCTCGGGCGTAGACTTGAGCTGATCCACTAGGGGATGAGGCGGTGAAACCTTAAAACGCTCTCCGTGGCTCGCTCCGCCACCGAGGGGCGTGTAGAGGCCCACCCAAATCTCGTCACCGGTGCGCACCACAGCTCGACGTAAGTAAGGAAACAGAAGAGTGGGATAGGTCCGTACGAGAACGTCAGAATGACCTTGCACGCGAAATTCAGCTTCGAGAGTGTCTTGAGCTTGTTCGTTGAGAAGGTATCCATAGCCCATATAGCTCCACGACAGAATCAGAGCTGCCCAGGCGACGATCCGCCTAGGCGTCGGCTGTTTTCGCAAAAAGAAGCCGACCCCTAATCCGAGAACCAAGAGACCTGAATAAATAAAATCGATAATGCCCACCGCATTGAGGGCCGTTCTGTGGTTGGAGAAGGGGGCCAGCAACTGTGTCCCATATGCGGTGAAAATATCGATGAGAGGGTGTGTTAGGACCGCTAGAATCATGAGTCCCATCCAAGCCGAGAGCACCTTGGGATCGCCGGGTTGGCCGGGCTTGGTCTGACCGCGCCAGCGGTAGTAGCGCCAGATGAGCCAGCCCAAGGGCGGTCCGATCACGGGGCCAAACCAGAGTGAATGCGTAAAACCGCGATGATGTACGAATTCACCAAAAGGGCCGTGAGTCGCTACGGCCAGCACGTCGAGATCTGGAAGCAATCCGCCCAGGGCTCCGAAAACCAGAGCTCGGCCGCCTAGCTTGTGGCTGAAGGTCGCTTGGCCCACGACGGCACCGAGGAGAGCTTGTGTTGCGGTATCCATGCAAATCCATCTGTTGTCAGTGAGGTTGAGTGAAGGGTTGAGCCCGTGCCGGCTACGCCCTTGAAAAGTGTTTTGAGCCAAGAGTACGTTTTGTTGGGGCCGAGGGACGCGGGTTTAAGGTGTCAGGATCAACGCGGCGATTCCAATCATGATGGCCAAGATACCCATAATCTCAAGACGGTTGACGTGCTCTCGGAAATAGAAGACAGAAACCATGAATGTAAAGATCAGTTCGACTTGACCAAGGGCTCTGACGTAGGCGGCGTTTTGCAGGGTCATGGCAGTGAACCAACCGGCTGAAGCGGTGACGCCCACGAGTCCGACCCAGAGCGCTGGCCTCCAGTTCTTCATGACGGCCGTGAGTTGACCCGGTTCCCACCAGAACAGGTAAGCGGTCATGATGGCCGTCTGGAAAACCGTGACGCAGGCGAGAGTAAACGCAGCGGGCAGAAGAAAGCCTTCGCCTCCCAGCGACAGGGATGCGGCGCGGTAGGAGACCGCTGAAACACCAAACAGTGCGCCCGAGCTCAACCCAATCAGAGCCGGCCTTCCGACGAAGGCGGAGAGGAGCCCCTTTTGACTAAATTCGCTTCGGGCCACCGAGATTAGACAGACTCCAATCGTACTGGTGGCGATGGCCAGCGCGCCGCTGATCGGGAGGCCTTCGCCGAGGATGACGAGTCCAAAGACGGCGGCTTGGAGAGGCTCGGTTTTTGAGTAGGCCGTTCCCACTGCAAAGTTTCTGAGGGAGAAGAGCCGGACCAGCAGGAATGTCGCGACAATCTGGGCACTTCCTCCGGTGAGTAACACGATTCCGAATCTTAAGTTTGGTGACGGAAGAGGCTGTTCGGTCCAGATCTGAAGGGCGAACAAATAGAGAATCGCCAGCGGAAATCCAAAGCCGAAGCGGACGAACGTCGCTCCAGCATCAGAGAGAGCATCTTTTAGATACTTTTGCAGCGCTGAGCGGATGTTTTGAAGAAAAGCGGCTGCGATGCTGAGAGGGATCCAGAGTTCCATAGGCCAAAGGGTAATGGTTTAAGGCTTAGATGCTTAATCTTTTGGATGACTCGAGATCGGGGCTTGGCGCGAGGTCTGGGTGCGTTTGTTCGCCGGGTGCGACGGCCTCAAGAGTTGAGCATACTTGTGAGAATGACGGGAAATGCCGCAGGCGGTCAGACAGACTGGGGGGCGACACTCGAAGCCTTGCTGGCAGGAGACGCGCTTGCTCTGGCTAGGCTGACTCGTTTGGTCAACGGGTTTTTGGGCCGTTGGAATGCCTACGATTTTCGCAGCGACTGGGATGACTTGGTACAAGAGGTCATTGTGGCGGCGGCCTTGGCGTTACGTGACGGAAAAATTCGGGACCGGCGGGCGGTGGTGGGGTATCTGAGAACCACGGCGCGTTTCAAGTTTATCGATCGGTTGAAGGCCCAGACTCGCACCAAAGAAAATGAGACTCTTCCTTGGGAGGATGTGGTCGGGGCAGATGAGGCTCAGCTCGCGGACGACCCGGGAGAGGGCGAAATGAGCCGAGATCTCGCTCAAGCCCTTGAGCGACTTCCCGAAAAACAGCGTCTTGTGGTTTTGGGGGTTCACGTCCAGGGACGGACCTATGATCAAGTGGCTGAGGATACCGGGATTCCTCTGGGGTCTCTTAAACGGTACCTCAGGGATGGCCTCACACAATTAAGAGGGGATCTTGTTGATTTTCTTGATTCAGGTTGATCCGATTCGCGATGTGGGAACGACTGTCCACAGCGAGGGGGATAAAAAACTTATGCGTTGCGGACCGAACGGCACAAAGGACACAGGCCATGCCTTGTGAAGACTTCGATGAAATTGATGTAGTGGATTTCCTGCTTGAGCGGGAGGATTCGCGCTACGCGGCCTTTCGAGCTCATTATCCGAGCTGCTCGGATTGCACCCGGGAAGTTCGCCGAGGCATGCAACTTGAGCAGGCGCTGGGACATGCGGCGCCGAGTTCGGCCGGAGATCATCCTTCGGAAGAGGTCTTGCTCGCGTACGCGCAGGCACCGGCCACGCTCGATTTTGACGTGCGCCGAGGTCTTGAAACTCATCTGGAAGCGTGTGCACCCTGTACGACGGAGTTGACGGTCCTGGAACGTTTTGATTTTGCCGCGATCGGAGTAGCATCGAAGGCGTCCACGCCAGACGCTTCAGTGTCTCTTGGGACGGAGTGGAGGAAAGCTTTCTCAAACGCCCTAGAGGCCCTCGGTGGTTGGGTGGTCTCGCCCACGTTTGCCGCAGCGGCGCTCGCGATTCTGATTTTGCCTCTGGGTTGGCTATGGGTCAGAGACGAGGCGCCCATGGTCCCCGCGCCGACTCTGGCCGAAAGCTCAACGAGGCCGGCCCCCGAGAGTCCGTTGGTTCCCCTTGATCCGGTTGATCTACAGGAATTGGCTTCTGACGAGGCAGCGAAGGGTGTCTCCCCAGGTGCTTTGGCCCTGAACGAGAGCCAACCCGAGGTGGATCAGATGAGGGCCCCGTCCCCGCGCGAAGCCGAAGTCTTGCCCCCGAAAACGGTGGAGGTCGCGAGCACGCCTGAGTCGCCGAGTTCGGACATTTCGCCCCTCGTGGCGGGCCCCGATATCGCGCTCCTGGCTTCGAATTGGCCTTCTGGGGAAATTCGATATGGAGTGGATCAGATTCCCCTTTTGGGCGGGCCGTCGGTTCGAACCTATGGGAAAGTGCGTTCGGCGGGAGGGACTTCGTCACTCGAAGTGTACGCTTTAGGCCCCGATCATGTGGGTTGGACGAGTTCGACTTCCCCCACGCTTTATTACTGGCTCTCGGAGCCTACGTCCCTTCCCATTGAGATCACGGTCGCGGACGATGTTTCGATTGAGCCCCTGGTTGAATTTCAGAGAGGCGGACCTCAGGCAGCGGGGCTTCACGCGGTGTCGCTTGAGGATCTCGGTGTGGAGCTTCAAGCTGGGGTTGTGTATCGCTGGCAGGCGGCGGCCGTGGTCGACGCTGCGCGTCGTTCTCGTGATGTGAGAGCGAGTGCCGCGCTGGTTTTTCAAGAGCGAACACCCGCTCAGCAAGTGAAGTGGGAGGAGGCCGAACTGGCCGCGCAGGCGCACCTGCTGGCCGAGCAAGGGTATTGGTACGATGCCTTCAGGCAGCTTTCAGACTGGACCGAAGCAGGTCTAGACGTCGAAGGCGTTGAAAAGGCGCGGAGCGATTTATTGGAACAGGTCGAGATCCGAGTGCCAATCGATTCGAGCATAGAGTGAACAGAGGCGGAATGGCTTAATGCACCCATCGCGATGTCTGGGCTTTATGTTTGTGAAGAGATCTTATCTTCGGGAATTCTTTTTCTTGAGCTTGATCCTCTCTTTGTTAGCGATGGCCCCAAGCCTTGTTCGTGGGCAAACCGTGGGCAGTCAGTCTGAGGTCTCTGGCCTCAGAGCGAAAGCGGCCCAGGCGGAATCTCAGGGCCAGTTTTTGTCAGCGCGGGCCCTTTATGCCCAAGCGGTGGAGAAGGCCCGGGGCCAGGCGAGCCTTGAAGTGGAGAGTCTGCTGGATTTGGCGCGCTGTGAGCGAGCGGTGGGCGAGGTCCCTTCCTCGATGACGCATCTGGAGCGTGCACTCACCATTTCAGATGAGAGAGATTTATCCAACAAGCGGCCGGCCATCGAAGCTTCATTAGGCGCTTCGGCTTTAGCCCTAGGCGAGAGGGCGCAAGCGACTCTCTGGCTCACCCAGGCGATCCACGGAGCGCGTACTTTCGATCAAGTGAGAGTGACGGCGGAAGCAGAAAATGACCTCGGAGTTCTGGCGGCGCTGAAGGGGCTTCCCGAGGATGCTTTGGCTCACTTTGAAGCCAGTGCGTTGGCAGGGGGACTCGCTCAAGACTCGGCTCTTGAGGCGCGTGCGCTTGGGAATGCGGCTCGTGTTTCGGCCCAGAGTGGACCGGAGCGGGCTCAGTCTTTTTTAAAAGAAGCGGCCCTTCGAGTGGAGACTTTACCGCCTTCGTATGTGCGGGCTGAACTCTGGGTCAATCTTGGTCATCAGGAAAGAAGCCTGGGGGTGCCGTCAGCGGAATCGCGCGTGTTGGCCTCACAATGGTTGTATGCCGGGCTTGAGACCGCCGATGAAGTGGGGGCGGAGTCCGTGGCGACCGTGGCCTTGAGGGAACTTGGGGCCCTGTATCAAATGGAAGGACGCCGGGGTGAAGCCCTGGAATTGACGAATCGAGCACTTCGACGGGCGAGACGGATCGCGGACCCGGTTCGATTGTATCGACTTGAGTCACAGCGCGGCGAACTTTTGAATGAACTCGGCCGGAGGCCCGAGGCGATCTCGGCGTACTCAAGGGCCATTGAAGCCTTGGCGCCCCTGCGGACTCAAACGCCGTGGGGCGGGGACGGGCAGGGGGCCTCCTTTGAGCAGGAGGTTCAGCCGATCTATGAAGCCTTCGTTGGGCTGCTCTTGGATCAGGCTCAGGCGACTTCAGATTCGGCCGTGCGTCAAAGTCTGCTTCGTCGCGCACGCGATGGCTTGGAGCGATTCAAAGCCGCCGAATTGAGGGACTATTTTCAAGACGAATGCGTGGACGCATTGCAGGACCGCTTAGCCAGTATCGAAGCGGTTTCTCCTGAGGCGGCCATTCTCTACCCCGTCTCATTGGCCGACCGCTTGGTGGTCTTGGTTAGCTGGCCGACTGGGGAAATTGTGGCCTATGAAAAAGCGGTTTCGAGGGCCTTGGTCGAGACGGAAGTGGCTTTGTTTCGGCAAACCCTTGAGCGGGCGGGGACCCGCCGCTATTTGCCTCACGCTCAACGGCTCTACACTTGGTTGATTGAGCCCCTGAAGGGGGCGCTGCAAGAGCGCGAGATTAAAACGCTGGTCTTCGTTCCTTCGGGCGCCTTGTTGACCATTCCCATGGCAGCGCTTCACGACGGTCAATCATTTTTGGTGGATCACTATGCGGTGGCGCTGACACCTGGGCTTCAGTTAACAGACCCACGTCCGTTTCAAAAAGAAGGGCCTCGTGCCTTGCTGGCTGGTTTAAGCGAAGCCACTGACGGCTTTGCGCCTCTTCCAAATGTGGCTCTTGAGATCGAAGAAGTTCATTCGGTGATCGGGGGCGATGTCTTAATGAATGCTGCCTTTCGTCGATCCCGTTTAAGGGAACGCCTGGCCGAGGAGCCCTACAGCGTGGTTCATCTGGCGACTCATGCTGTTTTTTCTGGACTTGAGGAGAGTGCTTTTCTTGTGACAGCGGACGGCCGACTCTCAATGAAGGGTTTGGCGGAGGACATCGGAACTTTTCGTTTTCGTGAGCAGCCCCTTGAGTTGCTAACCCTGAGCGCGTGCGAAACGGCCGAGGGCAACCCACGGGCTGCGCTTGGCTTGTCGGGCATCGCTGTTCAATCGGGGGCCCGAAGCGCTCTTGGAAGCCTCTGGAGTGTGGATGATCCGGCGACGGCTCGGCTGGTGACCGCTTTTTATCGGCATCTGTTGACCGCAGGGGTTTCTCGGGCCGAGGCGCTGGCCCAGGCACAAAGAGAACTCAGGCAGGATTTTCGCTATCGGCACCCAGCTTTTTGGGCCCCTTTTCAGATGATCGGAAGTTGGCTTTGAGGGCCGATGTCCCCCGGAGGGGCAATCGGATTCATATTTTTCTGATCCGATTTTTTAATCGTCACCGACTTCAGCTTCAGGGGCACCACAAAAACAAGGTTTGCGACATCCTGAGGGCTAAAGCGAGTAGAATAGAGGCTCAGGACCGCAGCTGCTGATGATGATAAGCGGATGAGAATATGGCGGGAGCTAGAATACGACGCATTTGGGGATGGGCCACACTGATTCTGTGGCTGGGAGAGGGGATCGGCTTCGCAGGAACCCCCGAGTTTTATCTCTGCGAGGGATCGGTTTCGGGTTGTTGCGCGATTGAAGACGCGGCGACGGTCTGGGCTCCCGTGGAGAGTTCAGGTGTGGTTTTTTCCATTCCTTCGGCGCCCACGGAGAGTTTTACTCTCTGCTTGGAGGTGGGGGCGACGGCTTCGACAAGCCCCGCGGCCGACTGCGACGCAGCGACGGGTTCCGGCGATGAACTTTGTGCCTGGCAGCTTGATCTTGAAGTCCCGGCGAACACGGAAAATCCGGTTCTGATTGAGGGTTTTGTGGAGTGTGGATCGATCGTTTTAGTGGCCTCAAAAACTGATGCTGAACTCGCGGCCCATCCTGTTAGCGAACTGGGTTTGAGTTGGTTGTACGATACGAGTCCTCTCAGTGCGGGTTCTTCTCAGTGTGTAGGGACTTTGGATTTGGCGTGGACCTCGGTGGGCGATGAGCATGATCCGCCCGAGTTGATGGTGATGGCGACGAGTTCAGCGGTCCAGGTCAGTATGGATGAAGTCTCAGTGGACGCGGGACAGATTTTAGTGCCCGAACCCGGTTTTGGTTTGCTGCTGCTTTCAGGGCTCACCGGCTTAGGGTTTCTTGCACGTCGTCGAGTCCGAGGTGCAGCCGGTTTAATTTTGGGATTGAGCCTCCTTTTGAGTTCGGCAAACGCTATTCGCGCCGATGAAATTGAGACGGTGAACCCCATTACGCCCGATGGACTCAACCTTTCGCTCGATTGGAAGCTGGGCGAGTCGGTGGCCGCCGTGGGTGACCTCAATGGAGACGGAGTGTCCGACCTCGCCCTGGGCGCACCGAGCTATAACAATAACGCGGGTGCGGTCCTGCTTTTGCTCATGCGGCGTGACGGGACGGTGGATGACGTCATTCAGTTTGGTTCCGATACGCCTGAATACAAAAGTATTATTCTGGCCGGCGATGGATTTGGAGCCGGTCTGGCCGCGATCGGAGATTTAGACGGCAACGGAGTCACGGAGTTGGCCGTTGTGGCTCCAGGGCGACGCTACGTTTTTATTCTTTTCTTAAGCGCTCGTACGGCGCTCTCGCCTCTGCCTGAAGTGAGGAGTACGGTTCGGTTTCAGATGGCCTACGCGCCTAAATCGGTCACAGGGATTGGAGACTTAGACGGCGACGGCGTTTCGGATGTCGTGGTTGGCCATCCAGATGCGCCTATCGGCTGTGTGTTGGGTTGCGGCGCGATTGAGATTCTGAACTTGAAATCAGACGGTACGCTCAAGTCCGCTACGACTCTGGGCAATGGATCTTTGGGCTCAGCTTCTCTCACTGACGGAGATCAATTTGGAGCATCCTTAGCCTTTTTGGGGAATCTTTATGGAGGAACGGGCGTCGAACTGGCCGTCGGTTCACCCGGTCGAGGGCCCAATCAGAGAGGAGCCATTCAAATCGTTTCCTTGACCTCGCAGTCGGGGGGGATCGTGAAGGCCACCATCGATTCGGGTGTGGCTCGCTTTCCGGCCGCTAACGTTTCTGTTTCAGGTCTTGGAAATTCGCTGACGCCGCTCGGGGATATCGATGCGGATGGCGACACAGACCTTTTGGCCGGGGC
>JACLAC010021007.1_pt1 | contig 44072 bp, 33 predicted proteins | sample 8027881 | NCBI WGS metagenome assembly JACLAC01 (sample SAMN15725517, study PRJNA655200) | protist metagenome | isolation source: fluorescence activated cell sorting (FACS) single amplified genomes of... | place: Spain: Blaines Bay Microbial Observatory, Mediterranean Sea | collected 2016-01-19 | reverse complement strand
TTTTGGGGTGTGAACTTTGCCCCCCATGTAACCGATGGAGTCCCAACTTTGGTCATCGGTGAGGAAGATGATGACATTGGGTCTATCGGCAAAGCAACTCGTGGCTAAGATCAGCCATAGGAAGAGGGGGCTAAAATGTTTGATCATGACATTCTTGAATAAAGTGTCCATATATGGTATACTTTAAAGGGCATAATTCAAGTTCCTTTAAGGAGAAATGCCCTTGGTCATCCAGACCTTGTCGAAGGAGTCGACGTGGACCTGTTCAGCGTGCCCATCGACGAAAAGCACGTTGACGTTGAGCTGGTGACGGTAGATGTCAACTTTTTTGGGTTCGGGTTGATCTTCGTAGAATTCCAACAGAGTCGGTGACTCGTCATACTTCCATGTTTGCAATGAAGACCATCCCACCTTGTTGTCTACTTGTATGTTTTTGACTTCTGTTAGGTACATGTTTTTTGATGGAAAATTCACTTTAGAGATCCTCCCCTGTGCCTCATTACCTCTCACTCCAACAACACCGGTGTTGGTCCCATAGTCAGATTTAAACCTGCATATGTGAGGGCTCATATGTTCTAATATTCTATCCGGATCATTCAGCCAAATGAATTCAGCAGCTTCATCTTGAGAAGGGCATCTGAAATGTTGATACTCATCACTTGTACTCCTAATGATATCGTCTCTGATGTCTCTAGTGGTCAGATTGGGTCCATGATCTCGTATGACATCTTGTGCTGGAGAGTGATCGTACATGGCCATGGCTAAGGCTCCATGAGCAAGAAAATTCCCAGAGGTACTGAGTCCGGGCTCAATATGTTTAGCCGATATTCTCATGGCGTTGGTTGAGTTCTTCATGTGCTCAGGAACAAGATCATGATTGATGATGTCTCCTAGGGGAACGTGATCATTATAATCATTTTGATAATAAGAAATGGATTTTCCATGGCCTGACAAATTTGATAGACAGTGTAGGGCTTTTGTTCTCTGCTGCATTTGACGCAGAGAGGGCATGAAGAGCGATGTAAATATGGATAATATGGAGCAGATAACACAGAGCTCGATGAGCGAAAAGAGAGATATCCGAAATTTTGTTGGCTTGAGGTGTGATTTTAGTGGCACTTCACGTAGCTGCTGAGATATGAAGGTCTCTCTATGCATAATTTTATAACATAAGATATACCATACTTATACTAAACAGTGAAGAGATTCAAGTTTTAGTGTTGGGTATGACGAAAACTTATCGCAATATGCCTTTACTCATCCAGACGTCTGGAAAAGATAAGAAGGGAACGGCTTCAGCGTGACCGTCGACAAAAAGGACATTAGCATTTTTTAAGTGAGGGTCATGACGATAGAGATCTATCCTATCTCGCTGACCATTATTTATATCTTCCGTAAAATCATGTAATGTCGTTCCTTCAGGATAGTCTGAGTTTGGTCCATAAGTAAAAGCATGTGCCCCAAAAACAGACCAGTTATGAATTGATGAATTTATGATGTTATTTTCACTTAATAACATGGTTTTAGATGGTGTGCCAACCAAACTTATTCTGCCTTCAGCAGATCTCCTAATGATTTCTTCTTTATCATTCTTGTAGCTTTCTGGAATACCTGCTACTCCTAAGTTGATGCCATAGTTAGTTCTAAATCGAGTGAGGCCTTCTGCTATAAAATTAGACTGTTTCTGTTCACCTTGTTTTGTTGCTTCCGCAAGCCAATTTTTTGCTGAGTTCAAGTCCATAGCTCCTCGGTCTGAAGGGCACATGAAGTGTTCGTATCCTGTATGTGCATGGAGAATGGAATTATTAATTTTTCCAACCGTGGGTGTATTAGAAGAACTAAGTTCTTTATAAGTTTGTTGAGCTGGAGAGCTATCATACATGGCCATAGCAAAGGCACCATTCACCATATAGTCTTTGATTGAACCTTTGCGATTTGCCTTGATTGTCATAGCATTGGTCTTATTCACTGTATCACGATTATCAAAAGACCTAAAGTGATCTGGCATGCGTTCCTCACGGACAATTCCAGCTAGTGGTATATGATCATTGTAATCGTTTTGGTAGTGTGAAATAGATTTTCCATGTCCAGACAAATTGGATAAGCAATTTAGCAATTGAGTTTTTTGATTTAGCCCCCTCAAAACCGGAACCAAAAGGGATGACAGTACAGCAAAAATGGCACAAACCACGCATAACTCCACAAGAGTAAAATTGTAGGCGTGGGATGTTGAGTTGTTATGTGAACGTGGCATTGTTATTTTTTATAATGTTCAGGCTAAACTTAGAAGTGAAAAGGTGTACATGTGAGAGCAAGCTCTATCTGCATTATTTTATAGATGGTATGTCTAAATATAGTTTTGTTAAAAAATGCCAAACAACATGAAGTGAAACCAGTGCAAAGTAAGAATATTTTCTACAGATTAACGCAACATGAAAAGGTTCTATAATATTTTAGCATCGAGATTTGTTGATGCAGAATCGGCGCCACGATCGTCAAAGTTATCATGGCACCGATTCTAAGTCCTTGTGATAAAAATCAGTAGAAATGTCCCTAGAGATGACGGTCCACTAATTTCTCTTGCATGACCTTGACCACCTGAGCAAACTCAGGCTTGTCGATCAAGTTGTTGTGTTCGCTAGGGTCTTTTTCAAGGTTATAAAGCTCTGCTTGCTGTTTCCCATCCCAATCGGTGTATCTCCACTGTTCATGGTGTAGGCATTTTCCGATCACCTTCGGGCCACGGGTGACCACGGTGTAGGCGGTGTCCCTGATGGAAGCGTCCGGGTCGTCCAAGATCGGCCCTAGGCTTTTGCCTTGTAAATGATCGGGACTAGGCAGACCACATAGGTCGGTGAGGGTAGGGAAAATATCGACCAACTCAACTAATGAAGAGCTTTTGTGCCCAGGTTTTTTCATCTTAGGGGTTCTGATCATCAGTGGAACGCGAGTGCACTCTTCAAAAAGCGTCACTTTGCCATAGAGGAAGTGTTCACCGATATGAAAACCATGATCGCTGTGCATCACTAAGATGGTGTTGTCCGCTTGTCCACTTTCCTCTAGGGCGTCCAGGATCATGCCGAACTGTGCGTCGGCAAAACTGATGCAGGCGAGGTAGGCTTGTAGCCATTTTGCACGCTTGGTTGCATCTTCTTGTTCAAAGGTCATGTCAAAACCTTTGTGGCGTGCGTCGTAAGCGAGTTTTGGCTTGTTGCTCCAATCGTCTTGGGGGACCTGATCGAAGCTCAATTCATCCAAGGGGTACATGTCAAAGTACTTTTGAGGAGCGTAAAAAGGGACGTGAGGTTTGGTGATGCCGCAGGCCATAAAGAAAGGTTTACTGTTGATGTTTGGATTCGTCAGGTGATCACAAATCCTCTTCCTGGCGCGGCCGTCCATGTGTTGGGCGTCTTCTAGTGTTGTTCCCTTAACGGCAACGATGCCTTCCCCAAAGCGTCGATTTTTTTTGCGAAATTGCTTCCATGCTTGGGCGTTTTTTTTGATGTCACCAACTTCTGCGTTGAAGCGCTCTTCTAAGAGTTTTATCGTGATGTTGACTCCGTTATAGAATTTATCAGAACGGTGGGTTGATAATCCAGCTTCAGCAACATTCGTCATCCCATGAAAGATTTTGCCCACACTAGCAACCCAGTAGCCTTGATCTTTAAAGTGTTCAAGCATGTTCTTTTTCATGGGTTGCTTGATGCGCAGGTGACTCGAGTTGTCGATGATTCCATTTTTCTCTGGATACATGCCAGAAAGGAAAGAGGCTCTCGAGGGGCCGCAAACGGGGTACTGGCAGTAAGCGCGCTGGAAGGTCATGGCTTGCTTAGCGAAGCGGTCCAAGTTGGGGGTTTTTGCATTGGGGTTGCCGTAGGCGCCGAGGTAGTCGTTGAGGTCGTCGAAGACCACCATGAGAACATTGGGTGCATCGGCTTTAGCTTGCTTTTGTTTAGGTTGTTCTAGAGCAGCTTCATCAGAGAGCTCCAGGTTTCTGATTTTTAAAACCGCCTGATTGAGGATGCGAAAGCGGATGTCAGCTCCATTGAGTCTGTTTTTAAACAGAGCATCCTCGATAAAGATCTCTTTTTTTAGCCATTTTCCTGAGCCCTGTAGTTGGATGCCGCCAACGCCTTTCCATTGTCCCGGTGTGTTGAGCGGGCCATAGAGAGGGTCCGAGCTGTCGATGCTCACGGTCAGCTCCTGGTGGCTATTGTCGAGAATCTCAAAGCTGAACTTGACCTTGGGTTGCTTTCCATTCGTAAAATGAGCGTCTTTAACGTCTAGGGAGAAGTATGTGGGCTGCCCTTTGGCACCCAGGCATTCTACGACGGGCCCAGCTTCACTGCCGGTGGTGCTCACCCGCTTGTTGTTTTTGAAGAGATCGAGTCCCTTTTGGAGGCGAATCGATTGTGCGACTAAGCTTGAACTCAGCAGGATCAGGAGGGGTAGGAGGTGTCTTATCCACATGTTTCTAACGATATATCAACAAAGAGTGACGCAATGATAATAGATAAAATAAAATTAAAATCAATATATACCAAATTTGAGTTATTTAAAGATTTGTAATGACAACTGAGCGTCATGCTGTTTTGTGCTAAAAGAACAACACAACACTGAGGTCAAAAGTGAAGGCTGTCATTTTTAGTGAATCAAATGAATGTTTCAAGACAGTTAAAGCGATTAGCTTGAATAGTGTTTATTGTGAACAATTATGCTTATTTTATAATCAACAACTGAGGCGAAGACACCACGATGATGAAATCAGAGCCCTTATATTTAAAGAGGGTTGATCATCCAAGGACGATTGGGTGATTTTTTGCCTTGAAATCTGTGTTGAATGAGCTCTTCTAACCAAACTCTTGAGCGAAGAGATCAATATCAGTTCCGTTGCCTTCAACTGATGTTGGGTCAAAATAGACCACAAAATCGGAGGTCACTTTAGCAGCTCGTTGATCCATTTCCTTTAAAGAAATAGTAACAATATCTTTTTTCGAGAGCAAAGATATTGCTTATTGACTTAATATATACCATATATAGTATATGTAAAAGCATTTTTGCTCAATCTATACTTTTTAAACCGAACAATATGGGAAATTTTGCGACCATTGATGTCACGATCATCGTGATGTATTTCATGGTCACCCTCATCATGGGGTTGATCATGACGCGACAGGCTTCTAAAAGCATGGACCACTACTTTTTGGGGGGAAGATCCATCCCTTGGTACCTTTTGGGCATGGCGGGTATGGCCAATTGGTTCGATTTGACGGGAACGATGATCATCACTTCGTTTTTATACATGCTCGGGCCAAGAGGCCTATTCATAGAGTTCAGGGGTGGTGCCTGTTTGATTTTAGCTTTTTTGATCGCCTACACGGGCAAGTGGCATCGTCGTTCGGGTTGCATGACTTCCGCCGAGTGGACGACGTATCGTTTTGGGTCGGGGGCCACCTCCAACTGGATGCGATTTTTAAAGGCCTTCATGACGATCGTGACGACCGTGGGCATGTTGGCCTATCTGGTCCGTGGAACCAGCCTTTTTGTGGGTATGTTTTTCCCTTATTCTCCAACGGTGGTCACGGCATGTTTGATCGGCTTTGCCACTCTTTACACCATGATGTCAGGTTTTTATGGCATCGTTTTAACGGATCTGCTCCAAGGTGCCATTGTGATGGTGGCTTGTGTCATCGTTGCGGTCATGGCTTTCAACGCCATAGATAGCACCGAGAGTTTGCAGCAATTGGCATTTTCGGTGACGGGCAATAGCGACTGGCTGGCGAGCATGCCCCAGTGGCACACGGAGATGCCCGATGGTTACAAGATGTACGAGTCCCTGATTTTGTTTTCAGCTTTCTATCTGCTCAGGAACATTTTGACGGGCATGGGCACTGGAGATGAGAGCAAGTACTTTGCTGCAAAAAGCGACCGCGAGTGCAGTTTGCAATCCATGTTACAGGGCATCACGGTGACTTTCCGCTGGCCCATGATGATCGGTTTTGCTGTATTAGGTCTCTTTTTGGTACAAGAGTTCTTCCCCAATCAGGACATGGTGGGCGAGGTGACAGCTTTGATCAAGTCAACCTACCCCAATGTCACCGCATCTAAATGGCACGAACTCACCAGTCAGATCATCAACAGCCCCAGTGAACACCCACCCGCACTCATCGAGGGAATGGTGACGCTACTAGGCGAAGGTTGGCGCAGTAAACTGCCATTGGTGGGCTTTCACGGTATCATCAACCCAGAGCAAATCCTACCGGCTGTGATGCTCAATAACATACCCGTCGGCTTGCGAGGCTTTATCATCGTTTCGATGTTGGCGGCGATGATGTCGACCCTCACCGGTGAGGTGAATAAAAGTGCAGCTCAGTTTGTTAAGGACATCTACCAAGCTTTTTTAAGGAAAAATGCTAAAAATACCGAGCTTTTGATGGTTTCCTATTCATCGACGGCTTTGATCGTTATTGCCGGATTTGTGATGGGCATGGGTGCAGATAGCATCAATAGCCTCTGGGGCTGGATCATCATGAGCTTGACCGCCGGTGGCTTGGCTCCCTATATATTGAGGTTGTACTGGTGGCGTTGTAACGCTTGGGGCATTGCAGGGGGAACGATTCTCGGTGGGATTGGTGCTGTTGTGCAGCGCATTTACTTCACCGACATGAATGAATTGTACCAGTTTGGTATCATGAGCTTTCTTTCATTCTTTGGAACGGTATCCTTTTCATTGTTGACGGCGCCAACCCCAATGGACACCTTATTGCATTTTTATCGTAGCACCCGTCCCTTTGGTTTCTGGAAACCTTTGTACAACCAGTTGGGTGAAGACGAGAAAAAAGCTTGGGGTAAAGAACACCGCAATGATGTGTTGAGTATCCCTTTCTTGTTGGTGTGCCAAGTGACTTTATTCTTGATGCCGATGCAGATGGTGATTCACACTTGGGACGCTTTCTTCATGACCCTAGCCATTTTTCTGCTGTCTGCGGTGGGGGTCTACTTTTTCTGGTGGAGAAACCTTCCCAAGGCAGAAGCGGAATTGTCTAAAGCTGAAGCAGAGGACAGTTCTGAATCATCAGAAAACCTAACTCCATCCGAGGTGAGCGTCGTATGAAAAATACCCATCATTGCCTTAAGGGATCACTGCTGATCAAGATTTTATCTTGCTCGATCATCATGATCTGCAGTGCCTTTGCTGAGGTCATCGATTGTGGTCCAGGGGTCGATCTGCAAAAAGTACTCAACAAGGGTCACGATATCGCTTTGCGCAAGTCTTGTGTCTACCCTGTTTCAAAAACCCTCCGTTTTAGAAAGCCTAACCAGCGCATCTTCACCAAAAACGCAAAGCGCTTGTCGGATTATGCTGAATTGAAAATCGTTAACCCTGAGATCTCCTGTGCCGTTGATGGCTGCAGGAGGTCCGGTGTACGACTTGAGAACCTTTTGATCAATGGCAACCGCTACCAAGGGCAGATTGGACGGGATCTGCCTTCTTACAAAAGGGCACTTGTTTTCTTGGGTGGAAAAGGTGCTGTTGCTCAGGTCATCAAATCCTGTGTTTTGGTCAACACCAAATCTTGGTCGACCATCAAGGTTCATGAGGGTGGCGAGCGTATTGTCGTCGAAAACAACATCATCATAGGCGCAGGGGCCGACTGCCGGGGCAATGGCAAGGCTTCCGAGGAGTCTCCTTTTGCTTGGGGCGATGGTGTCTCCTGTGCGGCAAAGCATTCGTCGATCAACAACAACTTGATCCTTGACCCGACGGATGTCGGTGTGGTTGTGTTTGGTGCTCCCGGATCTGAGGTGAAGGACAACGTCGTTGCCACCATCTCTAGGGAATCCCTCGGTGGCATCAACCTTGTCGATGCCTTGGTGTGGGAGATCGAGGAGGGGTCAAATCGTTGGGATTACCGTGATACCGTGGTTTCTCATAATTTGATAGACGCCTACGGTGCGAGAATACACATGGGCATCCCAATGGGGGTGGCTTCGTGGGCACCCGGTCGCATGGGCAACGTTTTGGTTGGTGCAGAGGTCTGTTACAATGAATTGAGTGGCTCCGCCGCAGCATACGGCATGGTGGCGCGTGACATCGACAAATTCAATATCCATCACAACACCAGTGCCGCCCAGTACTCTGGACTGGCCGATGGTGTGCACAGGAGGCCTCCGGAAGAGCCCGGTGCGTTTTATTATGAAAAAGGTGAGGTGGGGGAGAGTCTTTTACAAGATGATTTTAAGCCCGCCGAGCGTCACCTCTTGCACCTGCTGCGCTGTAATCATGGGCCCAAAAACGACGCCGGTTTTAGGCTTTACACTTATGGTAAACAAGAGCTCAAGGCGGTTATCGATGCCGCATACGTTGAGATGTTGGGTCGCAAACCTCATGTTGGGGAAATCAAAAAATGGTCGAAAGTGCTACTGGACAGTCGAGGACGATCGGACCGCATCCGTGAAGCGATCATGGAGAGTCGCGAGTTTAAAAGGAGTGTGGGCGATCTTGACATAGAGAACATTCACGCTTACCGAACAGCGCTTTGGTTTGAGTTGCTCAATGAGGTCATAGCGGGAAAGACAGCCAATTTCTCAGCCAAGGAGGTTTATGGTCAGGTCAAGTTGAGTTTGCTGAATAAAGATTTGAGAAAGCAAGTGAAAAGTAAAGTTCTCAGAGGCTATCACAGTGCCCTCGCCGCACACCCTTCGGGGGCGGTAGACACCGCGATGATGACTGAAAAAGTGATGTGTGGTTACCAAGGTTGGTACAGAACACCAGAGGATGGTTCAGGTTTAGGCTGGGAACACTACGAAACCTATGAAGAAGACTTTGTGCCTGGGCGATGCGGAGTCGATTATTGGCCAGACATGTCCGAGCTCGATGAAGACGAGATGTTTAAAACCGCTTTTCGCCACAAGGGGGGACAGGTTGCGACGGTATTCAGCTCTCAAAACTCTAAAACCGTGGATCGACACTTCAAGTGGATGAAAGAAGCGGACATCGACGGTGTCTTCCTGCAACGCTTTGCAGCCGATGTTGTGGGGTATCACCATCAGACCGACTTATTGAAGCCATCCAATAATGAAGTTTTGAAAAATGTGCAAGCAGGGTCACGCGCCCACGGTAGGTCTTTCTCTATCATGTATGACCTTTCGGGCATGCCAAAGGGGCAAATGGGCAAGGTGATGGCTGACTGGAAAGAGCTCATCGATAGCTTTGCTTTGACCGAAGACCCCCACTATCAAGGTCACCACGGTAAACCCGTCGTTGCTATTTGGGGGGTGGGCTTCAATGACAATAGGGCTTACACCCTTAAAGATGTGGGACTTTTGATGGATTTCTTAAAGAACGATCCGGTCTATGGAGGCTGTTCTATCCTTCTCGGTATCCCAACTTACTGGCGAACCATGGATCGTGACAGTGTCGATGATCCTCGCTTTCACGAGTTGCTCAAAACAGCCGATGTGATCTTGCCCTGGTCCGTAGGGCGTTTCGGTGGTTCACACGCTGCCAAAAGACACGGAGAGAACGTGTTTAGTGGCGATGTGAAATGGTGTGAAGCCAACGGGGTTGATTATTTGCCCGTAGCCTTTCCCGGATTCAGTTGGGGCAACCGTTATAAGCATAAGAATGCAAAATACGATCATATCCCGAGGGAAGGAGGACGTTTCTTGTGGGCTCAGTTGGCTGCTGCTAAGCGATCCGGAGCAAAAATGGCCTACGTCGCGATGTTTGACGAGATGGATGAGGGGACTCAAATCTTTAAAGTCGCTAAGAATGTTCCCATTGGTGAATCTCCATTGCTCAGCTATGGCGATCTTCCCAGTGATTTTTACTTGAGGTTGACCGGCGAAGGTGGAAAATTGTTCCGTTCGGAAATCTCCTGTGATGGTGACCTGCCAGAGGCCTGTGTCGGATTGGATTGATCAAATGGAAGTGGCATGAGCGATCAGCATGACTCGTGATGCAGCAGTGTATAACTTTGCATAGGGTTTTGGCGATGGCTAGCTAAAATTTCTGGAAAAAATCTCCTCTACATGAGGAGATTTTTTCTCACCTGTGTATCTTTCTCTATGGTGAGAAAGGTTTTTTGTAAAATAAAATGATTTGGTGTTTACGTGTATACAAATTTAGGTATACTGTAGAGCGACCTATTTTTTGCTTTCTGAGTTTGATTATGTTGATCCATCCCAAAACCCTTGAAAAAGTCGTAAGAATAGAAAAGACATATGAAAATTTGATCTTTGCTCCCGTTGCAGAGATCGAGGTGGAGGGCTTTTCGACGAAAACGCATCACTATGCGGTTCCGAGTGCCGAGCAACCATGGCAGCCTATCCCAAAGGGTTTCGAGTGGGGTGAGGTGTGGGGCAACCTTTGGTTGCGCGGGGGAGTGGGGCTTCGTTCCGAGTGGTCTCGGGAGATTCTGTATTTAAAAGCCGAAACCGAAGCTTGGGAAACGATGCTTTACGTCAATGGTGAAGCTAAAGGCATATTCTCAAAAGAGCTAGAGACCGGCGCTAGGGGCTATCATCATACCATCAAGGTTTATGACCCTGCGGACTCCTGCGATGAGCTGAGCTTTGCCTTAGAGTGTTATGCCGGTCACCCTTGCGTGGGGACACACCCCATGGATGAGCGAGAGGCCACGGCCTTTGACGACGAAGCCTACCGTCGTCGTTTTAGGGCACTGACTCTCGTGACGCGAAGGGACACCGTTAAAGATTTTGTGTTTGACTTGAAAACCTTAAATCAATTGGTGGGTGCTTTGCCCGAGAGCAGTTTTCGCCGCGGCGATATCATTCGGGCCCTAGTGGAGGTGTTTGAAGTGGTCCCCCAGGCACCGGAAGCACTAGCGGAGTCCACTTGGATGTCAGCACTAGAGAGGGCGCGCCAGATCATGGCTCCTTTGCTGGCCTGCAAGAACACGTCTTCGGCACCAAGGGCCGGCATCACCGGTCACTCGCACATGGACACAGCGTGGCTTTGGACATCAAAGGAGACGATCCGCAAGTGTGCCCGCACCTTTTCCAACGCCCTAAACTTGATGGATCAATACGACGAGTATCGCTTCGTTCAGTCTTCCCCGATCCACACTGAGATGGTGAGACAAAACTATCCTGAAATATTCGAGAAGGTCAAGGAGAAGGTTGCCGAGGGGCGATGGGAGCCCAATGGTGGCATGTATGTCGAGTCCGATGGCAACATGCCTAGTGGAGAGTCGTTCTGTCGCCAATTCATCTACGGGCAGGCTTACACGTGGAAACATTTCAAATACCGGGCAGATACTTTTTGGTTGCCCGACACCTTCGGTTACTCGGCAGCCTTGCCTCAGATCATGAAGGAGTGCGGGATCAAGTATTTTCTGACCACAAAATTAACTTGGAATGAGAGCAACAGTTTCCCTTATGACACCTTCAAATGGGAGGGCATCGATGGCACCGAGGTGTTGGTGCATTTCAATGAGACCCATTGTTGGCCAGACCCCGAGACCTTGATCGACCGTCTCGAGGGTGGAGTGCAGAAAGACTTTAGGACGGTTAGCAACTGCGTTCAGCATAAAGAGAACAACAAAGACAGGTTGATCAGTTACGGGTTTGGCGACGGTGGTGGTGGACCGATGTACGAGATGCTAGAGATGGCGCGGCGCGCAAAGGACCTCGAGGGCTGTCCCAAGACAGAACACACCTCCGTGAGCGATTTCATGGCGGGATTGGAGAAGGATCAAGAGCGCTACCCGACGTATTACGGAGAGCTTTACGTTGAGGGGCATCGCGGTGTTCAGACGGTGCAGCATGAGATCAAAAGGCTCAATCGCCGACTCGAAGAAGCCTTGCGTTCCACGGAGATGCTGTTGTTGAGTTTGTGTCCAGATCGAGCTGATTACCCAGAGCTACGTGAAAAAATAGAGCAGATATGGAAGGTTTTGTTGAAAAATCAGTTCCACGACATTTTGCCAGGAACCAGTATCCCCGAAGAGCACCAGTTGGCTAAGCGCGAGATGGCCGAAGCCATCGTGGCCTGCCAAGAGTTGAGGGATACAAGGCTGAGGCCATCGCCTTCAGCGCAGTTGACGGTTTTTCAGCCTTTTTCATGGGAGCATGATGGCGATGTGAGTTTCCCGTTGTTGGATCGGGGCGTGACCTTGGGGCACGCTCGTCACCAACGACAAGACATCGAGGCCCTTGATGGCGAGAACAGCACCGTTGTTGAGAACCTTTGCTGCCCAGCAATGGAGTTCAGGTCCTTTGATCAAGTGACTGTGGAGGAGAGCTCAGACTTGCCTTTCTCGTTTACAGACGGACGTTTGGTGACACCCCATTATGAGGTTGAACTCGATGAGTATGGTTATATCACAAAATGGATGGACATAAAGCATCGTCGTAGGATCGATGCAGGTCAAAGGCCCCTCAACTCACTCTTGTTTGGTGAGGATATCCCGCTGTTGTGGGACAATTGGGACATCGATGTGGATCAGCACGCTAAGATGAATCGTGTAGAAGAACTGCTGAACCAAGAGGTTGTTTCGGGCCCCTTGCAATTCCGTCTGCGCCACACTTACCGTTTGGGATCTGGCTCGACCTTGTGGCAGGATATGGTGTTTCACAAGAACTCGCGACGTGTTGATTTTGAGACGAAGGTGGACTGGCGTGAAGCACATTCTCACCTCAAAACTGCCTTTGACTTCAATATTTGCAGCAAGGAGCTCAAAAGCGAGACCCAATTTGGCCATGTGACCAGGCCGCTGCACGGCAACACTTCTTTCGACCGAGCTAAGTTTGAGGTCTGTCAGCACAGGTGGAGCAATGTTTCGGAGCCCCAGTACGGTGTGACTATCATCAACGATTCGAATTATGGTATAGGTCACCTCGGCAACGAGTTGCGCTTGAGCTTGCTCAAATCCGGTGGTCACCCAGACCCTTCCGGTGATGCGGGCATCCATTATTTGAAGTACGCGGTCTTGCCCCACGCTGGTCCTTTCTCCGCAAAAAACGTGATCAAGGAGGCGCAGCAGTTCAATCAACCGACCTTGAACTGGAAAGGAACGATCGAAGAAAAACCTGCTTTGGTGACCTGTTCTTCCGAGCATATTTTTATCGACACGCTGAAATTCTCTGAAGATGGTGGCTCTATTGTGGTGAGGCTTTACGAAGCCGAGGGCAGTTCTGGCACGGCGCATCTGAAGTTTGGTTTTGAGGTCGAAAAGGTAGAACTGACCAATGTCCTTGAAGAACATCAGCTTGATTTAAACCTCGAAGGGCATTCCATAGCCCTTGAACTGGCTGCCTTTGAAATCAAAACCCTCAAGTTCAAGCTGACTTAAAAATGGTATCTTAGCCCCGGACTGTCTTTGATTCTGACGGTCGGGGGTAAGATCCGTGCCAATCTGTTCAATGAGCTTCAGCTTGCCCCCTATTCGACAAAAAGACCTGTTAAGCATCCTCAAGGCTAGGATCGAAGCTGGGGTTTACCGTTTTTCGGGTCTACCAGCGGAGCGGGAACTGGCCGACGAGATCGGTGTGGCCCGCATGACGGCGCGTAAGACCCTGCAGCGTCTAGTGGACGACGGCACGGCCAAGCGACTGGACACCGGCCGTTTGTTGTTGTCCGAAGGCGTACAGCAAAGGAAACTGGTGGTCATCCTGATCCCCGATATCTCATCCAAGGGCATCAGCGATTGGTTGCAGCAGAGCTATGTGGCTTGTGAGGGCATGGATGTGCACGTGACGCCGGTGTTCTATGAGAGTTACATGGATGTGACCTTGACGGAGTCGGTGCAAAAGGCCGATGGCGTCTTTTTTATCCCCAGAGCAGAAGAGGTGCCCAACTGGGTGTTGAGGAGTCTCAGCAAGCAGGGCAAGGTGGTTTGCCTAGAGGGAGACTTTAGTAAGGATGGTTTCCCATCGATTGATCTGTTTAAGGAATCGTCTATCCATAAACTGCTCGATCATCTGCTTCATTTTGGTCACGAAAGAATAGATTGTTTCAACAATCAAGGCCACAGTCAAGGTATTCAGCAACGTATCTCATTTTGGCGGGATTGGATTGCTGATCATGAGCTTGGGGGCGACCTGCTCGATATCCAGCACCCGAACCAGTACTCCTACGATGCGGAGATGATGGAGATCAAGTCCTATCTCAGTCGCAAAAAGCCCAAGGCCGTCGTTTGTACCTCACTGGGGATGGCGACACAAACCATAAGGGTTTGCCGCGATTTAAATATCGAAGTGGGAGAGGACTTGCAATTGGTCTTGATGGATGGCGAGGGTGAATCGACAAAATACACACCGACGATCACGGCCCTCGAGCGTCCAAATTGTTCACGCTATTTGCGCAAGTGCTTCAGGTGGTTGTTGGACATGGACGAGGAATGGAGTGGCTCAAAGGCGATTCAAATTCACGACGTCAAAATGTCTATAGGAGAAACGACCGTTCCCTAAGAGACGATTCCTAATCGCCTCTTGAGTTTTATTCGAGTGAAAATTTTGGGCGTTGGTTTTCTGCTCGTTTAAACCCTAAATGAGCTGACCAAGTGACGTATGCTCTGGTAGTCTAAGGGGTTACTAAAACCTAGATCATCGTCATCTGGTTTTAGACCGTCTAAAATCTATCTTGTTGGTAGATTTTTTTGACCTCAGCTGGTGATAAACAGTAGTTGTAGAGTCTAAAGTCATCAAGTTGACCCTTGAATCTGTTATTTTTATTGGGTCTTGCCCCAAGGGTAACCAATGTGACATTAAGGTGATTTTGATTACTAGGAAAAGCTTGTTCGCGCTCAAGGTCATCATCTATGTGTGTAGCGGTATTTGAGAGCATATCGCCGTTTTCATATACGATCATACGTCCGTTGATACCGTCCCATGTTGCTAATAAATGGGTCCAGGTGTTATCTTGCCATTCTCCTGATTGAAAACCGTAACTGTTTGATTCGAAGTGATACCGCAAAGGTTCTTGTAACTGACCTTTTTTGATACCAAAAACAAGGTTACCTGCTCCAACAACCAGAAAATGTTGTGGTTCATAACGTTGTGATTCATTATTAAATCTAAAGTCACTTTGTGAGGCTTTGAACCAAATGCTAACGGAGCAGTTCTTTATGGACCCATTTGGTAAATTTAAGTTTTGTGTTTTGATGGTATTTGAGCTGCCGGCTAGGCTGCCGGGAAAGTCACAATAAGTTCCGTCACTTTGTTGTGTTGGTGGGCTGATGCCATTTAAAAGACCCTCACGACCGTTTTCACTGTCGTCGTTGACTTTTTGATCATCATCAATAGCTTTGTTGAGCTTCCACCAGATCAAAAGGTTACTAGAGGCTCTTTTGACGGATTGTTCACTAAGGATATGCCAAGAATTTCCATCACTGATGATCTCAGCCTTGGGAAATGTCGTGCTCTCGGGTAGGTAGATTTCTGGACATTGGTCGATGCCATCATCGGACTTGATGATAACGTCGTTGAAGTGAGACGTCTTTTTGATCATGTAACGATAGCCATTTCCGCTTAGTGCTGACGGAAGCGTCAGTTCAATATCTTGGTCCTTGCTATCGGCTAAAATCAACGAGTGATGGTCAAGGGTTTGGTGTGTGCTCACCGTATGGGGGTGTTGAACCATCCTGCCGCGGAACTTTAGGTCCGTGTGTCCTTTGCTGTGAATGAAGAGCATGAAGGCTAGTAAACCACAAGTTTTAAAGGTGCTAAACATAATCTGTTTCGTGACGTCTACATGCATAGTGAGATATGAACGAATAATTATATACCTTAATTAGTATATTTTACAAAATGATACAAATCAAGTTAAAAATTAAAAACGATTTAATAATTGTACGTTTAATAAAAAAATTGACGTGAATATTTATTTAGCGCTAATATTTAAGATGAATATTAGCCAAAGGTGTTTTATGTGCTGAACCAGATGACCTAGATTTTTTGTTGATCACGGTAACCCTAAATGAAGCTCACGCAGATGTACTGTCAGAAACCGGATGTATTCATTTCCATTTGAATAAGGAAAGAAAAAAGGAGATGACCCTTACTGGTAATGGTTTATGTATTGGTGGACAAGGGGTGGCCAATTCAATGGTGCAGACCAACGGAAGCTTCTCCATCAGCCCAGAGATCATTACAGAGGACAGGCACCTATCGGGAAACAGTTGTGTTTTTGCTGACACCAGTTCAAATGATATCAGGGTCACCTTACCGTTCGCAGGGAATATGAGCGGTCGTCGTTACTGTTAAAATAAAACAGTCCATCCAATCAGGTGATCATTTCTGTTAGGGAAGGTATAGATGGAGCTAAGGTTTTTAAGGTATTGCCAAGTGAAAACTTGAAATGCCCCACTTTCTCTATCGTTTTTGAGTGCACCTCTCCAGAGTGATTCAGACGTGAGGTTAGTGGAAACTGATCATTTTGTAGAGATCGACTCATCTGAGGCGGGAAGCATGGCCGTTCCCCTGCCGAATTGAGCTCCTCAAGTGGGAACAGTTACCATATCTTCAGTTTGGAACCTGAAGATGACTGACTTGAAACCAGGTAGGGTGGCGACCGAATCATCTAAGTGAACATCTTTGAATTATACCATGATGAATCAAGTCAGTGCTATGAGTCATATAACCGTTAACATAGAGGGATGCTTTTTCCTAAACCCCTTTGCAAGAGAATGAGAGGTTCGTCTTCACGGTGACAAAACCCCGTTTTTCTCTGAATATTCGCAGTTTTCTCCATTGATTGATGCCACTAGTAAAAAAAATTCCATAAGGCATCTCTTCAGTAACCATTCGACCTTCAAGAACTTCGTAATGCTAAGAAATTGTCTCGTCAATCAATAATCTCACGATTCAGGTTGTAAATTTTAAAGAACAGACAGGACAGTATTTATTGAGACAACCCTTTTGGAATTAACCAAATACAGTTTATTTGGACATGGTTGTGCTTCAAAACGACCTTGAGTGCCAAATTCAAGTAAGAGATTAAAGGCCTCATGGTGGATCACAGCTTAAAATAAGCTTTCATGGCCATTATCCTGAACACCATAGATTTATATAGAGGTTATCATTCAAGACGATACCCTTTGGGGTCAGAGCTCAGTAAAGAGACATGCTGAAAACGAGTCTTCTAGTGGATTTGACGAGAGGCGGTGTCCATGTATCTCCATAAAACACCAAAAAGTGAAATTTTGAATAAAATATAAACCAAACCTTGAAGTGGTCAGTATTTGGTATATAGTACAAGAACTAAATTTGGGAAATGAGGAAAACTATTTTCATTATGATTAGGGAGAAAGTTAGTGTTGTGGGCACTGCTTTAGTTATTTCTGCAGCGTTGGCCGTGATATGTTTACTGCCAACCCGTGATGAAGATTTATCCGTCATTTTAGAATTTGTAGGTGGTTTCCATCCGCTGATTTTGCACTTACCCATAGGGCTTTGGTTCGGGGTGTTGTGTTTGATGGCAGCGTGTCGCTTTGTGAAAGATCCGCTCATGTTGGCGATCAGTTTTTGGGCCGCTCAATTGACTCTCTACACAGGGATCGTTGCTTTCGGGGCAGGGTTCATGTTGTATTTAGCTGGTGGATATTCCCTGGACGTTTTAGCTCCGCATATGTATGGGTCGTTGGCTTTTTTGATGGGAGTGGCCGTACAAGTGTGGTTTTTGAGAGCTGATCGGTTTGGAGCTGCAGCTTATGGGGTTGCTGGTGTCACTTCAGTTCTACTAGGTTATGCGGGCCACATGGGTGGCGTCATGACCCACGGTGAGCCAATGGATAAGGCACCTTGGGTTGTTTTTGAAAAACGAAAACAAGCAGCTACAAATGCTCCAACGGCATCGGAGGCCGGCAAAGAAAAATTTTTCGCAGACCTCATTTATCCTATTTTTACTGAAAAGTGTATCAATTGTCATGGGGTTGAACGTTCAAAAGGGAAGCTGCGTATGGATTCCATCGCGGCTTTACTCAAAGGTGGAGCCCAGGGACCTTCTCTAATCGCTAGCGATCCAAAGGCTTCTTTAGTGATGAAGCGAATCCATTTAGACTTGGACAACAAAAAGCACATGCCGCCTAAAGGCAAGCCGCAGTTGAATCCTGATGAGATTGCATTGATTGAATTTTGGATTGCAGGCGGAGCGAAAGAAGGACAGCTCGTATCCAAGGCTTCGATCCCCGTTGAATTGGAAGCATTTGTTCAATCTTTGATTGGAGACAGCCCCGAGGCCATCGCTCGTCGCAAAGCCATTGAAAAGCGCAATGGATTGCTCGAGCGCTATGATGTGTTGAGGGCTGCCTTCCCAGGAGTTATGGTTCAGTCGGTCCAAGGGCAGAGTATTTTTGAACTCAGTTCAGCTTCAATTTATGATCTCGATGAAGCAAAGTTACGCTCTAAAATCGCCCCATTGGCCGAAGAGGTGATTCGGTTGGATTGGGTTAATCGTGATTTGGAGCCGGAGTGGCAGGAGCTTTTCACGAAACCAAAACACCTCAAGGTGTTGAATTTGAGTTTATCAAAAGTGAGCAATGAGCAGTTGGTCGAACTACTAATGGCTCATCCTCAATTGGAAAAGCTGAATTTAACAGGCACAAGCGTAGACGATCAAGTGATAGATCCATTGATGACTCATTTGAAAAATGGCCATTTAAAATTCGTTATTTTGACAGAAAGTCATATCTCTACTGAGTCCCTGAGCAAAATTCAGCGTCAGTATCCAAACCTCAATTTGATCTTTTAAACCGATGGGCACTGAAAATAAAGAATCCAAAAAAACTTATTCTGTTCCAAACTTAGAGCGATCTTTTCGCATCCTCGAGTGTTTGAGCGATAGTCGCCATGGCATGAACTTAACAGAACTCGTTAAAGCAACGGGTTATCCCAATAATTCTGTTTTTCGTATTTGTCACACCCTAGAAGAGTTGGGTTACATCAACCGTGATGAGGTCAATAGAACCTACCGGATTTCTATGCGTATTCTAAACTTGGCGTTAGGATCGGTGAGTCCCGGAAAAAATATCTTCGAGATCGTAAAGCCCTACTTGGAAAAGATCGCTTTTGAAACTGGAGAAACCACTTGTATGGGCACCATCTCAGAAAATCATGGTGTCGTTTTGCAGGTGGCACATGGAACACATCCTTTTCGATTTCATATTGATCTGGGTGCTAGCTTTGAGCTGCACACTGCGGCTCCGGGAAAAGCGATGTTGGCGGCGATGTCATCCGTTCAGCGAGAAGCGGTGGTGAAGCAGATGAACCTTAGCAAAAAAACCACGAATACGATCACTAAAAAAATGGATTTTTTGAAGCACCTGGATGAAGTGCGTCGAGTTGGTTATGGTGTTGATGATGAGGAAGACATCATTGGGCAACGATGTGTGGGTGTTTCTTTAAAAACAGGCAGTTCTCCAGGGTGTTCGATCTGGATCACTGCTCCAATCTCTCGATTAAGCGATGTTGAGCTGAAAAAAGCAGCTGAGTTTATTCGAAGCGTTTGTCATGATATAGAACAAGAGCTGAATCTGCAATAAGATGAAATTTTTTTTATACAGCGCATTATTTCTATCCCTGGCCTTATGGGCAGAAGCCGTTCAAGTGAGCGAATCCGAGAAAAGTGCCGTCGCCTTCTTCGATAAGAACATACACCCTGTTTTTGAGTCGAGTTGTTACGAGTGTCACGGTGGAGATAAGGTTTCTAGTGGTTTGGTGATGACCAATCGTGCCTCTTTGATCAAGGGTGGGAACCGTGGACCCGGAATCAATTTGAACGATCCAGAAAGTTCAATTCTCTTAAAGATGATCAATCATACCGATGAAAAATTGAGAATGCCTATGGATAAGCCCGCCTTGACCCAAGCCCAGATCGATAAATTCACAGATTGGGTCATGATGGGGGCGCCTTATAATCCATCTAGGGAGTTTAAGGCTAAAGTGACGGATGGGGTGATTATCGATGATAAAGCTCGATCCTATTGGGCTTATCAATTGCCTCAAAAGCCTGATGTTCCAACAGTTGAGTCTAAATTTGTTAAGAATGCGGTCGATGCATTCATTTTAGAAAAACTGACCGAAGAGGGCATTCAGCCGAATCAGCCCGCTGAGTTGAACATGCTAGTGCGTCGAGTTTATTATGATTTGACAGGACTGGCTCCAACCAAGGCAGAGATCGATGCTTTTGTTGCTGCCTATAAGTCTGATCAAGATTGGTCTGACTTGGTCGATCGACTGCTCAATTCACCACATTTTGGGGAGAAGATGGCTACACATTGGTTGGATTTAGTTCGCTATGGCGAAACAAATGGTTTTGAGCGAGATAGCCTCAAACCCCAAGTGTGGAGATACCGTGATTATGTGATCAATGCTTTTAATAAAAACAAACCTTATGATCAGTTCCTTATTGATCAACTAGCAGGAGATGAGATCGCCAACAGAACTTTGGAGTCCTCGATTGCGACAGGATTTTTAACACTGATGCAACGTGATGATGATCCAGCTGACGTTCCCCAAGCTCATGCCGATATGGTGAGCGATATGGTTGATGTGACGGGCGAAGCTTTCTTGGGCGCAACGATGCATTGTGCTAAATGTCATGATCACAAAGGAGATCCGATTCGTCAGGCTGATTACTACTCGATGAGGGCATTTTTTGACGGGATCGAACCCAATCGTATCAAAAGAGCCAATGGGCTTTGGGTCGATGAATTGGAACGTGCAAAGCATAAAAAAAGAATCCGCGATGCTTCGGAAGCAAAAGCGATTGCATTTAGGGCGATCGATAGATCTTTGATGCAACCTTACTTGCAGCCATCGGGTCAACCTGAGCCTATGATCCCAATGTCATTGGGCGATCGACAAGAATGGGAGGTGGCTTCAGAAGTACCGAAAACAACCAACTGGACCTTCCCATCCTACGATGGATCAGACCTTGAGAAGCTGAAGTTACCTTTAGTGACCAATCCATTGCCCAAGTTTGGGTTCAGCTCAAAGAACTCGACGATTTGGAATGGACACGATAAAATTGTACTTCGTAAAACTTTTGGCCTGACAGAAATTCCAGAACGTTTATTTGTTTACTTCCAGGCAAGTAGCCTAAAGAACTTAGAAATCCATTTGAATGGAGAGCTCATCTTCAATGGTGCTCTCCCCAATATTGATAATAATTGGTACTACGTTTTCGATAATAAAGCCATTTCTGAGTTGACGACAGGTAAAAACGCCATTTCATTTGTGGCTGAAGTGGCCAATAATCGTCTGTATTTTGATCTAGGAATTTACTTTGAGCAGAAATTTAAATTAACGGAGATCTCTTTGGTTCGTCATTACCCTCACATTATTCGTCAGATTTATGGGGGGGAAACATATGAAAAGTTAGACCTAGCGGTAGACCATTTCATAAAAGCGAGAAGCCCTGCTAAAGGACAGGAGTATTTGACCGTTCGTGAAATCAAAAAGCTAGATAAAGCTTTTATACACGTTCGAGGCAATGTTCATGCCTCTGGGAAAGAAGTCCCCTTAGCATTTCCAGAAGTCATGGTCTCCAGTCAAAAAACAGCAATCCCTAAAATAGATCCTAATTTTTTTGAAAAAAATAGATCACATGGTCGCCGCTTAGCTCTAGCGAAGTGGATCACAAGTGAAGAAAATCCACTGACTGCGAGAGTCATGGTGAATCGATTATGGCAGTATCTTTTTGGTAAAGGCATTGTGACATCATCGAATGATTTTGGTGAGTTCGGCGAGATGCCTAGCAATCAAGCCCTACTTGATTATTTGGCCGTAGAATTCATAGAGTCCGGTTGGAACATCAAGCACATGCTGAGTTTGATACTCAATAGCTCATCCTATCGTTTGTCGACAGCATATAACGAAGCATCTTTTTCATTGGATCCTTCCAACCGTTGGGTGTGGAGGCATGATGCTCGTCGACTAACAGCTGAAGAAATTCGGGATAGCTTTTTAGCTGTATCTGGTGACTTAAACCTTGAAGCAGGTGGTGAACCCATACGTCCCAAAATGCCCAAGGGACTGTTAGAAACGGCATCTAAACCCACTAAAGTGTGGCCAGAAACAATAGGGCCACAAGCAAAAAAGCGCGCTGTATACATTCACGTGAAACGTTCGATTAAATTACCCATATTGGCTTCCCATGATTCCCCAGAGCGAGATATGTCATGCGCAGCTAGATTCACGACAACCGTGCCGACCCAAGCCTTGACCATGTTGAACAGTGAATTTGTCAATAAGTGTGCGAAGGATATTGCATCAAGAATAAGGGAGACCTCAAAAGATATAGACGAGCAAATCAAAATGGGCGTTCAGCTTGCCTTGTCGAGGGATGCAACACAGCAAGAGCTGAAAGAACTGCGGTCACTTAGTGTAGACTTGCATAAAACCTATGGCACAAGTGAGGAAGAGGTTCTGAACCGACTATGTCTTGTCATCCTCAATCTCAATGAAATGATCTATCTAGATTAAATGAAGATAATAAAGGTAACGATAACTATTGGTCATGATTCATATGCATAATTTCTGTGGTAAAACCTTACGTCGAGAATTTTTGTCTACTGTTGGAGGTGGCTTCACCAAGTTAGCTTTAGCGGGGATGCTTGCGAAAGAAGGGCTATTGCCTGAGTCTGAAGCTGCAGCTACGGCTGCGATCAATCCACTCGCCCCTCGACCGAAGCACTTTCCTGCAAAAGCAAAGAGCGTGATCTTCTTATTCATGTATGGGGGGCCATCGCATTTGGATACTTTTGATCACAAGCCTAGCATGAAGGGTATGGATGGAAAGACGGTGGCGGTGAAAACCTTTGGTCGTGGCGGAAAGAAGAATGAGGGGCGTATCGTCGAGCCCAAATGGGAGTTCAAGCAACACGGTCAATCCGGCAAGTGGGTCTCGAGTTTATTTCCAAATCTCGCCGAGTGCGTGGATGATATCGCTTTTCTACACTCTATGCAAGCGGAATCACCGATCCACGGTTCAGCGATGCTGATGATGAACTCGGGGTCTTTGATTAGTGGAAAACCTTCATTGGGGAGTTGGGTCAATTACGGACTTGGCTCGATGAACCAGAATCTCCCGGGCTACGTGGTGATGCTAGACCAGACGGGAGGACCTATTTCTGGAGCCAAAAACTGGTCTTCAGGTTACATGCCGGCGAGTTTTCAAGGCACTGTTTTCCGTTCTAAAGGAGAACCTATCCTTGATCTCAAGCATGTCAACGGCATGCACAAAGATGAGCAGTACCGATTGATTCAGTCGTTGAATCACATGAACCGCAATCATATGGAAAACCGCTGGGACAATTCCAATTTAGCCGCTAGAATCGCGAGTTATGAACTCGCTTACAAAATGCAATCAACGGCACCTGAAGCGATCGAGTTAGCCCAGGAATCGAAGGAAACTAAGGCTCTATATGGAATTGATCATGAGACCACAGAGGATTTTGGCAAGAAATGCCTTTTGGCTCGCCGTTTAGTCGAGCGTGGCACGCGCTTTATTCAGATCTATTCGGGGGGTGCTCATAATGATGACAATTGGGACGCTCACGGTGATCTTGAAACCAACCACAATCGTCATGCGGGTCGAACCGATAAGCCCATTGCTGGACTGCTAAAAGACCTTAAGCGTCGTGGCCTTTTGGACGAAACGCTAGTGGTTTGGGGAGGAGAGTTTGGTCGTCAGCCAACGGCAGAGTTTGCAAAAGGAACCGGTCGTGATCACAACTCAGCCGGATTCACCATGTGGATGGCTGGTGGAGGCATCAAAGGTGGCGTCAGCGTTGGTAAAACCGATGAGCTTGGTTCTGCTGCAGTGGAGCGCCCGCTGCACGTGAAGAATTTACACGCTACGATTCTTCACCAAATGGGAATGGAGCCAAATCAGCTTTCATTCTTCCATGCCGGACTGGAAGAAAAACTGGTCGGAGTTGAAGGAGCCGAAGTCATAAAGGAAATCATTTGAAGGAAGCAATAGCAAGCTGTGATATGACAACATAGCTTTGTCGTCATGATTGACGATGGTGTCGGCTCAATGGCATGTTGACCATTTGAGTTCACGAAGGCATGGATATCGATGTTCAGATATAATCTAAACAACAGGCATTATAGCAAAAAAATATGAAGGATAGAATTGTTTTGATCACAGGGGCGACGCGTGGCCTAGGATTGATGATCGCAAAGGCTTTTGCTAAAGCTGGGGCGAAGGTTGCTATGAATTATGCCAATAGTCATGTGAATGCGTGTCAGGCTTTGGCTGAAGTTCAGGAATGGGGTGAGGCCGATATCTTTAGAGCAGATGTCTTGACCCAAGAAGGCGTTCTGAAACTAGTTGAGGGGGTCGAAAACAAATTTGGGGCGATCGACACCTTGGTCATAAACGCAACACCTAGTCAGCGGGAATATAAGATTGAGGACTATTCGGACGAAGACTTTGACTCCATGTACAAGGCTTTTGTGATGAGCCCTCATTATCTAACCAAAGCATTGATGGGCTCGATGAAACAGAATCATTTTGGACGTATCATCAACATCACATCAGAAGTCTTTTATCTTGGTAATTCCCATTTTTCTGCTTATGTTGCAGCAAAGGGAGCTCAAATTGGTTACTTGAGAAGCACAGCGAAGGAACTCGCTGAACATGGCATCACCGTTAATGGCGTTGCTCCTGGATGGATACCAGTCGAACGTCATGATGATGTTTCTGACGATGCAAAGCAAGAATACTTGAAATCCGTTCCCATGAAACGTTTTGGTACACCGGCGGATATTGCAGAAGCGGTTCTATATTTCTCGAGTTTAGGCGCCAGTTTTGTGACGGGACAGACCCTCATTGTAAATGGTGGAAGGAGTCTGAACTGAAGGGGTATGATGAACGATAAATTGAGTCATCGCACGGTTTTGTGTGCTATGAGCCATAGGCAGCCAAAGGTCCCAGAGTCATCAAATCCACCAACAATGTTCTTTTCGATCAAACAACAAACAGCAGTAATGATGATCAGGAATTTCTGTAAGGTTCTATTAGCGTTGATGTTACTCGGTGGTTCCAGTTCCATGGCCTCACATCGCGTCTTATTGGGCACCAAGCAAGGGTTGACCATGGTTGAGCCAAATGGTGAGGTCAGTTGGAACATGAAATGGGGGAAAATCCATGATCTTCATGTTGGTGAAAGTGGCCATATTTATGTGCAGCAGAATTATCGGACGTTGGTGAAAATCGATCCAAAAAAGAAAAAAGTGATTTGGGAGTATGATGCTGCAAATAGCAATGGCAATGAGGGGAGGAAGATTGAACTCCATGGCTTTCAGCCCTTAGCGAACGGAAATTTCATGTTGGCCGAAAGTGGTTCAGGGAGATTCATTGAAATCACTCCACAGGGCAGCATCGTTAAGGAAACCAGCATGAAACTGAATAGGCCAAACGCCCATAGGGACACCCGGTTGGCTCGCCAGTTGCCCAATGGTAATTATCTGGCGTCTCATGAGGGTGATGGATTTGTTCGGGAGTATGACGCTCAAAGCGGAAAAGTGATTTGGGAGTTTGAAGTTCCTTTGTTTAAGCCAAAGGTTGGCGGTCATGGGCCCGATGGTTTTGGGAATAGTGTTTTCTCAGCAATTCGTCTAAAAAACGGCAACACCTTGATTGGGGGAGGTAATAATCATGCCGTTTATGAGGTCGATTCTAGAGGGAGGATTGTTTGGACTCTTCATCAAAAAGAACTGCCAGAAATCGTCTTGTCTTGGGTCACCACAGTAGAGGTACTGGATAATGGCAATTACGTCATAGGTAATTGTCATGCTGGGCCGGATCAACCTATTCTAGTCGAGATCGAACCACGGACCAAAAAAGTGGTGTGGACGTTGGATAAATATCATGAATTCGGTAACAACGTTTCAAACTCAATCATACTCAGTCAAAGATGAGATTCAACCCTTAGGTCACTTCCTTATGATCAAATTCTATTCAGTCGTCCTCTGCGGTTTATTCACTTTACCGATATGTTCTGACCTTGTCGCCAAAGAACAGCATCACAAAGATATCCTCTTTATTGCTATAGATGATCTGAATGATTGGCCGTCATCATTTGGTGGTTATAAGGGTAAAGCTAAAACACCTAACATCGATCGTTTAGTTCAAAAAAGTCTAAAGTTTTCAAACTCATACACCGCAGGCACATTGTGTTGTCCATCGAGAAATGCCATGTTTTGGGGCATGCGGCAAACGACAACAGGAGTTTATGGAAACGGTGCAAACTCAAATTTATCCGAGGCTCTAAAAAAACACCTGCCCTTCACCACTTATTTTCAGAAGTTTGGCTATGAAGTTAAAGGGGCGGGAAAACTTTACCATGGACAACCCAAGTGGCATCAGCTTTTTACGGATCAAAAATTCAAACCAGGTGTGTCACAAAGGCTAGATCCAAAGTATGTCACTAAGAAAGGAGGCTCATCAAATTGGGGAGTGACCGACCTGACTCTCGAAGAACTTTTCGATGGTAGAAACGCCAGTTATATTATCGATGAGCTAAAGAAAGTTCACTCCAAGCCGCAGCTGTTGCTGTATGGAATTTTTATGCCCCATGTACCAAGGTACTTACCTCAAGAGTATTTTGATTTATATCCACTGGATGAAATCATCCTGCCTGAAATAGGCGAAGCAGCAAACGCGGAGTTACCAGAGAGTGCTCGCAAATATAGAACAACAGTTTTTCAACAAAAAATCAAAAGTAAAGGTTTATGGAAAGAAGGTGTGCAAGCTTATTTGGCTTCGATGTCATTTGCGGACGATTGTCTTGGTAGGGTTTTGGATGCCTTGGAAGAAACTGGAAAAATCAACGACACGATCATCATCATGTGGTCAGACCATGGATTCCATTTAGGTGAGAAAGGTCATTGGAAAAAGACAACCCTTTGGCAAGAAGTCACTAGAAATCTTCTCTCGATTTATGTCCCTGGACTCACAACACCAAATAGTTCATGTGAGCGCACGGTCGATTCCATAGACCTTTACCCGACCTTGTGTGACTTAGCAAATATTCCTCTTCTTGACAACCTAGAGGGATTCAGTCTAAAGCCATTGCTTGAAAACGGTCAGGCGAGTTGGGAACACCCTGCAATCACCATCGCCAACTATGGAGACTGTAACATCAGAACAGAAAGATGGGCCTACATTCATTATGGCAACGGAGAAGAAGAACTGTACGATATGAAAAGAGATGAAATGCAATGGCATAATTTAGCGAATCAACCTGAATACGATGAGATTATAAAAAAATTGAGAACACACATACCCCAACATACAGCAAATTATATCGGATCAGGTCGAAATCAGAAGTCGAAGTGATAAAGAGAGGTTGATATCTGGGAATGGCAGGCGGATGGCCCAGTGAGATTTCAGAGCTGGGCTATTCGGGCAACCGGTGAGCACTATTGGCAAGCGTTCATGATGGCTGGCGGTGTGGGGATTTGGGGGCTAAAGACCTCCGGTTGCCCGACTTAGATTGTTGTTTGAAAACAGAAAGTTGGCGAATTCTGACTTGACGACCTTGTAGAAAGCTTCTGCCTCAATGTCTCCTGAGCTGATGAGTTTTGTTTCTACAGATGCGCGATTGATAAGAGACTTGATGATATTTAGTTGATCTTGTGTGCTAAATTGTCCAAGAAGGGAATTGAACACTTGGATGCGGTCCTCGTGTGGTGTTTGCCAATAAACAATTTGGGCAATGTGTTGAAAAGTTTCTATGGAGAGACTATTTGTTAAAAAATACTCCTTGAGTTCCTCGTGATTCAAAGACTCAATCGCCTGAGCCTGGGAGGCCAAGTACTCTTCTGGGGAGGAGGACGATTCAAGCGAGGCGAGAATATTGCGCATAAAAAAAAACTGATGTATGGATAATAGCTGGATTCAAAGGTGCGAGAGACAAGTTTACAGGAAGATCCAAAACATACAGTCAAAACACACCGCTGATTTGTTTTCATTCATTCCTTTGTTTGGACAGGGCACCGCTCCTGTAGGGGAATGAGCTTCCTTCTATGCGGTTTCGGCGTGGTCATGTGCTTGATTCTCAAAGGTGTAAGCAAGCGACAATGGTATCGATGATAAGTTCAAGCCCTATTAGGTTAGGATAACTCAAGAATATAAATAGTGAAATCAATAACGTTATTCTAGAATCTAATCCAAAAAATGATCAAGAAGGCTCTCTTAATGCTCCATTGAGGGTGTATAGAGGTCAGGTTGAGCGACAGCTTAGGTATCGTCGTTCAAGAGGTAGTGGAGGTATTTCTGATGATGATTGAGAAAGTCTTTGGTGGTTTTGTAAGTGTCGGTTTCTTCATAAGGCGTTTTTTTGACACACTCCTTAGAGATCTCGTATATTTCTGAGTTAGGAAAGGACAAGAGGATTGGTGAATGAGTGGCAATGATGAACTGGCAGTTCCGCTTGATTAAATCATTCAGCGTGCACAGGAGCGTCATTTGTTTCTTGGGAGACAAAGCGGCCTCCGGTTCATCGAGTATGTAAAGACCATTGCTGCCAAAGCGATTCTGAATCAAAGCCATAAATGATTCACCGTGGGATTGCTCGTGAAGAGATGTTCCACCGTATGAGTCGATGATTTTAGGACCGGCAGGTTCTTTATCGAGGTGTTCGATTTCAGTGGCAACGTTAAAAAAGCTCTCCGCCCTCAAAAAGTAACTATTCTTTGGCCGCTTCTTGTTCTTTCCTACTCGAAGATGATCACATAGAGGCGAGTGAGAATGGCGAGTATTGAAGTTGAAGTTTGCGGTGCCACCTTCTGGGTTGAGCCCGACAGATATGGCGAGGGCTTCAAGCAGAGTGGACTTACCGGAACCATTCTCTCCAACAAAGAAGGTGATGTTAGAGGTGAATTGGAGTTTGGATCTTAGGATTTGAACGATGGGTAAATTGAAGGGGTAGAGTTCGTCACTGACCTCCGCGTGATCCTTCAGGGAGACGGTGTTGATGAACAAATTGCTGTTGACGGAAAACACTTATAGATGACAAGATAGGTTTGGTTGATAGTGTGAGTCACAGGTACGGGGGACAAGCTCACATGAGTAAGTGAAGCCTACAATCAAAACTAGCGGCACACTTGAAGCCCACTTTGAGCTTAGCGAAGGGCACTGTAGACCGTTGATATAGTGAGGCTTTTCTGGTCAGGTCACCGACGTGTCCAAGGCGTCCTCCAGTTCTTTCTCGCTATCTTGGTGAAGTCAAAGACTTGACTCTCTCTTGGTCGTGATCACCCATGACTCGCTTGAACTCAGCAACGCTATTGTTTTCGCAGCCCAAGCCCAGCGCCAAAACCGCTCCGGCATTGGGGTGACTCACCAATCGGAGCGAACCAAAGCCAAGGCTTTTGAGCAGTATAAATACCTTGTCTACATGGGTGGATGCATCCAAAGCAAAGATAAGGATACTGTCATCAAAGAAGCGCCGATTGATGGAGAGATGCTCAAGCACTTCGGCCTTGGAATAGGTGATGAAAAACGCGACCATTTCCGCTTCTACGTCGAGGGACTTGTGATCGGAGCCAAGGAAAAAGTGATGGCGTGGATGGAGCGCCTTCAGGAGACTGGCGTTTATCGTCGCCGAAAGAACCCCGTCCCTATTCGAGAAGGAATGGAGTGGTTCTCGATTCGAGAGCAGCGTGGTCACTACGACGGAGGATTTCCGCTCTCTCTTCCCCTATAGTTTAGACTGAGGCTGAGCCTCGGGAGTGTACCGTTGAGTGCCATCCACCGCGAGATAGCCCTCTTATCGAGGAGGGGGCGTTGATGGCAGCCCCAACAACTCCCTAGCCTGCTCAGGGTCCATGCCGCTGTCGACCATGTTTGTAAAGGCTTGCAACAGTTGTTGTTCTTTCTGTTCTCTGAGTTTCTTTTCCTCAGCTTGTTTGGCAATGGCTTGATCCTTGAGTTTTCTCTCTTGCTCATTCTCCTCCTCAAGGAGAGAGATCTGGTGTTCCAGCTTCCTCATGCTCCTTTCAAGATCTTGTTGAAGGACATCCTCATGTTCCATTTGCTTGGAGACCTCAGGTTCAGCAACAGCCTTGTTGAGGATGCGCATCATCTTGCTCAGCAGTTCGTCATCTTTGAGGGCAGAACCATCGTCGAGGAAGAGTTTGTGGCGGTTATCGCCGCTGCTGATAAGCTTTTGATTGAAGAGCGCGAAGGTGCGCTCCAGGTACTCATGGGGTTGGTCCGGTAGTTTGGAGATCTGGGCGATGAAGGAATCGTGGGTCAAGCACTCGATAAACTCGTCGTGGAGGTCGCCGGTGATGGGCTCGCTGGTGGCGGCGTTTTGATACTCGCGCTGCACCCGCACTAGGGGAGGTAGTTCCGTGCTCAATGAAAAATTCAGCAGGTAAATGGTGAAGATGGGCAGGTGTTTTTGGTGCGGATCACCGCCTTGATCGCTATCGGTTCTGGCTTTGTACTGCTCGCCAAGGTAATGACGAAAACGGCCGATGTCCTCGGGGATTTTAGCTTTCTGGATCTCGATCAGGACTTGGGATTCACGTCCCCCCTCGTCGAGGATGACAGCGGAAAAGTCCATGCGCAGCAAAGTGATGGTTTGGCCGTCGTGGTCCAGTTTGCGGATGGGCACCTCCTGCTGAGAGACGTTGATCTTCACGATTTCACGACCTAAAATACGACCGATGAAGCCTTTAGCGACATCGAGGTCGTTCATCAGCAGCTTGAAGACGACGTCGTAAATGGGGTTGGCGAGGATCATGATTTGCTTTTTTAATTGTGAGAAGTTTAAGCGGATTGCCGTGCTGACTAGCTAGGCTTTGGCTAGGCCACGATCCTGCCGGTTGTGATCCTATAAATCTAGGTTTGAGGAATAGCGGTTCAATGCCCCTTGCAGGCGCAAGACCGCGTTGATCATCGAGAGTGTATGGGGTGCCCAACCTACAAAATCGAAACACCTCACTTTCGAGTTATCGAAGGTGGAGCTAGGCCTTCGCTCCAGCCCTCGGATCCGAAGCGCGAACAAGGCCCGCTGGTCGTTCCCATTGCGGTTCCCAAGCCGATTTACCGTGAGCATCAGCTCAATCGCTTGCGCTCCGAGCAGCGCGACAGTCGCGACATCGACCACAACTGGTCTTACGACGGCGTGGGCAACTGGACGGAGACCAATCACTTGTCCAAGGATCTGGCCAATGCGGTTCAGGTCGACGCTTTGGTGGTCAACGGCGACAACGAGTACATTCAGGTTAAAGACGTCAACGATCAGTTGCCCGAGATCTTCGACGGTTTGACGCCGATCTACGATCTGCGTGGACAGGTGAGCGAGATGGGCCGGGCTTCCGAAGGTGAGCGACGCCGTTTTATTTACGACTGGGCCAACCGTTTGGTTGAGGTGCACGATGTGGACAGTCTGCACTGGGTGGCCCGCTACGAGTACGACGCTTTGGGGCGGCGCGTGATCAAGCGCGAGTACGACAGTGGTGATGGCACACTCATCAAGACGACCCGCTTTGTCTACGACGGCAGTCGCGTCATCGAGGAGTACGAGCTGAGCGAGAGCGGTGAGCAGAACTTGAAGACCAGTTATGTCCACGGCGAGGTCGTGGACGAGATGGTGGTGCGTTACGAGCACGACGGCGAGCACGTGCAGGAGTTCTTTTTCCTCAGTGACCGCAGTATGAACGTGCAGATGTTGATCGATGTCGTTGGCGAGGTTGTGGAGCGCTACAGCTACAATGCTTTTGGGCTGCGGACGGTGTTGCAGTCTTCGGCCTTGGTGAACAACGACTTCGGCTTCAGTGGACGTCGCTTGGACGAGGAGACGGGGCTGATGTATTATCGGGCTAGGTACTACTCGGCTGAGATGGGGAGGTTCATGAGTCGTGATCCGCTGGGGTATGTGGATGGGTTGAATATGTATGCTTATGTGGGGAATAATCCCTTGAATTTTGTAGACCCAACGGGCACCGTTGCACGAAACCTAATCAACGGTGTTTCTCAGTTCTTGGGCTTCGGATATGCCATGGAGCCAAGTGCTGTCAAGAACCGTCCAGATCAAATCACTAATGAGTGGTTAGATACTCTGACAACGGATGAGATGGAATACTTCTTTGAGCATTCGATCCAAGACAGTGATCGAATTTCCATGAGGTCACGCCCTAAAGAAGTCATTGAGCCGAGTGTTGATTTTGAACTTTCCCGTTTAGCTCCTCCAGAATTGGAGCGAATGAGGTTGGCAATGCCTCCGAGACGGATAACTGCAAGGGATATTGTTTTGCCAAGCAGTAATCGAATCCTTCCTGGAATGGGGAGCAAGCCTTTTACTAGACACCTGTCTGGTTATCGGTCCCATCTATCGGTTCCTAGCCCTTTGACTAATGATATGTTGGGCAATTATGCTTGGAACCTTTTCTTGTCTGCTAACGATCAGTCTGTATGGTCTGATATAGCTGATACTAAATTGTCGTCTGGCTTGAAGTGGGATGTTGTAGCAAATTCTGTTGTTACTGACAAGATTCTTGAACGACTAAAGTTAGGCTTTATGAAGAAAAACCCAGAGTATTCGTTTGGTGCAGAACTGAATCTAGCAAATGCAAGTTGGGATGATGGAATAAATATAGGAAGCTCTCTAACCTTTAGACTAAGTTCCAAAGTTAAATTAAATGATACATTTTCAATCGGGGTCGGTTTAAGAGTTGGGGTGCCAATTAAATCAATCCCTGCTGGTGGTATGGAAATAATTGACTACAATCAAAACTTGGAGAATTTGTTCGATTTTGATAAGACCTCTGTTGGATTTTCTGTTTCACTTGAGATGGGAGTGAAAGGGGATAAAGCAACTTTAGGAGCGAGGCGTCAAAGAATAAAACTTCCTATGAGGGTCTTGACGTCTTTTGATAAATTTGCAATTCAGTTCAACTCTGCTAGAGTAGGAATATCAGATGTTGATACGGTGAGCTTGGACAATATGTTTCAACAGGACATCAGATATACATTGTTTGAAATGAAAATGAATAATACTTTTCAAAGAAGTCGGGACGCCTCTATACAATTGTTCCTAAATAAAGATCTTACGCCTAAAGTGGGTAGACACATTACTCCGATCCAGTTAAGGAATAGTATCACTACTCCTTACTAAGAGAAATAGTTTTGGGAAATTTTGATCTATTTGTTAACGAGGAAAGCCTAGAGTGCAGGGGACATAATTTCAAGGATAGTTCTACTCCATATTTTATAGCCCCAATATATTTATTGATTGGTTTCGTACTAATACAGGATTTTCAATCAATACGTTATTTAGGACCCTTCGTTATTATTCTCTCATATTTTTTATTTGTAAAAATAAGATTCTTTGCAACAAAGGATGCCATTGAGATAACAACGATTCGACTCTTCTTTATCCCATTAAAGAAAAAAATCATGGTCGAGGGTGATGACTTTAATGTAGAGGTTTTTGAGGCAGAGGGGGGTGCGCCTCAATATTGTTTAATGTATGGCAGGAGTCTGATCTTTAGTTTTATGGATGAAGCTGATGCCATAGATGTATGTGAGAAAATTAAACGTAAATTTTTTAATCAGGGGAAATAAAGCCCAGAAATCATTTTACTATCATGCTAATTGATCATTCACTACCCACCCCCACGCCTGACTTTTGGTAGACTTTTTACATAGTTTCCTGAGCATCTGACGCCTCGGGAAGCAACTGAAAATTCCCTCCAGCCACCAGCACTGTTTCAAAAGCCGAGTTATTGATCGAACTCTTCAGTTTAAAAGGGACAGTGTGCCATGAAGGAAATCAACTGAAATGAGCGTAGCGAATTGCAGGAGATTTCCGTGCTGCACTGAAGATGGAGGTAGGTCCTCCAGAGTCGGCTTTCAGGGGCAGGCTCTAAACCACCCAGAGGGGCTGCCGTTAAGAGCGGTGGTCCTGAGCGTCTGGGTAAAAGTCCAGGAAACTGGGCAGGTGAGAATTGGAAAGGTGATGAACAAGAACCCCATATGAGGCGTCGATATTATGAGATCCAGTCGAAAGCGAGGGCCTGTCCCTCTCTCGTGAAAGACCGTGGTGTGAACCTGATGAATGGCCACGGGGCTGGCGGCGTAGATGGGCCACGAGTCCAATTCAGGCTTCAGTGTGGAACATGGGAACCAGTCGTCTCGATGTTAATGCTGGACACCAAATGGCGGAATCCATTAGGGGTCGTGAGCAGATGCGAGGCACTGGGGCGGATCAGTCCGTAGTAGCGTTGAAAGGGGGGAAAATCTCTGGAGCAAAGGGGCTGAGTCGTTCGGTCTTCGAAAGGGAACAACCGCAAGGGAGGATTTCGTAGAGAAGATGAAATCGTTTGTGATCGACAAGCGACTTGTGCTCGAAGCCTGGAAACGGGTGAAGAGAAACCGAGGATCGGCGGGAGTGGATGATGTGGAAATCGATGATTTCGAGCTAGACCTGAGGAATAATCTCTACAAGGTCTGGAATCGTATGTCGTCAGGAAGCTACATGCCTCCTCCGGTTAGGATTGTTGAAATCCCGAAAGCCGATGGAAAGACAAGGCAACTTGGCATTCCAACGGTAGGTGACTGCGTTGCCCAAATGGTGGTGAAGATGCTGCTCGTACCCGAGTTGGACCCGATCTTTCGCATTAATAGATGCTTAACGGCCTAATCGACCTCTTTTTATTGAGAATCCCTTTCCCCTCCACTCCCTCCCTTCCCCTCTGCTCCCGTAGAGAAAAGCAGGACGATCGGAAATGGAGAATGGAAACGAGAGTGAAAGTGAACTTTCAGCTGCTCAAAGCTTTTGAGTCAGGTGGGAAGCCACATTTTCGTGCTCCCACAAAGCCTAGAGCATAGAGTCTCAAACAGGCTTTCTAAGTTGACGAATCCGCATTCTTTTGTATTCTTTTAGCATCAAAGTGATTCTGAGGTTTCCATGTCAAAGACCATCACTCTTCGATTGAACGAAGACGTTTATTCCAAATTTCGAACCTACGCCGAGAATGATAATAGAAGTATTTCCAACTTTATCGAAACCTCTACTCTCCGTTATATAGAAGAGCATGAGTTTGTAGATGAATTTGAAATGGCTGAAATCGAAGGCAATGAAGAGCTACAAAAGCAATTGAAGCGAGCCCACAAAGACGCCAAAGTCAGAAAAGGTAGGTTTGTCTGATCGTGTACGACCTCTTCGAAACGGATGAGTTCAATCGAAGCATCGCCAAACTTCAAAAGCAAGAAGCCACATTCATTCGTAAAAAGCTGATCTCTTACGTCTATCCACAACTGAGAGAAGAGCCTCATTTTGGGAACAACATCAAAAAACTGAAGCATCACGATCCTGAGACATGGAGGTATAGAATCGGTAAATTTAGGGTCTTTTACACCATCGACGAGGATGATAATCTAGTCCTACTTTTAGTCGTTGAAAAACGAAAAGACGCCTACTAAAGCCAATGCCTTTTTTAGTTGAATCATATGAGAAATACATTCCCACGAGTCACCCGTTGGAGTTTTATCTTTCGCCCGCGGCGATGGCGAGGGGCTGGTGAGGCAGCAGCTGGAGCTACGAATATGACTCGTGTGAATCTCTGAGTTCTTGATAGACCCATCCGTTTAAGGATGTTCAGGCTTAGGTTGTTGATACTTGTCTTTCTTGGTCTATCTCTTGTGATGGTTATATGCCTTAGTCTTCACCCGAACCATCATTCCTTCTGGAGAACTCATTTTCGGTGATACTCTTTTGGAACCCCAACATCCTTATGTCGACTTGAGGATCTCTTCTCGTGTTGTTTGCTTATGGTCGGCGATGGACCTCAATATAGCGTTAAGCGTCCCAATCTTTAAAGGCTTATGGGCTGGAATCGTTATGGGGTGGTTGGTCGGTTCCTCCGTTTCCAATCTGATGTGGCTCCCAACTTGGCGAACGACTCGATAACCCCAGTGCTTTTCCAACGCTTTGATCAAAACCTTGGCGTCTAAATTACGGGGAACCTTCAAGCAGTTAAGACCTCATCTCTCACAAGATGAAGTCGGATTTTCTTTGGCTTGTCGGTGCGACCAAGAAAGTGACATTCTACGGCTTCTTTGACGCTGGTGCGAAGTTCGTCCCAGTTTTCGGCTTGGGTGAAAATATCTTCGGAGAGGCACTCAGCAGTGAATCCCCCTTCTGAGTCGTTAGCTACTTCAAATACAAGTTCCATGGGTCGGCGTCCTTTTTCCCAAGGATTATATGGCTTTTTGCACTTCTTAAAGAATTTAGAGCTTATTTCTTAACCTTTTTCGGCTTCTTTTAAGAGAAAGCAACCCCGTTACGATGGCTCTTTTTTTCACTAAAGAACATGAAAAAGTGACACTCTTTTCCATTGAACGGATCTTAAAAGGCTGAGAGCGGTGCCCTTGCCATGGTGAGTGTTGATGGTGTAGATGTCGCTGGGGTTGAGGGTCAGTCGGGGGTCGCTTTGAGTGGTGAAGTTGAGCTTGAGGGAGGCGAAAAGATGATTCGGACCGAAAATCAAGTGCATTGGTAGACGTGCCCAACCGAATAGCGATGGGATATGACCAAAATGGAAACTTGAAAAACGATGGGCGTTGGAATTATTATTGGAATCAAGAGAACCGCTTGGTTGAGATGATCTCTGCTGATGGTTCGGTACGCTTGTCTTTTGCTTATGACCACCAAGGGAGGAGAGTGGAGATGTCGGTTTATGGGAAAGTTGGAGAGGTAGGTCCTCCAGAGTCGGCTTTCTGGAGTAGGCTCTAAACCACCCAGAGGGGCTTACGTTAAGAACGACGGTCCTGAGCGTCTTGAGAAAAGTCCAGAAAACTGGGCAGGTGTGATTTTGAAACGTGATGAACAAGAACTCCATATGAGGCGTCGAAACTCCCAAATCCAGTCGCTGAATGAGGTCAGATTTCTCGACCTTCTTGAGGGTGTTTCCCTTTCGATTTTTCTGTCCTCCTGGATTTCGGCCTGACTTTCCCCGCTCGCTTTTTGGCTTAGGCTTTAGAGTGGCGTCATCGTCTTCACCATTTGGTTTTCAAAGTCCATCAGTACTAGGAGGCTTGCTGCTGTTGTCACTGCTCATTTTAAGCCTCGCCTCAAGTTCTTTTACTCTTTCATTCAAATCGAGAAGAATATCTACGACTTCACCAGGACGATTCTTGGTGGCCTTAAGAAGTTGCTCCCTTTCGGTCGTTTGAAAACCCCAAAAAATGACTCGAGAGGAACCATTCTAGCCTCAGTTTCTGGAACGTCATCTTTTTGGACCTGAATAGTTACATTCATACTTGAAGAAAAATTAAGGAGTATAGTCTTTTTATCGATATCTCGTGATATCAATAAAAAGACTAGCATTTTCAAGTTATCCAATGAAGAAACTTTTATCAGCTTTTGTCATGACTTGGTACACCATTGGAATAGAGTTGTTAGGCCAGCAGATGTTCCTGGTGGTGGAGGTGGTGGCTATGCAGCAGGGATGCAGGTTCTGAATGGCTTAATAAATAGTGTTCAAACTTATAAAAATGCCCAAGGCTGGTGATATGAAGCGTCTCTTCATTGCATGTTTTATTTTGATGGGAGTTAGATTGAGTGCTGAAACACTTCCCTTGAAGGTTGAGGTGGTAAACGAGCGAGCTCATTTTGAGGTTTCAGAAAACAAAAAACTATCAGTCACCATAACAAATGAGAGCATGAATGATATTGAACTGACTCCTTTAATTGAGCCTTATCTAAAGAATTTTCATCTGGTAATAAATCAGAAGGTTGAATCAACGCAGCGGGAAGCTGATGGAGACACGAGTCGTCCATTATTACCTCCATTGGTTGCACTAAGCACTCCTTCAAATAACGATTGGTTGTTGATTCCGCCAAATCAAAGTAAGACTTATGAGGTAATTCTAGACAATGAGCTGAAAGAGCCTGGGGAGTATGAGATTCAGTTTGAGTATAACAATAAAGTTTTTCTTCCTACAAAAGGTAAATACGCTAGTAATCACAGATGGGAATCTAATGTTGTCAAAATAAATATTTATGATGTAACAGGTTTTGATTCTATTCTTAAAAAATACGAACTTGAACTTGCTGAATGGTATAAATTGTCAGGGGAAAGAAATGCCCTATCATTTCTAGAGAATCAACTGATGAAGAGTATGCAAAATATTGACAGTGATGCCATTGATTTGTCATTCCTCAGAATGCTTTATGTTTTAAAGAAAAGATCTGAGAAGTAAGTGTAATTTTTCGTTCCTTTCTCACTCATAAGCAGATAGATGATCATTTTCATTCCTACTTCACCTCATAATAATTCCCATACCTAAGACTCCCCATACCCCGCTCATCCTGCACCTCCCACAGCGCAAGGATCATCTCGAAGGCACCTTTAAACAATCTGTCCTCTCCCGCTGAGAACAGCAAGCCTTTTCGTTGCTTATCCAACAACCTGTTCACCTCACGCCTGACCATTTCCAAGTTCTTCATAATCAGCTCGTCCGCTTTGCGGGCGGGCTCTGCGACTCTCAGGTAGTCGACTTCACTAAATGGTTCGGATTCCATCAGGGATCGGTCCCGTCCCATTGACCACAACATGTTGATAGGCAGGTAGGTGTTTGAGCCATCCAATTCATAGTAGGAAAGAATCGTGCCCTTGACCCTGCTTTGAGATCAAAAAGGGAGAGTGTGCCATGAAGAAAATCAACTGAAATGAGCGTAGCGAATTGCAGGAGATTTCCGTGCTGCACTGAAGATGGAGGAAGGTCCTCCAGAGTCGGTTTTCAGGAGCAGGCTCTACTAATCAGTTAATAATTTAGTCGACATTTAGTTAGCTAGCGTATACTGCATACATGGTTATCGACGGCAGAACACTTACCCACGAGCAGTCCGAGTACATTAGGGAATCTGCAATCCAACGCTACAAAGAAGGTGAGAAGCCCAGCGAAATCATTCGATCCTATGGTTTGAACCGAACAACGATCTACAAGTGGATTAAGATTGCAAAGAATGAGGGCCTTGAAGGCCTGAAGTCAACAAAGGGAACGGGGCGTCCTCCCAAAATATCTGATACTCAGAAACAAGAGATTAGGGCAATGATTGTGGGTAAAGACCCTCGACAATACATGCTTGATTTTGGTCTATGGACGAGACGCATTGTACAGGAGCTCATTGATGAAAAATTCAACGTCAGGCTTTGCATCACGAGTGTTGGGCATTTGCTTCATGAGATTGGCCTGACTCCTCAAAAACCTTTGCGGAGAGCATACGAAAGAAACCCCGAAAGAGTAGCGGACTGGCAGGAAAGCAAGTATCCTGAACTGAAGAAACGAGCCCAAAAAAACGGAGCAGATATCTTTTTCCTAGATGAGACGGGCATCAAGTCCGATCCGGCGTTAGGGAGAACCTGGGGGGCTAAAGGTGATACGCCACTAGTTTCGACCAGTGGCCAGAGACAAAGTATCAATGCAATCTCTGCCATCAATGAGAAGGGTGCTTTCTGGTATTCAGTGTACAGCGGAACTATGACCGCGTCAAGATTTTTAGACTTCCTCTGTGATTTCATGAAGTACAAGCGAAGGCCAGTATACCTCGTAGTTGATGGTCATCCTGCTCATAGAGCGAAAATGGTTTCTCAGTTGATTCAATCACTTGAGGGGTGGTTGGAGCTGCTTTTCCTCCCACCGTATTGCCCTGAATTAAACCCCGATGAATTTGTATGGAACTACCTCAAATCAAATGGAGTGTCTAAGAGACCGCTCAAGAAGAACGAATCACTGAAAGATCGGGTCCATGTTGATCTGGAGCAAATCAAGTCAGACAAGAATTTGGTGAAATCGTTCTTCAGAGCCAAGAGTGTCGCCTATATTAACAATTGATTAGTAAACCACCCAGAGGGGCTGCCGTTAAGAGCGGTGCTACTGAGCGTCTGGGGAAAAGTCCAGGAAACTGGGCAGGTGAGAATTGGAAAGGTGATGAACAAGAACCCCATATGAGGCGTCGATATTATGAGCCCCAGTCGAAAGCGAGGGCCTGTCCCTCTCTCGTAAAAGACCGTGGTGTGAGCCTGATGAATGGCCACGGGGTTGGCGGCGTAGATGGGGCACGAGTCGAATTCAGGTTTCAGTGTGGAACATGGGAACCAATGGAACAGCCTCCCCCACATCACGTGAGAGAAGCTGCCTGTTCCGTCGGTCTGTTCGCCAACTCAGTTGCGCACCAAGGTCATGGTTCGCTGGAGCGAACATTTTTATGGTCAATTCACCTCTAGGGTTCTGACTTTTTCTTGTTCAGATTTAGGAATAGTCACCGTCAGCAAGCCATGATCGTAGGCGACCTTGATCTGGTCTTTCCTGATGTCATTGCTGAGTTTGAAACGTCGTGAATAACGGCCGTGACTGCGCTCTGAGCGGTGCTTTTGTACCCCATCGGACAGTTCGGCTCGCTCTCGCTTAGCCTCAACGGAGAGGACGAGTCCATCCAGTTTCACTTCAATGGCTTCTTTACTTACCCCAGGTAATTCTAGCTCGATGCGGTAGGCATCCCCACTCTCAAAGAGATCCACGGGAGGCGTGATGAGCTTTTCGCCACTGGACTCAAGGCCGTGAAAAAACCTCTCGACAAAGCGATCTTCAAAGGGATGAAGGCTTAATGTAGTCATGCTTTACTCCTTATAAATAGATGACGAATTTGATATATAAATTCATGTGCCAATTTTTAAAATATTAAAAAATAATTATTTAACTAAAAATATAAATTTAATTTGTTAAATTGACTATTTATAAAATCATGGAACGAGTCAAATTGACTATTTATAAATAATTTGATACGAGACTTTTATTTTTACAATAAGCGCTAAATACGATAAAAAGTTCACATGACGGGTATTCCCTTACAGATCATCGCCCAACGCTGGTTGTCTGGCAAGTCCGAGCACACCACCCATGCCTATCGAAGAGTGATCGAGGCTTGGGTGCGCTTATCCGAAGAGCGCCAACGCCAACCTTCGCAATGGACGCAACGTGAGTTGGAGAGCTTTTTGTTCACCGTGGTGCAAAAAAGTGGGGGGCGAGGTCGACCCTGCCGTGCTCCCGCAAGGAGCAGTTTGTCCCAGAGGAGGAGCTGTCTCAATGGTTTTTTCAAACACCTGCTGCAACATGGACTCATCGAGCACAACCTGATACAGGAGATCCAGCTGCCCGAATGTGAGCCTGTCTCGCCATTGCCGCCAGCGGTGGAGCCAAAGCTAGCGATCTTGGACGGTTTCCGCAGACTGGCCTCGGTGCACGACATGATCTTGAGATCGAGGGACGAGGCTATTGCGCTGTTGATCCTTCACCATGGGGTAAAAAGAGGTGACATCGTCGCGTTGAGGTGCACAGACAGGATGACGCGAGGACGCCTTTTTGTGGCGAGGACGCAGCAGGTGTTGCTGTTGAGCAAAGCGTCGCGCCAAGCCATCGACAGGTGGCTGCGGGCGCGTCAAAGTGCAAGCCCCTATTTATTTGTCAGTTACGCCCGCAAAAGGCAAGGCGAGCAGGCCTTGAGTTCCCTGGCGATCCGCCACCTCACCATGAAATACTTTGAACTGAGCCCCCAAGACCTCATCGAGCAATCGAGAGCGCTTCAGGTGATCGATTGGTGAATGGAGTGTCTTGATCACCGCAAGAGAAAAAGTCGACTTGGATCTTTGAGTTTGCCTGCAGCGGTGAAAAAGACCCCCTCCTGCAGCAGCAGTTTGCGTTTTTGACGGGTCTTTTCGCCTTCGATTTGGCCAAAGTAACCCCCCAGGCTCAAGTCGCTTTTGATCACCCTATGGCAAGGTACAGCGGGTGCATTGGGGTTGCGTTTTAAGGCTTGACCAATGGCCTGAGCTGAAACCCCATTCAAGCATAGACTCAGTTGCTTGTAAGTGGTCACCTTTCCCTTTGGTATCGCGGCCACCAAGCGGTAAACATTGTCTTGAAATTCGGTCATGGGCTGCACTTATCCAGCTGGGTGATTGAGAGAGAGGCCTCAATGGAGGATCGGTGTTTTTTACGGTTAAGCATTTTAGCGCCAAAGCGTTGATGTCTTAAAGCTCTTGGTTAGGATCTTTGGGACGTGTGACCATCCTATTGGGGTTTTCGACGTCAACGAAGTGCTTAGGGGGAATCAAGATTAAGTTTGTGTGATCGTGTGTCTGGAAGCCAAGTTGACTGGCTCAATGAGTTTTGGGTTAAAAGTCCTAATGGGCGTGGTTATGTTCAGTCAGCCGAGCTCGAAGTGATAGCTGCAGGAAAAAGGTTTTCTAGACCATTCCAAGCTATGCTGTGGCTTTTGCTCATATGGTTCTGCTTGGGCTCACCTTTGTCCTTTAGTCGTGTGTATGCTCTAGAGTCTAATGTGGGGGAAAAAGGCCCGATGGAATATTTCAAATTCCAAGTTTTTTTGGATGACCGCGAGATAGGTTTTCACCACTTCAGGGTTGAGCGAGCGGCAGACCTTGAGACCGTTCGTATAGAAGCCGACTTTAAAGTGGAGGTGTTCAAGATCCCGTTCTATAAATACCGTCATGAAAATACAGAACAGTGGAGAGGTGGTTGGCTCGAGTCCATCAGTTCCACGACAAATGACAACGGCAAACGGTACAAGTTGGATGGCCAACGGCGTGCTGCTGATTTCAAGATTGAAAACAATGAAGGGCTCAGAACCCTTGAAAGCTCTAGAGTGATGTCATTTGCTTACTGGAACAAGGCTTTTACCCGTCAAAAGCAGCTGCTCAATGCACAAAATGGTGAATACGTGAGCGTGGAGATAAAACCTTGTGGTGTTGAGCAGCTGCGTGTTGGCGAAAAGTTGGTCGAGGCGGAAAAGTATCAGATTTTTAGCGAAGGTGGCGAAATGGAGGTTTCCGTTTGGTACGCCAAAGACACGTCACGTTGGCTCTCCTTGCAGTCTAGGGTTGCCGGTGACCGCCTGCTGCGCTATCGTGCCGTCGTTGTCGATGAGGCGGAGTCCCCTTAAACGTTGAAAAGAAGTGGTGTTGTCTAGTAAACAATTAAACACTTGCGCAATCGATTGATTGTTTTATAATTTTCTAGTCATCAATGGAGAGCTAGACATGAACGGCACACAAAACGAAGCTCATGAACACCAGCACGGACCAGGTTGTGGTCACACGGCCATCGAGCACAATGGTCATATAGACTACCTGCACGAGGGTCACCTTCATCACCCCTGTGGTGAAAACCAAGTCGAGGAACATGTTATCGAAGTGACCGAAACCAACCCTGACGTGTGTACACCAGATCACCAATGCCACGGGCACGACCCAGACCACGTTCACGGTCCAGGTTGTGGTCACGAAGCTGTGCCCCATGGCGACCATATCGACTATCTGGTGGAGGGACACCTCCATCACCCCCACGGTGACCATTGTGATGATCACGGGCCCATCAAGGTCATCTAGACTTTTCGCTAGCATTCACCTTCCTCCCTAAGACCTTAATTTCAACATGCATCCCGATCACTGTCCCGAAAAACACGAGCATCCTCTTTTGGATGAAATGGTTCCGTTGTCCGACGAGACATATCGGGAAGCAGCATCTATATTTCGTGCCCTTGGTGAGGAGGGCCGACTAAAGACCTTGGTTTTGATTTCCCAACGGGAGCGCTGCGTCACGGAAATTGCCAACCTGATGGGGGAGAATATAGCAGCAGTTTCCCAAAGACTGAAATGTCTTCGGGGCGAAAGGATCGTTTCCTCTCGTCGTCAGGGGAAACACATCTATTACGCTTTAGCAGATCAGCATGTGGTTGATCTGATACAAAATGGTTTAGCTCACGCCCAAGAAGACAGGTGATCGGTGGGTATAGACCTTCATCGCGAGCGACTGTTGAGCTCGATTGTTTAAGGCTGATAACATATTTGAAGCGCAATGGTCAAGCCTGACCCTTTGAATATAAACAATTATGTCCCAACATATGGTCAGAAACGTTTTTGTGCCAAAAGACAGCTAGGATCATGATCAATGAAACGACAGCTGATCATATGAGACATAGATAAGACATGGGATGTCACCGATATAAAGTAGCTTGATGTGAAAACCCCGATCGAGCTCATGCTCAAGACCTTTT
>JACLAC010021978.1_pt1 | contig 44118 bp, 40 predicted proteins | sample 8027881 | NCBI WGS metagenome assembly JACLAC01 (sample SAMN15725517, study PRJNA655200) | protist metagenome | isolation source: fluorescence activated cell sorting (FACS) single amplified genomes of... | place: Spain: Blaines Bay Microbial Observatory, Mediterranean Sea | collected 2016-01-19 | reverse complement strand
ATTGTGCGGCGGTTCGAGTATCGGGGTCCAATCGCGCTGATACTTGTCGGTGCAAACACCGAGCCTTTTGCGCACGACCGCATTGGCTTGCACAAACATCAGCTCCAACAATCGCTCGCGCACCCGCTCGTCGCCGCTAACCAGATAATAAGTGGTCAGGGCTTCCATTAAATGCAGGTGGGTATTCATCAATTTACCGCCAGGCGGGGTTGCCATATAGGCCCCTGGCTGCGGACCTGGCTGCCAATTGCGGAGAAACCACTCTTGATAACCACCGTATTCGGCATCGTGGGCTTTTTCATCGAGCAGGTCGAATAAGTCCTGCGCCAGATCAAAGGCTGACGTATCGGCCGTCGCCTCGACGTATTCGGCCAATGCGTAGAGTGCAAAACTCTGCGCATAGAGGTGTTTGTGTGGCCGGGTCGCAATTTGCCCGGCATCATCGACCGCCCAGAAAAAACCGCCGAAGACCGGATCCCACATCTTGTCGCGCAAGAATTCGAAACCGTGCCTAGCCGCCTCAAGATGCTCTTCGTCGCCATATCCGTCGTTGTAGAGTCGCGAAAAGAACCACACGGTCCGCGCCTGTACCACCAGTACTTTGTCCGCCGGTCCAAGCCAGGCGCCCTGCCCATCGTGGTGGAGGCGGAAGCCTCCAGCCGGATCAAGTGTTTCAGGATACCAGAAGGGCACGATATTCTCATTGAGCATTCGCTCAAGCCCAATCTGTAGCCGATGCAATTCACCCGTATCGGGCTGGGATGATTCGACGCGGCCGGCAAAGACTAGTAAAAGAATAAATAGTTTGCAATTAGCTCTCATATAGCTGCCAATGTACAGCAATCGACTACTCGGTCAACTATTGGTAGGATTCGGTGCGATCCCCGCCATTAACACTCATATGCTGCCCCGTGACATAACTTGCCGACGACGAGACTAAAAAGACCACCGCGGCAGCTACCTCTTCAGCCCCGCCCGAACGGCGCATCGGGATGGTGTTGAGAAACTGCTCGCGTATTTCCGACGTTCGCCGCTGCAAAGCACCCACACCCATGCCCGCATGTATCATCCCCGGCGAGATCACGTTTACGCGAATCCCGTGTTGCGCTTCCTCTTTTGAAAGGACCTTCGTCAAGGCTACCACCCCGGCCTTCGTAGTAGCATAGGCCGCGGCTCCACCCGGCAAAGTATTGACCACATTCGAGGCGATATTAACCACCGCGGCATCCTGCCGCTTGCGCATATACGGCAATGCCGCCTTGCTCATGTAGAGCACGCTGTGCAGATTAACATCGACGACCTTATGCCAGTCTTCCAGCGGCATATCGACGACCGACTGGCCGCCGATGGTGATGCCGGCGTTGTTGATCAGTATATCTATCCCACCCATCTGCTCGACGACGCGATCGACCAGCGCTTGCGCCTGGTCCACCGCGGTGAGATCGGCCTGAAACCCAGTCGCAGCGCCGCCGAGTTGCCCGACTAGATCAAGCGCCGCCGCTTCTTGCCTATGGTAATGCACGGCAATCGTCGCGCCCTCCGCGGCGAGCGCCTTGCAAATAGCTTGGCCTATTCCACCGGCAGCGCCGGTGACGAGTGCAATACGGTCTTTTAGTATCATATTTTCCCGTGCTTTCTTTGGCGTTTTAAGCGATTAACAACCATTGGTTCTAAAAATGCTCAGCCCCTGTTCTCAGTTGATGCCGCCGGGCACTGCCGTCTTTAAGCCATTTGGCATATCTCAATTCTGCCACTTTGCGCAGATCGTACTACAGTGTGCGACCGCACTGTCCGGCGCTTAATTTATTTCCCGAAAACTGCCGCATGATCTCGGTCACTGTTTGACCTACGTCGCAAGCCGGAGAATACGGGCAGCACAACATTTGGCCGCCACCGATCCCGATCTCATCGACCGACTCACACTGTGTTTTCACGCCTATCGACAAAAAATACACCGACTCGATCTGCATTCAACCACTACCAACCGTGAACCATCACAACGGCCAGCCCTCGCCTCACTCGCTCTATATGGCCTATTGCACAATCCACTCGCCCTATATACTGCCCAAACTTTGTGCCCGAGTGTTTTCTAACGCCAGCCCAGAATCATCAGCACGGTGAAATTAGCAGTCGGCACAGCCGCTTTTTCGTTCTACTATCTGCTGCGCGCGGGGATGACAAGCATGTTGTGGGATTGGCCTTCGGCTCTTTTTTGTGGACTTAGCCTGCCCACGAGCGACCATTTAGCACTATACTATAAGCAGCGCGCCCTGAACACATGGCCCTTGTGACGGCTATTCACCGATCCACAAACAAGGCACCAACGACTCGATCGACGCGCCCTTGAACGCGACATACTGCTCAGCGAATTGGACCTTTTTTAAAAAACCGTACCTAAACGATATGTATAGCTAAACATATGCCGAGTACTCGCAACAATAAACAAGTCGTGTCATGGGCTTTATACGACTGGGCCAACTCGGCCTTTGCCACAACCGTCATGGCCGCATTCTTCCCGGTATTTTTCAAGGAATATTGGAACTCCGGTACTGATATCGAGCGCAGCACCTTTCAACTCGGACTGGCCAATTCGCTCAGCAGCCTCGTCGTAGTCTTTCTCGCCCCTCTATTAGGGGCTATCGCCGACAAAGGCGGCTCTCGCCGAAAATTCCTCTTCGCCTTCGCCTTTTTGGGCATTCTCGCCACCGGCTGCCTTTATTTGGTCTCCGAGGGCGCCTGGATCCTAGCTGTATTCGTCTACGCCTTGGCCGCAGTCGGGTTTTCTGGAGCCAACACTTTTTACGATTCGTTGCTAGTCACCGTCGCCGATCGCGAGCGATCAGATTTCGTTTCGGCCTTGGGGTATAGCCTCGGCTATCTCGGCGGGGGTCTGCTCTTTGCGCTCAATGTCACAATGGTCTTACACCCGCAGACCTTTGGCTTGGCCGATGCAACTCAAGCGGTGCGGGTCTGCTTTCTGATGGTCGCGGTTTGGTGGGCCGTTTTCTCCATCCCGCTATGGCTCTGGGTCGAAGAATCGACGCCGACCCGGCCCAACAAGGGATGGCGCGCGATCTCGGCCGGCTACCGTCAATTGATCGAGACCTTCCGCGAGATCCGCCGTCTGCGCGTTACCTTTATCTTCCTTACCAGCTATTGGCTATATATAGACGGCGTCGACACCATAGTGCGTATGGCGATCGACTATGGCATGTCGATCGGTTTTGCCACTGACAACCTGCTGCTCGCCTTGGGCATCACTCAATTCGTCGGTTTTCCCGCCGCCATAATATTCGGCAAGCTCGGCGAAAAAATCGGCACCCGCAAAGGGCTGTTTATCGGCCTGGCCGCCTATATCGCCGTGACCGTCTGGGGTTATTTTTTAGATGAAATTTGGGAATTTTATCTACTGGCCACCGCGGTCGGCCTGGTTCAGGGCGGAGTTCAGGCACTTAGCCGCTCATTGTATTCACGGCTCATACCCCGCGACCGGGCCGCGGAATTCTTCGGCTTTTATAATATGCTCGGCAAGTTCGCCGCCGTAATCGGTCCCGCGTTGATGGGATGGGTCGCGGTGCTGACGGGCAATCCGCGCTTCGGCATCCTCTCAATCGTGCTGCTTTTTATCGCAGGCGGGGCTTGCCTGTGTTTCGTCGACGAAGAGCAGGGTATCGCCGCCGCACAAAAACTCGAAACGCCATAATTCCTCTCGCTGCTGTGTTAGCAAAAATTCCCATGCATTGCACCGTATTGCCAACCCACAATATTACTATACCCTGGCCAACGCCTGCTGCAGACTCCGGTCGATCAATTCGCACATTTCGTCGATCTCGTCCTTGCTGATAACCAGCGCCGGCACTACCGCAAACCAGGTCGGGTCAACGCGAATTATCAACCCATTCTGCAATGCGGTTTTCTTCAAAGCCATACCCAATTCGGGGAAAGGCTGCAATCCGTTCGTATCCTTTACAAATTCGACGCCGCGGATCAATCCCCGCCCACGCACCTCGCGCACCACGCCGTATTTTTTTAAGTCTTCGAGCTTCTCGGCCAAATAGGCCCCCATTTCCCCAGCCCTCTCTGCCAATTTTTTTTCGACAATCTCGTCGATCACCGCCAAGCCAGCAGCGCATCCAACCGGACTGCCAGCATAGGTGTGGCCATGCGCAAAATTTAACCCGGCAGCCGGATCGCCTTTAAACGCTTCAGCCATATCCTCGCGCGCGATCATCGCACCCAAGGGGATCGTACCATTAGACAGAGCTTTGCCGCTACAAATAATATCGGGTATAGCGCCAAAGGTCTCAGCGGCAAACATCGACCCCGTGCGGCCCCAGCCCGTGATAATCTCATCAAATATCAACAATACATCATGGCGGTCGCAGATCTCACGCAAAAGGTGGAAATATTCTTCCGTCGGGGTGACAATGCCCCCGGTATTGCCAATGGGTTCGACAATAACACCGGCTACCGTGTCGGGGTCCTCATTGATAATCGCGTCTTCGAACATCTGCGCGCAAAAGCGATTGCATTCTTCCCAGGACGCAAAACGGTCACGAAAATAGCTCGGTGGATAAACCTTGATGAATCCGGGCATCTGCGGTTCGAAAGGCGTTTTGCGCTTACCCGTACCACTGGCGGCCATCGCCCCGAAGGTGCCGCCGTGATAACCAAGATAGCGACTGACGAACTTGTACTTGTGCGGCCGACCAGTCTGTTTGTAATATTGCCGGGCAAATTTCATCGCTGCCTCCATCGACTCCGATCCACCCGAAAATGGCTTAACGAAATTTAGCGTATCCGGCGTAACTTCTCCCACCCGCTCGACAAAATCCAAGGCGATATCGGACGTGCCATGCATCGGCGGCGAAAAACTCATCGTATCGAGTTGACGTTTAACCGCTTCAATTACCCGCGGATGCCCATGCCCTAAATTGGCGACAAAAATCCCGCCGATGCCATCGAAATAACGGCGACCCTCTGTATCCCAGTAATACACGCCTTCCGCCCTAGATACGACGATCGGGTTTTCTAGAAAGGCCTCGGTCGGCTGATAGTCGAGGAAGGTCCGCCCCAATAGCTTTTTTTGCCTATCGTCGAGTTGCATATTAGGCTCTCCCCTGGCAAAAATCAAATGCGGTCAGTGCATATACTTTGGCTACTCTCAACAACTCCGTGACCGGCACTTCTTCGTCGAGCGTATGAGCCCCAGTCGCGCAAGGCCCATGCGTCAACGCCTGCACCCCACCGACATTCATAAAACCATTGCCATCGTCGATAAAGGGTTTGGCTCCGACCTTTAACACATGGCCCGTCACCGCTTCGTGCGCACCCTGGAATGCGGCAAAAAGTGGACTCTGCTCGTCGACAGTGAAGGCGTCTCCCGGCACAACCCAATCTACAAGGTTAACCCGCGTACCGCTCTCTACCGCTAAAGCCGCCAATAGTTCTTCTAATTCGCGTTTAGCTGCCGGCTCAGATCCAGCCGCCACCCAGCGACGCGTGCCCTCAATCCGGCATTTAACTGGCGCCTGGTTGTAAATCTCACCGCTTTGCATATGGCCAACGAAGATGCTATCGCTGCCGACATGGGGTGCCGTTTTGGCGCTTAGTCTGTCGCATAAACCTTTTAAGCGCTGTATCAATTCGGCCCCTACCCCGACGACGTCCGGCAACCCCGTCGGTCGCAGTACCTCGTGCACCGGCTCGCCATCTCGCTCGATCTCAATACAGAACACAGCCATACCGCGCCCAGCCACCGGCAACACATCACCGAGATATTCCGGCAACAACACCCCGTCGCCGACATAGCCTTCGCGGATCAAAGCCAATAACTGACGGCGGTCACCCCAGGGCGCCTCGTGGTGATCGTGTGCGGTAATCATCACGCCTCCGCGCTGGATAGCATCCGTATCGCGCAAAACCCTTAACGCTTCGACAAAGGCCGCGATACCGCCCTTCATATCGGAAGAGCCCGAGCCGTAGAGTATACCGTTCTCAATCCTCGGCGCTACAAAGGGCAAATGCACGGTGTCCAAATGCCCATCAAACTGCAACACTCGCCCCGGCTGGCCACTTTCCAAGCGGGCTACCACTGCCGGTGCTTCTGGCCAGTCGGCCTCGGGTCGTTCAACCGCGAAACCCTCAGCTACCAAGATCTCCGTCAGTCGATCCGCCACAGCCCCCGCGCTCAGTGTCGGACTTGGCACCTCAATCAGAGATACCGCTGTGTCGAGCAAGCGCTTTTCGTCGACAGCCCGCGTTATTTTTTCAATCATAGTATTATCCATCATATTTTTCCTTTCGCAGTGGCTTAAATAAGCAAAAAAAAGACCTGCCGCCACTCCTGCTGTAGGCCCGCAGGCTCATTTATGAGCGTTACCCACCCGACAAAGCTGTATCAGGGCGTGTCGCAATGACGATATCATCTGGACAAACCACCCCCGCGCTTTCCCAAGGCTGACCGTCGCATTTTTCCTTCAGCGCATCTAATCTCTGATGCTCGGGCCGCTCCCATTGCATACCCGGCCCCTGCGGATTAGCGAGATCACACCCCAACAAGGCCATTAGCACAATCAACCACCAGATCTTGGCCATCCTTCTGCCCCTTTGCCCCTTGAGTTTTATCTCCGTATGTTGTTCGCGACCCACACAGGAGAAAATAACATGTCATCCCCCACAGCCTACAATATCATTTACAACTGGGATGGAGCCCCCCACGGCTATTCACCCATCGACCAGTCCATGCAAACCTTCCTCGACAAAACCTACGCCCCCCTCGAAGGCACCCAGGTGGGCGCGTTATTCTGGTGTATCGGTGAACACGCTGTGCGCTGGCCGAGCGAAAAGATGGAAATACTCGCCGATGTCAATAATCGCCGCTACGAAAATGCCGCGGCCTTTACCCATAGCGAGAATATCCGCCGCATGCTCGATCGCGGCGAGGACCCGCAACAAGCCGTGATAGACCGCGGGCACCAACTCGGCCTACACGTCTACGCCTCACAGCGAATGAACGACAATCACTTCGATGGCGCGCAGTTGGCCGACCTGCAGACGCTTCATCATACCGAACTAACACAGCTGCGCAAAGATCATCCCGAATGGCTGTTGGGTCCGGACACCGAAGAGTGGTTCGCACTGTCGTGGAATATGGCGGTGCCCGAGGTGCGGGAGAATCGCCTGCAGCACCTGCGCGAAATCTGCCAAAATTACACTTGGGACGGCGTTGAACTCGACTGGCAACGCCACCCCTTTCATTTTCCCGACGACCAGGCTTATCGCCTCGGTTATGTGCTGACTGATTTTATGCGGGCCGCGCGCGAACTAACCCGCGAAATATCGCAACAACGCGGCACTCCCTTTTATCTCGCCGCGCGGGTGGCAGGCTCTATTGAAGGATGTCATCGCATTGGCTACGATGTCGAGCGTTGGATCAAAGAGGATCTGATCGACGTCCTAATCCCAGCCGGCGCTGCCGGCACCGACCCGGCGATCGAGGTCAACGCCTTCCGCTCCCTCATCGCCGATAGGGCAATCGCACTCTATCCTGGTTTTGACGGCGGCGTGCCTGGCCCCGCCACTGGCCCCGAAGACGAGGCCACGCGCCATAGCATGCGAACCAAAGCCACCGCCCTGCAATACCACCAGCAAGGTGCGACCGGTATATACGCCTTCAACTGGCACGCCAACCGCGATTCAAAACGGGAATTGCTGAGCCAAGTGGGCAAACGCGAAACGCTGCAAAAGCATAATAAACTCTATAGTATCACTCACCGTTTCCGCCAAGAGACCGGCCCCTGGCGCGGCGCCTACAAACACGACCGCCTGCGCGGCACCCTGCCGGTTGTCCTACATCCTACCTGCAAAGAAACCGGCCCGCACTTCACCCTAGACCTTGCCGACGATCTGCTAAAATTTTCTCCGCAGCACCTCACCCTTCGTTTTCGCCTGCAAGATTGGGTCGACGGCGACCAAGTGCGGTTTCTCTTGAATGATGAACCGCTAATCAACCCCACCATTAACTACTGCCACCATGGCGATTCCAACCCCATCTCCGATGTCAGCAATGCCGCCTGGCATAACTTCAAGTTAGACGCAGCACAAACACCTCTAGGCACCCACCGTATTGAAGCCATTCTGCTCAACCGCCATCCGCAATTAGCCTGCGACCTGGTCCTGACAGATATTGAACTCGTGGTCATCTATACGTAACATAGCCCGTTCAAGGCGGTAGCACCTCGACCCGTACTATACCCGAAACCACCGAACCAAGAGTGGAGTTCTCACGGTCTGGTTGGCACCACAGAATAACCGCTGATATTGCTGATTGTGCCCTTTTCAACTTCAGCGAGAAAAATGCTCGCTCCAATTAACGCCTCGCCGTCGTCAGCTCCGTGGATAAAACCGCTGATCGATCCGGTATCCGGCTCTTGAGCCTACCCTGCGAGCAAAGGGGTAGTCCACAAAGCCAGCATCAGCTCTAATTTCCTCATACTGCCTCCCTAAAACCTGACAAAGTTAGCGACCGTAGCGCAGGCCAAAGAAAAAACCCGGCCAGACAAAAAGATCATCTTCCCACTCGTGGTCATAACCATTGCCTGGTTCCACCAAGCGGGGATTGCCATCGGTCCATAGTTGATTCACCGAAACCCCGCCAAATAGCGACAAACGGCCCTCTGACCCAAAAGGCGTCAGCCGGGCGGAAGTATGCGGGTCAAGTACTACTCCGGCCTCTAGTTTGATCCGCGTCAGAAAATTGTCGATGCTCGGTTGCCCCAAATTGAGGTCGACGGTCGGCGGGTTAACATCAATTCGGACGCTATAATCGCCGTCGAGATCGCGGCTAAATCGGTATTGGTTGACATCTATACTGAGAAAAGCCCGAGGCCAACTCTTCTGCAAACCGAAACCGACTCCCATCGCCCAGGTCCGCCGGCCGGCGTCTTCCTTAAACCCGGTGGTAAACGAAGAATAAAAGGAGCGGCTGCCCGAAGTCAGCGTCAGCATATTTAAACCAACCTCATCGCGCCAAGCGCTGAGGTTGAACAGGCCGCTGCGCGAATAATTAATCAACCCGACGGGCAGACCGTCCTCGATATCGCCCGAAATATTGATCATGCCGAACTGCCAACCCTTGACCTTGCTCGCCACGTTTATAATGCCCAACTGCCCGCCCTTGACTTCGCCGGCGAAATTTGTCGCGTTGGCAATTTGCCAACCGCGGATCTTACCGGCGATATTCGTCGAGCCGGCTAACTGCCAACCGCGCACTTGCGGCGCAATATTCAACACCCCGACCTGACTACCTTGAATGGGTCCCATCGCCCAGTTAACCACCCCGGATACCTGCCAGCCCTTGATCGCTTTGAGACTCAGGTTGCCGATACCGCTGATCTGGGTGCCGGCGCGTTCGCGGGCTTGGTTGACCAACCATGCAAATTGCGCGCCGCGGAAGGCTTTGTCCTGGGTATTGGTCAATAAACCCATCGACAAGGTATACCCCTCACCGGTCTCGATTTCGATATGGTGGCCTTCACTAAGTCCAAGCGTGATTCTCCTTTCTTCACTACCGCGCGAAACAGTGCGCTCTAAAGAAATCGCGCGAAAATCTCCGATTCCCAAACCGGCCCGCTCGCCCTCAGCCAGAGCCAGTTTGGCCAGCCGCAGCCCCCCTCTGCTCGTTTCCAGATGCAAAGTATAATAGCCCGGTTCTAACCCCAGTTCCACTGCCCGCCCCGCCGGCTTGTAGAGTTCGGCGACCAAGTGGCGGTTGCCGTTGCGGACATAGAGCCGACCTTCGAGGGCTTCGGCGAAAGACAAACCAGCGACATGGCGACGCACATCGGTCATTACCACATCACCCGTGCCGCTCATCTTGATATCATAGGCCGGGTGTTGGGCCCCCCCAATCGTTCCCGTGGTGCGCGCCAAGGTCTCCGCAAAGGCGAATTGGTAGGCTTCGTTGAGCGTCACCCGGCCATCACCCGTCACATCGGCCGCACCACGCATACCAGAAACGAGATAGTGCGTAAAAAACGAGGCCTGAACCGCATCCGACTCCTGCGCCGCCTCATCGGCCGAACTCGATGTAAGAAAGGCGTAACCGCGCATATCAAAAGACTCGTCGACCAAAAATGATTGTTGCCGCTGTCCACCCTTTATGCGGGTGATCGCCCCGGAGGCACAAGCATCCAAGACCGCGATATGCACATCCGCGGTAGCCGCCCCCAATTCTCGCCGCAATAGCGAATAATTCAGATGCTCCCCCCCCAACAACAATCCCTCTTCGTCCGCATGTCCCGAGTAATAGAGCAGGACCTCAAGACGGTCCCCCCGGCGATTGGCTGCCGTCACCCGCCGCGACAATTCGTGCAAACCCTGCTCGAAATCCGCGAGATCAGGATCGCGCAACAGCAACACGTCGGCCGGATCCAAACCGCCCATTTCTTCCAACACCTGAACGAAATTTTCCGCGTCGGAAACGGCATAGCGCAATAGATCGCGATCGACACCGCCATTATTTGCACCCACTGCCAACACCAAGCGTCGCACTGCAGTATCCGCTGCCGCCTGCGACCACGCAAGGCCAAGCATAGTAATGAATAGGACAATTACCATGGCCATGAGCTAGGGTGCTGACGGCTTGTTAAGCGTAAACTCGAAGTAGCGAAGTTCGGCGGTAGACGCCAATGTAGAACCTGCGTTCAATTGTTCGACAATCTCCTGCAGGTCAAAACGAATATCGGCCGCGACAAAAACGAAGCGCTCCCATCGCGGTGCATCATCTAATTCGTATGCATAGCCTAGCGTATCTTGGGCGGCGAGTGATACAGCCTTTTCCCCTTCAGCGGGCAAATGCTGGGTTACCACGCCGCGCCCGTCGACCGAAAGTATCGCCCCGTATTTCAGGCCGTCAGAGCGGTAGATAATTTGCACCAGATCCCCGCTACGGGCCAAAGCCCCATCAGACAGGCGCTCTTCCCCGTTGGCTGCCTTGCGAAAAATCGTCAACTGGGGACCATCCGCCCCGCCTTTGATTCTTATCTGCGGTTCCTGTTCTGGCGAAGCATCGAAAAGAGCGGGTACCGCCACCACCGCCAGGAGTAGGGCCACGGCTGGCACGGCCCAAAGGCGGTACCCACTCCGCTGCGGCTTCGTTTCTCGCTGCTGGCTTATTTGCCGTTTTAACTCGATCTGTCCGCTCATCCACTCAGGCGAAAAACGCCTGTGCAGTTCCTCATTAGACCGCTCTATAGCCGCAAGCCGTTCGCCGAGCGCGGAGTCAGTTGCTATTTCGCGCGCTACTGCGGCCAAGTCCGCCGCCGACAACTCACGCAATAGATAGCGCTCAAGTTGGTAGTCGCTTATAGGCTTTTGCTCTTGCTGATTCATGCTCTCTCCAATTCTTGCAGCGATGCGCGCAAACCGCGCAATCTTTTTCTTACGCCTGACACCGACATACTTACCTCGTTGGCCACCTGCTCTAAGGTCATGCCGTCGACATAGTGCAAAACGGCCATCGTCCTAGTCGATTCGCGCTCGCGGCCAAAAAGCCGGTCAAGTACCGACAGCGCCTCGGTGCGCCCTTCGGTATCGTCCCAATCGGCGATCTGATCCAACAATTCCGGGTCAGCCGTCGTCTGCCGCCGCTTAGCATCGCGGATGCGATTGAGGCAGAGGTTGGTGGCCATGCGGTAGAGCAGGCTTGAGGGATAGTCGTCCTTAAGACGGTCTTGCCGTTCCATCAAGCGCACAAAGGTGTCTTGTGCGGCATCGAGTGCCTGGTCCTCATCGCGTAAGAGTTGTGTGCACCGCCGGATGACCATCGGGCCATAGCGGCGGTAAAGTTCGTCTACATTCATGACTTTCCTGGCGGTGTGTTATTTTAACCCCTAAACTCGCTGCGCGTGTCACTGCTTGGCAGTTTTTTTCTCAAGCCAATTCCAACGTCTCCGCACTAAATGACAGCGGCTATTATTTAGCGCCGCTAACAAGATTCCTTTAGAATAATCAGTTCGCCAGCTTCGCGCTCATTCGTTCTTTTGTGTAGGTTATACCGCATGATAAAAACCCCCTTCTTCACCTTTCTAGACCCCGAGCTATCGACGCAAATCACCGCTGCCGCTCCAGCAGATTTTCAGATCGAAGCCTATCCCGCCGACATCGCTGATGCCGATAAAATAGCTATCGTCGCCGACGCCGACGGTCTGATCCTCTTCCCAGGCCGTATTTCATCCGAAGTATTGCGTACCGCGCCCAATCTCAAGCTGATCCAGCTATTGAGCGCTGGTTATGAACATATGGACCTCAATTTATGCGCTGAGCTAGGCATTCCGGTAGCCAATAACGGCGGTACCAATTCCATCGACGTGGCCGAACATACCCTCGCATTGATCCTCGGGCTCTACCGGCGCCTACTCGACCAGAATCAGGGTATCCGCGATGGTCAGTGGGACCCCGTCAACAGCGGCCACAACACCTATACCATCTACGGCAAAACCGCCGCCCTCATCGGCTTTGGCCATATTGGCCAGCAGGTAGCGCAAAGACTCAAGGTTTTTGGCGCTGAACTACTCTATGTCGACGAATTCCCCGCGCCCGCTAAAATCGTCGCCGATCTCAAGATTGAGCGTGTATCACTGAGCGAAGCGCTATCTCGTGCCGATATTCTCTCGCTACACGTGCCGCTGACCTGCGAAACGCAAGGCCTTATCGGCGCCCCAGAAATCGCACAGATGCGCCCGAATGCCCTATTGATCAACACTTGCCGCGGCCCCGTCGTCGATGAGAACGCCCTGGCCAACGCCCTGGACGAAAACAACATATTGGGGGCCGGCCTCGACGTTTTCGCCACCGAGCCTTTGGCGCCTGAACACCCACTTTGCACCTTGCGCAACGTGCTCTTAACCCCCCATACCGCCGGTATCACCCGCGATACCTGGAGTCGCCGTGCTCATTTCGCCTTCGCCAACCTCCGCCGAAGCGTCGAGGGGGAGAAACTTCTGGCGCAAATAGGCCCAGCTTAGACCTCTTTAATCCATTTGTTAAAATAAAAACAATAATTATATTGATTAACCCAATATAGTCTTGGCTATTCCTTCACCCTTTCCCCTCTCCTGTTGGGGCTTGAAGGTAGCACATGAAAATACTGTTGGTGGAAGACGAAGTCTCTATCGCCTATCTCAAACAATGAAAAATCGAAGCCGTGCACACCCCACGCTCAGAGAAGGCCCTCAAGGTCTGGTCTAATGGGGCTGTCGACTTGATGATCACCGATCTGTCCATGCTCGGCAAACGGACCATGTTGGATCTTATCGCCAGCAAAGCTGCACGCCAAACCTTCCAATTCCTTAAGGACCAGGGTTTTGCCCTCGAGGAATTCTGGTTGCACAATATGGTCATGGGCTTTGCCGCCCAGACCCTCTCTATCCCGTTAGACCCCGAAATCGGCCAGAGTCCTACCCCTTCCCGTGCAAAGCCGGAGCCCCCTTGCCGCAAGCGATAGAAGATCGAGACCCCAAATCCGTGCGCTCGTCCCTGCCTGGAAATTTTTTCGAACAACCGGTGCTCAGCCCCAAGAAACTTGTCGCCCTTGCCAAAACCATCTCCCCCAAGCTCAAACACCTGACCGAAGGAATGCACCAAATGGTGCAGTAACCGTCGTGGATTCCTGGATCAAAGCCATACCTTTTTTTTGCGACGGGCACAATCGGCCGCTTTTAGACCGAGTAGCCGGTCTGCGGCAAAACCAAACCGTATTTCCCGCGCAAGACGAAATATTCCGCGCGCTGCAACTCACGTCTTTTGACCGCGTAAAAGTCGTGTTAATAGGCCAAGACCCCTACCACGGCGCCGGCCAGGCACACGGCTTGGCTTTTTCGGTGCCGGACGGGGTCAAGACACCGCCGTCGTTGCGCAATATATTCAAGGAAATTTGCGCTGATATATACGATGGGGCGGATCGGGATATGCTCACAGACCTAAGCCGTTGGGCTAACCAGGGCGTATTGCTGCTCAATACGACACTGACCGTCGCCGAAGGCAAAGCTGGATCGCACCAGCATCTCGGCTGGCAGACTTTAACCGATCAAATCGTCGCGACACTCAGCGCCGAACGTCAACAGTTGGTCTTCCTGCTTTGGGGCGCCCACGCGCAAAAGAAAGGTATCTTTGTCGATCGCGACCGGCATCTAGTGCTCGAAACAGTACATCCCTCGCCGCTTTCAGCCTATCGTGGTTTTTTCGGCTGCCGGCATTTTTCCCGCACCAACGCCTATCTCAAACAATGCGCGAACGAACCCATCATCTGGTAAGGAAACCGTCGCCATGACAATGCTCATCCGCGCCGCCCGCCTAGCCGACGGCCTTTCAACTTCCTCTAAAGCGAATCAAGCCGTGCTCGTAACAGAAGATCGCATCCTGGCGGTTGGTTCCGCCGAAGAAATTACCCAGAATGCCCCACCCGACACCGAGACGATCGACCTAGGCGATGCGACCCTAACTCCAGGTCTGATCGACGGCCACACCCACTTGAGCTTAGCCGGTGACGGCCGCGATTATGCGCAGATGTTTTCCGAGACCGATGGAATGATGGTGTTGACAGGCGCCCGCAATCTGCAATTGCACTTGGCCGCTGGCATTACCACTCTGCGCGAACACGGTGCGCGTAACAAGGTCGGTTTCATGCTCAAGGAAGGCATAGCCCGAGGTTATATCGCCGGCCCCCGCATGCAGGTCTCCGGTCGCCCGATTACTTGTACTGGTGGGCATTTCCATATGTGTAACGAAGAAGCAGACGGGCCCGACGAGATCCGCCGCTCGGTTCGCCGCTTGGTACATGAAGGCGCGGACTATCTAAAGATCATGGCCTCAGGCGGCGGCACCGCCAACACGATCCCTGGTCGCGCTTCCTACAGCGTCGACGAATTACACGCCGCCGTACACGAAGCACACCACTTTCACAAACTCACCGCCGCGCATTGCCGCGCCAAAGAATCGATGCAGCGGGCGGTAGCAGCAGGCATCGACCTGATGGAACACGCCGAGTTTCTCGACCCCGACAATGAAATGCGCTTCGACCCCGATCTCGCCGATAAAATGGCCGAATGCGGCACCTGGATCAGCCCGACCCTGCAGGCCTGGACAAATTATGGACGCATTGTCGAATTGCAGGGCCAACGGACCACTGCTTTTCTGCACAAAAAAGAAGAGGCCGAATTGCAGGCGCTGGAATCCCGCGCTGAAACCCGACTCGAAGTCATGCGGCGCATGCTCGATCACTGCAGAATGGATCGCATCGTACCCGGCACTGACTCGGGTGTGGGCAGCCTGGCTTTTGGCCACCTCGATTACGACCTGAGACTCCTGGTCCAAGTGGGTTTTACTCCAGGCGAAGCCCTGCTCTCGGCGACCAGCATTTCGGCCGCAGCACTGGGCCTGGAGCAAGAAATCGGCACCATAGAAGTCGGTAAGATCGCCGATTTGGCAGTCTTCAAAGGCGACCCGACCGAGGATGTGCTGGCACTCAGTGAAGTGGTCGCCGTCTTCCAAAGCGGAGTGCGTGTACTTTGATCGTCCAAGCAACCAACAAGACGCCCGAGATAGAACTGTGAAAAGCATTCTCTTCGTTTGCACCGGCAATATTTTTCGCAGCATGATCGCCGAATACGCGCTAAAAAAAGCGCTGGGCCAGCACTCGCCCTATCAGGTCGCCTCCGCCGGAACCCAAGCCAATCCCCAGGCCATCGTCCCCCTAGTCTTGCAATGCCTGCAACAATACGATATTGACCCGACGCAGCACCAACAGCGCCGCATCGTGCCCGAGTTATTTGTCGAATCGGAATTGCTGGTGGCAATGGGCTGTGATCACCAAGAATTTATAAGCGCACATTTCGGCGAACAGCCCCCACTCTTCAATGAGATCTGCCATCGGCGTTCGGAACCGGTGCTCGACACCAATGAGGCCGTGCCAGAATACGCGGACAATCCCAGCGCCCGCGACCGACATATTGGTTTCGTCGTCGACCATATCTGCCAATCGATGCCAGCCTTTATCGAAAACGTGCCGGCCTTTCTCACATAAAAAATTACCGGCCCCAAGACGGGATCCGGCAATGCCTGGCGGATGCTCGCACCGTCAGACGGATAATACATTCGTCCGGCATATTCTACGATTCGACTTCGACCCTGCTCCAAAAGGCGATATAGCCGGTAATCTCGTTCGCCGCCAACAGCGGTTCCGGATAGACCCAGGCCGCGCCCGCATTTTCTTCGCCGTCGACGAAGATATTATAATAATTGGCCTGGCCCTTCCATCCGCATACCGTATGTTGCTCGCTTGGGCGAAAATAACTCTCGTTAATAGAGGCCGGTGGAAAATAGTGGTTCCCCTCGACAACCACCGTCTCTTTGCTCTCGGCCAAGACGGCTCCGTTCCAGGTTGCTTTCACTTGTAGATTTTTCTTTTGTGTGTTTAAAAATTATCAAGGACTAGTTGGGTCGCCAAGTTCGGCCGCCCGTAAAAGGCGCGTGAAGACTCGTCCCCCCCCTGTGCAAGACGGCGCGGCACGATGGTGTGGTTGCTTAAAGCCGCTTGCGAGTTGTGCCCGTAATATATGTGTATCGTCCGCCGCTCTTGCTCGGTCGTTTTGACTATGCCGGCATGCCCACTACCGGCATTAAACAGAATCGCTGTGCCTGCCCGTCCATAGAGTTCGACACAGCGCTCCGGGTCGATAGGCTCCGGTTGCTCCGTCCGCTTGGCCTCCACTCCTTCGGGCATAATGGCGAAACAATGATTCTTAGCGTCGACGTCCGTTAGATAATAGATAAGCGATAAATTCTTCAGAGCCAACGGATGTTCAGGCCAATGTGCCGTATCGCGGTGCCAACCAGCGGGGGGCGGTTCGGCCGCCAAAGACTGCCGAACCATCACCGAGAATTCATCAAAACAAAGCTTCGGTCCCATCAGTGCTGCAACCAATGGCAAGACTTTCGCATGCCGAATAGTCCCGTCAAAAGCGCGTGAACTCAACAGCGGCGAAACACTCTGGAAGCGCCCTCCCTCCTGGCCTCCGCGCCACAATGGTGGGTAGAGCTGGCGATCGCAATCAATGGCCTCATTGAGACCTGCAAGCTCTTCGGATGACAATACATCGGCCACCACGAGATAGCCGTTGTCGCGGAAAAAATCGAGGTTCTCCTCCATCACTGTCCTTCACCTATCCGTGTTAAACGGCAAAACACCATGCAAAAATAAACTATCAGAGCACACCTACCTCAATACCACCTGCATTTACATCCCCGAGGGTTCACATGGTCCCAGATCCATATCCCGACCACGGTGAAAATTGTGCCCCATTAAATATTTTATTTGCAATTCAATGTCGCGAACGAAAAGCTCCGGCAGCGCCTGCGCATCCCGTTTCAGCAACTCGATCTCTATTTTATTTTCGCCCATCTTCGGCCAATACGCCTTATCCAACTTGAACACATGCCAATAACCAGACCCCGTGCGATAGCGGGGCGCCGACATCCGGTACAACTCGTTGATCTGGCGCAATAAAACCGCGGGCAGTTCCTTACCGTTTAATAGAAAGCGCAACCGGTCTCTTTCGGTATTGCCCATTACCCGTACCCTGAGCAATACCTCGTGCACTCGATCGACCTTAGCCCAGCGCTTCAAATCATCGCTAATCCGCAGCGTTATACTGACTCGATCGCCCTTTTTCAAATAGACCGGCAACTGCATCGCCAAACCCGGTTCGGTCTCCGGCTCGGGGTGGCGCCCGGTTACCGTCGGCACATAATAAATCTTGTCTTTGGCGGTCATTACTTCCGGATAGGGCAATTCCCGCAACTTCTCATAGAAGGACGCTTGATAGGGCCAGTTTCCAAACCAGTGCGCAAGATAAAGCCCATCGACGCCCTGCGCCCAATAATTACAAGCAGCCGCACGCACCATCTCGATTGTCGCCTCCCCCAAGCGATCTGAATCGACAAGACTTTGCAACGCCGCGTGCACCCGACAGCCCGTACCTTTGGCAGCTTTGACCAACGGGCTAAAATCAACCGTCGGATCCAATAGCTCAGGTCCGGAAAAAGTCTGGCCAATCAACACATCGACGAGACCTTCCTTGAGCCAGGCTTTGATATCCATCCCAATCTCGTAACATCCCTCGATACTAGAGGGTATGCGAATGGCCAATTCGCGCTTGCGCCCGCTGCGCTTGAGCGCGCGGTACACCTTGCGAATCCAATCCGTCATGATCTGGCGACCCGCGTCGATTTCATCGGGATGAAAATAATAGGGCTGATAATTCATTTGCAGCTCGAAGCCGTCGACTGGGTATTTTTCAAGCGTCTCCGCTATTAGCTCAAAACGTTCATCCCTGACTTCACGATGTTTGAAATCGAGGCATGTAGATCCGAGATATCCTTCTGGCAAATCACCCCGTGCGCCAATTTCGAGGTGCGGATTTTCAAAGCGAAAGTCCGAGCAGCGCACATCCTCGTCCCAAGGCCCACGACCTTGTTGCAGCAAAAGCGTCGGGTAGACCAACTTGCCGTATTGGTGCGCCCGATCGCATATCAACCGCAAAGGGTCGTGCCCCTTGCGGATCAGACTGCTGGCATTCTGGTGAGCCCGGCGAAAGATCAAATGCGGCCACTTCTTTCTATTGTGCCCCCACAACTCGCCAACCTCTGTATCGTGCAAAACCGTCCTTCCGTCACCGAGGCAAAACATTATCGCTTCGACCGGCGTGCCCAATAACTCATCCACGCCTTGCTCGTATTCCTCCAACTGCATCGGCGGTTCGTACATATAAATCAGCGGGTGCCGCCCGTCATGGTAAAACATGATCTTGGGTGTGGACATATGCACTCTCCTCAAGTCCAATTGCGCGAATCGGGTACAGCCACCCAAGTCGATCCCTGTGCGATCGACTGTTGGCTGATCAAACCGGGCAAAGTCATATCCATCGCTAAGTCAATACCCACTGCCGGATCGGCCTCTCTCCGGATCGCCGCAACAAAGTCCTGCACTTCCCAATAATCCCCCCCGCCATGCCCGACCTTCAACGCGTCCTCCGGCGGATTGCGCCAGTACTCGGGCAAAAACTCCTCCAATTTGTCTAAATGCTCCCAACGCTGTTCGGCGTTGCGGTTGCGCAGCCAGATCTTGGCCGGCGCCTCGAAGCCGTCGGCTGATTCATAGGATCCGTCCGTGCCTTGTAGCGCGTAATGCGTCATATGGTGCGGTCGGTCGGAGAGCATGTCGACTCGAATCTGCGCCAGCCCACCGCCGGATAGCCTGCACATCATGGTCACCGAATCTTCCATTTCATAGAGATCTTCTCGTGGGTCGCGATAATGATGCCCCGTACCTATCGCATTAACAGCAACGACCCTTTGCCCTTCAAACCAGGTCAATACCGGTCCCAGGCTATGCGTCGGATAGGTACAGCCATTAATCCCGGTCTGCCAGTGCCGACGCCAACGCGTGACCTCGTTGAGCTCTTTCAACTCGTGGATATAGGCGCCCTCGGCGTAATAGAGTTCGCCAAAAAAACCGCGCCGCACCAATTCGCGCACCAGTACATTCGACCTCATATAGGTGAAATTCTCGGCCATCATATACACCCCTTGGCTGCGCCTCGCCGCCTTGACCAAATCGCAGCACTCCTCGACCGACACCCCCGCCGTCACTTCGCTGAGCACGTGGATATTGCTCTCTAGCGCCCTGATCGCCTGCGGAGCGTGGAAGGGCATCGGCGTGCCGACGACGATCGCGTCGACGACCCCCGCATCGATCATCTCATCCGCGTCGGTAAAAGCATGCTCGATCCCGAGGTCAGCCGCGTTTTGTCTCACCTCCTCAGCACGTATATCACAAAGAGCAGTGATCTCGGTCGCCGCATGCGCTTGTAAAGTCGGCACATAGCTGCTACCTCTGCCTGCTGCACCAATAATTCCAAAGCGTATTTTGTCCATCTTTCACCTCTTTAAATACCGTTTGACAACGAGCTTATAGGGCAGTACCGTTTAAGCTACTTTTAGCAACCCATTAACCTATAGGAGGAATCTCATGGCCATCATTCCCAATATCAGCTCTGATATCGCCGGCCCCCTTGGCGCGATTCACCTACCCCGTCTCTGGTCCAAACTGCGTATGAGTGCCGCCAGCGAGTTGCAGGCCGACTATCCCGAATGCGGCGGCGGTTTCGACCAGATGGTGCTCGACGGCCTGGGCGTCGACCGCGATGCAGCAGTTGCCTTCGTCAAGGACAACAAGCCCAGCTATATCGCGTTTGAGACCTGGGTCAAGGAGCAGCGTGGCGGTTCCATCCCCCAGAGTGAGATCGATGCCTCCAACGCCGCAATCCGCGGTTACAACCACGCCGATGAAGACCGCGCCGGCATTCTTTCGGCCGCCGGTTTGAGCGATGACGGCTCGATTCTCGATGCGGTCAACCTCAACAATCTCGACGACTGGACCGAGTTGCACAACGCCTTGAGCTAAGGGCCCGCACTCTTCAGTTTTTGGCCCGCGGCCTTCGGGTCGCGGGCCTTTTTTTTATTCTTCCCAAGGCAGGGGCACCGACAAACGCTTAGCCACCTGGCGCGCCGAATCCTGCTCGGGCTCGCCATAGGGAATGCCCTCGCGTCGGTATTGTGCCATTTGCTCCTCCTCTATCCCCCCCGGCAAGAGCGCACGATCATAACCCGGCATCGGCGCATAGGTATCGCGCACATCGCTGACCATACGGTCGACCTCGGCACTGAACACCGCCTCATCTACCACCGACCCTATATTAATCGCCAACACCATGCCCCCCATCTGCGCCGAGGGCCACTGTTGGCGCACGGCTTCAAACTCGGGCAAGGTAAAGCCCGTTAAGCCTCCGCCCAACAAACTGGCAATTGCAGTATAGCCGATGCTTTTGAAAAAAGCCGCGGGTATTTGTGGTAGCATAGCGTCAAATTCGGGTCCCCTTTGATAGTCTGCCATTATACTGGTAGCCGCGTCGAGCACCACAGGCGGCTCTTCATTCCCAGGAATAGCAAAGGAGATCGGTGGATTGCCATAATACCCGATTTGCGGTTTCTCCTCTGCACCGCCGGCATCACCCTGTCCTATATACCCCTGCACTGAAAATCCGATGCAACCTTGCTCCATGCAGATCCGAGTATAGTGCCCTGCCGAACCATAGTGGCCAATCGGCCGTACTGTAGCCATACCGACACCTACCGCCTTAGCTTTTTTTATTGCGTATTCACTAGCCTTTACCATCGGCCAATAACCCAAAGTCCCATCGCCATCGAGCACTGCGGTCGCCGGAGTCTCCTGTACCACTCGAATATTAGGTCTAGGATTGGCACTCTTTGTCTCAAAGGCGCTGCAATAGCCGCTGAAATTGCGCGAGCCATGGCTACGCACACCCCGCAAATCGCAATTTACTAACAAGCGGGTAAAAAGCGTGGCGTGATCTTCATCTAAGCCGGATTCTTTAAAACAAGCTACGCCAAAATCCATTAGCCGATCTTCCTCTACTCTGATGAATTCTTCCGGTGGCCTGTTCATATTTTATTCCCTTGAGTGAATTTTTATAAATCCAGTAATAGCACCTATTTATATCTTCTTTTTTAAACGCTGTCAACAAGATTTAACCCTTGCCCTCACTAATTTCCCTTCTTATTTTGCCAAGCACACCCCTCGCGAAAGCGGATCTACAATGAAACTCGACGTCATCAAATTGACGAAGGAATTCGTCACCTATCCCTCCGAAAGCCAAACCAGCAATGTCGAGGTCACACAGCATGCCGCCAGGGTGCTTGATCATTTGGGTTTTCAAATAGAAGAAATTCCCTATATCGATGCGACAGGGGTCGCTAAATTGTCCATCGTTGGCAAACTCGGCAAAGGCACAGGGGGGCTGTCACTGATGAGCCATGACGATGTGGTACCAGCTAATCCAGACGATGGCTGGAGCCGCAGCCCCTATAGCCCTTGGGTCGCCAAAGACAAACTCTACGGCCGAGGTTCCTGCGACATGAAAGGCCCACTGTCAGCCACGATCTGCGCCGCCGCCCGTTTTAAAGCCGCGCAACTGACAGCTCCGCTCTATATTATCGTCACTGCCGACGAGGAAATCTACGGTGTCGGCGCCAAACATGTAACGGCCAAATCCAAGTTCTTCTCCGAGGCCAGCAGTGGCTATGGTATCATATGCGAACCCACCAGCCTACGTGTAGTACATGCGCACAAAGGATCGGTGGCTATTCGTGTCACCTCCAAGGGGCGGGCCGCGCATACCAGCAGCCTCAAAGGCCTCAACGCCAATATGAAGATGATCCCCTTTTTGGCGGATATGAAAAAATTAAACGAGCAAGTGCTCAGTGCCCGCCGTTTTCGCAATGAGGAATTTACCCCCCCGCACTCCGAATTGAGCATCGGCATCAACGACCACAATCGCGCCACCAATATCACACCCGTACACAGCATCTGCACTCTTAACTACCGACCGATGCCTAATATCAACACCGAAGACCTAATCGACCGCATCCGCAAAAGCGCAAAAACACATGGGCTCAACTTTGATCTCAAACATCACGGGCGGCCGCTCTATACGCCCGTCGACGCCCCCTTGGTCGGCACCGCGCTCAAACTCACCGGCAAGCGCAAGTCTGCCACCGTCGCATACGGTACGGACGGTATGGCTTTTATCAAGAAGATGAAACAGATGGTCGTGCTGGGCCCGGGCAATATCGCGCAAGCCCATACAGTAGATGAATGGATCGAATTAGACCAACTAAGCAAGGGAGTCGATCTCTATACGCGCTTTATCGAACGCGTCTGCGTGCAGGGCCAACCCTAACTCCGCCCCTGCACCACATTTTCCCCATATCAGCGACCGCCCCTGCACCGTGCAAGATACCGTCCCGCGCAATACAATATAAAACCGCCGGAAAAAAATCCGCCGGTTTTATATAACCTGGCAACCGCTTTCTATTCCTCGCTCTCAAGCCAGCTAGCTTTTAGGCCTACTTAAGCAAGCTCTCCTCAATCAAGGCTTCGGCGATCTGCACCGCATTCAGTGCCGCCCCTTTGCGCAACTGATCACCGCTAACCCATAGATCCAGGCCCGTTCCCTCCGGCCGAGAAATATCCTGGCGGATACGCCCGACTAATACGTCATCGAGCCCCGAAGCTTGGATCGGCATCGGAAAATGACTCTGCTCGGCCTCATCAACAATGGTGACTCCCGGTGCCTCGGCCAAAATATCGCGCGCATCATCCACCGAAAAAGCTTCGGTAAACTCCAGGTTGATCGCCTCCGAGTGCGCGCGCATCACAGGCACGCGAATCGTCGTCGCCGTTACCTGCAACTCGTCATCGTGGAACATCTTATGGGTCTCGCGGATCATCTTCATCTCTTCTTCGCAATAACCTTCGGGTCCGATATCCGAGTTGTGCGAAAATAGGTTAAAGGCGATCTGATGTGGCAACTCGACCGGCGCAGCGTCCTCACCCGCCAACACCTGCCGCGTCTGCTGCTCTAATTCCTCCATCGCACGCGCGCCGGCTCCACTTACGGCCTGATAGGTCGACACAACAATCCTCTTGACCTTGCAGCGCTGATACAGCGGCCAAACCACGACATCCATGATAATCGTCGAGCAATTGGGGTTGGCGATGATACCTTGATGCGCCTGTAGATCTCCGGGATTGATTTCGGGCACGACCAGGGGTACCTGCGGGTCCATGCGATAGGCCGAGGTATTGTCGACGACCACCGCTCCCGCCGCCACGGCATGCGGGTTGAATTTCTTGCTCAAGGACCCACCCGCCGACGCCAGAACGATATCGATACCCGTGAACGAATCCTCTTTGAGTTCCCGCACCTCAATCAGCTCGTCAGCGAACTCGATTTGACGGCCTGCCGAGCGCGCTGAAGCCAGAAGCCGCAATTCGCCTAAGGGAAAGCCGCGCTCGGCGAGAATCTCCATCATCACCTGGCCAACAGCGCCCGTCGCCCCCATAATCGCTACATTGTATTTTTTCGCCATCGTTATTCTTCAACTCTCCCTGGTCTGTATTTTAGTCGTTTGCCATCAAATATTGCATCAAAAGATGCCCGTGGCCTACCTGCATGCTGCCCTGTTCGGCCGGTTTTTCACCATAAGCCACCATGGCGTCCGGCTCGGCATCGGTTCCCCACAGCACAAAAGGCACCGGGTCCCGACTGTGAGTGCGCAACGCAATCGGCGTGCGGTGGTCCGGTGCCATCAATATACGACAAGGACCGATGCGATCGAGCCCCGCTAAAATCGGTGCCACGACCCTGCCGTCGAAATCCTCAATCGCCTTCACTTTGGCCTGCACATCGCCATTGTGCCCCGCTTCATCTGGTGCCTCGACGTGTACATAGACAAAATCACCCTGTGTCAGTGCCGCTAAGGCGTATTCGGCCTTGCCTTCGAAATTTGTATCGAGATAACCTGTTATGTCCGGCACCTTGATTACCTCAAGGCCGGCGCTCTTGCCGATTCCACGCACCAAGTCCACCGCCGAGATTACCCCACCGCTGATGCCAAAGCGCTGCGGAATGGTCTGCAATATCAGCGCTCGCCCAGAGCCCCAGAGCCAAATCGCATTTGCCGGCCTTTCCCCACGGGCAATGCGGGCGGCATTGACTGGTGAGGCGGCGAGAATCGGAGCGGCAGCCTCCATCAGCGCGCGAATTTTCTCTTGCCCTTTGCCAGCGGGCAAATGCGCCGAGATCGACTGGTCCATAATATCGTGAGGTGGATAGGATACCAACTCTTCCGGCGCATTGTCATAGACCAGCAAATGGCGGTACTGTACCCCGGGGTAGAGGCGGATATGCTCTTGTCCCAACTCGGCCGCCAATTCCGCGACCAACTCGCCGGCTTCTTCGCTTTCGATATGGCCGGCGCTGTAGTCAATGAGCGTATCGCCCTCACGATAGATCAAATTCATGCGAAAAGCGATGCCCTCCGCACCAAGGTCAACACCCATACTCGCCGCCTCCAAAGGCGAACGGCCGGTATAGTGGACCCGACTATCGTAGCCGAAGATCTCGAGATTGCCGACATCGCTGCCGGGCGGGCGCTCGGCCGGTATCATCTGCACCATCCCACCAACGCCTTCCCGAGCCAAGCGATCCATATGCGGAGTCTCGGCCGCCTCCAAGGGGGTCTGCCCGCCAAGCTCATCGAGCGGGTAGTCAGCTGCCCCATCGGGCACCAGCACCATATACTTCACTTAGAGATCCTCCATGCGAATCAGCTTTACCGCTCCCTGCACTGCATCCAAAGTGCTGATCTGAGCAAGCGCCCGCTGCATTGCGGCCTCGCTTGCCTCGTGAGTGACGATGACCAGAGGTACCGATCCACCGTGTAGGTCGCGCTCTTTCTGCAGCACGGAAGCGATACTGATTTTTTCCTCAGACAAAATGCGCGCAATCCGTTCCAGCACTCCAGGTTGATCCGAGACCAATGCGCGCAGGAAATAGCGCATCTCAACAGCTTCCACAGAAGTAATCGCAACGGCCTCCTCGCCCAGGATCATATCGCCAATCGCCGTACCAGCCCCAGCCACCCTGCGTTCGAGCAATTCGACCATGTCCGCGACAACTGCACTCGCGGTCGGCATCTGCCCGGCTCCGCGACCGGAAAAAACCTGCGGCCCTGCCGCAGACCCCTCCACTTGTATCGCGTTGAATTCGTCGTGTATATTGGCCAGTAGCGAATCGACAGGCACCATCGCCGAATGTACTCTGGCCTCAACTCTACCATTTTGCTGTTTGGCGATGGCCAACAACTTAATCACATAGCCCAACTCGCGCGCGTATTCGATATCCCTCTTTTCAATGCGCTCAATGCCTTCGCAAAAGACATCGCTGCCCGTGCCTGTGCTGTGGAAGGCAATACGACAAAGAATCGCCAATTTTTGCGCCGCGTCCATACCGCTGACATCCATCGTCGGATCCGACTCGGCATAGCCTTTGTCTTGCGCGTCTTTGAGAATCTCGGCGTAATCGCCTTCTCCCCGACTCATGCGCGAGAGGATATAATTAGTCGTGCCATTGAGAATACCGTAGAGCGACTCGACTCGGTTGGCGACCAAACCATTGCGTAACGAACGGATGATCGGTATGCCGGCGGCGACGCTGGCTTCAAACATCAGGTCCGCTCCATTGGCCAGAGCAAGCTCGAAAAGCTCCTCGCCCCGCTCGGCCAACATCGCCTTGTTCGCCGTTACGACATCCTTACCCTGTCGCAATGCCTCGCTTACCCAGTCGAAAGCCCCGTCAGCGCCGGTCAATTCAACTACCAGTTGCACCGTCGGGTCGGCGACTACTTCCTCTGCATCCGCCGTCAGCAAAGCCGGGTCAATGCTCGTTCCGCGTGATTTTTTGAGGTCGCGGACCGCAATCCGTTGCAGAGAAAAATCTATGTGTTTGCGCCGCCGCATCGACGAAGGCGCATCTTGTAACAACTCGACAACCCCGCTGCCGACTGTCCCGAAACCTATTAACCCAACACCTATCGAATTACTCATATCTTTGCGCCAATCCCTTGTTCTATAGCTATTTAGAGTCTGTAAATATAGATGCTAACACTGTAATTTGGCAAGGAATAGACCGGTGGGCCATTGCCTTGCTTATGCCTATATTAAAAGCGCCAATACTTGACGACAATAAATTATAATGGAGGCTCGACAATGAATCTTGAAACCTTTAAGGCCAGTATCACGGCCGACACCCCCCCCGCTGCAACAAGCTGTGCCTTGCAAGCCCTTTGGTATGACGCCAAAGGCCAATGGGACAAAGCCCATGAACTAGCCCAACAGGAACCCGACCCCATCGGAGCCTGGGTCCACGCTTATCTACACCGGGTAGAAGGCGACGAAAACAATGCCGGTTATTGGTATAAACGAGCAGATAAACCCCACAGCAAAGCCGAACTGTCCGCGGAATGGGACGAAATTTCCTCCGTACTTTTGGCGGGCGACTAGCGTTTTTCAGCAGCTTCTAACGCGGCTAATTGTCGCTCGATACGTTGGCGGATCGCTGGCTGTAATTGCAACCGCAAAGCCTGGCGATAAGCAACAATAGCCTGCTCGGCCTGATGCAATTGCAAATACGCTGCGGCCTGGTTAATCAGCGCGTCCGCGTAAGCCGGCCGCAGCGCCAATGCCGCAGCATAAGCTGCAAGCGCTTCGTCGATCGCCCCTCGATCTAAATAGAGCCCCCCTAGATTGAAGTGCGCTTCAGCCTGGTGCGGGTTGCGCGCCAATGCTTTTTTGTACAAATCCTCTGCCTCCGGCAGCCTGTTTTCTTGAGCCAATAGATACCCCAGGTTGTGGTAATATTCTCCCTTCCCCGGATCTATATCTATCGCCCGCTGATAGGCCGCTACCGCCGCAGGGCCTTTCCCCGCTTGCTCTAGGGCTTGCGCCAACAGGCCATGCAGGCGCCCCTCATCGGGTTCCAATTCAGCCGCTCTTTCGAGTGAGGCTATGGCTTCTAGATAACGACCATAGCGCAAATTTACCCGGCCGATATTGCCGAAGGCGGTAGCGTTTTGTGGATCCTGCCGGGCCGCTTCGCGAAAAGTCTGCAAGGCCTCTTTTACCTGGCCCAATTCGAGCTGGGCCATTCCCAACCCATTGCGTACCGCCGTATCATCAGCCAATGCGAGGGATCGCGTAAAATAAGTATGCGCAGCCTGCCAGTTGCCCCGCTTAAGGGCTTCGGCCCCGAGTTGTTGCCAGGATTCGGCCTCTCCCCGCCCCGCTCTCCGATATGAGGTCATAGCCTCCACCTCCTGCCCAAGCGCCGCCAGCGCATCCCCACGCATCAGCAGGAACAGACTGTCCCGTGGCCATCTAAGCAATGCTTCGTTCAATACCTCCACCGCAGACTGCAGCCGGTCATCTGCTCGACGGGCCTTAGCGAGCCCTTTATAAGCTTCGCGCATTTGTGGGTCGGCACCGAGAGCTTGGCGAAAATAAACCCGCGCCGAATCCGCAAAACCTGCATTGAGGAAGCAGTTGCCGATATTGTGATAGATCGAGGCGTGTTCCTGTATCGCCAGCGCCTTGCGATATACGTCAAGAGCCTGCTGCCATACACCCTGTTGTTGATAGATATTGCCCAAATTGTTTAGCGCCGGCAACATATCTGGGCGAATTTCCAGGGCACGGCGAAGATGGGCCTTAGCTAATTCATAGCGCTCCTGTCGCAAATAGGCGGTGCCGATATTGTAGTGCGCCCTTTCGAGTTGTGGCTCAATCGCCAGCGCCTGATGACTTACCGCTATCGCCTCTTCCAACGCCCCCCGTTGCAACAACGCCTTGCCCAAATTGACGTGCGGTCGCGCCATATGCCCGCCTTTCGCTACCGCATCGCGCCAAAGCGTCACCTCGTCGCGCCAGACCTCGTTGCGCTGCACTGTGAGCGCCATCAACAGCAATAACATCACGAACCAAATGCGGCCGAGTTGTACCCGATCTAACAAGGCGGCAACCGCCAGTGCCCAACCCGCCATCGGCAGGTAGAGCCGGTGTTCATTGACGAGTACGTGTAGTGGCACTAAGGCCGAAGGTAACAGGCCAATAGCAAACCAGCAAACGCCCAAAACCAACAGGATACGATGGCGCCCCATCGCACATAATAAGGCGATCGAAAGAAGCAATAACCCGGAGAACAGTACGGGGAACGAAAAAAAACTATCTGCCACCGCAAATTGCGGTTCGACGCTCAACCCGACGGGAAAAGCTGCTTTCCACACATAGTATACCCCGGCCTTGATCTGCGTGGCCCATTGCTGAACCGGTCCACGCACAGGCTCAAAAAGTGCCTTGCCGATGATCGCCTTGGTGCCCACCACATAGAATCCACTGAGCAAAATTAGCCCCAGCAACCCTTTTTTATGCCAGCGACGATTTAATCCCATGAAGAGCGCGAGTATCGGAGGAAATACAATCGCGATCGACTTGGTCATCAGCGCCCCGAGGTAGGTGCCCGCTACCAACATCCAGGCACGGGATCTTCCTTGGATCACCGCACCAACCCCCTTAAAAGCCAAGAGCAGACAACAGGTCGCCAGTAACGACGAACGACTGCTGACATAATTTACGGACTCGCTCAAAACGGGATGCACGGCAAAGAACATACCGGCGATTAGCGCCGCCCGGCGGGAAGCGCCCAACACCGGTGCCAAGGACCACAATAATCCGGCATTGATCAGATGCAGCAGGAGATTTACGGCATGCCACCCCATCGGTGCATAGCCACCCAGTGCATAGTTACCTGCATAGGTCGCCAACAATAGCGGACGATACATCCGCGCTTCCGGCATGCCGGAAAAGGTACCTGGATCAACAAAAAACTGCGGCACATTCGCCAAGGAGCGCACATGCGGGTTTTCGAGGATCGAGTGTTCGTCGTCGTAGTGGAAGCTGTGCCACAAGACATTGTGGTAAGACAACAAAGCACAGACCAGGACCAGCCCCAACGCCCAACCACGTCTATTGGCGATCTGTTCCATGCCTTAACGATCCCACCTAGTCAATGCCCGCACGACCTGCGACAACGCCCCGCGATCCGCGGGGTTCGACCAGAGCAATAGTGCCAGCAATACGACATAACACAAGCCCCCCAATAGCAACTGCGAGACCTCTCCCCCGATGCTAGAGGTAGCCCAACGGCTGGCGACCGCTGCACCTCCGGCTCCGACTCCTATTCGCAATAGATTTGCCCAAGGCAACAGTTTTGCCAAGCTCCAGCGCAAATGCCAGCCAATCGCGGCCAGCAGAAATAAGACTTGGAGATAAGTCGCAGAAACCGTGGCGATCGCCGGGGCGACAAAGGCCCAATCGGGTGCACTTTTTTGCAAAATGCCAATAAGCGCCACGCTCAATCCTATATTGCAAAGCAAATCGCCCAGACTGCCCCATAAAGCCCAACGCGCCTTGCCCATGCCGACTAACAATGGATTGTATATCGCACATCGCAATGGCAAGACCAATAAATAGAGACGAAAAACCCATACCGAGCGATCGTATTGTGGATACATCCAAGCGATCACCGGCTCGGCGAAGACGAGCAGAAAGGCGGCCAAGGGCAAGACTAACAGCGCCAAATGCACGACCGCGCGTTGCCACAGCGCATGGATTTCGCCCAACTCACCCGCCTGAAAAAGCCTGCTAATTTCGGGCACCAACACCGAAACCACACCCGCCAATAGCAAGCTGATAGGCACTTCAAAAGCACCGAGCGTATACTCGGCAAAAGTTGCCCCTGCCGCGAAGTAGTACAACACCACGAAGCGATCGACATAACGTGAAAGACTGCCTACCGCATCGTTCAAGCCGATCGGCCGGGTGTAGCACATAAGTTCAGTGAAGCCGGCCAAAGTCAACCAGCCCTTGCCTGCCCCCAGCGCCTTGCGCACCAAATAACTGGCGGCTAAGAGACGGAGAATCGCCACGCAAGAAAAAAGCGCCAATACCCCATCCGGCCCCAAACCCAAGTACAAAGCGGCAAAACCACCAGTAAGTAAACCCGCTCCCATCACCAGTTGCAGCCAGGCCAACCAGTTTTCTCGATTGGCAACGATCAGTACCGATTCGGCAAAACCGCCCGTGACCAAGGCAAAAACATAGGGCAAGAAGAATTGCAGATAAGAGGTAATTACCTTGCCGTGCGGTGTGCCCTGCTGAAGCCAGGTGGATAGCTGAGGCCCCCACAAGAATAAGATCCCAACCAACAACAAGCCCGAGACCAGTAAACAGGCAAATGCCTGTGCAACCAACGGTCTTGCATTTTCTCTGCGCGGTAAAAAGTAGAGCAAGCTAGTCGGGAGGCCCATGAGGAAAACGGGAATCAATGCGTTGCCCAAAACCCAGACGGCCAAAAAAAGCCCGCATTCGGCAGAAGGCCAAGCACGGGCTACCAACACGTATACGGCATACACGCTCAACGTATTGGCCGCCCGTCCAACAGCGACAATACCAATCTTGCGGGTTAGCCTACCACCGGATGCCATTTTCAGGCACCGGTGGCGCCCAATATGCACAGAAAGGCCGGCTTGGGCACGAGCTTATTCATAAGCGCGTCCGTCAATCGCCAAACCCCGTAGGGCCAACGGGCGCTAAAACGGGGGAACCCCCCCATTTCGAGTAATTTATTGGTCATCAGCTGCACTTTGCGGATTTCTAGGTTCTGACGCTGGAAATGCGCGGCGAGAGTCTGCTCGTCAAAACGGTGGAGATGAGCATTGGCCGGCGTCAGCTGATTACAATGAATGCATAGGTGATCAACGATCGTCTCGCGATAGGGCACACTCACCAATAACCGCCCCCCCGGTCGCAAAACGCGCCGCGCCTCGGCGATCGCCGAGTCAATATCTTCGAGATGCTCAACAACCTCAGAAAGCACCACGGCGTCGAAACTCTCGCTGGCAAAGGGCAAGAAATACAAATCGCCGACCTGGTAGGTGGCCGCATGCGGAAAACGTGTTTTGGCACCTGCCACTCCAGTGCGGCCGATATCCATGGCCCAAACCACCACTCCTTGTCGCTGACACCTATCGCCGAACCAACCCGAACCACAACCGATATCGAGCAAGCGCTCACCCGGACGCATTTCGAGCAAGCGCAACAAGGTCTCCATACGCCGATCTTCGGAAGCTCGACGCACCGGATCCAGGGACTCAGGATCGACAATCGCCTCGGCATCCGTTTGATAATGGGCCTTATAATCGCCTATACGGTTTTTTTTGAGTTGGGTATTTGCGCTCATTTAAGGGATGCTGCTTGGCAGAGGGGACACGACTTGCCTAACGAATAAAAGCTCGGACGAAATTCCGGACATAAAAACACCCATCTGGCAATCGCACAGACAGGAGGAAATCGTTCGGTATTTGCTATGAAAATCACACCCCAGCGCCCTCTTCAGCCCCCGCTTGCATCAATTGCACCCGTTCTTGCTCCAAATGATCGGTTGCCGGTTGCCGAAGCGCTTCTTCGTACGTGCGGATCACATCGCTCAAATTGGCAAGCAGGGACTCCCGCTCTTCGACCTTGAGTCTGAGCGCTTCCATTTGCTCTTCACTATCGGCCACCTTGAGCCGCAGATCGTCGATCTCCGGCTGTATTGCCTCTAGCTTGGCCTTGAGACCGCGCAGGCGAACAGAAGTGATAAATTTAGTCGCCAACACGCAGAGGAAGGCTAATATGGTCCAGAGCATAACAACACTACAAGGTTTTGAGCCTAATTCAAACCAACCTGAGACAGTGGTAAATATAATATATATTGCACTTTAAAGTCAAATAAATTCATCCCTCGATGGCGGTTAAAATTGGCTTGGTCGGCACCGGTGGCGTCGCCAATCACCCTATGCGCAACTTGGCCGAAATCCCCGAAGCACAAAGCGGTGGGCAGACAGCAATCAAGGGACGCACCATCTCGCTCTAATCCAAAAGAAATGGGCAAAAAAATTCGCCCCATGGGCCATAGTAGAAAAAAAGTCGCAGCGACGGTGGCCAGACCGCCCTGCGACTTTTTCATTCGAAATATGCTAAATCATTGTCCCATAAGCCACTAAATAAAATAAATGGCAAGCAAAAACAACTGGCACACCCCTTGCTTAAGAAAGAGTAGCTCTGAGTGTTACCCGCTCGGCGCCCTTCTCAAACCTTCGGGGATGAGGAGGGCGCCATTTTTTTATTCTTCAATCAAATCAAAATCGTGCATATCTTCACCAGCTTTGGCCGAGAGAATATCTAGCGCTGCACAAGCCCCATCGCCGGCGGAGATAATCGCCTGGATTTTTTTCAAGCGCGTGCTCCAACCCAAAACATAGAGCCCTTCGACCGCAGTCCGCCCATTGCGATCCGCCGCCAAGCCGTCGGCCTCTTTAGCGATGCCCAACCCTTCGGCGAGCGGATTGGCCGGGCCGGTAGCCAAGATCAGATACTGTGCTTGATGGCTCTTACCATCGGCAGTTTTGACCTCGAAACCATCCGCACCTTTTTCTACACTGCTAACTTCGACATCCTGAATCTCCCCACCAAAGCTGCGGACTTGTTCGCGACTAACCCGTTGAAATTCTCGACCCATCATTTTCGGTATGCCGAGATAATTGTACAGCAGCGCCTTATGCATCAAAGTCTCGTCCTGGCCAAAGACCGTGACTGTCGAATCGTTCTTGGCGAGAAAGAGCGCTGCACTTAGTCCTCCAGGTCCGTCGCCTACTACGATTACATCTGGCATTTCATACTCCTTTTATAATGCTGTCGGTTGCATAATCGACGCTAAATTAGCCAAGCCCGTCTTTTATTGTCAACTCGCTTATGGGCGCCAGGGTTCAGCCGCTGCGCCGCTGGGCCTTTCAGCCCCTGGTCGAATGGGCGGCGTATCGTATGAAGTATACGCCACATCCAGATAAGGCGTCTCGACCCGCACATGCCCTCGATACCGCGAATCCATTAACGCTTCGAGTGCACCACTGACCAACAGCGTCCGCTCGATGGGATACTGCGGCTTGCCTGTCAGAAACATCTCTTGAACATTCAACCCCAAATAGGTGAAATGCGGATGCGGATCACCGTGTAGATAGAATTCGCACGCCTGTTGCTTACCGGCAACCGTCGCCGCATAACCCCAGCCCTGCATTCCGCCCTTGAAGCCATTGGCCATGAAAGTCGCGGCCTGTAGCCCGTCGGCGTATTCCAAGAGAAAAACCGCCGGCTCAGTACAAACCTCCTGCAAGTCCCCTTCCCCCCCGGCCTCAACCTGCGCTAAAGCCAAAGACCCCAATGCACCCGACCAGCGTCCAGCATCGCGCGCCTCCCATACCGCTTCGCCCTCAAGGCATTGCACCGCCACAATCCCGGTTTCGCCGCCCTTACGCCGCTCGACCATGCACTGCAAAGTCTCCAACGCGTGGAAGCCATAAGAGTCGAGACCTCCATAGGCGATCGAAAGCGCTTCCTCAATCGGGGCCTCGAGTTCATGTTCTAACCAAGGCTTGCGATAGGCGACCGGTAGCGAAGAGCCCGCCATAAAGGGCACCTCGAGCTCTTTTGCCCGATCGTACATCCATTTGGCTTGCTGCCAACTCCATGAAAGATGCTTGTCGGTAAAAACCGGCACCGAGCGTCCCGACGAAGCAAAAACACCGCAAGCTTGCTCAAAGAAATAACGCCGCGGATAGAGGTGTTGCTCCTTTTCATTCCAAGCGTAGTCACCGTGCTCACCGATAATCAATACGCCATCAACCGCCAATTCTTTACCGCCCAGGCACAGGGCCGAAGGAATGCTGAAATACATTTCTACACCGTGTTCGCGCGCTAACTCCACCCCGACATCTTTGTCGTGCAGTTGATCCATATACATCGAAACGATCTCGACTTTAGGCGCTTGCAATGGCCCATCGGCGGGAAAACCCTTAAGGAATTTGCTAATAATGACGTCGGCATGTGAAAATGGATAATAGGCTGTGGCAATCGCGGCAATTTTTTTGCACTCGGACATTTTCTTTTACTCCCGGGAATAAAGGCTCATCAATTTAATTCTTCGACACTAGCCCAGCAAGCAGTAAATACTTGACTTAAAGATGGTCTATGTACCATTATTAACCATCGCTTAACCATGCATTTGGAAAGGTCCTTACTTGAATTCATCCACCAACGAAGATCTCGTAGCAAACTGGCAAAACGAACCCGCCCCCTTGCTACCGCTTTTACATGCCCTCCACGATCGCGACGGCTATTTATCCGAGGAATCGATTGCCGCGGTATCTGCGGGGTTGAAAATCCCCATAGCCGAGCTCTTCGCCACCATTACTTTTTATCACCATTTCGCCCGCGAGGCCCCGGGGCAAAGCGCGCCACGCGTTTGCACCGGCCCAATTTGCGCGCTACACGGGGCCGATGCCTTGCTAGCTAGCCTTGATGAAGCGACCCCCATGCCGTGCGCCGGCCGCTGTGACGGTCCCATCCCTGTGATCAAAGGCCATCAAGTACTCATCGGCACAAACGCCGAGCAACTAGCACCGGGCGCCTCTGCTCTGCCCGTAGCCAATCCCGACGGATACGAAGAATGTGTCTTTGCCGATATCCGCGCCGAAGGCCGCTCGACCTTAGCCGGTTATCGCCAGAGTAGTGGCTACACCGCCTTGCAACAAGCCATCGCGCAGTCACCGTCAGAGCTGATTGCGTTAATAACCGACAGCCAACTCGCCGGGCGCGGCGGTGCAGGCTTTCCGACCGGGCAAAAATGGCAAGCAGTGGCAAACGCGCCAGGTGAACTCAAATCGGTCGTTTGCAATGCCGACGAGGGCGAACCCGGTTGTTTTAAGGATCGCGCAGTACTTGAGCACGATCCGCACGCCGTGTTAGAGGGCATACTACTAGCGGCCTTTGCCACCGGCTCCACACGCGGTTTCATCTACTTGCGTTACGAATACCCGGAGACCTGCGCGCTTCTGGAAACCACAATCGCCGAAGCCCGGACCGCCAATTTGATTGGCAATAATATTCTTGGCAGCGATTTCTCCTGCGAGCTCTATATACGCCGCGGGGCCGGTGCCTATATCTGTGGCGAAGAAGGTTCCCTACTCAATAGCCTAGAAGGCAAGCACCCCTATCCACGCAATCGCCCGCCCTTCCCCGTCACCCACGGTTTCGAGGATCTACCAACGGCGGTCAACAATGTCGAAACACTAGTCTCTGTGCCTCAAATCGTTCGCCGCGGGGCCGAGTGGTACCGCTCGCTTGGCCTCGACGGCCACGCCGGCACCAAAGTCATTAGCCTATCCGGCGATGTGCAGCGCCCGGGCAATTACGAGGTCCCCTTCGGTCTACCGCTCAAGATACTATTATACCAATGGGCCGGAGGGCCAGCCGCCGGTCGCCAGATACAGGCAGTGACCATGGCAGGCCTCTCGGGCGGTTTCCTCGCCGGCGAAGATCTCGACGCCACCCTCGACGAGCCCTCGATACGCGAACGAGGGTCTATGTTGGGTGCGGGCGGTGTTATGGTCTTTGATGATAGCCGCAATATCGTCGATGTTGCCCGACAGGCAATGGCTTTTTTCGCGGAGGAATCCTGTGGCAAATGCTTCCCCTGTCGTATTGGCACCCAGCGCTTAGAGGAACGGCTGTCCGGTGGAGGTCCCACCGACTTGGCAACATGGCAGACGGAAATAACCGATATGGGGGCGGCGATGAAAGCCACCAGTGCCTGTGGCCTAGGAATGGCAGCTCCTTTTATCACCGACAGCTTATTAAAATATTTCCCCGAACAAGTCGCCCAACACGTTCAATCCTGAGAAAGAATTGCAGATGAGCAGCAATGGAATACAACATCAGTTGATCCTCGATGGCAAGGAAGTCAACTTCAACACAGGCGAAACTCTTTATGAGATCGCCGAGCGCCACCGAAAAGAAATTCCGACGCTTTGTTACGACCCACGTCTAGAGCCTTTTGGCGCTTGCCGTCTTTGTGTCGTTGAACTGGAGGGCGCGCGTAACCCCGTTGCCTCCTGTACTACCAAAGCCACCGCCGGAATGGTCGTCAAAACGCAAACCGAGTCGGTAGAAAAACACCGCAAGACGCTACTCGAAATGGTGGTCTCCGAAAATCGCGAGGTCGAGGTCGATCCCCTGCGCGGCTACGCCTCCCAAGAGCTTGGTAAACTCACCGATCGCTACCAAGCGCGTAGCGGCCGCTTCCAGGGTGCGCAATCGGGTCAATTGCACGCGACAGACGACAATCCATTTATCTTCCGTGACTACGATCTGTGCATCTCCTGCAATCGTTGCGTGCGAGTCTGCGCCGAACAAGAAGGCGACCACGCCATCGCCGCGATGGGCCGCGGTTTCCACAAACAGATCACGACCGAATTCAACGGCCTGCTCAAGGATTCCTCTTGCACCTTCTGCGGCCAGTGCGTGCAAACCTGCCCCACTGGAGCCCTCGCCGACAAAAAAGCGTTGCGCGCGGCCGAATTGCCCGAGCCTTTGCAGAAAACCCGCTCGGTTTGCCCCTATTGCGGTGTCGGCTGTTCGGTCGATTTGTTATCGAAAGGCGAAAAACTCGTCGGGATTCACCCCGCCATGGACGGCCCCGCTAACGAGGGTGCGCTCTGCGTCAAAGGGCAGTTCGCCTTCGACTTCGTACAACATGCCGACCGGCTCAGTATGCCGATGGTGCGCGGCGACGATGGCAAGTTGCACGAGACGGACTGGGATACCGCGCTCGACCGCGCCGCCGACGGCTTCGCCAAAGTACTAAAAAAACACGGCCGCCATTCGATCTACGGCATCGCTTCAGGCCGCACGCCCTCCGAAGCCAACTACACCATGCAGCAGTTTATAAGAAGAGGCTACGGCACCCACTATATCGACAATTGCAGCCGTGCCTGACACGCCCCGACGGTTGCCGGTCTGGCAGCCTCCATAGGACGCGGAGCCATGTCGAACCCACTCTCCGACATGGACAAACCCGACGTAATATTCTGCATCGGTACCAATATGACCGAGTGCCACCCCGTCGCGGCGACGCGGATCAAAAAGGCACTCAAGCGGGGGGCCAAGATGGTCGTCGCCGACCCGCGCAAAATCCCGCTTGCCGAGATGGCCGATCTCTACCTGCCCATCCGCGTCGGCTCCGACGTCGCCCTGCTCTTAGCGATGGCGCACGTGATCGTGCGCCATGACCTACACGACCGCGCCTTTATTGAGGAGCGCACGGTCGATGCCGACCAGTTTCTGGAGCACCTCTCAGAATTTACTCCCGAATGGGCATCGACAATAACCGAAGTGCCCGCCGCCGATATCGAAAAAGCCGCTAAGCTATACGGCGCCGGCGACAAGGGTGCCATTTATTATACCCTGGGTATTACCGAGCACATTTGCGGTGTCGACAATGTACAAAGCCTGTGCAACCTCGCCTTGCTGACCGGCAATCTCGGCCGCGAAGGCACCGGTATCAATCCCATGCGCGGCCAGAACAATATCCAGGGAGCCGGCGACGTCGGGGCAATCCCCTCCAACTATCCCGGTTTCCAAAAGGTGGACGACCCCGAGAGCAAAGCGAAGTTTGAAGCGCTCTACGGCCGTGAGATGGATGGCGAACGCGGCATCACCAAGGTCAAGGCGCTCAATCTCTGCGGCAGCGAAATCTTCGCCATGCTCATCGACGGCGAAAACACGGTTGTCTCCGACCCCGACCGCAAACACTGCGAGCACGCGCTCAACAGCCTCGACCACCTCGTCGTCATCGACATCTTCCTCACCGAGACCGCCCAGATGGCTGATGTCGTATTCCCCGCCAGCGCCTTCGCCGAAACCGACGGAGTCTGCACCAACACCGAACGGCGCGTACAACGGTTGCGCCAAGCAGTGCCTCCACCCGGTGAGGCCAAACCCGACTGGTGGATCATCTGCCAGTTGGCTAAGCGCTTAGGTTTCGAGGGTTTTGAATACCAATCGGCCAAAGATATTTTCAACGAGTTATGCAGTATCTCGCCGATTTATACGGGCCTCGACTGGGACCGTATCGACAAGAGCGAATATCAATGGCCGGTACCCGAAAAAGGCCATCCTGGTACGCCAATCCTGCACGAAAATGAATTTACCAACGGTCGCGGCCTCTTCAAACTGGTGCGCTACCGCGACCCTGCTGAAACTATTTCAGAAGCTTTTCCCGTCTGGCTGACCACCGGCCGCCGCCTGCAAGCCTACCACACCCGCACGCAAACCGGCCGTAGTGCAGGCATAGACTACCTGCTCTCTGAAGAAAGCCTGGAAATCCACCCCGAAGACGTAGATGCCTGGGGTTTGCAAGATCGCGAGTTCTGCCGCCTCTCCAGTGCGCGCGGTTCCGTCGAAGTCCGCGTCCGCGCCACCGACCGCTCACCGCGCGGCACGGTCTTCACCAGCTTTAGCTTCAACGACGTGCCGGTCAATATCCTCACCGGCTCCGGCTACGACCCACTAACGGACACCGCCGAGTTGAAGGTTTGCCCCGTGCGGGTAGAGTCTTTGGATAAAAGCGAGAGCGCAGCAGCAGGATAGCGGGCAACAAGAGCAACAACGATAAAATTGCAGATTGCTTTATCACTTATTACTGCTCAGCATGCTGTCTGCATCACATATCAGATTTCAACACCAGGATATATCAGATAACTCGATGGTGAGGTCTGAGCGAGGGATTGACTCTCACTCAGACCTCACCATCTCCTTCAACTTGACACCATCCTTCCCTCTGCAATTTATTACCGCTCTAACTACCACCTATCCCGGAGTCAGCAATGCCCGACGCCAACACCCCCATAAACCGCGACCAGATCAAAGCCATTGTCGATGAAGAAACCGCCCCCGCACACCTAATCGTCGATGATTGGCACACCCACCTGCTAGGTCCCAAAGCCGGCCCCGAACTCTCACTGCACGGCATCGACCAGATGCTTACCTACCATTATGTGCGCCGCAAACTCTTCGGCGCCGGCCACATCGACCCCGACACCTTCAACTCTTGGGACCTCGAAAAACAGGGAGACTTCACCTGGCAAAAACTCTTTCTCGACGCTCCCTCCGACGCATTCGACGAAGGCTGTCGTGGCGTACTCGTCGCCCTAGAGGCCTTTGGCCTGGATCCCAATGCCACCAGTCTCGAAACCGCCCGACAATTCTACGCCGACACTCCGGCCGAAGAAATCCAGCGCCACTGCATGGAGTTGGCCGGCGTCCGCCGTATCGTCGGCACCCAGGACGTCTTCAACGACCAGGAACGCGCCTATTACACGGAAGGGGATTGGGACGCAAACTACCTCTCCGGCTTCCGCCTAGACGAGCTTGTCCTGCACTACCCGCGCGCCGTCGGCAAATTAAACGCCTGGGGTTATTCGGTCGGCACCGACCCATCCGAGACGAGCACCGCCAGCGAAATCCGCCGCTTCCTATCCGATTGGCACGGCAAATTACACGATGTGGTCTACGGTGCCTGCTCCTTCCCGCCCAATTGCCAGGTCCACGACCTCAGCCGCCAGGAGGGCGCCGTGCTCCACCACGCGGTTTTGCCCACTTTACGCGAATTAAAGCTGCCTTTTTTTATGATGCCAGGCCCCATTCGCCAACTCAAATACAAATGGCAGGACGCCGGAGATGGCGTCGGCCTTTGCGATATGTTCCCCTACCAGCAATTGCTCCGCCGCCATTCTGGCAATGCCTTCTTTATTACCCCCTTGCACAACGCCAATCAATACGACGCCAGCGTCCTAACGTGCCATAATGACAATGTGATGGCCATCGGCCATTGGTGGTTTAACTACCACCCCGGCCTCGTCGAGCAAGATCTCAAGATGCGCCTGGAAATGACCGGAGATCGTTTTATCGCGTTCAATTCCGATGCTCGCGTCTTGGAAAACCTGATCCCCAAATGGCGGCGCTTCAGGCAGATACTGGCAAAAGTCATGACAGACAAATACCAAGACCTGCACGATACAGGCCGCCATGTCACACGCGAAGGAATCGCCAAGACACTGCAGACGCTTTTTGACCCCGACCGGTTCAATCATATCGCATGAGATCTACCGCTCGCGGGGTATTGCCGTTAGATGGCGGCGGTCAGAGTCTACTGTCTGTATTATATCGCCCCGCTCCCGCTCATTTGTTAGGCGACCCTGCTCGGAGAGTATGGCTGCCGCGAGATTTCGCATTCCGCCAGGACGGCCACTCGCACCCTCGGAGGCAATATCCCCGCTCCCGGATCATCACCCGCACCATAACAGAAAGTAGATCACAACCACCATGAGCAACGAATTCATCCCCGCCGTCACCCCACCCGACCCGCATCCAGAAAATGCGCTCGCCTTCGCCTTCAAAAAGGATCAGCTATTAACCCGCCTCCAAGACGAGCAGGCGCAAATCCCCACTCTAGGCGACCTCGCCGGCCTCGCAGGCGCCGACCAGCACTATCTCGGCGTCTGCCCCCAACACGGCCACTGTTACGCCCTCGAACTGACCGAAGAAACCGAAGCCCCCACAGGCCTGGCCTTCCATGGCCTGCGCGATATCGCACCAAAGCTCGGCCCCACGCTCTTCGGCATCGGCGGGCGCGCGGTGCAGATCGTTGCCTGGGGCCAAACCCACCGCTACTGCGGTCGCTGCGGCACCGAGAACGTACACGCAGAAAACGAACGTGCACAAACCTGCCCCGCCTGCGGCTTGATGTGCTTCCCCCGGCTTTCGCCGGCGATCATCGTCCGCATCGAGCGCGGAGATCAAATCCTCCTGGCGCGCAACCACCGCTTCCCCGCCGGGCTCTACAGCGTATTGGCCGGTTTTGTCGAGCCAGGTGAGACCTTGGAAGAATGCGTAGTGCGCGAGGTACGCGAGGAGGTCGGCATCGATGTCGAGGATATCCGTTATTTCGCCAGCCAGCCCTGGCCCTTCCCCAACTCGCTGATGCTCGGTTTCACCGCCCGCTACAAAAGCGGCGAAATCGAAGTCGACAACAACGAACTGGCCGAAGCCGACTGGTACCGTCCCAACGAACTGCCCAACTTGCCACTGCCGCTCAGTATCGCCCGTATGCTCATCGACGACTATCTCAAAAAACACGGCGTCCTATGAACAAAGTCGAAAAAGTCCAGCTCGTGCTAGACACTCTACAGGAGCTATACCCCAAGCCGACAATCCCCCTCGACAGCCGCGACCCCTACACCCACCTGATCGCTGTGCTACTGTCGGCGCAATGCACCGACGCGCGCGTAAACACCGTGACGCCGACGCTTTTCAAACGCGCCGACAGGCCGCAAAAGATGGTCAAATTAGCAGTAGAGGAAATCAGACAGATTATTCGACCCTGTGGTCTGGCCCCGCGCAAATCGCAAGCCATTTGGGGTCTGTCGCGGATCTTGCTCGACGAGCATGGCGGCAAGGTCCCCATCGATATGGAGGCGCTCGAGCGGTTACCCGGCGTGGGCCACAAAACAGCACAGGTCGTAATGGCGCAGAACTTCGGCGTGCCGACCTTCCCAGTCGACACCCACATCCACCGGCTCATCCACCGCTGGGGACTATCCAATGGCAAAAACGTAGAGCAAACTGAAAAAGACTGTAAACGCCTCTTCCCCGAATATCGCTGGAACGACCTGCATCTGCAGATCATCTACTTTGGTCGCGAATACTGCCCCGCACGCGGGCACCACCCCGTCCAATGTCCGCTGTGCAGCAAAATAGGCCGCAAGAGTTTATTTACAGCCTAAAAAATCAGCGCAGCCCTTATAACCAACCCGAAACCTCGTTCCGACTCAAACTATGGTTTACGCTCAGCGGCTCTGGGGTAATGGCTCTATTACTATTTTTACGCCAGCGATTTGTCTGGTGGCCCTTGCATCCCTTGGGCTTTCCCATCGCCTCGAACTATACTATAGTTTATTAGGATTGGCTGGTTATCTTTATGGCCTGGTTAGCCAAAACCATCGTCTTGCGCTACAGAGCCCATTCGCCTCTACCGGGAATTGACGCCCTGCTTTTTCGGTCTGGTGCTTGGCGTTTTTTTTACCGCCGCGGGTGGGGCTTTATCGACGGTTATATCGACTATCGACATGCAAGACAATATGAGCTTCAATTTTTAAGGAGCGATCCCCATGGGCAAAGCGCAAAACGAGTACCGCTACAATCGCCTCACCTGGCCTGAAATGAACGAGGCCATCGGCATGCAGAAACTAATTTTGCTGCCCACCGGCTCGACCGAACAACACGGTCGCCACTTGCCACTCGATACCGATGTCTTCCTGTCCGAAGCAGTCTGCCTCGAAGTCGGCCGCCGCGCACCCAACAAGATCCTGGTCCTGCCGCCGGTCGCCTACGGCCTCAACCTGCACCACATCGACTTTCCCGGCACCGTACATATCGAGCCGGAGACCTTTATCGCCTTCTGCCTCAATATCACCAAGTCGGTCGCCTACCACGGTTTTGAAAAAATTCTGCTGGTTAATGGCCACGGTTCCAACGCGCCCCTAATTGACGTAATCGCCCGCAAAACCACCTTGCAAACCGAATCGCTGTGTTTCGCCTGCAACTACGCCACTTTCCTGTGGGATAAATTCTCCGAGATCCGCGAATCAGCAATCGCCGCGCACGCCGACGAATTCGAGACCTCGCTCTACCTGCACCTAGCCCCTGAACGGGTACAGATGGACAAGGCTGAAGAGGGCAATGACCGCATGGGCAAATATGTCAGTTCCGACAGCACTGCGAAATATGTGCGCTTCAATGATTATTGGGGCCGCTGGTCGCAACTGGGCGTACACGGCGACCCGACGGTGGCCACCGCCGATAAGGGCAAGATAATCTTCGAAGCGGCAGTAGAAGGCCTGGTCGACACGATCGACGAATTGCGCGAGTGGCCCATTGAAGAGCGGGCCGACATGCACGATAATCCCACACAAAAAAACATTCGCTGGTAGGAGAGCTATGAGCCTGATCGGAGTTGCACAAATAGACATCACCCCCACAGAAGCGGTGTGGCTGGTCGGCTATGGCGACCGCGACCACAAGTCCGAAGGCGTCTACCAGGCGCTGCGCGCTGGCGCAGTCGCCATAACAGATGGCGACGAAGAAGTCGTGATCATCGCCGCCGACCTTATAGGCTATGACCTAGCCTATGCCGCCGACGCCAAAGCCCATATCGCCGACGCCACCGGGCTCTTGCCTCAGCAAATTGTGCTCACCGCCACCCACACGCACTGCGCCCCCTTCTTTTATCCCTGGATCATGCCCGGCAAAGTCGAAGCGGGTTATGCGGTTTTTCTGCGCGACAAATTACTCGAAGTCGTCCTACGCGCACGCGCCAACCAAGTCGCCGGTAGTATATCCTTTGCACGGACCACCTCCGACTTCGGCGTCAACCGCCGTCTGCCCGACGGCAAGGGCGGCATTGTCTTCGCCCCCAATCCGGACGGGCCGATGGATCGAGATCTCGATACCTTGTTCTTCGTAGACCGACGGGGCCGCGCATTGGGCAGTTTAAGCGTTTTCGGCTGTCACCCCACCAGCCTCGGCGG